>ENA-OPCZ01000641-OPCZ01000641.1-human-gut-metagenome-genome-assembly--contig:-NODE-641-length-20981-cov-17.113686_pt1 | contig 20981 bp, 20 predicted proteins | sample MGYA00241566_ERZ501483 | MGnify/ENA primary metagenome ERZ501483 (study PRJEB25962, sample SAMEA1965191) | human gut metagenome | biome: human gut; feature: human-associated habitat; material: faeces... | reverse complement strand
ACTGCCAAAAAGCACTCAGAAAGTGTTAAAAATCAAAGAGTATTGAAAATCAAGGTTTTATGTTTAGTCGGTCGTAGTAAGTTATGGTTAGTTATAAGGCTCTAAATACAACCCTCAAATGCACTCTCCCCAATGCTAGTAACACTATCAGGAATAATAATACTCTTCAATGATTCGCAATAACTAAATGCATCATTCCCAATAACAGCAACCCCATCAGGAATAACAACGCTACTCAACGAATCGCATTCAGAAAATACCATGTTACAAATAATCTTTGTCCCTTCTTTTATGGAATAAGTACCCTTAAGCTTTTGTGGAACTTTCAATAGTTTTCTTCCATCTTTGCTGTATTTCACGCCAAATTCATCTGTAATGGCCTCATTTAACTCTGCTTTCGTTGCTACTGTTGACATATCCTCTACTTTCAACTGACAAGCCCCCAGAGAATCACCATCGACCCAATCCATCAATAGTACCGGATATTTCTCCTCTTTACCTTGACTCAGAACCAAGAGTTCCTTCTCCAGATACTTCACAGAACTACTGTTGGAAGACGCATTAGCACATCCTTTCTGAGCTTTCGTAAAACACTTGAGAGCATAACATTTCCCGGTAGTCTTGTCCTGCATCTTGAATACCACGGAAGAATCACCACTGATGTGATAGGGTTCTCCGTGACCATCTAATTCGACAGAAAGATGAGACAACTTGTCAAGATTATTACCGGCATCTTGAATAGCCTTCATATATTCTAATAGGGTTGGATACTGCATAGCTTTTACAATTAATGATTCGTTTCATATAGCCGTATGAAAATACGACATGGCAAAAGTACACATTAAATTTCAAACCAACAAAAAAAACTGAAAAAACCTGATTACTTTTTTCTGAAACTATCTTTTTAAAAAGGCCACCTTACCCTGTTCCCAGAATCAGGCAGCCCAATTTCACATCATAGCCCCCATTATGGTTTCACAAATATTCTATTTCCAAAACGGGAGATTAATTCCTGTTTAAGTTCGTTTGGGAAACAACAACCATAAAATGTTTCATCCCCAATGCTGGTAACACTGTCAGGAATAACGAGACTCTTCAAAGATTCGCAACCATAAAAAGCCCAAGTCCCAATGCAGATTACACTAGATGGGATGACAATACTTGTCAAGGAATTGCATGCAAAAAAAGCACCTTCTCCAATACTGGTTACTCTATTTGGAATGACAATATCTGTCAAGGAGCTACAACCTTGAAATACACCCTTCTCTATACTGGTAATATTGTCCGGAATGACGAGGTTCTTCAAAGATTCGCAGCCTTCAAATGCACCATCTCCTATACTGACAACACTATCTGGAATGACGAGGCTCGTCAAAGATTCGCAATAACAAAATGCCCTTTCTCCAATACTCGTAACACTGTCAGGAATGGTATATGAAGTTGCTTTTATGTCTCTAAACGAGATAATTGTACTTTTGTCTCTATCAAACAAAACATTGTCTTCATAAATAAAGTATGGCGACAGGCATCTCAGTTTACCTGTCCAGCAGTAAAAAGGATCACCTTTAATGTTGACAACACTAGCTGGAATGACAAGACTCTTCAAAGATTCGCAACTGGCGAATGCATCTTCTCCAATACTGGTAACACCATCAGGTATGACGAGACTTTTCAAAGAATGGCAATCATTAAATACCCTATCCTCTATGCTAGTAACACTGTCGGGAATAACAAGACTTCCTAGAGAAGAGCAGCCCTCAAATACCCCTTCTCCAAGACGGGTTACACCATCAGGAATTTCGAGTTTTTTCAAATAATAACAGCCATTAAAAGCACCATTCCCAATACGAGTTACACTATCTGGAATAACAAGGCTACTCAAAGAACCGCAGCAAAAAAATGCCCTTTCACAAATAATCTCAACCCCCTCATTTATAGAATAAGTACTATCAAGTTCGTAAGGAGCTTTCAATAGTTTTCTTCCATCTTTGCTATATTTCACACCAAATTCATCTGTGATAGCCTCGTTCAAATCTTCCTCCGTAACTTTTGTTGATAAGTCTTCAATAGGTTGAGACAGATTTGGGTTTTCGCCAACAAACAACCTAAAAGAACATGTAGAAAGCTCCTTTCTTGCCAAGGCGAGCATGAAAAGAGAGTAAAGTGTGCAGAAATCTTTATCACACATCAACCCCTGCAAGGCTGATATGACCTTGCTATTTGATGGAGTGCGATAATCTTTTTCTGAGAAGAGAAGCCTGTCTGATGCACCATAGGTATCTAACAAAGTAAAATTCATGGATATAGCTTTCAAAGACAAGGCGATGCTTGCCAATGAAAAATCATCTATTGTTTCATCGAAATCAACCACAGTGCGCAAAGGATGGCAAAAATCTTTACTACCTACAGATGGAGATTCCCAACCTTTCATAGTAGAAACAAACATGCCATCATAATCCACCAATGTTAGAAAACCATTAGGACGGACTATGATATTGTCTGGAGCAATGTCCCCATGAGCAAAAGATTGAGAGCGGAGCCAAGCTGCCATTACGCCAAAACGATAACAAAGCATCGACATGACAGATTGATTTTGATAGTTTGCAGCAACAAAGGCTCCCAGAGTATGTCCATCGACCCAATCCATCAACAGTACAGGAAATCTCTCCAATTTGTCTTGCCTACAAACCAAGAGTTCCTTTTCCAAATACTTAACTGAAACAATATACTGAGACTCTACAACTTCCAGTTCCTCAGCTATCAAGCAATACGCATCAGCACGTCTTTTCTGAGCTTTCATAAAACACTTGAGAGCATAACATTTCCCGGTAGTCTTGTCCTGCATCTTGAATACCACGGAAGAATCACCACTGATGTGATAGGGTTCTCCGTGACCATCTAATTCGACAGAAAGATGAGACAACTTGTCAAGATTATTACCGGCATCTTGAATAGCCTTCATATATTCTAATAGGGTTGGATACTGCATAGCTTTTACAATTAATGATTCATATAGCCGTATGAATATACGACATGGCAAAAGTACACATTAAATTTCAAACCAACAAAAGAAACAGCAGAAAACTTATAGAATAGTGCCCCAAAACAAGTTTTTTGCTGATTTCCATAACTCTTTTGCCAAACAACGGGTACTATGCTAAAAGCCACATTGTGCAAGCAATGAATTTAAAACAAGATGATTCTAGGCTCCCCAAAACCTCCTAAACTACCTTAAAGTGCAGGAAAAAGTTAAATAATGGCTGCTACGCAAATTGATTGCGGAGTTATTTGCTATCTTTGCAACAGAATTTAAAAAGAATAGCTTATGCCAGCAAACAAGAATGCCCTGATAAGGTACAAGACAATAGATAATTGCCTGAGAAACAAGTATCGCCGATGGACCATCGACAACCTGGTGGATGCTTGCAGCGATGCCCTCTATGACATGGAAGGCATCTCAAAAGGCGTGTCTTTGAGAACCGTGCAGGCAGACCTGCAGATCATGCGCAGTGACAAACTGGGCTACAATGCACCTATAGAGGTGTATGATGGCAAATACTACCGCTATGCAGACCCCAACTATTCCATCTTCGACATGCCTCTGTCTGAAAACGACTATGAGATCATGAAAGAAGCCGTAGAAATGCTCAAACAGTTGGAGGACTTTGACCACTTCTCGGAAATGGCAGACGTGGTGGGAAGACTGCAAGACAAGCTGTCAATCAGCAAAAGCAACAGAAAGCCCATCATCCACTTTGACTCGATGCCGAACCTCAAAGGCCTGGAACTCCTGAACCCTCTCTACAATTACATAGCCAATAAGCAGACTCTGAGAATCATGTATCAGTCATTCAACGCAAAGGAGGCAAACGAATACATCCTCTACCCTTATCTGCTGAAGGAATATAGAAACAGATGGTTCCTTTTCGGCTCAGTGAAGAAAGACCTGGTCCTGTATAACTTGGCTCTTGACAGAATGGTATCCATTGAACCAATCGAAGAGCCATTCCGTGAGAATCCCAAGTTCGATAGCGAGAAGTTCTTTGACGATGTCATAGGAGTGAGCAAGAATATCGACAACAAGCCTCGCACCATCAAGTTCTGGGCATCCAGAGAACAGAGTAAGTATATCCAGACCAAACCCCTTCATCACAGCCAGCAGCTCATCCGAGAAAACAAGGACGGCAGCTGCATCTTCCAGATCTCCGTGGTCATCAACTTTGAGCTCTACTCCGTCCTCATGAGCTATGGCCCAGGAGTAAGAGTCATCTCTCCCCGATGTGCCGTGAGCTATATGCAAGACAAGACAAAGGAAATGGCAGACATCTATGAAGAGCCTTTCCATTTCGAAGAAGGCGACAATTGAAGACAACAATTAAAAAGAAAGAAATGAAAGAACAGAATAATAAGCAACCAGAGCAGAACGCCATCCGGGAAAGAATCTGCAAACACCTTCGGGAAATCGAGGAGCAACACCACATCAAGATACTGTATGCCGTAGAATCCGGCAGCAGGGCATGGGGCTTCTCATCTCCTGACAGCGATTGGGATGTACGCTTCATCTATGTCCATGAACCAGAGTGGTACTTCCATATCGAAGAGCAAAAGGATACCATCGAGCAGATGTTCCCTGATGAAACAGACATGTCCGGCTGGGACCTGAAGAAAGCCCTGCGCCTCTTCAAAAGCTCCAACCCATCACTCTTTGAATGGCTCCACTCTCCTATCATCTACCAAATGGACGAAACGTTCATCAACGAGATCCGCCAAATGGAAAATCAATATTTCAGCAAGGAGAAAGCCATGTTCCACTACAACCATATCTACAAGAAGCATAATGACAGATACATCAAGGACTATGGACTGCCATTAAAGAGATTCCTCTACTACCTCAGAGGTATCCTTGTATGTAAATGGTTATCTGATAAAGGCACCATCCCTCCTGTAAGATTCACAGAACAGGTGGATGCCACTGTAGAGGAACCAGACATGAAAGCAAAGATCGCTCACCTGCTGGAACTCAAAAAGAGAAGCAACGAACACAACCTGGAACCCGTGGAAGAAGAACTCTTCACCTGGGCAGAGAAATGGGCAATGTTCTACGATCAAAAGGTAGAACACATCCACCCGGAGAAAAAGACAATGCCCGATGAGAAGCTCAACAGGCTAATGTACGATACGGTCAAGAGAATGGCCACTCAATACCCCAATTCACCATCTCAACACCCCCAAAAAATATCAAAATAAATAAAAAATATAAACAAAATCGCATAAGAAAAGGCTCAAGCCCACATCCCTGCAGGTAAACAGAAATGTGGTTTTGAGCCTTTCTGTTCACCTGAAATCTAAAGCCAAAAGTGGTAATTCTATCAATTTTTGTTCATAGAGAGTGCAATTATTCATGCTGGAAATCCTATATACATGCCATTGAACCAAACTCATATATTGAACAAATCCCCGAATATTACCATATGTATTATATTTACCAAGATTAAGTGCCTGATGCTTCTGGAAATCTCAGCCAATGTGCAGGGTATCAAGAAGGCATTGATTGCTAAAGATTTCATAGATATGGATGGAGATACCGTATCTTTCAACGACCCGTTCTTCAAACTGTGGATTAGAAGAAACATTGAGCAGCTTTGATGGAATAAGAATATATAAAGCATTTTTTATAAGAAGGTGTGCCATAAGACCTTGGCACACCTTCTTTAAATGAACCGTCATTTTCCCAATTTCAAAATAATATTCTTAGCCTCCAGCATTTTAGATTTTAAAAAATCAGCTAATAAAGATGATTGGTTCTGATGCGGAACCATCGCACTTAACGTTTCACTACACCATAACCACCATTTTTCACCATTTGGCCCCCACAGCCATTTTGCTGCAACAAAAGAATAATCATTTGGAAAACATTTTTCTTCGGAAAGGGAACTGCAATCATCTGTCCATCCGATTTCATCCTTTATCGAGTCAGGAGTTTGAGCCCCTTTAAGAGCTATCAATCCATAGGCATGACCACGCTTTTGAGCATTATCACCACCAACATAAAAATAAATACTTTCATTTTGAGGTAATTTAAACAAGGCATAGCCTCCCCAGCCTTCATACAGATAAGTTCTCTTATCTCCCACAGGGACAATTTCATATCCCATATCCAAAGCCATTTTTTCTATTTCAGCCACAAATCCCAACCGAATTCTATTTTCTATAGACGTCTGATTATTAATGATCATCACATACTCATCTACATGCTCAGGACTTGCCACTAACTCTACAAGTTTATTGTCTTCTAACGTTCCCATACTTTGATTCGTTAATTGTTTGATTAAATTAATATATTGTCTAATTGTTTCCCTAACCAAAGGACGATCGAAAGATATCCTAGCACACTCCTCAAGCCATTTGGAAATTTCATTCTTGTAGGAAATACACTGGTAAGGACATCCTTGAGCAGAATCATCACTCGCCTCTTTCCCATCTAAAGTAAGATACAATAATCTGTAGCCATGAGGGTAGTTATCCCTAGCAAAATTTGTATATCTCAGAAGTTGTGCTGGTTGATCCTGAGCATAAATCTTATTTTCGATAATGATGGCATGATTGCCATCCTCCATAATGATATCTATGCGTCCTCCTTCAGTATCTGTAGTAGTTCCAATGGAAAGTTCAACAGATACCCTGCCATCAACTATATAATTCTCAGGAAGCCCTAAGATAGCAAGAAACGCTTTCTGAAAGACATTTCCAACTCCACTCATGCCATTGGGTCTGAGAAGTTCTGCTAAAAGAGCAGAATGCAGCACTTCTTTGGACTCTAAGCCTAAAATATTAAACACATTGAACAATTCTCCATGGGAATATCGCTCTTTAGTTCGCTCATTTTGAGCTACCACTAATTTACCTATCTCGTTTAATAGCTTTTCTACATTGTTATTCATGACTCAATTATATTGAAAGAACATACAAAAAAAGAAATTTAAAAATAAAACGGGGCATGAAGCCCCGCACTGAGGTTAGAGTCTCAGAGCTCAAAAATGAACATAACGGTAGGAATCGAACCTACGATATGCGCTCTGAAGACCGCTCGGCTACCTGCTGCCATCATCGTAATTTTCATCTCTGCCCAAAGGTATAACTATTTTCTGAATCACCAAACAAAAAAAAGAAATAAATCACTTATAGACGCAAAAAACATGGAAAACTATACAAAAAGACCCAAAATGCATCATAAGGAAGGCAAAAGTAATGTACCTACAGATAAGAACAAGATTACCCAACATTTCGTCACCAAAAACAAATTATTCTGCTGATTCATTTCCATCCCTATACGCCAGTATGACAAGCAGAAGTCTCTGCTCATCACCAGCCTGTATCTTTTGATGAAACTCCACCTGGGCAGAATCCTTGAATGACTGCGCTATCGACATGAGCTGAGAAAGTTCTCTCATCAATAAAGGGTGCTTCACAGAAGATACAATCTGAAAAGACACCCTATCATATAGGGCCCAATCTACAAGTGTATACTGCTGAAAGGCACGGCAGATTGCCTCTGCCCTACTCTCGCCATCCATTTGAAAGGAATAGATACGGCGCTTGACCATTTGTCTGTTTCTGTTACAATTTATCATTTCCTTCTAAGTTTTTAATGCAAAGATAGAAGAAATGGGTGTAAAATCACTTCACACATCAAAAATAATTCAACTTGTGCAACATATTTTCCTACTTTTCCGTTATCTTTGTACCAAAATTATAAGAAACAAAATAAAACAAGATAATATGGCAATCAACCAATTAAACAAATATGTCTGGCTCGTGGAAACCATCTACCGGGCAAAGAAAAGGGGCGGCATCACCCTGAAGGAAATCCAAAGCAGATGGTTGGACTCTGACCTCAGTGAAGGAACGGAACTCTCCCGAAGAACCTTCATCAACAACATCCATAGCATCGAGGAACTGTTTGAGATAAACATCGAATGTGGCAGCGGATACCGCTACAACATCGAGTATGGCGACTGCTTCGATGAAGGAAGTACCCGAAGTTGGATGCTCAATGCCTTCTCCCTCCATGCCATGGTTGGCAACAGCCGTAAGCTCAAGGAACGGGTCCTTTTGGAAGATATGCCTTCTGGCAGAAACTATCTGGAAGACATCATCAAGGCCATGCGTGACAACCATGTCATTTTCATCTCTTACTATAGTTACAATTCCGAGAAGTATTATGAGTTTGACATCCATCCTTATTTCGTGAAGGCTTTCAAGAAACGCTGGTATGTGGTTGCCTATAGCCCTGGCACAGACGATATCCGTTGTTATGCCCTTGACCGTATGGAAAATGTCATCATCTCAGACAAAGTTTTCAAGATGCCAAAGGATTTGGAACCGGCCGAATATTTCAAGGATTGCTTTGGAATCATCAATAACGAGGATTCCGAAGTTCAGAAGGTGGTGCTCAAGGTAGATGCCTTCCAGAGCAACTACATACGTAATCTTCCTCTCCATGAGTCTCAAAAGGAAATGAAGCGTACCGATGAATACTCCATCTTTGAGTATCACCTGAAACCAGAATTTGATTTCGAACAGGAGATTTTCTCCAACATGGACACCATGGAAGTACTGGAACCACAATGGCTAAGGGAGGAAATAACACAACGATTGAAAAATCTAACAGGGAAATACCAAATATAATCAACAGAAGCAAAGGATAAAATTAGGGTGTGTCACTAATCTGTGGCACACCACCTTTTATCATAAGCATCAAGATGTAGCAAAGACTGACGAGTTATGCAGAACACTGCTATTATTATTGAAACATGAGCATTATTTTTTTTGTATATAACAAATTTTATATATAACTATTTGTATATATAAAAAAAATTATATATTTTTGCACCAACACTTAAAAGGAAACAATATGATTAGAAATTTAATAGGGTCACCTGTAACAGGAATGGATTTCATCGGAAGAGAAAAAGAATTAGTATTCATGGTTTTGTCTCTCAAAACAAACTCACATATACTATAAATGACATCGCTCCATTTAACCTTGGAGAAATGACGAAGGAAGAGGCGACTCTGCTGTTTGAGAAGTTGGACGAAAGCTATGGAACAGAATTGTCCAAAGAGGACATTGATTACATCTTAGGAAGAATCGGATGGAAACTTCCTTACTTCATCCAGCTATTCTTTAACAAATTGACAGGTGATAAAGAAAAGTATCAGCAAATGAACCTGGAGGACTGTGTAAACAAAATTTTTCTAGAAATCATACAGGAACATGAGCTTGACACATGGAGCGAACGACTCACCGCTTACGGCGAAGATGAGACAGCATCACGCAAGTTGCTAAACTATCTGTGCTTACCAGATCACAAAAATGAGAGGAGTTTACTTGAGGAGATAATCAAGGATTTTGTTCCTGAGAATGCAGATATTAATGAGAAATATTCCAATATAAAAAGAATGCTGGAAACCGATGGCTACATCGTACAAGATGACACAGGCATCCATTTCCGTTCACCTATCATACAAGAATATTGGTTTAATCGTTACATACAATGAAAATAGTAGAGAACATAGGGAAAAAGGTATTTTCCATCATTTCAGAAGGAATCATACGCGAGACACATAATAGCATACCACAATGCTACTATGTGTCTGGCGAGCTTGGATATGGCAAAACCACCCTTCTGCATAGAATCAAGGAAAAATTTGAAAGTCAAAATTTCCAGCCAATTTACATAGACTGTCTGCTCCATCCCATACCAAATGAGGAAAAGATGGAAGAGTACCTACATTCGGTCACTGACCATAAGAGAGCAATCCTCTTGATAGACGAAGCTCACATTCTACTTAACACTTGGTCTAACCAGGAGCTTTCCAAGCTCAGGGCACTCATCTACTCACCTGGAGCACCTATCATTGTTTTTGTAGGAAATAGGGTCACGAAAATATTCACAGAGTATTCTGCACCCCTTTACAACTCAATCTTACTATTAACCCTCGATAAATTAGCTGATACAGATATAATAGGTATCGTAGATAACATCTGTGGGAGCAAATGTATCAAGCATGAGGATATAATCAATATTGTCAACTCATTAGAGCCAAGTCCTCTCATTGCCACCCTATGTGCCAAAGCGGTAAAAGAAGGATACAAAGAAGAAAAAGACATCAAGCACCAAGTCCTCTCATTCTTCGATGACTTATACCGGAAAGAACTATCATTGCTCTCCCCGGTCCAGCTGCTCATTGTCACCACTTTACTAAAGGCACAGACGCCATGCCTATTGTCGAAAATTGCCAAAGATACGCAGTTGAAAAACAGCGACATCACTGCTCAAATAAAAAGACTCAAGGAAAGAAATCTGGTAGAAGTAATAAAGGGGCAACCTAAAAAAAGCCTATATGAGATAAAATCCAAGTTGTTTACGAAATGGTATAAGAATAGTTAAATAGTACCGCCTCTCGAAACAAAAGAGGTGGCTCACTAGCTATACGAAACCAGCAAACAAAGATCTGTCTATCAATAATTTAGCATATATATATGGTTCATAGGAACATTCATAGGACAAAAAAGATAGCATCAACATACGAGAAATTAAAAGAAGATGAAAGGATTCTACAATCTAGTTATTCTGAGATAGCCACCTTGATAGAACTCTAACCAAAGAACTACAAATATATAAAAATATCCAAAACGAAATACAAGATCTGCCCTTCTTCTTAACTCCTCTCAACAAATGATTAAGGCGGTAAATACGTAATTTTGTATTTACCGCCATTTTCATTTCTGCCAAGGAAAATGATTACGCAAACACTCTTGGTACATAAGGGCACGACGATTCATGTTGTTCATCTCTTTTTCTGGATACCAATAAAAATAAGCCATGAAAAGCATCACCATAAGGATATAGACCGCAATAAATTTTAGGGCACCATAAAACCAACGTTTCATTTGAGAGATCTCTTTGGTATTTAAGATTTGAATTGCTCCTCTCACATCAGCCTTATCAAGACCTTTGCTACCATCAACTTTCACAAGATGTTCACGTTGATTGAACAGGATATCCTCTTCATCATCTAAAATGACATAACGATAAGGCTCCTTGGCATTCAATCTCAACCATTCTGCGATTTCCAATCCCTTTGCCTCATGTAAGCATTGCCACTCTTTAGTACCGTCTGCACTACTGAAAGTGATGGAATTACATGAAGGAGTCAAGTCAGTAACCTCACCTGGCAAATGATACTCCTTCCATAATTGTCGTATGTACTCCACGCCTTGCAATCGCCAGGTGGAAGAAATGATGACCTTGGCATCACATCTTTCCAACAAGCGGCGTAACTTGCCTATCGCTTTCTGATCAAACTTACCTTTAGGAGTATTGAGCACTCCATCGAAATCCAAAAATATATACTTCTCCATAGGGGATATTTAATTTTAATTATACATTAGAATCCTATCTTTCTCTTGGTCCTGGTACCTTCCAACCTCTCGCTCTCGCAAAACTCGGTAAGAGACTTGACCATCTTCTCCGGACTACCATGCAAAATGGTCTGAATGGTGTAATGACGGGCAATATTCTCAATCTCACCACCACTGAAATCATAGCGGGCAGCAAGGAAAGAAGCATCAGCATCCTCCAAAGAAGGTATCATCGCTTGCCAAATCTGTGAACGGCAAGCCAAATCAGGCTTCTCAAATTTCACTTTATAGAGGAAACGACGCTCAAAAGCCTTGTCCATGTTCTCTGCAAGGTTGGTTGTGGCGATGAGAATACCATCCAGCTGCTCTATCTCCTGAAGGATGATGTTCTGAATACTGTTCTCCATCTTCTCCACAGCTCTTTCCGCTCCCACCTGACGCTTGCCGATGATGGCATCAGCCTCATTGAATAACAGGATAGGAGCCTTGACAGATTGCTTCACCTTCTGCTTATAGTCATCGAAGATACCCTTGATGTTCTTTTCGCTCTCGCCAACCCACATGCTCTTAACCTCTGACACGTTCACCTGAATCAGGTCACGCCCTGTCTTCCTGGCTATCTGAAGAACAGTCTCCGTCTTGCCAGTACCAGGCGCGCCATAGAAAAGACAAGCAAAGCCACTCCTGAAATTGGTTTCCCTCAGACGATTTCTGATACTCTGGTAGTGCTCTTCCTCCAAGAGTGTTGACAGCTCATCAACTTGCTTTCGTTCCTTACTGTTGTAGAACAGTTGCTTGGGTTTGATGTCCTCAAATGACAACATCCCTCCCTTCGGCCGGACACCACGCATGGAAGATAGGTTGAGTTCAGAGAAGAGCAGTTTCTTGGCATCGTCTGTAATCTTGAAGGACTCCCTGTCCACAAAGCCATCATCATTGGTATACTCGATAAACTTCTCCACTAAGAACAAATGGTCACCTTGGCTCAAGCCTCTCTTTGCCCATCTCCAGTCAGCCTCTCCCTCCTCGTAGAGAAATTCCAAGTCGTGATAGCGGATATCGTCATCACCATCTATGACAAAGAGTGTACAGAACAACAGAAAAAGGGGAAATTCTGTATCCTCCACATCTATGTCAAATGAAGACATGGCCTTGACAAAAGCCAGGTTCTCATTCTTGCGAACCAATGCCCTGAGCTTCTTTTTCAATATTTGCCTGTCAAGTTTCCTGCGACGGCATTTTGTGAACAGTTCATTGAACTTGTCAAACAATTCCCTGGCTGTAAGCTCCTCCACATCAGAGGGTATATAACGTTGATTCTGCTGAAATGCCTCCATCACCTCCATGGGGATGCAGTAGTAAAGACCTTCATCCTTTCTCCGGCAGACATATTCCTTGTCAACAAGTTCCTCCGTCTCCTTGGAATATCGAAGCAAGCTAAGGATTCTGCAATCCAGAAAATCCGTATAGTCAGAAAACTGGATGTGATTGTCATCACACCTGTCGGCAAACAATGCCATGATGGCACTGGCACGCTTGGAGATACACAACTTGTCAGAAACAAATCCAAGATATGGGTCTGCCTCCTGATAGAACTTCTCACCAAGAGAAGAACCCTTGGCCTTGTCTACGATAATCTCGAAGGCTTGGAGCAAGTCCATCTGCTCCATACTTTTCTTACATGATGTTTGCATAACCATAATAGCACTACATTAATATATATAATTTTCTCCATGAGGGAAAGACTTTTGAAGTCAGTTCCTCCCAATATGGTTCTCAAATAAGGTCTATTTCCCATCAGTCATCTTGAAATGAAGAAATCATCCTCTTCTTCGTCCTCACCATTAGGAAACATAACACTTCTCTCATACTCAGGGTCATAAAAATTATACCCATTCTTCACCTGCCGGATTTTCTTCTGGATGACACCAATCTTCTTCAGCTCAGAAAGCTGCAGATGATCCTGCCTGAACTCCGATATCTCCTTCAACTCTCTCTCAAAGGAATCTACCTCAGCCTGAAATTCATTAAATTCAGACTCAGATTCTTCGAAGAGGTCAGTATCAAGAGCCTCATTCAAACGTCTGTTCATTTTCTCCAATTTCATCTTTAATGCCGTATTCATCTGTCTAATATTTTAAAAGTAAAACAATTGACACTCATATACTTTGTGCCTGATTCTGTATTCTGGTGCAAAGTTACGGGGAAGCTATGAAAGTTCGTTTCACAGGGTGAGAATATTTTCTCCAGAGCAACTATTTTTCTCACCATTCAGCTAATTTTGGATATATGACCGATAGCCTCGCTATAGTATAGCCTTAACCATTAACTCAGTAAGCAACTTTTTAGCGAAGAAGCAATTTTAGCGTTCATCTATTCCATCAACAAGAACTTTACGACTATACTTGGGACACCATATCAGGAGATATGATATGGTGTAGATGGAATGTTAGCTTGTTGTATATATGTTCTTTGTCACCATCAGTCATATTAAAATCTATGAATAGGACAGCATCTTAAAGAATATTTGTAAATTACAGGTTAATATAATGTAAAAAGAAGACTTAGGTGAATAACTTAAGGCATTTTTTTATATCTTTGCAACATAAAAAAACGTCAAAACGTGAGAAATAGCCTACTATTATCCCGTCAAAACGTGAGAAATAGGGCATAGATAGGCCGTCATAACGTGATAAACAGAAAATTATGAAGAGAAAAATATATAATGAAATGTTGCAATGGAAGCAGAATTCTCAAGGACAATCTGCTTTGATGATAGATGGAGCACGCCGAATAGGTAAGAGCTATATTGTGGAGGAGTTTGCCCAAAAAGAATATAAATCATATATTCTGGTTGACTTCAACAATGCAGATAGTGATTTAATGGAAATTTTTGATAAGTATCTGAAAAACTTGGATTTGTTTTTCAGTTACTTGGCTTTGTATTTTAATGTAACGCTGTATCCTCGTAATACCGCCATTATATTTGATGAAGTACAGCTTTATCCAAAAGCACGTGCTGCTATCAAGTATCTGGTAAAAGATGGTCGGTACGATTATATTGAAACAGGCTCACTGGTTAGTATCAATAGGAATGTGAAAGATATAGTTATTCCATCGGAGGAATGTCGCATGAATATGTATCCTATGGATTTTGAGGAATTTCTATGGGCAATGGGAGAGGAGCAAATGATGCCGTTCATCCGCGATTGCTATGAGAAAAAGCAAGCTTTGGGGCCATTGCATCGTAAGGTAATGGATTACTTCCGACATTATATGATAGTGGGAGGTATGCCTCAGGCAGTTGTTGAATATGTAGAAACCCATGATTTCATGAAAGTGGATATGGTTAAGCGAAATATCCTTTCCCTGTATAAGGCTGATATTGAGAAGTATGCTGTGGGCAACGAAATCAAGGTAAAAGCAATTTTCGAGGAGATTCCTTCGGCTCTCAGCAAACATGAGAAGAAGTTCCGGTTGACTGCCATTAGCGATAAGGCTCGTTATCGGGAGTATGAATCTTCATTTTTCTGGTTGGCTGAGTCAAGGGTGGTAAACATCTGCTATAACTCTACTGCCCCTGATATCGGACTGCGATTGAATGAGGAACGCACCACCTTGAAGTGCTATATGGCTGATACAGGTTTGCTGATAAGTCATGCTTTTAACCTGAAGACGATTATGGGAAATGAACTTTACCTGAAGTTGGCTTTGGGAAAACTGGAGTTAAATGAAGGTATGTTGGTCGAAAATGTTGTGGCGCAGATGTTGAGAGCTTCTGGCTATGAATTGTTTTTCTTTTCGAAGAACTCTGCGACAAGTGCGGAAGATAGGATGGAGATAGATTTCCTGATTCCTAAGCCTGTCATCACGAATCGGCATAACATCTCTCCTATAGAAGTGAAATCAGGTAAAAGCTTTACCACGACCTCTCTTAATAAGCTAAGAGCCAAATTTGCTCCTATGCTTGCCGAAGCGTATGTGCTTCACCCAGGTGATGTAGAGGAGAAGGATGGAGTGATCTATCTGCCATTATATATGGCAGGACTGTTGTAGAATGAGATTTTTGATGTTATTTATATAATAGTGCCAATTCATCCCAAAGGCACGAACATCATTAAATGACGAGAAAACAGACTTCAAGAAAGGAATATTACCTTTCCCTCAAACTCATGATTAGACTGCAACTTAAACAGAGAGAGCAAGTCATGCAGAGAATCATCCCATGTTCTCCTGTTTTCGTGTTTTCATGTTTTCAAACTCGAAAGGACATTGCAGATAGTCTGCAGATACATGTAGGATTCTATACATACCTTAATAATATATTTGAAAATGGTATGATGCTGGACACTACGCACCCAGCATCATACCATTTCCTATATGAACTCTTACTCTCCACTTTTAGCTTCGCTTTGTGGCTGTCGCCCAGCGTGAGCAATGATGGCATTGTATTCTTTGTCAGACATACGCCCTGTATCGTGAAGGTTCTTCACGTATAGGTAAGTAATCTGGCTGAGCACCATCTTCACGCCATTATAGCTCATTTCGATGAAGTCACTATCGAACAGGTCAAGAGCAGTTTCCTTGCCGTCCTTCTTCGCCTTCATGGTTACACTGAACTGTTTCTCTTCGTCACCTTCTGTGAAAGTAAGTGATAACTCAAACAGTTCTTTCCCCTTTATCTCATTTTCATTCTGTTTCATATCTATAAATTTAAAACATTAAAACTTCAAAAACATATTAGCAAGTAGGTTTTATCTTTTCCTTGATATCATCAATATTGCTTTCGCAAACATCGATGATGTCCTGGAGCTTCTGTTTGTCCTCAGCTTGGGCAAGCTTCTCTTCAGCCATAGCCTTGATAGCCTCGAACTGCTCTAGAGAGAACTCATCGCAAGATACCATTCCCTTCTTGCGAGCTGTCATCATTACTTCGTAGTCACCCTCACAAGTCATACCGAAGAAGGCAACAGCATTAGTGTCCTTGCACATTTGAATCAAACTTTTTACAGCACCTTCCTCATGCTTGGTAGGTGTGCATTCTATCTTGTTTTTATTCTGTTTCATTATATTTAAATTGTTACTACCCTACTTTGTTCAAGATGCCAAATTGGCATTTTGAACATAATCTATTATAATTATATTAGTGTTCTTTCATCCATTCATCCACGCTTTTATCTATGCGGAGATATGGAAGAAGTTTCTTTATCTCTTTCACGAATGCTTTGACAGAGCCTAAGGCATCATCACATTCACCTTCCAGGTAATTAAAATACTCATCGACATAATCACCTTCCAGAAAGCCTAGAAGACGACTGTCTTCATTATCTACCTCTCCAGCAATCTGAGGGTACACATCACCCAGACAGCACCCTACTACGTCTGTATCTCCACTCTCATAGAGAACGTAGAAGATTACGTCTGGTATCTCGATACGCCCATCATCGTGAGCTTTAATGAACTTCTTGTTCGTCTCACAGTTGATGATTTCCTTTATAATATCCATATTCTTTGATTTTAATCATTAATATCTAACCACAGCCACTTTCAAGCCTCGCTTGGTAGCGGTATCTATCATGTTCTTTGTGCCCCGGCTCTTACCATCCCAGAAGGCGATGAGAGCATCGGCACCAGAGGCATGACCACTGATAATTACAACATCTTCCTTCTTTTCGTCTTGAAGGAAATAATCACACTTCTCTTTCAACAACTCATAGTTATCGAAATCTCTGCATCCTGCAATGATGACTCTGTATTTAGAGATTAAATTATGATTAATCTGTTAGCTGCATCTACTTCTTCTATAAACATTATATTGTTTGTTTATAAGTTGTACTTCAAGTTAAAGGCTCTCGTTTGTATCGAAGCTTCCTTGCATAAACTATCCACCGAAAATCCAAGTTTGACACCTATTACATAATAAGGCATCATCTACAACTATTCATCTTTAAAGAAGAACAATATCCCTTTCATTCCAATATCAAAGTCCCTACAAAGGTATAAAAAACGAGAGTAACCACCAAACTATTAGCTAATATTTTTGACTTTTTACACTTTCAAGATGATTAGGAGCTATCAAAAGCAAGAAACAATTAATAAAATACCAAAGGTATCTGTATAATTTTAATTCTTGTTGTAGTGGACAATGGTCTCGTACATGAAGTCAATTAAAGTAAAACTCAGAATTCAGAATGTGTCTTAATCCTTATTGTAGTGGAAGGTGGTCTCGTACTCAGTTGGATATTTTCAACAAAATAGAAAATGGCAAGTCTTAATCCTTGTTGTAGTGGACAATGGTCTAGTACATGAATATCGGTGCGGTGGCGTGGAAGCGCTACGGAAGTCTTAATCCTTGTTGTAGTGGACAATGGTCTAGTACTGGCGCAAATGTACAGTTAAACGCGCAGGATTTTACGTCTTAATCCTTGTTGTAGTGGACAATGGTCTCGTACTCGACCTTATAAGACATTATTGATTATCAATAAGTTAAAGAACTTCACTAAACAAATATTCACTTTGTTTAACCGAAAATTAACTATTTCTTAGCGTGTGCAAAGGTACGACTTTTTTTCGAGATATGCAAGCCAATTATTCTTAAATATTTGAGCAAACAATCCCTTAATATTAACAGCTCTTCACAAAAAACATTCAAACCAATCCCCCCAAAAACAAAAGCACCACCTTAAACAGTCCCTAAAGCCATCTAAAATGGTGCTACCAAACACTATATCTCAGACAAGACCTCCTCAATTCCATCCAACAACTTCTCTATTATTTTTATTACCTTTTGGGCAGTGAAAGGATTTTTCTTGAATCCCGCATGATTGTAATCATTGCGTAATTCAACAACCTTCTGCAAGATGGTCACAAAGGTCTTATTTCCCCAGACACTATCATCAGCCAAAATCTTATCTACAAGCTCTTTGTCTGCATCCAATACTTCTGTAGCCGTTTTCTTTGTCTTGATAGCTATGCAGCTAAATACAGTATCACGATACGTCTTGTTCTTATAGTCAAGCTGATAATGGCAACACAGGAAAGTACCCAAACCTTCTTCCAGCATGGTAGTAGCCTGCTGATATAGTTTGTTGTCACAACACCATTTGGCTGCCTTGATACAGTTCAGTACATTCTCCTTGGCATCAAAATCATTCAACGACTGCTTGATCTTCTCAAAGATAGGCCTAAGCTGAACAATCGTCACTTTCTGTATTCCACTTGCAGTGCGCTTCAAATCACTTACTTTCTCGCTATTGATGACAGCATACCCGCGACAGGTCGTGCGTTCCTCTACCATCTCCTTCAACGTCTTGACAAAGGAACGTAACTTTTCCGCATCCTTCGTACGGGTTTCTGTATTCTTCAAGATAGGGATAAGTGAAGACTCTGACAACTCAAAGAGCTTCTCTACCTGACCATATCGCAAATAATCAGAGGCTGCCAACGTCCAGTCCTGCAGAACGGAAAGTGGCAAAAGATCCATGATAGGCGCAATATTGCTCTCCTTGTCACGAGCCTCGTAATTGCCATAAAAGATAGCCTTCACCTTTACATTCTTAAGCAACTTGGCATAGTTGACAAGCACCACCAGCAGCATAGGAAGATAACGGAAACTGTTGGTGATGTCAAGATACAGTTCATCACCGTCCTGAAGCTCATCAAAGATAACCTCAAATATCTCCCACATCTGATCACTATCCTTGCCATCCGGAATCGCTATATCCAGGTAAGAGAGATTCATATCCAGCAATATCTTCTCCAATCCCTGATACGCTACCTCCTGCTGGAGTTTGGCACAGAAACGGGTCTTTAGATTCCTGTCCCAGTTGTTCTTCCTTGCCAAATCGGTCAGGAGCATCAGAACCAGGTCGTTTTCTCCTCCCCAGTTCTCCTGCTGCTGTAGATATTCGAGTAAACTCTTCTGTACAAAAAGAGTCTCACTTCCCGTGAAATCATCCTTTCTGTATCGGCAAGTCTCATAGAAAGCCACTCCCAAGACAGATAAAAATACCCTTCTTCCCATAATGCTTAATCCTGATAATTCTCCAAAGCCTTTCTCAAATCATGAGCCATCTTGTCTCTTAAACTCTTAGGCTCCATGACTGTAACCTTGCTTCCATATGACAAGATTTTGCTTCTCAGCTCAAAGTTGTCATACACATATAAAGATACGTAAACATAATCCTTGTCGTCTCCGTATTCAGAAATTACTTTCTGAGATGCATGGATAGGCTTGCTCTCTATATATGGATACTCACCGCGTTCTATACGTAACTTCACTAAAATCGGTTCCGCACCATCCGGCTTGGTTACACCCACCACATTTTCAAAGTAAACAGAAAAATCAACGTCACATTCCTTATAATGAATATGCTGGTTGGCCTCCATCTTGAGAATTCGGTCCAGAGCCAGGTTGTAGATTTTGCCCTCTACCTCGTCTCTGTGCTTGGTGGCAATGAGATACCATCGCTGGTTATACTGCTTGAGGAACTGAGGAAATACGGTCCACTCACGCTTGCCTCTTCCAGGAACCTCATATCTAATGTCCATGGTCTGATGCTGTATGATAGCCTTGAGTAAAAGCTCCAACAAATCATGAGGTTTTACCCTTCCATGAGACTCCAGTAATACTTTCTCAAAAGAAATGACAGGACGATTATTATCGTCATACCCCATGAACTTGTTGATTTCATCAGTCAGGGTGGTCAAGGAAGACTCCAAGCCCAATCCCAGGAAATCACCCAAAGCTTTCTTGATCTTATCTAAATTGCATATAACAACTTGATTGGCAACAGTATCACCCTTAATAGAGAAACCAACATTTTGATATACCAAACATTGGCAGCCATCTCTTTTCTGATCCCTGTTTATTTTACCACCTAGCTCGAATTCGATTTTTTCCAAGTCGTTACGATACGTACGATCTGTATACTGCACACCTAGTTTGTGATTACATTCGTCACAAATTTCCTTTACAGTCATTGGACGTTCATAATTGCGCAGACATTCATCAATGAGTTCCAAGCGCTTCTGATACGTTATGATACCTTTTCCCATAATCATTAAATTATTAGTTAATGTATTTACCCGCCGTAATAAGCGATGTTCTTAAACTTTCAATAATCTTGCCCGAAGAGAAATCACTCTCCAAAGCGTGAGCCACAACATTTCTGTTTTTGGTAATCTCGAAATATACTCCTCTCAACTCAAATGGTATGAACTCCTTGTCATTGCAAATAACATCCTTAATTTTCTGACGCTCATCCTTGTCAAAAGGGTCGTGATTTGCAAGCTGACAGGCATAGGAAAGAATGCTCTCCTGCAAGGAAATCAAGGCAGCCGTATAGTTCATGTGCTTAAACTGCCACTGGGCCAGCTGATATTGGAACCGTGCAGGATCCTGCTCTGTACCCTTGAAATTATTGAGAAAATCCTTCACCACCGGCTTCACAATCATTTCAGGAAGCATCGAATCAAAATCCTTTTTCATCAAAGCTCGGCGCACCCGACAAACCCTGTGGAGGGCTGTGCAGATGCTAACCCAAAAACTATG
>ENA-OPCZ01000639-OPCZ01000639.1-human-gut-metagenome-genome-assembly--contig:-NODE-639-length-20993-cov-2.647244_pt1 | contig 20993 bp, 16 predicted proteins | sample MGYA00241566_ERZ501483 | MGnify/ENA primary metagenome ERZ501483 (study PRJEB25962, sample SAMEA1965191) | human gut metagenome | biome: human gut; feature: human-associated habitat; material: faeces... | reverse complement strand
TGAATCTCCTCCGGTCACCGGACCGTTCATGGCCGAGCCGAAAGTAGCCGCAAGATTGTCATTGGCCTCAACGAACTTGAGTTGTCCTCCCTTGTATCTCATGGCGATGGTTCCGATCTGTCCGTTACGGTTCTTGGCAAAGATGATTTCCGTATATTCCTTGTCCTCGACAGTATCACCCAGACCGATGGCATCAGGCCTGTGGACAAACATTACGATATCCGCATCCTGCTCGATGGAACCGGATTCACGAAGGTCACTCAGCATAGGACGGTTGTTGCTGTTTCCACGCTGGACCGCATTACGGGAAAGCTGCGAAAGCGCCATGATAGGAATCTCAAGTTCCTTCGCAGTTCCTTTCAACGTCCTGGAAATGGCCGCAACCTCCTGTTCACGCATACCGCGAAGCTCGCTCGGGCCCTGCATGAGCTGAAGATAATCGACGATTATGAATCTGACGCCCTTGGACTTGACCAGTCTCTTGGCCTTCGTCCTGAACTCCATGACTGAAAGTCCCGGAGTATCGTCAATGTAAATAGGCGCCTTGGCCAATGCCTTCACACTGTACTGAAGCTGGTCCCAATCTTTCTGGGTAAGTTCCTGCGCACCCTTGATTTTCTCACTTTCAAGCCCGGACTCCGTCGTCATGAGACGGTTCACAAGCTCGATGGAAGACATCTCAAGCGAGAAAATGGCTACGGGCATATTGTTGTCCACTGCCGCATTCCTCGCAAGGTTGAGCGCAAATGCAGTCTTTCCCACGGACGGACGCGCTCCCAATATTATGAGGTTGGATTTCTGCCAGCCGAGAGTATATTTGTCAATGGTAGGAAAACCTGACGGGACTCCGCTCACTCCGGACTTTCCCTGCTTTTCCTCAAGTTCGTCCATCGCCGCCTTGAGCACGGACCCGACATCCTGAACATCTTTCTTGACATTGTTCTGGATAGCCGCGAAAATCTTCGACTGTGACTGGTCGATAAGGTCATCGACCTTTACGGAGTCGTCATAAGCCTCCTTCAGAATGTCATAGGACGCAGTGATGAGATCCCTCTGGATACATTTCTGCTTCAGAATCTTGATATAGTACTCTACGTGAGCGGCAGCACCGATCTTCTGGGACATTGCCGTCAACGTGACGGCACCTCCCACAGTCTGAAGGTTTTTCTTCTGCAGAAGTTTCTGGGATACGGAAAGAAGGTCTATGGCGACATGTTCATTGACAAGTTCGACCATAGCCTCATATATCATTCTGTGTTTCGGCTCGTAGAAGCAGCTCGGAGTAAGTTCCTCCATAGCTTCATCCACGCAGCTCGGTTCAATCAGCAGAGCGCCCAGTACAGCTTCCTCGAAATCAACGGCTTGAGGTGGTTTGTTACCCATCTCGAGGCCAAGAGTGTCCAGATTGACTTTCTTTTCCTTCGCTCTGGAACTTTTCTTAGGCTCAGGCATGATACCCTCTCCCCGTCATTTACGCCTTGCCGGCGATTTCGTCACTGACAATGATTCTTCCGCAATGCTCGCAAATCACGAGTTTCTTGTTGGAGTAGATATCGAGAAGTCTCTGGAGAATGATTGTATTGAAACATCCGCCGCATGCCCCACGGACTTTACCGTCGCTGATGCCTTTCTTGATTCCGTCGAGATCGACGTTGCCCTCATCATCAGTTCTGTTGGCGCCGTAATAAACGCGGACTACTGCGAGGTGGTTGTTCTCACTTGAACGGATACGCTCATAAGCGCTCATTGTCCTGGCGTCAATCTTTGCAGCGCAGGCATCTCTCTTCGCACGGAGAGTCTTCTCTTCCTTGGATGTAGCCTCAACGATGTGGGCAAGTTCCTCTTTCTTGGCCTTGAGGTCCTCGGTTCTGACTGCAATCTCATCCTTGAGTTCCACAAGTTCAGCCTTCTTCTGGAGAATCTCGTCCTTCGTGTCAGCAACTTCCTTCTGGGCAATCTTCTTCAGAAGGTCCTGGTTCTCAACCTCTTTGGAAAGAGAGTCAAACTCGCGGCTGTTGGCCACGCTCTCCATCTGGATCTTATATCTTTCGATTGCGGTGTCACACTCTACGATCTTGTGCTTGCTGTCAGTGATTTTAGCGTTTGCATCATCGATGTCAGTATTGATCTGGGTAGCCTTAGCCTTGAGGTCAGCGACCTCGTTCTCGAGTTTCTCTACCTCTACAGGGAGCTCACCTCTCTGCTGGAGAATCTTGTCGATAGCTGAATCTGCTTCCTGAAGTGCATAGAGAGTCTTGAGCTTCTCCTCAACACTCATGTCAGAATCCGCAAAGTTTTTCTGAATTGATACGAAAGTTTCCCTCTGGTCAATTGGAGTTTCTACTTTCTTGATTTTCTTGGCCATATCTAATTATATATAATTTACTTTATCTTGTGAAAACGCCGCAACTACAGGTAGAGGACAGGGTTACTCTCCATCAGCCTGCAACTTTTGCGAACTGCAAAGTTAGGAAAATTTTTCTTTATCAGAGAAAATAATATTTCCACTATATCGCATTCACTCTCGAAATGCCCTATGTCCATTATCATGAACCCTTTGGAAGTAAAGAAGTTATGATAAGAAATATCCCCGCTGACATATAGCTGGGCCCCTGCAGAAATCGCATTCGGGATAAGCGATGAGCCGCTGCCTCCGCACATGGCAATCCTGGATATCACCAGCCCCTCGTCAGGATGCGAGCATCTCACGACCTTGAGGCCGAATTTTTCTTTCACAAGGCGTACCGCTTCCTGAGCGCTGAGCGGCTCTGGAAGGTCGCCGACGGCACCAAGTCCGGTTCCTTCCCCGTCAGAATCGAGCACGGCAACATTGACAAGACCCAAACGCGAAGCCATTGCGCCGCTGACGCCGGCGAGTACTTTGTCGGCAGTCGTATGGGCCGCATAGACGGAGATTCCGGCGGCGACGGCCTTGATGATTGTGAGACCGACAGGGTCATCAGGAGATATTTTCTTCACTCCCCCGAAAATGAGGGGATGATGGGTGATTATCATGTCAGCCCCGCATTCCACTGCCTCATCCACCAGTTCGGGTGTACAGTCAAAGCCTACCAGCACACTGTGGACAGGAGTTTCAGGCGAGCCGATCAGCAGTCCGCTGTTATCCCATTTTTCCTGGATACCAAGAGGGGCAAAGTCCTCTATTACCCTCGTTATATCATTGACAATCATAGTAATATCTATTTGCAAACATTAAACTTCTATGCCTCGGACGCTCCGCCGGACAGGCTATAGAGACTTCCTGATTTCCACGAGCTGGGTGCGGATAGCCTTCAGACTCTCCACCGCCTTGACGCGGCTCTCCACGCTCCTGCGGTCCTCCGTCATCTTCTTTTTCGCTCCGGCCAGCGTCATGCCGCCGACTTTCACGAGATGATAAATCTGTTTCAGGACATCAATGTCTTCCTGAGTATAGAGCCTGTTTCCTTTCGCGTTCCTGTGAGGTTTCAGGAAACGGCTGAAATTGTCGGACCAGTAACGCACCAGAGATACATTGACCTCCAGCATATCAGCCACTTCCCCGATAGTGTAAAACAATCTTTCCATATCCTAATCCAAACTTTGTCCTGTCGTCGCAGCCATGTAGGCGGCCTTCATATAATCTTCAGGGCTGAATGACGCGAAAAAGAAATTCACGGGGTCCAGCACGAGACTGTCCCTATGAACCTCATAATGCAGATGCGGCGCGAAAGAATTGCCAGACATACCGACATTGGCAATCTTTCTCCCGGCTTTTACACGCTCCCCTTTCCTGACCACAATATCCTGAAGATGAGCATACAACGTACGGTATCCGCCGTCGTGGCCTATCTCTACGACATTGCCGGGTCCCTTGCCGGAGCGCTTGACTTCCAGCACCACACCGTCCGCCGTCGCAATCACCGGAGTTCCCTGACCGGCGATAAGGTCAATGCCAGTGTGCATGGTCAGCACCTTGTAAAACGGGTCCATCTTCTTGCCGACCGAAGCGCCGACCTGCGCGAATTTCAGGTCCGGAACCGGCACCAGCATCGGCGGAAGGGTCCTGGAAGAAGCCGCGTCGGAAAATACCGCCTTGAAGTTGGAGTCAATGCGGGATGTCATGTCCAGCAAGGCCAATGACCTGCGTTCAGCATATTCGACAATATCCTTGTCTTCCGTAGAATCAGTCGCAAAGAAAAACAGGGCCGAATTCTGAGGATCGACGGAAGGAGCCTGCGACTTGAAGATCTGCTTGTATATGGCATTGTCCCTGGCCTGGAGATCTTTCACAACATCCGATATGAGTTTCTCCTTCTGTTCCATCTCAGGATAAAGTTTCTCGTAGAGACGGTTTTCCTGTTTCAGACGCTTCTCCTCATCGGTATTGATTACCAGGGAGAATATAAGATAATAGAAAGCGGCAAGGGAGGCTGTAGCGATAACCCATTTCGCGCATGTCCAAAGTATGCCGGAAAGGGACCTTGTCACCTTGAGGAGATTGAAATCTTTGTCTAAAATATAGCGAACCATAACATTCCCTCCTATCTTCTTCTGGTCTTGCGGATGTGTCCGGTCATCACATTGTCCGACTCGTCAGCCACCTTCGTTATCATTGACCTGTACTCATTCAGAGGCATGTCAATGTCAAAGTAATTCACAGGATTCACATATCTGCCCTTGTATATCACCTCGTAGTGAAGATGCGGTCCGGTGGATTTTCCGGTATTGCCGCTCTCTCCGAGACATTCGCCACGCTTAAGTTTCATTCCCTCAACGACATACGCTGTCTTCAGATGTGCATATCTCGTCTTGTATCCGAAGCCATGGTCAATGACAACGGAAGTTCCGTAGTTAAAAAGGTCGAAATTCACGGATTCCACGGTGCCGTCGCCGGAAGCATAGACCGGATTTCCGGGCTTGCAGGCAAAATCAAAGCCCGTATGCATCTTCGTATGGCCCGAAATAGGGTCGGAACGATATCCGAAAGTGCTGGAAATGCGGAACTTGGACCTGTCCGGAAGAATCGGAGGGACGGCAGGGATACATGATGCCATGTCGCCGGCCTTTCTGGAAAGAAGTTCCACGTCGTCGAAAGACTTGCTCTGGACATATGATTTCTTGGTGAGGATATCCAGACGAATGGTCGTCTTCTTCAATGCCGAGTTGTTCTGGATATTGTCCAGATATGCGTATCTGTTCACACCTCCGAAACCGGCGTTGCGGACTTCGGGCGAAATTTCATTCATACCGAAGATGTTCCTGTAGATCTCGTCGTCACGCATACCAAGTCCTTCAAGGGTAGCATCATACATGTCAAGCTGCCTGTTCATAAGTTCCACCTTGGAAATCCATCTGGCATTGGCCTTGCGGAGCATTATCGTCTTTGGAAGTTCCATCCCGAGGACAGAAGTGAAAAGCCACATATACACGACGGAAAGGGCTATGCTTGCAATGATGAGCATCGCCATTTTCGTGAATCGGGACTTTGCGGATGATTTCTCAATCTCATAAAGCAGAGTCTCCGGATTAAGTTTATACTTCTTATTATGGGCCGACATATTTTGCAAAGATAATGAAAAAGTTATAATTTTGTCGTTTGTTCCGTTTTTCAGCAGAATGAAACGATATGCAATATCGTGCCAGACGGACTTGACATGATGAAAATTTTTAAGTCACTATGACATCTAACGAAATAAGACAGAAATTTCTGGATTTCTTCGCATCCAAGGGACATACGATTGTTCCTTCTGCGCCGATGGTCGTAAAGAACGACCCAACTCTCATGTTTACCAATGCCGGAATGAACCAGTTCAAGGACATCTTCCTCGGCAACGTCACTCCTAAGACACACAGGGCGACCGACTCTCAGAAGTGTCTCAGAGTCAGCGGAAAGCACAATGACCTCGAAGAAGTGGGACATGACTCATACCATCATACCATGTTCGAAATGCTCGGAAACTGGAGTTTCGGAGACTATTTCAAGACAGAGGCCATCTCATGGGCATGGGAACTTCTCACCGAAGTTTACAAGATAGACAAGACAAAACTCTATGCCACCGTATTCGAGGGTTCCAAGGAAGACGGGACATCCCTCGACGAGGAGGCCCGCCAGACATGGCTGAAATATCTCCCGGAAGACCACGTTCTTCTCGGAGACAAACACGACAACTTCTGGGAAATGGGTGACACAGGCCCGTGCGGACCATGCAGTGAAATCCACATTGACCTCAGAAGCGACGAGGAAATCGCAAAAGTACCGGGACGCGAACTCGTGAACAAGAGCAATCCTCTCGTAATCGAAATCTGGAACCTCGTGTTCATGCAGTTCAATAGGAAGGCAAACGGGGAACTCGAACTTCTCCCGAACCACAACATTGACACCGGCATGGGCTTCGAGCGACTCTGCATGGTGCTTCAGGGAAAGAAGAGCAACTACGATACGGACGTATTTACCGGCATGATCAGCAAGATCGAGGAACTTTCAGGACATCAGTATCATGAATCCGAGAATACAGAGGTTGCCATGCGAGTCATCGCAGACCATATCCGCGCCATCAGTTTCTCAATCGCCGACGGCCAGCTCCCATCCAACGTGAAGGCAGGTTATGTCATCCGCCGAATCCTCAGAAGGGCAGTCCGTTACGGATACACCTTCCTCGGATTCAACGAGCCTTTCCTCTGCCGTCTCGTGCAGCAGCTTGCAGACGATATGGGAAGCGCTTATCCGGAACTGCGTAACCAGCAGAAACTTATCGAAAGCGTTATCCGTGAAGAGGAGTTCGCATTCCTCCGCACCCTCGACAGAGGTATCAGACTCATGGATGATTATCTCGAGAAGTCTGCCGACACCAAGGTCATCAACGGCAAGGATGCCTTCGTCCTCTATGACACTTACGGCTTCCCTATCGACTTGACCGAGCTCATAGCTTCAGAAAAAGGCTATACCGTCGATCTGGAAGAGTTCAATGCCGAGCTCCAGAAGCAGAAGGAAAGGGCAAGACAGGCCACTTCCAACGAATTCGGCGACTGGATCCAGTACAACAATGGCGAGGAAGAGGAATTCCTCGGCTACGACTACACTGACATTGACGGTGTCAGCCTCATCAAGCAGCGCACCGTAAAGCAGAAGAACAAGACAATGTTCCAGCTCGTGTTCGACCGCACTCCGTTCTATGCGGAGATGGGAGGACAGATCGGTGATACCGGATATATCGAGTCTGAAAGCGGCGAGAGAATCAACATCCTCAACACCATAAAGGAGAACAACCTCACCATCCACATCGCTGAGCGCATCCCTTCAGACTGCACAGAGTCGTTCTCCCTCCATGTAGATGCTGAAAGAAGGCTCAAGATCACGAACAACCATACCACCACCCACCTTCTCGACCAGGCGCTCCGCGAAGTTCTCGGAACACATGTCGAGCAGAAAGGTTCATACGTATGCCCGGACTACCTCAGATTCGACTTCTCGCATTTCTCAAAGATGACTGACGAAGAAATCGAAAAAGTGGAGAAGAGGGTCAATGAACTTATCCGTGCCAACTATCCTCTCGAAGAGAAGAGACGCGACAATGGAGGAGGCTACCGCAATGGGAGCCATCGCACTGTTCGGAGAGAAGTACGGCGACAGGGTAAGGGTCGTGAAGTTCGGCAAGTCAGTCGAGCTCTGCGGCGGTACACATGCCCAGGCGACCGGTCAGATCGGTATGTTCATGATCCTTTCAGAGGGTGCAGTCGCTGCCGGCGTGAGACGTATCGAGGCTGTTACAGGTGAGGCCGCATGGCTGCATACCCGTGCAATGAGCGAAACTTTGAAAAATGCGAAGGCATTCTTCAACAACACCCCTGACCTCGGAGAGGCTATCCGCAAGGTAATCGACGAGAATGCCGGCTACAAGAAAGAAATCGAAAGCTTCGTCCAGGAAAAGGTAGCAAGACTCGCTGAAAAGATTTCCAAGGATGCAAAAGAGATCAATGGCATAAAGGTTGTCGAGTTCACGCAGTCCATGGATCCTGTCATGGCCAAGGGTGTCGCAGGACTTCTCCAGAAGCAGACGGAGAATTTCGTATTGGCTGCCGCATTCGAATATGCTGAGAAGCCGAACCTTGTACTCATGTACTCCCAGGACCTCGTGGCCAAAGGAAAGAATGCAGGCAAGGACATCCGCGAAGCCGCCAAGTTCATTCTCGGCGGAGGAGGCGGACAGCCTGGTCTCGCTACAGCAGGCGGAAAGAATGTCGCAGGGCTTAAGGACGCCCTCGCCAAACTCGTCGAGCTGGCTACAGCCTAGTATACGAACACAGAGAGTGTGGCTGACATACATTCCGGTCACACTCTCTATTTATAATACAGCAGCAGATGAAGAAACTCGATCAGTTCATACTGAAATCATTTCTGGGGCCGTTCTTCGGCATCCTTATGGTCGTCATATTCATTCTGATGCTCCAGTTCCTGTGGCTTTACATTGATGAACTCGTAGGTAAAGGTCTGGGATTCAAGATTATTCTGGAATTCCTCGGCTGGGGAAGCGCGACCATGCTTCCTTTGTCGCTGCCGCTGGCCACCCTGCTGGCGTCAGTGATGACTGTCGGCCAGATGGCTGAGAACAACGAGCTCATTGCCATGAAGTCTGCGGGAATATCCCTCGTCAGAGTCCTGACGCCGCTTATCATTTCCGCCGGAGTCATCAGTATTCTCGCGTTCTTTGCGGTGAACAACCTGGTTCCTGTCTCATACAACAAGATTTACACACTCCGCGACGACATCGGAAAGACAAAGGAGGAAATCAACATTCCTACCGGAACTTTCTACGACGGAATCGACGGATATGTCCTGAGAATCGACTCGAAAGATGACAAGACCGGCTACATGCATGGAGTCATGGTCTATGACCACACTGCAAACAAGGGTAACGTAAGTGTCACCCTGGCGGACTCGGCAATGATAAAGATGTCCAAGTCGAAGGATTACCTGACGTTCCAGCTCTTCAGCGGAACCAATTATCAGGAAACCAACAACATGTCTTACCGGGACACTTCGCTGCAGCTCCAGAGAATCAATTTCCGTCAGCAGGACATGATTATCCCGTTGCAGAACTACGCCTTCCAGAAATCCGACAAATCCAAGTTCGGAGACCAGGTGAAGGCCATGAGCCTCTCGCAGCTGAGACATGGAAAAGACTCACTGACGAATCTCAACGATTCCACCAGAACAGTCAACCTTGCCGCGTTCATGTCCAAGAAGCTGCTGAGATATTCCAACCAGCTGGACACGGCGGCCCATTATCAGAGCCGGACTCCTCTGGAACTGGACGACATGTCATGGAAGAACCGCGACCAGGAGGTCAGAGCCTATGAAAACGCGGCCCGCGTCGCAGAGGATTTCAAGATGGCAGCCAGCGGTTATGAGAACGACGTATATAGCTACCTATATATATTAAGGAGGACAGACGTGGAACTGCTGAAGAAATTCGCAGAGGCATTGGCCTGCTTCCTGCTCTTCTTCATCGGCGCGCCCCTCGGAGCATTCATCCGCAAGGGCGGTCTGGGAGTCTCAGCAATCATCGCGGTCATGTTCTTCGTGCTCTACTGGGTTGTGGACATCACGGGTACGAAACTGGCACGTGACGGAGCGGTCACCGCAGCGGCAGGTGCATTCATCTCTTCAGTCGTCCTGGCACCTCTGGGCGTCTATTTCACATGGAAAGCGGCACATGACTCCGCAATATTCAACACTGAGAACTTCGGTTCATGGTGGAGGAAAATAAAGAGCAAATTTATGAATACATTCAGAAAGACCAGAATAGTATATATGGGAACGCCTGAGTTCGCGGTCGCTCCTCTGAAGGCCCTCATCGAAGCCGGATACAACGTCGTCGGAGTAGTTACAGTCGCCGACAAGCCGAGCGGAAGAGGACTTAAAGTCAATGAAAGTGCAGTCAAGAAGTTTGCGGTGGAGCAGGGCATCCCGGTTCTGCAGCCTGTCAAGCTGAAAGACCCTGAGTTCCAGAAGCAACTGGCTGATTTCAAGGCAGATCTGTTCGTCGTAGTGGCATTCAGGATGCTTCCGGAATCGGTATGGTCAATGCCGAAGCTCGGCACTTTCAATCTCCATGCCGCCCTCCTGCCTCAGTACAGGGGCGCAGCTCCTATCAACTGGGCTGTCATCAATGGAGAGAGACTCACCGGAGTGACTACCTTCATGATCGACAAGGACATTGACACCGGCGGAATCATGCTCAGACAGGATTGCCGAATCGAACCGGACGACACTGCAGGCGACATCCATGACAAACTCATGCCTATCGGAGCACAGCTTGTAGTGGAGACTGTCCAGGGCATCATCGAAAGGAACATCGAGACCAGAGTACAGAGAAGCTTCATCCAGGGTTCTGAGGTGCTGAAACCGGCACCGAAGCTCACTCGCGAGCTCTGTCACATCGACTGGAACGACACGACCAAGAATGTTTACAACCTAATCAGAGGTCTGAGCCCGTACCCTACCGCCTTCACGGAACTCGTTCCGGAGGGAGAAGAGACAAAGGCACCTGCTCAGCTCAAGGTTTTCGCCACAGAAAAAGTGGAGGGAGACGAGTTCAGGTCAATGCTGGATCACATTGGAAAAGACAATGTTACGCCTGGAACCATCCTTAGCGACGGCAAGGGATTCTTTGCTATAGCCACAGCGGACGGTGCGATTTCCATCAAGGATATGCAGCTTGCAGGCAAAAAGCGCATGGAAGTCAAGGCATTCCTCGCAGGTTTCAGAAATCCTATGTCCTGGACCACTACGGCAGGCACTTCCAAGGCTGAGATGGAGAAGGCCAGACCGGTTTCAAACCCTGAAGCATAACCTGTTCTGAAGCAAGCAGGTCTAAAACGAAACAAACGCAAATTTGAACAACAATAGCGACTTTTGTTCAAATTTGCGTTTTTCGTACATTTGGAAAACGAATAAAAAACACATACATTTGTGGATTATGTTTTTTATTGTAACAAATACATGAAGTACCCTAAATTATTGACACTGTGTGCAATAACAGCGGCAATGACTTCTTGCTCGACTTCTGGCCCGGAAGAAACAACCGGAATGGCAGAAGTTACGCTGGCATTGACCACAGACGGGTCTCACAATTTTAATGTGAAGTCCCAGGCAGAGGAGACTCTCCCTGAAATTGATGACTTTACCGTTGAAATTTTCAAGAAAGCCAATGGTAAACGTCTCTACAGAGACACTTATGCAAATTCGACTGAAAAGAAAATCCGCCTGAATGGTGGCGACTACAATCTTTATGCTTTTTATGGTGATTCTCTGAAAGCCGGCTTCGATGCCGCGTACTACCAGGCCAAGGTGCCTTTCTCCATTACCCCGAAAGACAGATCTGTCACAGTAAAGGGAACAGCCAAGCTTGCGAACGTGAAAGTTGCTGTGAATTATGGAGATAATCTCAAGGAATTCTACAAGGAGTTTGTTGGTTCAGTATCCACCGACAAGAAGAACGTCTCGGATACATTGACCTTCAAACAGGATGAAACCCGCGCCGCATTCATTCCGGCAGGCAACCTCAGTTTCCGCCTCTATGCCAAGATTGACGGCAAGTGGAAGGTGTATAAACCGGAGACAATCAAGTGCGAGCCGAACGATTTCATCACTTTCAATGTCAACACTTCCGCATTCACCGGAAAGCTGACCATCGGCATCAAGATCGACAACAGCACTTCTCTTGTCGAGAAAGAGTGGACGGTTTCTGCGACTGATGTAGCTACCGAAGCTCCTGAAATCAAACTTGGAAGCAGCCTTAGCGAAACAGGTGAGAACACGGTCTATGAGGGTGAGGAAATGGAGAACGGACTTGTCAGCGTAATTTCACGCGCAGGTTTCAAGTCTGCTGTCCTCAAGGTAAATTCCGAGTACCTCACAGCCGCAGGAGTCCCTGCTGAAGTGGATCTTGTCAATGTCAATGCAGAGGTCAAGAAGATCCTGGACAAAGCCGGCATCCACTGCCTTGCAATGGACGGCAACACAGTTTACTCCGGCATTGACTTCTCTGAACTTGGAAGGAAACTCGCTTACAGCGCAGAAAATCCTTTCCAGAGCACATTTACATTGACAGTGACCGACAAGAACGGCAATCAGGCGACAAGCCCGGAGATTTCTTTCGTCCTCAAGGGTACAGATGCCTCATTGTCATTGAAGGAATCCGATGTCTATTCTCACAGAATCACGAAGTTCAGTGCTACTGTCATCAGCGGAGACATAAACAAGTTCCGTGTCGAGTACAAGGAAAGCGACGGTTCAGTTTGGAAGACAGCCGAGGGTGGCGTAATCAGTGGAAATACAATCTCTTACACCAATTTCGGAGGCCTCACTGCCAATACTGAATATCAGTTCAGGATTAACCACAACGGACGTCTGGAGAGTTATTCAGCTCCGATTTCCGTAAGGACTGAGGGAGCAGAACAGGTGGAGAATGCCGGTTTCGAGAACTGGTACAGCAAGGAAGTCTATAAGAAGACGGTCTGGTCTTTCGGCACCACCGGACTTGGCATTGATGAATGGTTCCCCAAGTCTTCTGAGACTGAGGCCAATTATTGGGCTACCCGCAATGACCTGACGACTTCTCAGCGCAGTGGCGTATCTTGCTATTATACATCATATTCCGGCACACTCAAGACTTCAGATGCCCATTCAGGCTCAGGTGCTGCAGAGATCAGCACTGTCGGCTGGGGCGAGGGAAATACCTTTGTGGACGGTTCCGGATATGTGCTGAAGAACAAGACAGCAGGTATGCTTTATATTGGAGAATATACTCTGAACGGAGAGTCTCCAGAGACTTATGGCCGCGCGTTCACATCAAGGCCAGACAAAATCCGTTTCTATTACAAGTTCAATCCTATCAAAACTGAGGAATTCAAGGCTTATATCGTAGTGGAGAACAGGGACAATGGTGTTGTCACTGAACTTGGAAGGGCAGAACTCGTCAGCGGTGAAAAGGCCGATGCCTATAAGGAGGCAACTCTCAGCATCGATTATTCCAATACTGAACTGAAAGCAACCCACATGTACGTTGTCTTTATATCAAGTACTGCAGAAAATCCTGAGGTCCAGAAGCTTAAAGGCAACAAGGGTGCGTTCGACGGATATAGCGACAGCCGTTTCGTCGGCAGCGTACTGAAAGTGGATGACATTGAACTTATTTATGAATAAAAGAAAGACAAACATCAATATGAAACGTAGTATCATTACAATATTGGCAGTTGCCGCAGTGCTTGCCGGCTGCAAGAAGGGCAGCGAAATCAACGGAGGTACAGGAACATTGACAATCAAGTCTCTTACCGCTGAAAGCGTACTGAATGACAAGAATATCAGCACAGGAAATACAAAGTCTCTTCCTTCAGAGCTTGCTGACCCGTCAAATTTCGACATCACTATTTCCAGCAATCTCCAGGGCGGAAATTCCCAGTCCTACAAGTTTGCTGACCTCGTGGACAAGACTCTGGAGCTGCCTGCAGGTTCATATACCATCAAGGCCGAGTCTCATGACAAGGCTACTGCAGCTTGGAACCAGCCGATTTTCGAAGGCTCAAAGGAGTTTTCTATCGTTGCCGGTGCCGTTACTCCTGTCGAGGTGAAATGCTACCTAACAAATGCCATGGTATCCGTGAAGTATTCCGATCTCTTCCTTACCGAGCTTTCTGAATATGAGGTGAAGGTGACCGGTGCTGACGGCAATTTCCTGACATGGGACAAGAATACTGCCGCAGACAAGGACGGCTACTTCGCCGCAGGTGACCTCGAGGTTCGCATTGACGGTATCCGTTCTCTTGACAACTCTCAGGCAAGTATTTCCGGTACAATCAAGAATGTGAAGGCCAAGGACCATATCATTCTTAACATTGATGCGAAGCTTACCGGTGAGACAAGCAGCATTACCGTCAGCATTGATGGTACTGTAAATGACAGAGAGTCAAATCTTTTCGTGGATGGTTTCGAGGAAATCGAGATTCCTGACCCTGAGAAGCCGACACCTGATCCGGAGAAACCGGAACCGGGCAAACCGGACCCTTCAGAGCCGGAGAAACCGGCCGCACCAACCCTTACATGGGCCGAGAATCCGAACTTCGACACTATGGAGCTCGCTTCAGAGATGAGCGTGAAGATCAATATCAATGCTCCGGGAAAGATCAAGGATTTCATTGTCAATGTCAAGTCCGAGGCTCTCAGCACTATCCTTCCTGCGATGGTTAGCCCTGAGAACGTGAAGTCTGACGGTTCCATTGACCTTGACCTTATCAATGATGCTGTAGCTATCGAGAATCTCAGTTCTCTCCTCCCTACCGGAGACAAGCTCAAGGGCCAGACTGAAATTCTTTTCGAGCTTTCCAGCCTTGTTCCGCTTATTTACCAGCTCGCTAGCGTCGATTCTGACAAATATGACAACACAAATCATGTATTTACCCTCAAGCTTACTGATGAAGCAGGACAGTCTCTTTCTAAAGAGATTACTTTCCATTATTCAAAATAAGTAAGCGTTAAAAATACATGACTATGAATTATAAATCATTGATATTGACCCTGTCAGCTTCTGCCTTGGCCCTTGCGTCATGCAATCGGGAGGAGGTATGGAGTGGTGATACAGGGTACCTGACAGCGGAAATCAGTCAGGATTTCTCTGTCGATGTTGTGAAGACGAAGGGTCTTGCCGAAACGGATGAGCCTTTCCGTCTGAAGATTTACAGAGGCAATGAGCTTGTAAATGAGGTTGCAGACCACAGGACTCTTGTGGAGAATCCTCTGACTCTGAAGACTTATACTTACAAGGTCGTTGCGGACAACAGGGACGAGGTTCCTGCAGTTTTCGACTCTCCACGATATGCAGGAACTAATGCTTCCGTAAAAATCGTAAAGGATGAGGTGAAAATCATTGACATCAATTGTGCTCTTACCGATGTGCTTGTAGAGCCTTCGTTTGCTGCTGACATTGATGCGAATTTCACTGATTGGTCGCTGACCGTTTCTAATGGCGAGGGTTCTCTTGTCTGGAGCAAGACAAACGGCAATGTCGGCAAGACCGGCTATTTCCAGGTACCTGCTTCAAAGACATTGACCTGGACCTTTACTGGTACTAATCTTGCCGGTACGGACTACACGGCTTCTGACAAGTATGAGAATGTTCAGGCAAAGCAGAAATATGCGTTGGCTTTCAAGGTCGAGAAGGTGGATGAGACCATCGGTGCAGGTGCTTTCAGGCTTGTTCTGGATGACACGATGTCCGAGCGCTCTTTCGATTTCGTGCTTGATCTTGCGGGCAAGAGGTCTATCATCAACGGTTCTTCCCCTTGGGCGAAGTTCGCTGATGTGACCGGTTCGTGGAGCTTCTCGGAGACTCCGGAAAGCATTGAAATACAGTATAAAAAGGCTGGCGAGGCAGAGTGGACCAAGTTCAATGGTGAGGTTTCTGTCAATGCCGCCAAGAAGTCTTTCTCTGCAAGACTGACAGGTCTGGAGCCGGCTACGACTTATGAGGTGCGTTCCGTAACGTCTCTTGACAAGACGGATACTACTCCTCTCAAGTTTACTACTGAGACTGCCGAGATTCTTCCTTATATGGGATTTGATGACTGGTATATGAATGGCAGTGCTCCTATGCCTGGCGTGCAGGGTGCGGCTCAGTTCTGGGATACTGCTAACCCTGGTTCGGCAAGTACTGGTACCGTTCCTACTAATCCTGAGTCTTCTCACGTGGCTGTAGCCGGTGAGGGCAAGAAGGCTGCCAAGCTTGAGAGTATGACTGCCATGATGGGTATTTTCGCTGCAGGTAACATTTATACCGGCAAGTTCGAGAAGGCTATCATCAGTCTTTCCAATCCTGGCGCGAAGCTTGACTGGGGTGTTCCTTTCTCTTCAAGACCTCTCGCGCTTAAGGGTTACTTCGATTATAATCCTGTAGCGATTTCGAATGCGAATGCTCCTTATACTCATCTCAAGGGTGTGACGGATACCTGCCAGATACAGATTTTCCTTACTGACTGGACCGAGGCGTTCCACATCAATACCCAGGAGAAGAAGTTTGTGGATGTGAACAGCAATGATGTGATCGCCTATGGTAAGCTGGAGTCCGGTGTGACTACCGGCACGAAAGATGGCCTTGTCAATGGTTATGAGCCGTTTACCATCAAACTGCAGTATCGTGACACTACCCGCAAGCCTAGCATGATTGTGATTGTCGCGGCTGCCAGCAAGTATGGTGATTACTTTACCGGCGGTAAGGGCAGCGTCCTGTATCTGGACGAGTTCTCATTCGTCTATGACCCTGATGAATTGTAATTTATGATGCGAAAATCATTCAAACATTTGTTTTTCATAGCTGCAGCCGGTCTTCTGGCCTCCTGCAGCATTGAAAATGATATCAAGTTCCCTGAGATTCATGCGGATATAACTGCTTTTGAGGTCGAGGGACAGGTATCGTCCAAGATTGATATCAAGACCAATTCTGTTTCTGTCGTCCTCGGCGAGGATGTCAAGATGAACGATTTGATTATCAAGAACTTGAAATATACTGACAAGGCGAAGTGTTCTGATGTCAATTTTGCCAGGGGCAAAAAAATCGATTTGTCGTCTCCGTATCAGGTGACGCTTTCGACTTTCAAGTCCTATATTTGGACGATTTCCGCGACTCAGCCTATCGAGAGGTATTTCCGTTGCAAGGGTCAGCAGGGCGAGGCGAGTATCCATGTCGATACAAGGCGCATTTCGGTTAAGGTCAATGTCAATAAGAATTCTGCCATTGACAGCCGTTCTTCTCTTGAAATCACTGAGGCCAAGTTGGGCATCAAGGGTTCTGAGATTGTTTCGACTACTGATTCTCAGGGTAATGTGACAGCCATTTCCGGTTTTCCGGTAGTGCTTGACTGTTTTTACGAGCGCACGTTCACGGTCCGCGAGCCTGACGGCACAACCACCGACTGGAAAATGATTGCGTTACCCGCCGAATAATTTTTGGCCACTGTCTGTGGTCTGGACATAAACAAACAGCCCTCGTGGATGATGCCTGATTATGTGGCATTTTCCACGAGGTTTTTTTATTTGCGCTGGGCTGGCGCCGGGGTTACACCCGGGAGGACCAGGCCCTCCCACTGCGTGGGTCCTTCCCTCTCGTGCCGAGGGCGGCAAGTCCTCCCGGACGCAACCCCGGCGTCTGTACAGAGAGAGACAGTCAAAAAATCATTGGGGCGTTCTGTTTCCACTATTTCAATATGCGGGACAATGCTACGTTCTAGACGTGATTATCAATACGCAACTGTGGAGATGCTTGGGTTTTATATAATTATTCGCTATCTTGAGAACATTATCAAGAACTGATTATATGGATATCACTAATATTGTAATGAGCGCAGGCTCGCTTGTTCTTATAGCAGGTTTCTTTTATGGAGTCTTCAAATTTGTATTTGAATATCTGAACATTAAAAGCGATAATGTCCGTCGTGAAGAGAATAAAAAGGCCTTCGACAACGTAGTTTCCCAATTATCTTCGAGTAATCCTTCCGCTCAGTTATCTGCCGCAATCCTGCTGAGAAGATTCTTTGATGCAAAAAGACTAAAGAAATCTCCAGAACTTGCAACGGAAACAATAAATGTAATTTCCGCTCTTCTTAGAACAATTCCCACCGGCGTTTATCAGAAAACACTTGCGGATGGTTTGGCTTATGCCCGTGATTTGTCTTTTGCAGACTTGCAGAGGACAAATTTGCAAGATGCTTACCTTGGAATCAAAGATGGAAGAATCAGCATGAAGTCCTCTGATATGTTCTTGTCAGATTTATCTTACGCCCTTCTTGAAAACATTGACGGACATAGGGTTATCTTTTATAGAAGCATATTGTTCTGTACACAAATTAAGAATTGCGACTTTACCGAAGCATCTTTTTATGGAGCAGATCTAACAGGAGTTACGTTCAAGAACGTCATATTGAAGAATGCCGATTTTACAAATGCCGAGAATGTTCCTCAAGCCATACAGGAGAAACTCGTCAATGGAAAATTTGTTGAAGATGGTTTGTTCTCAGCTTCGCATGAATCCAAGAATAAGACAATCTTTTTTTCTATGCCCGGCAAAATGTCTAAGGAGGACGAGTTGGTTACAAAGGATTTCAAGAGACAATTGGAGGCGGACGGATATTCTGTAATCTATTATATTAAAGATGATTACCCGAAATTTGGCCAATTTAATAAAGTAAGACAAAGCATCATGAGATCATCAGGCATGATTGCTTTCGGATTTAAGCAGATTAACGTCAAAAATGGAGTATATCGTCCTGGCATGGGGAATGAAGAGGAGTGGAAAGACCGTTGGCTGTCTACTCCATGGAGTGAGGTCGAAGTGGGCATGGGCTTAATGAAAGGACTTCCCATTTTACTCGTTAAAGATTCTGATATTAAAGAGGGAATTTTTGACAATCAGTTGAGTGAATGTTTTGTTGCTACAATCAACACCTCTGATGATAGCAGGAAGCTGAATCTCAATAAAAATTATATTGATTGGATAGCTAAGGTCTAGGTTCCGTGTCAAAAGTTATGATTTGGGGACAGACTGCCTTATACATGGAAAACCCTCGTAAATGATGCAACATAGTCAATCATCCACGAGGGTTTTATTTGATCTTGGCTGGCGCCGGGGTTACATCCGGGAGGACCAGGCCCTCCCTCTGCGTGGATCCTTCCCTCTCGTGCCGAGGGCGGCAAGTCCTCCCGGGCGCAACCCCGGCGTCTGTACAGAGAGAAACTTAAGATGACCGATAACTGCTTATAACAAAAGCTCGTTACTTATTTTTAGACATAAATGATGTGGTTCAATTTCTGTCCACATCTTTTGGAAGTGGTCTTTCGAATTGCTTTCTAGAACGATCCCAGAAGAAGTGCTGAATATAACATGGTCAGACATAAACACGGGAATCTTACCAGATGCAACAAAGCCACTTACAAGGTCCTGCTGATATGAATAACTTTGTCCCTTAGGCACATTGATAACATACTCATGAGAGTTGATTGAACACGTGACAGATACGTCCTCATCTAATATGTTCATTACGGAAAATGTCCAATAATCCGGTTCATCAACTACTTTTGTCTGTTCAGAACATGCTATAAAGAGCACGATACTCACTACTGAGAAGAATCTAAATAATTTCATAAGTTGTAATTTTACTCTGTAACAAAAAAGGTGACAAACATCTTGAGTTTCCTTATAAATTTTTCGAAGTTCAATTGACAATTAACAAAATACTAGTATGAAGAGTTCCAATAAGTAAATGCTGCTGATATATCAGACTCAGATTCTTTGGCGGGTTTCATTTTTATGATATTATACGCCCATTCATTCCAAGTTCTACTCTTTCTAACAGCTTCCTCAATTTGGCTAGGTGTAAAGCCTTCAACTTGATCATTGTATGACTTATATGCATCAGTTCGGGTCAGTTTATTGTCAACCCAAGTCGCAAAATAAGATGAGGATTTTATACCATATCCATCGATCAGGTCTTGAACAATTCCGGAATAGGACTGCCGATAATAAAATGGGACATTATATCCAGGATAAACTTTTGATGTTAAAATCCATTGCACTCCTCTGGCAAATGATTCAATTACTGAGTTATCCGTTTCATTGAACCGTTTCTGATTATCTCGCCAGTGTGAAGAGTGCGCCAATTCGTGTATTGTTGTAGCATAAATATCCATATTATCTCTTCTCTTAGAATCAGCATCTCTATAAATCTGAATTTTGGGACGATTTGAAAGAATCCATCTATTGTTCACAGAAAATAAACCGAAAGCGTTAGGATCGTCACCTAGCCGCGCCTGAATTGCTAGACGGGCTGTTTTATCATTTCGCATAGGCGGTCTTCTTAAGCCGCTATTATCTCCATAATAATATACAATAGCAGCTCTCGACAACACTGCATAAAACGTAGATTCATTGTCATTTAAGTCCTTAAAGATCGGTCCTTTATAATTGCTGTACTTTATTATTATTTCATCAGTCTTTCTTATAACGAAATCGGTTCGACTAAAATGAATTTCATAGCGGAATGCGTGTTTAAAAGAATCTGACGATGTAAAAGATCCGCCTGCATCACAATGAGTATATGAACTATGGGTTCCTCGAACTGTTCGTATACTTAGACCTTCAACACCTCTATATTGAGAACAATCTTTATCATAGAATCGAATTCTTCCACATGGAATAAACTTTGAGGCCTTCGTTTCAACAATTGACTGCAATTCAATCCCACAGATTTCATATGATTTTTTTTCAATAGCTTCAATTAATGACATCGGTAGGCGATTATCAGATTTTGCAGCGATATCTTCAGATGGAGAAAAAATATCATAATAATAAATATAAGGGCATTCAATCCCAGTTAGGTCGAAGTCAATAGGCACGTATGCCCATTTATAGGAAAATCCATTTATTACAAAACGATTATCAGGAACAATTAAACCATCAGATACCTCGTAATCTAATGGATAGGAAGACAACACGACTTTGGTCTCATCTATCTCGTTAAGTGCGTAATACTCGTCTTCGTTTGTTGGTGTAAACGCGATATACTTATGAGTTGCTTTAATATCATCAACAGTATACCCATTCTTAGTCTCGGGTGAAAGTTTATTGAAAGCGGCTATAGCGTTCGCCATCTCAAGTGGGTTCGGTTGTTTTTCACCAATAACAGAATGCTGCAACAAAATTTCGGAATTAGTCCGGTTAACATTATTGCTAAATAAAACTTCGTCTTTGCGACAAGAGGATAACAATAACATCGCACTAGATAAATACACGAACACTTTTCTCATATAAATATTAGTTTTAATATTAATTATACTATTATGTGGAACTCTTTAAATAATTTTCACACAAATATAAGTTGTTTTCATATACATTGCAAATTTTCCATGCGAAGAGTCTCTTTCAACCGAGGCATGATTATGGTAATTGGAGAATGGAACAAACAAC
>ENA-OPCZ01000628-OPCZ01000628.1-human-gut-metagenome-genome-assembly--contig:-NODE-628-length-21209-cov-3.406779_pt1 | contig 21209 bp, 14 predicted proteins | sample MGYA00241566_ERZ501483 | MGnify/ENA primary metagenome ERZ501483 (study PRJEB25962, sample SAMEA1965191) | human gut metagenome | biome: human gut; feature: human-associated habitat; material: faeces... | reverse complement strand
GAAGGTCTGACCCCCACAAAAATTAAAGACCCACAAAAAGAGTCGGAATGATAACCGACTCTTTTTAATGGGATTAAGGGAAAATTTTTTTTGGCTTTTCTTTTCTACAACTGTATAATACAGTGAGTATATGAAATCTATGTGAACTTTTAGGAGGTTTTGTTAAATGTATAATCAATATCGTGAAGGTTGGATAGAAGTCATCTGTGGATGTATGTTTGCAGGTAAAACTGAAGAATTAATCCGTCGTATTAATGTATTGTCTTATGCGAGAAAAAATATTCTTGTGTTTAAGCCAAAGATTGATGATCGTTATTCTACAACTGAAATTGCTTCACATGCAGGAAGTAAAGTTCCTTGTATTGTCATCAGTGAAGCAAAGGAAATACTTAACCATGTGAATTATGATACAGATGTTGTAGCGATTGATGAAGTACAGTTTTTTGATGAGGATGTTGTTGATATCTGTGAGTATCTTGCAGATAGTGGATTACGTGTAATGGTTGCTGGTTTAGATAAGGATTTCCGTGGTGAACCATTTGGTGTCTTACCCGATTTATTAACACGTGCTGAGTTTGTAACTAAACTAACTGCAGTATGTGCAAAATGTGGTGCACCTGCCACAAGAACACAGCGTATTATTAATGGTAAACCCGCTTCTTTTAATGATCCTATTGTCTTAGTAGGTGCTAAGGAAGCCTATGAACCACGTTGTCGTCATTGTCATGAAATAGTAGAAAAACCTATTAAATTTGAGAATCAGAAAAAAATACAATTCAGACCAAGAAAATAAGGGGCTGTAACGGGTAAATAACTCATTATAGTTTCATAAAAAAACAAAATGCGGACCAAAGAACTCCGAAATTAGGGATTAAACAAAATCAATAGTTATCAGAGCCTTCAAACGGAACTCAAAATCAGAATGACCACACTAGAGTATCAATTGCTCCGGTGTGGTCATTTTCTTTTTCAAAAAGTCGTGATTACGACCTTAGAATGATTTATTATTTTGTATTATACGGTGTTTTATCCTCGGCAACCATCATTTTATAGGCTTCTGTATTGCTTGGATAATATGAATAATCAACTTCTGAAGAGTGCTCTTCAAAATTTTCAACTTGTTCCATTACCTTAGTAAATACCTCTGGGCTATACTGTGGTGGATAACCATTCTTCACAAGACAAATTTTGATGTCTAATTTCAGCTTATTTCTAACATTCTGATTATTGAGCCAGTCAGAGAATGAAGATTGAGTATCGATAATTTCTTTCACCTTTTTTGCCAATGATTGGCACTTATCATTAATAACAACACCACCAATCTCTTTGTCAGTACCATACTCAAAATTATAAGTATCTCTTAATGATATAAGAATATCGTAAAAGGCTTTTTCTTCAAATGTCAATCCAAGTTTTCTGAAGCTTTCTTTATTCTCTTTCATTTGCTTGAGTATGTCCAAAGCCTGCTTTGTGGCAATTTTAATGATATCTTCTGAAGCTTGTTCCTGAGCCTCTCCAGCTTCTTCTGCAGCCAAGTGTTTACGCCTTTCGTGGTAAAGTGCAATTGTTGCTTCAAGCATTTCTTGGAATGTCTTAGCTGCAACTTGATTTACCTTTGCGTATTCCTTTATTTGTTTGCGAAGCATCTTCACTAATATTTCAAGTTTTGTTGCAGGCATTTTCACGTCCGACAACTTTTCAAAATACTCTGGAGAGAAGATATCTTCTTCTTCGCCAGCTTCTAGAACGCTTTCAACTTGGTTATATTTTAATGCTTCTTCAACCATCTTTGATACTGCACGATTCATAGTGTCAGTATCAACTTCTGAAGTTCCACTCATTTTACGAACAAACCCGGCGATAGCCATAAAACATTGTGCTAGTGCTGATTCTTGCTCATTTAACACCCCCGAAGGTTGGCAGATGTCGTATGCCGTTCTCATTCTTTTTACTGTCTTCAGGAAATATGTTTTAAATGATACAGTCTGTGTTCCTTTATTTCCTTCAGACTGTAGTTCTTCAGTTGATACAAAAACATATTCTGCCGCCTTAGCCAAAAGTTTATACCTTTCTACGGGATCACAATTTGGATTCAAGAATGGCGTTAAATTATAACCTATAAAAAGATTTTTTAGAACTTCGATTTCTTCTCTAAATGCAACTGTAGCTTGTTCAACGTCATCCTCTGTTGGCGCAACAGAAGTATCGCCACCATAAACTTTCATCGCTTCACGCATATTATCACGAATGCCAATGTAGTCTATTATCATTCCATAATCTTTACCTGGATATTTTCGATTGACACGGCTAATTGTTTGAATAAGCAGATGTTTCTTTAATGGTTTGTCATTATACAAATACGTCAAACTTGGAACATCAAAACCAGTAATCCACATATCCACTACAATAGCAATGCAGAAATTTGATTTATTTTGCTTGAAGGCTGCATCCAACTCCTCAGATCTCTTATCATTTCTAACGCCTCCAAGGTAATTGTACATGTCCTCTTCATCATTACTTCCGACACTAGATACCATCGCAATAAATGGCTGTGGCTTTAATTCTTTTAGTTCTTCATCCGTGATAGGAACATTGTCTGGGGATTTCTTTTCTTCAAACCACTCCGGATATTTATCTTTGAATTTAAGAAGAAGAGAATATGCTATCTTCCGATTTGAACAAACAATCATTGCTTTTTGTATTCTATCGGGATCAGCAGCACAGGCCGATACATAATGGTCATGTATGTCTGTTGCAAGACGTTCTAATCGGAGTGGCTCTCCAAGAATAATTTCCATTGAACTCATGGCACGCTTACTTGCTTCTATATCTTCTTCAGTAGCACCGTCATCAGCACATTTTTTATAATAATCTTCAATCTGTTTAGCCTTAGTATTATCAAGTAAAACTTTAGCAATTCTTGGATGATATTTAATTGACACAGTCAATCCATCAGCAACAGCTTGATCCATAGTGTATCTATCAATTTCTTCACCGAATGTTTGGTATGTTTCAGCAATTGGAGTTCCAGTAAAACCTACGAATGTTGCTTGTGGGAATGCTTCCTTCAAAACTTTAGCGTATGGCTTTGAAACCATTGCTTTCATATTTTCATCAGCATCTTTACTGAATTGGATTTTCTTTGAATGCTCTAATTGCGTTCTATGTGCTTCATCAGAGAAGCATATAATGTTCTGTCTGTCATTGATTAAACCGATTTTATCATCCTCACGATCACAGAACTTTTGAATGGTGCAAATATAGAATCCACCGCTTTGTCTTGCACCAAGTTCTTCTCTTAAAATTTTTCTATTTGGAACAACTGATACTTCACCTAGATTTAAGAACTCTTTACTCTTTGTAAATAACTTGGCACCTTGTTTTTGTAATTCTTCTCTATCAACAATTAATATAATCGTCGGTGAACCAATTTCTGGAATATCTGTACATCTAAGTGCAAGTTGTCTAGCTAAAAACGCCATAGTATAAGTTTTTCCGCATCCAGTAGCACCGAAGTAAGTTCCACCTTTTCCACTTTTGGTGACGACTGAATTGACAATGCTCTGTTTCAATAATTTTGACGCAAAGAACTGTGGATATCGACAAACAATTTCTACTTCATCGCTGTCATAAATGCTATCTTGGAAATAGATATAGTCTCTGAATATTTCAAGGAATCGTGTTGGAGCATACACGCCCTTAATCATAGTTTCAGTCTCTTCAAAAGGTAGTGTAGATACTTTATCTCCATCATTCACTCTTCGCCAAGCATAGAAATGCTCATATGGTGTTCTAACGGTTCCAAGCCTTGTTTTAACCCCATCAGAAATACATGCCAATGGACAATAATGAAGGAGATGCGGAATATCACGCCAATAGCGAATGTTAATTTGTTCCCATGCATCATAAACAGTTGCTCTCGCATCAGCGGGATTCTTTAACTCAATAATGCATAATGGAATACCATTTATATACAGTACAACATCAGGTCTACGATTTTCCTTTTGACCATTATTTGTATATTCTACCGTAAGCTGATTTACTACTCTGAAAATGTTATTATCAGTATTATCGAAGTCGATAAGCTTAACCATTTTTGCTAATCCATTTTGTGGTGTGAACTGTATGCCATCAACAAGCCATCCATAGACCTTATGAAGAGTAGCGAAATCGCTTTCAGAACCAACCAGTCTAATATTGTCGTAAATCTGATTTACTTCATCTTCAAGCAAATCTGCATTAGTTTTAGACAGAAATCCTTTGAAATCATCACCAATAAGCACATCTTTCTTTGTTACACGTGAGATGTCATTGCCGGATGTATAAATCCAATTCTCTTTTTCCAAAAAGCCAATGAAGGCATATTCATATTCTGATTCACAATAATGGCCGTTGTAATTTTTAAGTTTTGCCATGAATTACGCCTCCTTTGATTCTTTATTTTTATATTCTTCAATTAAAAAAGTATTAAGTGATGCTGCGAGGTTTACTGCTAATTCAGCCATTGATTTAGTAATAACAACTTCTGTAGAGCCCGCTCCGTGATCAGCACCGGAATTATTACGGATAAATGGCAACGACATCAATACTTTTTCTCTAAATCCAGATTTACCCATTGTCTCAGGAACAATTAGAAAATTATTCATGTATTGAGATGTCAATTTATCAGCATTACCCTTGTTTTCAGACAGGATGACCTTAAGAACACTCTCATAACTTTTACCTGCATTACTGATTGCAGATTGATAATCTGTTTTCTCTAGGGCTTCTATGGCTGTCATAAGTTCTATGTATGCAGACTGAAATATAGGATTCGCATCTTTTAAAAGTCTCATATTTTCCAGTGCTTTTGCTTTTAGGTCGCATTCAAATTGCTGAGCATCGATTTTAATCATTCTTCCATCAACTAACAACCACGGAATATCAAATGTGTTAAAAGTATCATTTAGTTCTTTTCTAAAGGGCTCTTTTTCTCCATCTGACAAATTTTTATATTGTAATTCTATTAAATCAAATATTACCGGCACAGGCTGAGCCGCTATGCTTTGACTTGGTGATTGTCCCATATATCCCATCATAGGATTTGATAAGTCAAAAAGTCTATAGTCATAAATATCTGACAATTCATCGATTGCTAGCTCAATAGCAGATGTATTTTCTGTAAAATTATTATACCTATCTGGCTGAATGATAGTTGGTTCATAGAATTTCAAGCAGACATCGGCTATTTTCGTTCTAACCTTAAATTCAATATCACCACATATATTATCCGTAGGCATACCATCACCAGTATGTATCAAATCTTTATATCTTTCAGAAAATACCATTACACAACACCGGCCTTTCTTGCTTCTTCGATAGAGCCTTTAATTAGAATAGGGCAGATATCTTTTATTTGCTGCTTAAGGTTTTCGTTAATATCACGTCTATCAATATAAGCTTTATATATTTCAACAATAGATTCCTGAATTTTCTTATCAGGAACAGGGACTTCAGTCTCATAAAATCGGTCTAAATCCAAATTAGATCTGATACTTGAGTCGCTTATAAACCAACCATATCTATCGCTTTCAAATCTAGAAAACCAAATCATAAAATATTCTGGAATCATATCATGATTAGTAATGTCAAATACTGTATATGCGGGTGAAATGATAATTGGATAATCGTATCTTGACAATGCTATTCTTATGCATTTATCTCGCCCTGTTTGCATACCCGAAAAAGCAATCTGACTATTTTTTACTATCTTATATTTACTTAAGTCCACACTTGTTGTATTAGCAACCGAATCCATAAACTGTTTAGAAATGTTAATCCCTTTTAGTGTTGTGATTGCTCCATCAGAATTTCTGTTATCGACTTCAGACAATAGATCTTTTACAGGTATTCTTTTTGATGTGTGCTTATATCTATCAATTAAAGCATCAAATGAAATTTTCAAATCCTCCAGTCCACACTCATAACTCTGCTGATTTGAGAGCATAGCATTGTAAATATCTACATATTTTTGTTGTATTTCTATTGAAGGTAGTTCAATATCCATATCACACATATCAGACCAATCAAAGGTTTCTCTTGCGGACCCCCAAGAATTGAATCTTGAAAATCTATCAAATTCGGGACGATTGAAATAAATGTATAAATAGTCAGATAGCAATAATTCTGGTTTACTTACTTTGAACACAATGTATGAAGATGAGACAATATATGTGTCCTCGGTGCTATTATGTGCAATAGTTATTTTTTCACCATTTCTTGACGTTACTGTAACGTATGCAAATTCATCCGGTTTTACAAGTTTATATGGACTAAGTGAAACTCCTTCCATATTAGCTTTTGTTTCGATAAATATTTTTTGAATAGAAATTCCTTTTACATCATCTAAGGAATACTTTAATTCTGAATTTCTATCATCACATGGCTCAATTAAAGTACCAAGTTTATATTTAATCAATTTCATAACCAATCCCCCTGAATGCATTCTCCAACATTTGTTGGGATTGTTTTTCTGCCTTCATGACTTCTTTCATTTCTCGCTGGATTCGAGCCATCTATTTTTCGAAATCGATATCTAAATCATGGTCGATAAATTCGATATATTTACTTGGAGCAAGATTCCAATTATTTTCTTCAATTTCATTAACAGTTACACTGCGATATAATTCTGGAATCTCATAGTTTGTTCCGTCAGTTTCTTCACATTGCCAAGTGTGATAAATTTCTGCAGCACGTTCAATCTGTTCGGATGATAGTCGAACTTTCTTTTTGCCTTCACCCTTGACAGGATTTTCAGTCCACTGGCGCAAATCCATAAAAAGAATTTCATTTTCACGATTGCGCAGTTTTCTGCCGTGATAGTTTCCACCTTTTTTATTTTGATTGAGAATCCAAAGTGTGACAGAAATATCGGTTGTGATAAAAAGTTCTCTTGGGAGAACAATAATAGCTTCAACCTTATCATTCTGTATTAGCTTCTTACGAATTTCTATCGTATCACTATCATTCAACGCACCATTTGCAAGTAAGAACCCTGCAACGCCATTAGAAGGCTTCAAGTGCGAAAGCATATGAAGAATCCACGCATAGTTTGCATTACTTTCTGGTGGAGTCTGATAATCTGCCCAACGAGCATCATTAGCAAGGTTACTATCATACCAACCCTTAAGGTTAAAGGGTGGATTTGCCATGATATAATCGAAATACAGTCCCTTATGCAAATCGTGCGTAAAAGAGGAATCTGCCATATCACCTAGATGGTGGCTAAGTCCTCTAAGGGCAAGGTTCATTTTTGCGAGTCTATATGTTGCAGGCTCTTTTTCCTGTCCATAGATATTAATTTGGTTGATATCACCTTGTTTTGATTTTACTAGCTCTGCACTCTGAATAAACATACCCCCAGAACCGCAAGCTGGATCATATAGTGTGCCATCATATGGCTCAATCATTGATGCGATTAACTGAACCACATCGTGTGGTGTGTAGAATTCTCCTTCTTCCTTGGTTGCATTAACAGCGAACTCTTTAAGGAAATACTCATACACATGACCTATTAAGTCTTTCTCTTCACCAAAAGCCTTATGACTGATTTTATTCACCTCATCAATGAGTTTCTTTATGTCATTTGGCGCAAGATTACGCTGTGTAAATGTTCCTTCTATAAAACATCCTTTTAAATCTTTTGAACTTGATGCAATACTATGCAGAGCAGTATCTAGCGCAACATTAAGCCCTGGAGCAGAAGTATTAATGATTGTAGACCATCTAGCTTCCGGTGGCAGATTGTATGTTCCGTCTGCAAAAGTTGCATCATCAAAGAATGCGGCTTGAATTGCTTCATCCTCAGGATCCAATCCTTGTTCGATAAGCGTTTGCTTCAATTTTTCTATTCCATCTTCGTATTTCTCACCAATAAATCGTAAGAAAACGAGCGTAAGCATCATATCTCTTTTCTCAAAAAATGAACCAGAGTTACGTGCAGCACGCAAAATGTCCCTGCAGTTAAATAAAATATTGTCTATATTAATTGCCTTTTCAGCAGTTTTTTTCTTTGCCATTGTAAAGACCTCCGAGTTATATTTCGTTCCATGCTTTTTCCAAAGCACTAAAATCAATATTCTGCAATTCGCAGAATTCTTTAATTTTTTTCATAGCTGCCATATTAGGCTTACTTTTTCCACCTTCCCATCGATTCACTGATGAAAAGGAAACATTTAATTCTCTAGCAAATGCCTCTTGGGATAAGAAACATTTTTGTCTTATTCTCTTGATTTCATCTGAATATGCCATATTGATAATCTCCTAATTACAACGTGTCATTGCTATAGCAAATTTATAGCATAAATTTATGAATTTTTCTAGTACCTATCCTCCAGCCTATATGACTTGGAGGATTTTTTTATTTTCATTCTTCAAAAAACGTCCTTTTGATGCTCTTCCCAAGACTACTAGTTAGGAAGGAATTTTTAAATTTTTTTTCTGAGAAGTTAAAAAAGCAGGCATTTTCTTTTGCCTGTTACTTAGAAGGATATGAACGCAGTCCCGAGTTGGGGCAGAAAAAAATTATTTCCTTGAAGGGGTAAAAAACAAGCATTTTTCTTTGCCTGTAACTTGTAAGGATAAGAAATTTTGAAAAGTAGGTTCTTAAAACTATGTTTCATGTCCTTTCACTATCAGAGACACGGAAGGAGGTGGCGCAAATGATTGTGGGAATGAGAAAAATCAACAGAAAGGAGCAAAAATGCAATGGAAAAACTAACAATCTATTCAAGCAATGTATTTCAGATACTGATACACGAGGCGTATATGCACGAAATAATATAAAACTGATAAATCATCACTGTGATGGTTGTCCATTCATATCCAGATGCACTAAATCCAGAATTGGAAGAAGCATAAACTACTGCAAGGAACTAGATGAATTTCATAAGGAAGTAAGAAAAAACGTCACAAGTGAAGAAGGGAAAAAGCTCATGTTCAATAGAGATAATGAAGCAGAAAGAACATTCGGTGATCTTAAGGAGAATATGGGTTATGACAGACTCTACAGAAGAGGACATGACAATGTTCAGATGGAGATCTACCTTGTTGCAATGGGTCATAATATCAGGAAATACCAGAAACTGAAGAAGAGAATCAAGGAAACAGAAAAAAACAGATGAAACAGATCCAGGAGATGCTCAGATTATTTATCTGCTGATAAAATTTTTTAAGAAATGGGCAGGTTCTTTTTAAGTGCGTCTGAAATATGAAAAGGTTATTCACAGTGAAATAGTGAATAACCTTTTCGGGCAAGGATATATGAAAAAGAGTTGTAACGCTCAAGGTAGTAGTAAATACTATCTATTCGTTACAGCCCCTTTTAAATTCTTAGTCCTTCACCACTATTCTGGTTTTCTGGACCTGTATAGTAATCTGAGAAACGTGAGTATTGTTTTTCAAATACAAGGCTGATATCGGCTGTTGCACCATTTCTGTGCTTAGCCACAACAATTTCTGTTAAGCCGTTTGTTTCTGCTTCTTTTTCTTTGTTCTGATAGTCTTCACGATGAAGGAAAGCGACGATATCGGCATCCTGTTCGATAGCCCCAGATTCTCTTAAGTCGGACAACATTGGTTTTCCTTTACGCTGTTCAACCTGACGAGAAAGCTGTGATAAGGCAATAACAGGACACTTTAATTCTCTTGCTAGTGCTTTTAACTGTCTAGAGATATCAGATACTTCCTGCTGTCTTGATTCTCTTGATGAAGATGGACCAGAGATCAACTGGAGGTAATCGATAATAACCATCTTTAATCCCTGTTCTCTTTGTAGTCTTCTACATTTGGCTGCAATTTCACCAATCTTAACTGCTGGTGTATCATCAATATATAAATTACAACGTGTGACTCTGTCTGCCGCTGCATAATATTTATTCGCATTCTCTTTCAAAATCGCACCTGTTTTTAATTTATCGTTATCAATAGATCCTGCGCAGCATATTAATCTGGTTACAAGCTGTTCAGCAGGCATTTCTAGAGAGAATATTGCGACAGCTTCTTCACTATTAAGTGATGAGTTAAAACCAATATTCAAGGCAAAAGCTGTTTTACCTACAGAAGGTCTAGCTGCGAGAATAACTAAATCACCTGGCTGGAATCCTGATGTTAATTTATCTAATTCTTTATAGCCTGTCTTTACCCCAGAGACAACTCCACCATTTTTCTGAAGGAGATTCATTCTGGCTGTGACATTCTGTACAACACTTTCTATTGTCTTGAATTCCCCGGCATTTCTATCTCTAGTGACTTCTAAGACATCTTTTTCTACTGTATCAATAAAATCATTAATATCAGTAATTTCACCATAAGCATCTTGTACGATGTTTGTAGCTTCTTTAATAAGTCTTCTAAGTAATGACTTCTCATTTAATATCTGAAGATAATGTGTTGTATGAGCGACTGTTGGTACTGAATTCGCAAGTACCAATAAGTAGTCTACTCCACCTACTTTTTCTAATATCTTCTGGTTAATTAAATAATCAGTCACTGTAGTGGCATCAATTGGTTTATTACCGTCATGAAGAAACTTCATACCTGTAAAGATCAGTCGATGCGCATCAAGATAGAAATCCTGAGGTGTTGCCATGTTGATGACATCATTACATGCGTTCTTATCAATCAACATCGCCCCTAACAAAGCACGTTCTGCCTCTAAGTCATGAGGGAGTTCTCTTGTATCCATAAGTATTCACCTTATTTTTCAGATAGATGAACATTGATAGTCGCAATAACACCTTTATAAAGTTCAATCTTCAACTTAGTAGTTCCTAAAGCACCTACTGGATATGCATTGATGAACTTTCTCTTATCAATCTTAATACCATGTTCTTCTAATAATTTCTTTGCGATATGTTTTGTAGAAACATGATCAAAGCTCTTACCATCCTTACCAGTCTTTACTTTGAATTCTACCACAATAGTTTCAAGCTTCTTTGCAAGTTCCTGAGCTTCTTCTTTCTTCTTTAAGTTTTCCTGTTTCTTTTCTTCTTCCTGCTGAGCAACAATCTTCTTACCTGTTTCTGTTGCCATTAAAGCTTTACCATTCTTAATTAAGAAGTTCTGTCCATAACCGTCAGATACATTAACGATTTCACCCTTCTTACCAACTTTTTTCACATCTTCTAATAAAATAACTTTCATATTTATACACCCCTATCTTCCAAATATGCATCTATTGCATGTTCTAATCTCTCTTTTGCTTCTTCGATCGTCACATTTTCAATCTGACAGGCAGCCATAGAGAAATGACCACCACCATTAAGATCTTCCATGATCATCTGGACATTGATCTTCTTAGAACTACGTGCGCTGATTGCCACTGTGTTCTTAGATATATATCCTATCGCAAATGCAGCATAAATGCCAGAAACATATACTAATTGGTTTGCAGCCTTTGCGAGAGTAGAACGACTAAGTTCGTCATCTTTACCTGTCGCAATAAGGAATCTATCCTTATAACGATAAGCTGATTCTGTGATATCAAATATTTCTTTCATACATTCAAATGAATCTTCTAATAATTCATATGCAAGTGCTAAGTCAGCCTGTGCTTCTTTGAGTTTAGCTGCTGACTGGAATGTTCTTGTACCCACATGCTGTCTGAAATAGTTTGTATCTACTAGCATCCCCGTATACATAACTGTCGCATCAAGTGATGAAATTTCAATTTCATGTTGCTGGTAGTCAAATAGTTCTACAAGTAATTCTACTGTAGAGGATGCAGATGGTTCTAAGTATGTGAGAACCGGTGAAGAAATAAATTCTTCACTACGACGATGGTGGTCAATAATGACCTTGTTTTTTACTTTATCAAGTACTGAACGGCTAATAGCCAATGAATCCTTATGGTTATCTACACAGATTAATAAAGTATCTTTATTAGTTTTTTCAAGTGCTTCTGAAATAGTCAACATTAAACCCTTATAATCAGGATTACTTCTCAACATTTCTACGACACCTTTTGTTTTTTCTTCAAGAGATTCATAGTCAATTACGATATTGGCTTTCTTACCTAAATTCTCTGCAATACGCGCAGCCGCAAGAGAAGCACCAAATGAATCCAAATCTGAGTTCTTATGTCCCATAACTAAGACATTACGTGAACGACTAATAAGACCGGCAAGAGACTGTGCCATAATACGAGAACGTACTTTAGAAGATGTTTCAAATGCATCTGTTTTACCACCAAAGTAACGTACATGATCTTTACCACTCTTAATCGCAATCTGGTCACCACCACGTGAATAAGCAAGGCTTAATGCTGAAGAAGCAAGTTCTTCTAATTCTCTTAATACTTTTGTACTTCTACCAATACCAATAGATAATGTCATAAGTACATCTAATTCTTCTATCGCATTCTTGAAATCATCCAAAATAGAGAATTTAGATTCAATAAGTTTCTTATAGATACGTTCATTAAAGAAGACAATGTATTTACCCGTCTGATAACGTCTAATGATCATACCATTCTTATATGCCCAATCAGTAATTAAGCTACGACATTGGTTTTGAATCTTTACCTTCTGTGATTCATCTACATTCGCAATAATTTCATCATAGTTATCCACAGTAATATAACCCATGCATACCTGCATATCTTCATAGTCCTGTGATAAAGAGACATATTGTGTGACATCCTTCATATAGATGAGTCTTGTATCCGCACTATTATATACTTCGAATTTTTTTCCTTTGACTTCTATTATTTTGACATCTTCATCATCAAAAAGACTAGCAAGTGTAGGCTGCCATTCTAATAGCTTGATTCCTACAATATTGATATTTAATGCCTTTAAGAAGTCTGAAACCCATGTGATGTTTCTGTTTTCATCATATTGAATCAATCCTACGCCACCATAGATCAAAGCATTCTTTGCATCAATACCTAAAGCATCACTGACTGAATAGCTGTTTTGATCCATTAAGTAGCCCATATAGAATAGTAACGATATGTAGATTACATTCGTAATAACCGCAAATATCGCAAGACGAAGCATCCAAGCCTGATGAAATATACCAAAAGCCGCAAAGGTCGCAAAGGTAATAAATACGAGTAAAAGAACAAAAATATTTCTAAGTTGTGCAACTTTTCTCGTCATTGTAGAGGCCCTCCTTATTGATATTTATTATACAGTATTTGACGTATTTCAACAAATATATCAATAATTCCTAGAATCACTAATAGTGTCTGCAGGAATGGAATGAATACTAAAAATATAAGTAAGTTAGAATAACGTCCATGGTTTCTGATAATAAGATAAAAAGAGAGGAAAGCAAGTCCATCCACCATAAATCCTAAGATACTAATAAAATAGATATATTGTACAATAACAACATTTCCAAAATATTGTCTAGCAATCATACTACCTGCAAGCATAATTGCGAGAATATATCCCATTTTAGGACTGAATCTAAATGTCGCAATATGAATACTCATATCAAAAGGTATTCTTAAGCGTTTAAAGAATAGTGCACATAACATCATGACTAGATAACTCTGTAAGAATGACATGATGAGTATAAAGAGTGGAACAAGATTATAGAAGTCCTGAAAAGTAAACGCATTTGATAAAGAAGGCACAGCCGCAATAATCTGATTATACATTTCTTTTGATTCAGCAATTAAGTTAATACCAAGTACTCCTGAGAATATATAGAAATATAAAAAGTCAGATAAAAAGAAGAATATAGCACCAAGCACCAGCATTGTTTCTTTCTTAGCTTTATTTTTTAAACATAGCCCTACAACTGTTCCCATACCAAGTGATGAGAGGACAATTAATACATAGCTGAGTGTTCCAAATAGGAAGGCAATGACCATGGAAGCTACAGAAGTCATTAAAGCTTCTTTAAGGCCTGTCTTATAGCTATAAATAGCCATAGGAATAGCCATTCCATAACCGATTAAGGCATCAAACATCGTACCTGTCATTGTATTGAGTACTGCAAGGACACCAAAGAGTGATGCGATGAGTGCACCCTGCACGAGTTTATTTGTTTTCATAATTTATTTCTCCTTGTGGTCATTATACAACAATCACATCGCTTGACGTATACCCCTACAGGGTATATGATTGGAGTAGGAGGTGAAATAATGGATAAAAAAGATTGCTGCTGTAGTGAACGTCATAAGGATCGTAGTGAAGAAGAAAAGAAAAAACTCATGAACCGCCTTAAACGTATTGAAGGTCAGATTCGAGGAATTGAAGGCATGGTAGAAAAAGATGCTTATTGTCCTGATATTCTTGTTCAGGTTTCTGCAGTCAATGCAGCTTTGAATAGTTTTAATAAAGAATTACTTGCAAAGCATATTAAGACATGTGTTGTGGATGATATTAAAGAAGGTCATGATGAAACAATTGATGAATTAGTGAAAGTATTACAGAAGGTGATGAAATGAAACAATATAATATTACTGGTATGAGTTGTGCAGCGTGTGCCAATCGTATTGAAAAAACTGTAGCTCATATTAATGGTGTAGATAGCTGTTCTGTTTCTTTACTCACAAATTCTATGGGCGTAGAAGGAACAGCATCTTCTGAATCTATTATTCAGGCAATTGAGAATATTGGATATGGTGCAAGTGAAAAAGGTGTTGAAAAGGTAAAAGATGATTCTTTAGTGGATCATGAGACGCCAAAATTAAAGAAGAGATTGATTACTTCTCTAGTATTCTTAATACTATTAATGTATTTATCTATGGGTCATATGATGTGGAAATGGCCTGTACCTTCGTTTTTGGAGAATCATGTATCTCTTGCAGTAACAGAAATGTTATTGACTATTATTATTTTAGTCATTAATAAAGCATTCTTTGTTAATGGGTATAAGAGTTTATTTCAGTTATCCCCTAACATGGATGCTTTGGTCGCATTAGGGTCTAGTGCTGCCTTTGGTTATAGCTTAGTTGTTTTATATTTAATGATTGATGCCATGAGCCAGGGACAGATGATGAAGGTGATGAGTTTAGGACATGATCTCTATTTTGAATCTGCAGCAATGATTCCTACTTTAATTACTGTTGGTAAGATGTTAGAGGCAATGTCTAAAGGACGTACTACAGATGCCTTAAAGAGCTTAATGGATCTTGCACCTCAGACTGCAGTCATTATTAAGGATAATAAAGAAGTCACTGTAAGTATTGATGAAGTGAATAAGGGTGATTTGTTTGTAGTAAGACCGGGTGAAAATATTCCTGTTGATGGTGTGATTGTAGAAGGTTCTACAGCTATTGATGAATCTGCCTTAACAGGTGAAAGTATTCCTGTTGATAAAACAGTAAATGATACAGTATCAGGTGCAACACTTAATCAGTCAGGCTTTATTAAAGTACGTGCCACTCGTGTAGGTGAGGATACAACACTTTCACAGATTATTCAGATGGTGAGTGATGCAGCATCTACTAAAGCACCTATCGCAAAGAAAGCCGATCAAGTCTCTGGTATCTTTGTACCTGTGATTATCGGTATTGCGTTAGTCACATTTATTGTCTGGATGATTCTAGGAAAGAGTATTGGATTTTCTATTGCCCGTGCTATTTCCGTTTTAGTTATTTCATGTCCATGTGCACTAGGTCTTGCGACACCAGTGGCTATTATGGTAGGTAATGGTATGGGCGCAAAGCATGGTATCTTGTTTAAGACATCTGAATCATTAGAAGTGGCAGGTTCTATTGATATTATTGCGTTAGATAAAACAGGTACAATCACAAAAGGAACTCCTGTAGTCACTGATGTGGTCCCTTATAAGATAGAAAAAGAAGTACTATTAAATTATGCTTCTAGTCTAGAAAAAAAGAGTGAGCATCCTCTTGGTAAGGCTGTGACTGATTATTATCAAGGTAGTGAAGATGTTGAAAACTTCGAGATATTACCTGGTCATGGGTTAAGAGGATTAATTCATGGTAAAGAAGTATTAGGTGGAAGCATCAAGATGATGGAAAAGCATATTCCTGAAGAAATGATGACACAGGCATCTGACAAGGCAATGGAAGGTAAGACACCTCTATTCTTTAGTTATAATGATACTTATCTTGGTATGATCTGTGTTGCTGATACAATGAAGGATGATAGCCCTCAGGCTCTTAAAGAAATGCAGAACATGGGTATTCAAGTTGTAATGTTGACAGGTGACAACAAGAAGACTGCAGATGCAATTGGTTCTAAAGCAGGTGTAGATGAAGTAATTGCAGGAGTATTGCCTGATGGTAAAGAGAGTGTTATTAAAGATTTACAAAAGCATGGTAAAGTAGCGATGGTGGGCGATGGAATCAATGATGCACCTGCCCTTACACGTGCGGATATTGGAATTGCGATTGGGGCAGGTACTGATATTGCAATAGATGCAGCTGATGTTGTCTTAATGAATAGTAAGCTGACAGATGTCACTGCTGCTATTAGACTCTCTCGTGCGACATTAAGAAATATCCATGAAAACTTATTCTGGGCATTTTTCTATAATGCGATTTGTATTCCTATTGCTGCTGGTGTATTTATTCACTTAACAGGATGGCAGATGAGTCCTATGTTAGGGGCTGCTACCATGAGTTTATCTAGTTTCTTTGTATGTATGAATGCATTAAGATTAAATACTTTCTCTATGCATGATGCATCAAAAGATATAAAAAGAAAGAAAAAGGAGAAAAAAACAATGGAAAAGACTTTAGAAATTACTGGTATGATGTGTGGTCATTGTGAAATGGCTGTAAAGAAGGCATTAGAAGCTGTAGATGGTGTAGAAAGTGCTGATGTAAGTCATGAAAAAGGCACTGCAGTTGTGACTTTAAGTAAAGAAGTATCTAATGATGTCTTAAAGAAAGCTGTAGAAGATAAAGATTATACAGTTACATCTATTAAATAAAAAAAGAAGTCCTAAGACTTCTTGAGATCCTCAAATGCATAACTATGCATTTGGGGATTTTTTCTTTCAAATTCTTCTTTTTGTATTTTAGAACGAGAAATAACATCTCGAAGTAATTCTCTTGAAGAAATACGTGTCGCCCCATGGCCTAATACAATCTTCTGTTCAAGATTATCACTTGTGGCTACCACAAGACGATATTGTCCTGCCATCTGTTTTGTGATGCTTTCAATATAAGCATCCGCTGTTTGTCCTTCTTTTGTATAAACGATTTCCATATCATGATACATCTGACTCTTGCCTTTATTCTGTGGAACCTTATAAGCATCAAAGACAAGGATCATATGACAGCCACGATACCCTTTATAGCTCATCAATATATCAATAAGCTTATCTCTTGCACTACCTAGGTTTTCTTGCGCAAGTTCTTTCAATTCATCCCAGGCAAAGATGACATTATATCCATCCACAATCAAATATTCATCTAATACCTGTACTGTATTAGAAGAAACATGATCTTGTTTTGGTTTATAGTAGTCACTTGCAAGTTTTGTGTCTATTGGACCATAGGTACGTTCATATACTCTTTTAAGTTCTTCATCACTAATATGTACAGGATTATGTATATAAGTATGTTCCTGTTTCATCGCACTATAAAGAGGTAAATGCATCTTCTCTCTTACTTCATCATAAGGGACATAATATCCTGCACCATGTGAACAGAAGATAGAACCTGTAGGATTATCTAAATCTGATTCACTGTCATAATCACATTTAGTTATCACTTCTTCCTGATTTTCTACCGGTGCATAGAATGTATCTAAGAAGAAAAGCTGTCCTTTTCCTTTTGTGGAAGTCAGAAGTTCTTTTTGGTAGTGAGTCAAGAATAAAACAGATGCTTCTCCATGAAGTGTTGTAATATCATTATTCTCATTCACTACAGTAGGTGTTGGGTAGTCTTCTAAAGCATAGTAAACCTTACTCAAAGCTTCTGTAGGAATGACTAATTCATATTTATAATATGGCTCTAAAATAACTGATTCAGTCATTTTTAACCCTTGTCTAATAGCACGATAAGTGGCTTCTCTGAAGTCTCCTCCTTCTGTATGTTTTAAGTGGGCTTTACCACCTAAAAGTGTGATTTTCATGTCTGTAATAGGAGAACCTGTGAGTACACCTAAGTGTTCTTTTTCCTGTAAGTGTGTCATGATGAGATTTTGATATCTCTCTTCTAAGTTATTCTGACATTGATTATCAAAGACAAGTCCTGAACCTTGAGGAAGTGGTTCTAAGTAAAGATGGACTTCACTATAGTGTCTGAGTGGTTCAAAGTGTCCTACCCCTTCTACTGGTTCTTTGATTGTTTCTAGATAAGCGACTTCTCCTTCATCTACTGTGATATCTTCATTAAAACGATCTTTCATTAATTGTTTAAGAATATCTATCTGTACTTCACCCATTAAAGAAACTTGGGCATGATCATCAAAGAGTTTTAAATGAAGTAATGGTTCTTCTTCACCTAATACCTTTAAAGAAGAAAAGAAATGGTTGATATCTGCCTCTTTGGACGGTTGAATTGAATACAACATAGAAGGTCTCAGTGTTGAATGAATCACATGTCCTAATCCAATATAATCCCCTGCCTGAAGCTTCTTAATACCTGTTAAGGCTACAATATCATTCTGAGATGCTTCTTCTACTAAAGTATAGCGGTTCCCTTGATATAACCTAATTTGATGAATCTTTTCATCATGGATTGTATCGCGTACATGAAGCCTTCCACCAGTGACCTTAATAAAGACAAGACGTTCTCCTCTTTCATCTCTCGTAATCTTAAAGACTTGTGCGGATAATTCTTTCTGTGGTTCTTTTTCTAAAGTATAACGGTCTAAGGCATCGAGTAATTCATCCACACCTTGATTCTTAAGTGCACTACCAAAATAAAGTGGATAAAGATGTCTATTAGAAATCGCTTTTGCGATAGATGTATCCTTTAAAGACTCTGTTTCTAAATATTCTTCTATCATCTCTTCATCAAGTGCTGCAATATCTTCTTCAGAAGCACTCATATCCATAATATGAGGAGATAATTGTGATAAAGAGTCCAATAACTCTTCTTTTGTATAATGTGTTAAATCCATCTTATTCACAAAGATGAATGCTGGCACATGATAGTGTCTCAATAAGTTCCAGATTGTTTTAGTATGCGCCTGTACACCATCTAAACCATTGATAATCACTATTGCATAATCAAGAACACTTAATGCACGTTCCATTTCTCCACTAAAATCAGCATGTCCTGGTGTATCAATAAACGTGAAATGGTTATTCTTATAATCAAGAGCAGAAACCTTAGAAAAGATAGTAATGCCTCTTTCTCTTTCCTGTGTATTATAGTCAAGGAATGTATCTTTATGATCAACACGACCTTGATGTTTTATTGTCCCTGTCGTATAGAGTAATGACTCACTTAATGTAGTTTTACCTGCATCAACATGAGCCACCATTCCAAGTGTTAATTGTTTCATCAAATCACCTCTTGATTATTGTATCATAGATTAATTAAAAAACACCTTGGTTTTATCCAAGGTGGAAATACATAAAGTTTACTGCCTGTTTTAACTACAGTTCTATGAATTATGCATTCTTTAAGAATGCTTTATATGCTTGATATGTTTCGTATACGTCTACTTTAGATACGACTTCCATTGGTGCATGCATGTTTAATACTGCAATACCTGCATCAATAACATCCATGTTGTAATTTCCTAGGATATAAGCAATAGTGCCTCCTCCACCTAGGTCTACCTTACCAAGTTCAGCTGTCTGATAATGGATATTTGATTCATCCATCACAGCACGAATTCTCGCAACATATTCAGCAGAAGCATCATTACTTCCACTCTTACCTCTTGCACCAGTATATTTATTAAATACAATACCGTTACCTAAATAAGCAGCGTTCTTCTTATCATTCACACTTACAAATAATGGATCTACACCAGCAGATACATCACTTGAAAGCATCTTTGATCTAGATAAAGTAAGTCTTGTCTGTACAAAACTATCAATACCCATCTTCACTAACATTTCACCAATTGTATTTTCAAAGAATAAAGACTGAGCACCTGTAGCACCTACTGAACCGATTTCTTCTTTATCCACAAGAATAGTACAGCATGTATAGTCACATACATCCATATCAAGAATTGCAGTTAGAGATGTATAGGCACATACTCTATCATCATGACCATAACCAGCAATCATTGAACGATCTAAACCATAGTCTCTTGCTTTACCACTTGGCACAACTTCAATTTCAGCTGATACAAAATCTTCTTCTTCGATATCATATTTATCTTTTAATAGTTTTAAGATATTTGCCTTCACTGCATCTTTTTCTTCACCTACTAAAGGCATATTACCTAAAGTAACATCAAGGTTTTCACCTTCAATCACTTTAGCCGCTTTCTTATCTAACTGTTCTGCAGCTAAGTGAATAAGTAAATCAGAGATACCTACTACTGGATCATTATCATCTTCACCAATGACAACATCTACGACAGTACCATCTTTCTTTGCGACAACACCATATAATGATAAAGGAATAGTCACCCACTGGTATTTCTTTACACCACCATAATAGTGTGTATCAGCTAATACAAATCCTTCTGATTCATATAATGGATTCTGTTTTAAGTCCATTCTAGGAGAGTCAATATGAGCACCTAAGATTCTCATACCTTCTGTAAGTGGCTTATTACCAATCACAAATAAAGCAATATTCTTATCTCTGTTGTTGACATAAACCTTGTCTCCTGGCTTAAGTGTTTCAAAAGATTCTAATGGCTTGAATCCTTTTTCTTTAGCTAAACGAATAGAGTCTTTAACACAAGCACGTTCTGTTTTGTTTTTTGAAATATAATCTTTATAACCTTCATTATATTCCATGACTTCATTGAGATTGTCCTTATACTTTTCCCATGTATTTTTTGCGTACATTTTCTAACCTCTTTTCTTTTTATCTCTACAACAGTATACCATGCTGAATAAATAAAGATAGTGTTATGAACTGTTTGCATCATAATTCTGTTATGAAATGACGATTGTCAAGTGGAAGTATCACATTTCTTTGATTATCGTCTTTTCGTCTTTTTTTTGTGTAATTTTAATCAAGGACATAGGACAGGAAACTTCTATACAGATTTATCGGCGGTTGGCCACTCTGTTATTCGTGGATTGGTTACCTCAGGTCAATGGTTTCGCCGCAAGTTTCTTTGTCTATAGTCGTGAATCAAATCTTTGGAATA
>ENA-OPCZ01000623-OPCZ01000623.1-human-gut-metagenome-genome-assembly--contig:-NODE-623-length-21367-cov-17.149118_pt1 | contig 21367 bp, 15 predicted proteins | sample MGYA00241566_ERZ501483 | MGnify/ENA primary metagenome ERZ501483 (study PRJEB25962, sample SAMEA1965191) | human gut metagenome | biome: human gut; feature: human-associated habitat; material: faeces... | reverse complement strand
CGAAGCGTAGGCCATTCTGTGGATTCGAAAAGCTTAAGCCCGTAGGCTTCTGTGTAGTCTGTGCATTCTGTGGGAACTGCATACAAAAGAACTACAAGTAAGATTGTACGTCCATTATACGAACATCAAGACGCCAACTTCCACGATAAACTCCAGCTTGTATCACTCCAAATATCGGATGAACATTTGAATAGTTTAGTATATGTCTTGATCTGTTAAATAAATATAAAACTCTTATCCCTCTATACCTCTCTATTCTTCATGTCATAAAAAATGAGTAATTTTGCAGACCGATTAATCGGGGATACACTTAGAGTCCCCTGCATGAGAGTGTTAATAGCGTGCGCTAAAGAATAGGCCAAGCGGCGTGGTTAGTGAATCGCTCGTGCAAAAAAAATGAATGTTTTTTAGTAGTAATATTTTAATTTAAACAATGAACACTTTAAGTTACAAGACTATTTCCGTAAACAAGGAAACAGCTAAGAAGGAGTGGGTGGTTATCGATGCCACAGACCAGGTAGTAGGTCGTCTCTGCTCTAAAGTAGCAAAATTAATCCGCGGAAAGTACAAGCCAAGCTTCACACCTAACGTAGACTGTGGAGACAACGTAATCATCATCAACGCAGCCAAGGCTGTTTTCTCTGGTAAGAAGGAAACAGACAAGGTTTACACACGCTATACTGGCTATCCTGGAGGTCAGCGTTTCAATACTCCTGCAGAGCTCCGCAAGCGTCCTGATGGCATGGATAAGATTATCCGTCACGCCGTTAAGGGTATGCTTCCTAAGGGTCCTCTCGGTCGTCGCCTCCTCGACAACCTCTACATCTATGATGGAACAGAGCACAAGCACGAGGCTCAGCAGCCAAAGGCTATTGATATTAACCAGTATAAATAAAGCATAGAAGATGGAAATGATTAATGCAATTGGTCGCCGTAAGAGTGCCGTAGCTCGTGTATATCTCACAGAGGGCACCGGTAAGATCACTATCAACAAAGTAGAACTCGCTAAGTACTTCCCATCAGCAATTCTGCAGTACGTGGTTAAGCAGCCGCTGCAGTTGCTCGGTGTAGAGGAAAAATACGATATTAAGTGCAACCTCGACGGTGGCGGCTTTACAGGTCAGAGCCAGGCTCTTCGCCTTGCTATTGCCCGCGCTCTCGTTAAGGTAGACGCTGAGGACAAGAAGACGCTTAAGGTACAGGGCTTCCTCACTCGCGATGCTCGTGAGGTTGAGCGTAAGAAGCCAGGTCAGCCTAAGGCACGTCGTCGCTTCCAGTTCAGCAAGCGTTAATATTTGGACTCTGGCTGAGACACATTATTATATATATAGCACACCGTGCACGATATGTGTGGCTTAGCTATCTCCAAAGTTTAGCATCCAAACTCGCGAGACCGAAATGGAATGACGAGTTACGAATGACGAGTTACTAATTATAACTCCTAATTCTTAATTCCTAATTCAACACTCGTTACTCGTGGGCTGGTTCAATTCAACTCAAAGGAAAGTAAACAATTTAACAAAACAAAGAAATGTCAAGAACTAATTTTGACCAGTTGTTAGAGGCAGGCTGTCACTTTGGCCACCTCCGTCGTAAGTGGAATCCCGCAATGGCTCCTTATATCTTTATGGAGCGCAACGGCATTCATATCATTGATTTGCACAAGACTGTAGCTAAGGTTGACGAGGCTGCTGAGGCTTTGAAGCAGATCGCTAAGTCGGGCAAGAAGATTTTGTTCGTCGCTACTAAAAAACAGGCTAAGGACATCGTTGCCGAGAAGGCTGCGAGCGTAAACATGCCTTACGTTATCGAGCGTTGGCCGGGCGGTATGCTCACCAACTTCCCGACAATCCGCAAGGCTGTGAAGAAAATGGCGAACATCGACAAGCTCATGAACGACGGAACATTCTCTAAGCTCTCTAAGCGTGAGCTTCTGCAGGTGACACGTCAGCGTGCTAAGCTGGAGAAGAACCTCGGTTCTATTGCCGACTTGACTCGCCTTCCTAGCGCTTTGTTCGTTATCGATGTAATGAAGGAGAATATTGCAGTGAAAGAGGCTAACCGCCTTGGTATTCCTGTATTCGCTATGGTAGATACTAACTCTGACCCACGCGATATCGACTACATCATCCCTGCTAACGACGATGCTAAGGATTCTATCGACGTAGTTCTCTCAGCTTGCTGCGGTGCTATCGCAGAGGGTCTTGAGGAGCGCAAGGTAGAGAAGGCTGATGAGAAGGCTGCTGCTGAGCAGAAGGAGGGCAAGGCTCCCCGTAAGGCTCGCAAGGAAGAGGCCGCTGCCGAGTAATCAATAGACTATTATACAAAATCGGAAATTCTTTATCAGGAATGGAGAATTTCCGATTTTTGGGTTAATGGCATAAGCGTTTATTAAGAACATTATTAATTAATAACTAATAAATAAAAAACAATGGCTATTTCAATTGAAGATATCAAGAAGCTTCGCGCCATGACAGGTGCTGGTCTTGCTGACGTTAAGAAGGCTCTCACTGAGGCTGAAGGCGATTTCGATAAGGCAAAGGAGTTGCTCCGTGAGCGTGGACTCGCTATTGCTGCTAAGCGTTCTGACCGTGAGACTTCTAACGGTTGTGTTCTTGTTAAGAAGGAAGGCAATTTTGCTGCTATGATCGCTCTTAAGTGCGAGACCGACTTCGTTGCTAATGGTGCCGACTTCATCAAGTTGACACAGGATATCCTCGACGCTGCTATCGCAGCTAAGGCTCAGACTCTTGACGAGGTTAAGGCTCTTAAGCTTGGCGAGGCTGACGTTCAGGCTGCTGTTACACAGCGTTCGGGTATCACTGGCGAGAAGATGGAGCTTGATGGCTACAACGTTCTCGAGGGTGAGAACATCGAGGTTTACGACCACATGAAGAAGCATACTCTCTGTACTATGGTTCAGCTCAACCAGAACAACGAGGAGGCTGGTCACAAGATCGCTATGCAGGTTGCTGCTATGAAGCCTATCGCTCTCGACGAGGCTTCTGTACCTGAGGCTGTTAAGGAGGGAGAGCACAAGGTTGCTGTTCAGAAGACTAAGGAAGAGCAGATCGAGAAGGCTGTTGAGGTTGCCCTTAAGAAGGCTGGTCTCAATCCTAATCACTTCGACTCTGAGGACCACATCGAGTCTAACCAGGGCAAGGGATGGATCACAGCCGAGGACGTTGTTAAGTTCCGCGAGATCAAGGAGACCGTTTCTGCTGAGAAGGCTGCTAACCTCAACGAGAACATGATCCAGAACATTGCTAAGGGTCGTGTTGGCAAGTTCCTTAAGGAGAACTGCCTCGTTTGCCAGGAGTTCCAGTTCGGCGATGGCGACAAGCAGAGCGTTGCCGACTACCTCAAGAAGCAGGACAAGGATCTGAAGATTGTTGCTTACAAGCGCTTCACTCTTGCTGCTGAGTAATTAGAGCAATCAATTACGCATATTATTATATTGGGAGTTGCGAGGAGTGAAAGCTCTTTCGCAACTCCTTTTTTGTTTTTGCCACCATATATCATTGCATTATGAAGATATTTGCTGTAGGTATGAACTACCTCGAACACAATAAAGAGCTTCATGGCTCGTTATATAAACCAGAGAGTCCTGTGATTTTCACTAAGGCCGACACTGCCTTGCTTAAGGATCACAAGCCTTTCTTCATCCCCGATCACCTCGGACGTATCGACTATGAAACCGAGCTTGTAGTGCGCATCTGCCGATTAGGCAAGACTATTCCCCAACGTTTTGCTCATCGCTATTACGATGCTGTAACCGTAGGTATCGACTTCACTGCCCGCGAACTACAGTCTAAACTACGTGCCGAGGGCAAGCCTTGGGACTTGTGCAAGGGCTTCGACGGTTCGGCTGCTTTGGGTGAGTGGGTGTCTATTGACAAGTTCCGCGATATACAAGCCATTCATTTCCATCTCGACATCAATGGCAATACCGTTCAGGAGGGATGCTCCTCAGATATGCTCTACAAGGTAGACGAGCTTATTGCTTACATCTCGCAGTACTTCACTCTTAAGACTGGCGATATTCTCTATACCGGAACTCCGGCTGGCGTAGGACCAGTTAATATCGACGACCATTTCGAGGGATATATTGAGGACCGCAAGGTGCTTGAGTTCAACTGCAAATAGTCACGCCACTGACTGTCACCCCTAAAACAAAATACTAACAATGTAACTAATTATGAAAATAAACTTGCGAGCCATATATATAATAATGTGTCTGTGCATGACGTCCGTGTCGGCTATGGCGCAGAAGTTCTACAACCTTACTTCGCAGGAAGTGAAGGTCGACTCTGTTTTGCCTCTTTTTGCCCATACCGAGAGCCTGCCTGCTGCCTATCGCGACTCCACATACACGTTCGAGATAGTATATCCCGAGTTTGTAGATATGCCCTCTGCCGATATTGTAGCCTATAGCCGTCTCGCTACAGCTTTGCCTCCAGCATTGCCGCAGGTACGCAGCTACGTGTCGTTCGACCGCAAGCTGCCTATGCTCCATGCCGAATTCTGCCCTGTCGTTATGCGTAATGGCAAATATCAGGTGCTCGCAAGTTTTATGCTTCGCCGTGTAGCCCAAGCCAAGGCTGCTTCTATTACGACGCGCCTTGCTCGGGTCAACTCGCCTATGCAGTCGTCTCAGTTGGCCGAAAACGTTGCTCCAGCCGATAGATACGCCAAGAAGAGCGTATTGCGCAGTGGCAAGTGGGCTAAGATTCGTGTACCTTCTTCTGGCATCTACCAGCTTACCGATGCCGTTGTGCGCAAGGCTGGATTCAGCAATCTTGCCAAGGTTAAGGTTTATGGATATGGTGGAAACCTGCAAAACGAGGTGCTCCATGCCGACGATCTTATCAGTTGCGACGACCTTAGCGAACTTCCAACATACAATACTGCAGACGGACGCCGACTGTTCTACGGTCGTGGACCGGTGTCTTGGTCGGCTGGTACCGACAATCATGTGCGTATACGCAATCCATACTCCGATTACGGCTACTATTTTCTTACCGAAAGCGATGCCGATCCCACATACTATGCAGACTCTATACAGTTTGTCGCCACTATTCCTCAAGCCGATTTGTGCCACGATCTCTACGAGGTCGACGATTATGCCTATGCACAGTTGGGTCGCAACTTATGTGGCTCCAAGCTACTTTATGCAGGCGATTCGCTTGTTGTCGAGTTCGACAGTTCTCTGCGTTTTTCTTCATCAAGCTCAGCTCTCACAGTAAGCATTGTGTCTGATGCGCCAGCTCTTATGTCTGTCACTCACAACGGCTACACCTTTCCGTCGTATGCCTCTATATACAGCTCGGCATCGGGATCTATCAAGGCGCAGAGTCAAACCGTAACATTCTCACAGTTGCAAATGCGCAGCGCGTCTGGTCGCGAGCGCATAGTGTTGCGTGTCATGAGCGGATACACACGTCTCGATTATGTGTCGCTCTCTTGGGGTTCCCCGCAAGCTGTTCCTTCTCTTTCAGCTACCGCCTTTCCCGCACCCGAGTATGTGTACAACATAACCAACCAGAACCATCATGCCGACCCGCAAGCCGACATGGTTATAATTATACCTACATCCCAAAAACTCCTTGCTCAGGCGCAGCGCATAAAGAAGATGCATGAGGAGCGAGACGGTATGAGTGTCAACATTGTGCCTGCCGACGAGCTGTACAACGAGTTTTCAAGTGGCACACCTGATGCCTCTGCCTATCGCCACTATCTCAAGATGCTGTACGACCGAGCCTCTTCGCAAGCCGAACAGCCTAAATATCTCTTGCTGCTTGGTGGCAGTGTATGGGACAACCGATTCAAAACTTCGCTTTGCCGACAGTACAATGCCGATGACTATCTGCTTGCTTTTGAGAGCGAGGAATCGTTCGATCTTGTCAATAGTTATGTCGACGATGGCTTCTACGGTATGTTGGACGATGGCGAGGGAGCCAATCCTCTCTACCGCGACAAGGTGGATGTTGCCGTTGGACGTATGCCGGTTGTCAATGCTTCTGATGCCAAGGCAATGGTTGACAAGTTGCTTTCGTATGTCGACAATGCCAATCGCGACGCTTGGCTTAATACGGTGTTCTTTATGGGCGACGACGGTGACCAGAACACGCATATGACCGATGCCAACACTGTTGCCGACCAGGTTATAAGCTCGTACCCAGGGTATCTTGTAAAGAAGGTTATGTGGGATGCCTACAACATGGAAAGCACAGCTACGGGCAATTCGTATCCCGATGTTGGCACAGCCATAAAGAAGCAGCAAAGCCAGGGAGCTCTCATCATGGACTATGTGGGTCATGGCTCCGAGTGGCAGTTCTCCCACGAGAATGTATTGCGCATTGCCGACTTCCAAAACTTCACCAACACCAACCTTCCGCTTTGGATAACGATTGGTTGCGACTTTATGCCTTTCGACCGTCTTGCCGATAACATCGGCATGAAGGCTGTGCTCAACCCCAATGGAGGTGCAGTTGCGCTCATAGGTTCTACACGTACCGTCTACTCCAACTATAATTCTTATCTGCACAAGGCTCTTATGCGTTATCTGCTTTCTACCGACGACGACGGCAAGCCTATGGCTGTAGGCGAGGCGCTGCGACGTGCCAAGAACGCCGCCAATACCGAGAGATATGCCAACAACTCCTTGCAGTTCTCGCTGCTTGGCGACCCTGCCATGCGTCTAAATCTGCCTACCGCACAGATTGTTATCGATTCTATCTGTGGCGTTAATGTCAGTCAGACTGCCTCTATGCCTAAGATGAAGGCAGGGGCTCTTGTTAAGGTGGCAGGACATATCGAGGGTGCCGATGCGTTCAACGGCAATCTCTCTTTGTGCGTGCGCGATAGTCGCGAGACTATTGTCTGCCGTCTCAACCAGCCCCAAGATGCTTCTAAGGCCTTTACTTATACCGACCGCACCAAGACCATATACAATGGACGCAACCGCATTGTGGACGGACAGTTCAGTGTAGAGTTTGCTGTGCCCAAGGACATCAACTATTCTGACGATACTGGTCTTATCACGGCATGGGCTGTATCCGACGACCACAGCATTATAGCCCAAGGCTATAGCGAGAGTTTCACGGTAGGCGAGAGCCAGCTTGCTGCCAACGACTCTATTGGCCCTTCGGTATATTGCTATCTCAATTCGCCCTCATTCCAGAATGGAGGCACCGTAAACAGTACGCCATATTTTGTTGCCGAGATAACCGACCGCGATGGCATCAATGCCTCAGGCGCGGGCATTGGCCACGACATGCAACTATGTATTGACGGACGAGCCGATATGACCTATTCGCTCAACGACAACTTCCTCTTCGATTTCGGCTCCTACACCTCAGGCTCTACCTATTACAGTCTGCCACAACTCGACGAGGGATGGCATTCGCTAAGGTTCCGTGCGTGGGACATTCAGAACAACGCCACTGTATCCGAACTGCGCTTCTGTGTAGCCAAGAGTCTTAAGCCTTCGTTCTCTATATCTTGCACCGACAATCCGGCTCGCGAGTCTACCACATTTATAATATCTCACGACCGACAGGGCTCCAACCTCGATGTCACTGTTGAGGTGTTCGACCTTAGTGGCCGACGCTTATGGTCGCATAACGAGAGTGGGGTGGGCAACGGTTCGGCTTACACCGTAACGTGGAATCTTACTACCGATGGAGGTGCCAGCCTTGACAGCGGCATCTATCTCTATCGTGTAAAGCTTGGTGCCGACAATGCCGTAAAGACATCCAAGGCCAAGAAACTCATCATTACAGGCAATAAATAGCACATTGCTGCGTTTTTTATAATGATAATATAATAATAAATGAAGAAGATATATCTTGCGGCTCTCACCCTTATGGGCATCTCGCCGCTCACAGCCACTGCTCAGGAGAAGGTGGATATGTTCAACCCTGAGAAGAACTCTGTAACATCGCAGTCGATAGCGCCCGATGCCCGTGCTGGTGGTATGGGTGATGTTGGTGTGGCTACCGACCCTGATGTGGCATCTCAATTCTGGAACCCTGCCAAGTATCCTTTTACAATATCGCGCGCTGGTGTGTCGCTCAACTACACACCATGGCTGCGCCAGCTTGTTAGCGACATCGACCTTGCCTACCTTGTGGGCTACTACCGCATTGGCGACTATTCGGCTGTGTCGGGTTCGTTGCGCTACTTCTCACTTGGTGAGGTGTTCTACGGCGATACATCCGATACTCAGATGACACTCAACCCGTATGAAATGTCATTTGATGTGGCTTACTCCATCATGCTTAGCGAGAAATTCTCTATCGCAGCTGGTGTGCGCTGGATATACTCCGACCTTACTTACAACTATAGCGATACATCATCGCCGGGTAGTGCTTTTGCGGTGGACCTTGCTGCATATTATCAGAACTACGTAAATATAGGGCAACGCGAGTGCCAGCTTGGTATTGGTCTCGACATATCCAATGTAGGTTCGAAGATAAACTTTGGTGGCGACGAGAACTCAGAGTTTCTTCCTGCCAATCTACGTCTTGGTGCTTCGCTCATGGTTCCGGTTGACGAGTACAACCGTTTCTCTATAGCTGTCGATGCCAATAAGCTTCTTGTGCCAACTATGCCAGTTAAGATGGACGGCGAGTCGGACGAGGATTTCATCACACGCAAGCAAAACGATTACTACGACGTATCGCCTATCAGCGGTATATTCAAGAGCTTTGGCGATGCTCCTGGCGGTTTCAAGGAGGAAATGCAAGAGATACGTTGGAGTGTTGGTGCCGAGTATGTATACAACGACAAGTTCTCGCTGCGTGCCGGTTATCATCATGAGTCGGAGAACAAGGGCAACCGCAAGTACTTCACAGTAGGTGCTGGTTTCAAGATGAATGTCTTCTCGCTCGATGCCGGATATGTTATAGCCACAGCCAAGTCTAACCCGCTCGACCAAACCCTTCGCTTCTCGCTGTCGTTCGATATGGATGGCTTGAAGGATTTGTTCAAAAGGAGATAAATGGAATTCAAAACTCAAAACTCAAAATTCATGATTATTCGTACCGGATTTGGATACGACGTCCATAAACTTGTAGAGGGCCGCGAACTGTGGCTCGGAGGCATACGTCTCGATTATCCTCTTGGCTTGCTTGGCCATAGCGATGCCGATGTGCTTATTCACGCCATTTGCGATGCTTTGCTTGGAGCTGCCAATATGCGCGATATAGGCTATCATTTTCCCGATACTGCTGCCGAGACTCTCAATGTAGACAGCAAGATATTGCTGCGTAAGACCATTGATCTTATTGCAACCAAAGGCTATCGTCTTGGCAATATCGATGCCACTGTATGTGCCGAGCGTCCCAAGCTCAATCCGCATATCCCCGATATGCAGCGCTGTCTTGCCGACGTTATGCAGACAGATGTGGATAATGTGTCTATTAAGGCTACCACAACCGAGAAGCTTGGCTTCACTGGACGTATGGAGGGAATATCTGCATACGCCACTGTACTTATTGTAAAATAAAAGCCCTAGAGGATGTGTCAAAATAGAAGTTAAAGGAAGTTTGGGCTTCGCCCGGAGTTAACAGAAGTTAGCGGACGTATGTATGATTTGCTGAAAACAAAGCATTTGTCCGTTAACTTCCATCCATCGTAGATGGATTAACTTCTTCTTAAATTCCTATAACTCCCATTTTGACACACCCTCGTTATATGTTCTCCTGTCTTAAAAAAACATGTTCTCCCGTCTAAAAACAACTTTTTTACAGTTTTATTGAAAAAAACTGCCAAAATGTTTGGCGGTTACAAATAAAACTCTTACCTTTGCACTCGCTTTAAAGAACTAAGCTATGTTACTAAAGCAATACCGATAGGTTTTATCGGGCGTTTAGCTCAGCTGGTTTAGAGCATCTGCCTTACAAGCAGAGGGTCGGCGGTTCGAATCCGTCAACGCCCACAGGGGTGTTTCCTCGTGGCTTTCTCTTCGGAGAGGCTGCGGGGATTTTTTTTGTTTATACACTTTTTATTTCCCATACAGTAGGAGGTACGGTCTCCGAACCGTACCACTCAAGTAGCATATTTCGCCAAATATGCACTTTCAAAAGTGCACATTCTTATCAAATATGCACTTTCAAAAGTGCATTTAACTAATTTATCAAACCACTCCAAATATCTTTTTTTACACCAAAAAGAATCCAAATCTTTTGGAACTACCAGATAAAAGTAGTATTTTTGCCACAACCAAGGAATAAAGAAAGGATTGATTATGAAATACGAACCAGTAAAGTACAATAGTCGTGAAGAGGCTGTTACAGCTTTGCGACGTATGATTCAGCGTAAAAGAGAGCTGGAGAAAAGGGTGCAAGAAGAATTTGTAAAAGCACGTAAGGAAGCAATCAATCATCATTCCTTGGCACGTATGAAGACATTGTCAGGCAAAGAGTAGGAGGGTATGGCATCCCTGCCATACCCACTAAATCGGCTGAACAATTATGTCAGAGTGGGTATGGCAAGGATGCCATACCCTCCTACAGATTGCCACTCATATATAAAGATAAATATGAACTCGTACTTATGCCTGTTCTAGAAGACGAAAATGATTTCCGTGATTCTTCATTACCAGTATATACAGTAAAAGAATTATTTGATACAATATCATTATTTTAACCATTTGCGTGGTACGGTTCGGAGACCGTACCTCCTAAATGTACCCAATACAGCATATTGCTCCCCTCCCTATGGGGGAGGGAGAAGGGGGTGGGGCTTCTATTTTCCTTTTTTAACTTTATTTAATCTCCACGTAACCCCTATGTAATATAAAAGTCCTACTTTTGCATTTGTAAATACTTAATGTATGTCAACTAACGAAAGACTGCACTAACTGGATACTAATCAATCTTTAAATACTTATTATTATGACAAAACATTTACGATTTCTATTTGTTATGCTGCTGGCTATGATTTGGTCGGCTGGTTGGGCACAAACAACGATTTGGTCGGAAGACTGGGGGGGTAGAAAAGCTGATACTCAACCTAAGGACATTAAGTATGATAATGTTGTGTATGGCAATACAAGCGATTATACGAAAATTTATAATGAAAAAAGAGCAGGAGGTTCCGCACCAGAGCTTTTACTTTATGCTAAAAAAAATCCTAAGGATACTTGGACAGTTACAATAAATGATTTAAAAGGTTGCTCAGGAGAATTTTCTCTTTCTTTATATACAAATAATGATGGATTATCATCTATAAAGGTTAATGGAACTAAAGTAGCTCTTTCTGCTTTTACAAAAGAAGGTGTTAATAGAACAGCGACATTTACTGTTGCTAAAGGCTCTTCTTCTTTAAAATTAGAATTTTCTCCTTCTAGCAATACTCGTATTGACAATGTAGTTTTGACAGCGACATCTGTTGGCGAATCAAAGACTGCCACTAACGTTTCATTCGGTACTAACTCAAACAAGACCTTCACATTCACAGAAGGTATATATTCTAACGGCACATTCACAACGCCAACAGCCACAGAGAAGGATAATATTGCTGGAACTATTGCGTATTCAAGCAGCAATGCAACTGCTATATCTGTTGATGCCTCAACAGGTGAATTGACATTCCTTGGTTATGGTGAAGCTACAATTACTGCAAAATTCACACCAGAAGATGGGAATACTTATGCTGTGTCTACTGATGTATATAAGGTGGTTAATCAAGTAAAGAAATCTTCTACAGTATTGACATTTAGTGGTGATTTAAAATCTTTCGATAAAGCAAATAATTATGCAAAACCGTTTGAGACTAAAGATGTTCCTTTTGTTGGAAGTGATGGTAAAACCTACATATTCAATTCTAATGGTGGAAAATCAGGCAGTGCTAGATTTATTTTACCAAATCAAAAAAATAAAGGAAAGCTTGTTTCACCGGAATTCTCTTCTTATATTAACGGATATAACGTTGTAATTACTTATGGTATTGGCAGCTATGGTTATCCATCAATATCTGCAAATGGAAAGACCGTTAAAGGTACAATGAAGGGTAACTATGATGATGGCACTGGTGCAACATTATCTTTAGACGTCGCTGATGGTAGTGCATTTACTGTTACAAGTGATAATGCGTTGGCTATATCTAAGATAGAAATAACTCCTAATAAGGTAGACGAGACAACAACCATTACTCTCGACGAAAATTCAGAGTCTAACACCATCGAGGCAAAGACTGGTGTGAATGTAACTCTTAAGCGTACTATGGTTGCAAATGAGTGGAACACAATCTGTTTGCCGTTCTATGTTTCTAAAGAACAGGCTACGGCTGCGTTTGGTGAAGGTGTGAAGATTGCTGAGCTTAATGCAAACAGCACTGGCAATACATTGTCATTCAATTCTGTTGAAGCTATAAGTGCAACAAAACCTTACTTGATTAAGCCGTCAAAGGAAAATACATCTAATGAGTATGTATTCAAGAATGTGAATGTTGCTAAAAATGATCCTGATGCAGTTTTCACGACAGATGAATTGGCTTTCGTTGGCATTTATAATATGGTAGATATTACAAAGAATGTGACTGAAGTATTGTATGACACTTACTACGCTGCCTTCCTCGGTGATGGCAACAAGATCTACAAGACAGATGGTAGTGGCAATAAGACCAAGGGCTTCCGTGCTTACTTCGCTATTCCTAATGGAGCTGCTGCTTCTGCTTTGCGTGTAGTAATCGACGGCACAGCTACTTCTATCAAGAACATTGACAGCGAGGTAGTAGAGAGCAATGCTGCAGTATACAACCTTCAGGGTCAGCGTGTAAACGGCAACAACCTTACACCTGGTATCTACGTTAAGGCTGGCAAGAAGTTCGTAGTAAAATAATACGAGAGATATATTTATATAACAATAAAAAAACATTTATAGCAATGAATAAGAAAATATATACAGCCCCTAATATTGATGTTGTTGAGTTTCAAGGCGACATTGTGCTCAATACAGTAAGCAACACAGTTAACGATGATGGTACAATAGATATCAATGATGGCACACTACAAGAAGGTAACCCAGGCGATGCTCGCTCAGGTGCCTACTTCGACGTATGGGAAGATGAATAATCGAATCATTTAGCCCAGGGTTTCTCGGCTCTGCCGCTTGCATAAGCAAGAAATGCCTTGGGATACATGTAATATAAAGTAGCGTTACGCCCTGAATTTGGCTTAAGTCGGATTCAGGGCGTAATTGCTTAAAGTATATCAGCATACAAACTAATACACTTTCTAACTCTTCAAATAACTAATATAGTAGGAGAGGGTGTGCAAATGTTGCATGAGGTACGCCCCGAAGGGGCAGAAGCACCTAGCCCAGGGCAGCGCCCTGGGTATAATTCATTTAAAGGCAAAGCGCCCTGTAAGGGCAAAAGCGTTGATAATGAATGCTTTTGCCCTTACAGGGCGTGTTATTTATAATGTCCGTTTACCCAGGGCGCTGCCCTGGGCTAGGCGCAATTTGGGCTTTCAGCCCGCTTTTCTTGTGTTTTGACATACCATCACGCAAGCCATTCCATCGCTCCATATTCTGTAATAACGTTAACATTATAGAAACACGAATTACCGTTAATTCTTTCTTTTATATCTTTATCTTAATATAAATCTCCGTTCCGTGTCACCGAACGTCCGTTCCGTGTCACCGAATGCACATTCCGTGTCACCGAACGGCCATTCCGTGTCACGGAATAAAGGTAAAAGAGCTATTTAAAAGTAAAAAAGTAAAAGAGTAAAAAAGTAAAAAGGCTATTTAAAGGTAAAAGAGCTATTTAAGAGTAAAAGAGTAAAAAAGTAAAAGAGTAAAAAGTTCAGATATTGTAGGAGGGTATGGCATCCCTGCCATACCCACTCAATCGGCTGTACACTCATATTGTCAGTGTGATTGCCACCACTCAATCGGCTTGTATACTCATGTCTGTGTGGGTATGGCAGGGATGCCATACCCTCCTACAGATACCCATTCTTCTGTTTTTAAAAAACCTGTTCTTCTGTTCTTCTGTCTTTTCAATAACAACCTGTTCTCATGTTCTTCTGTCTTTTCAAACAACAACATGTTCTTCTGTTCTTCTGTCTTTTCAAATAACCATGTTCTCCCGTCCAATTATGTCTTTATGTCGCCAAAAAAAACGGCTGAGAGCAACGCTCCCAGCCGTTAAGCCTTGAATTATGCTTATTATTCAGCAAGGCTGATAGCCTCCTGAGGACATACGCTTGCGCATGTACCGCACTCTGTGCAGAGATCAGGGTTGATAGAATACTTTTCGCCTTCTGAGATTGCCTCTACTGGGCACTCGCCAATACATGTACCGCATGCGATGCAGTCGTCACCAATTACGTAAGCCATAATTAAAATAAGTTTTATTTGTTATAAATGTTAATTCCTATGTCGTTAAGTAGCAACGGGGTTTAGTGCTCGCTACCTACTTTCGAACGATGCAAAGATAACAATTTTCTATGTAATACCTACAATTAGGTACTAATTTTTAACTTATTTATACAATAGCTGTCGCTGCTTGTCTTTTACAATAACAATTAAAACCCCGTATATATTTTCCGAGTCTTCGACTTGCTTTACATTCAGATAAAGCCTTACGAGAGCAAGCTCTCGACAGCTTTATCTGAATGTAAAGCAGTGGCACGATGTGCCGGAAAATATATACGGCTATAAACATAAAAAACATTTGGTAGAGCGTTACTTGCATGGTACGGTTCGGAGACCGTACCTCCTAACGTTAGTTGCAGCCTAATGTTTTTTATGTTTATCGCCCTATTGTGGGCAAAGTGCAGCTTGCTGCACCAATAAAAGGTATGATGTATGGGTGTTGAGAGCTTGCTCTCGAAAGGCCATACGTCATACCTTTTATTGAAACCCGAAGGGTTTTGTCCACAATAGGGTGTTTTGTCAGTTTTTGTTAAAGCCCTGCCTGTGTGAACAATACAACAGTCAATTTCTATTGCTTTATCAGCGAAACGGCGAAGCCACCACCTCGTGCCTGCTTTACCTTTATCACGTCGCCCTTCTTTACAGTGCGGTGTATGATAGTATATGCTTTAGGATTGGTTTCGTAGTCGGCATCCTTGCCGTCCTGATAGATAGCACACTTGTACTTAGCTCCCTTGTCGAGGAAGTCGAGCTTCACTGTTGTCTGGCGTGCGTTGTTTGTCTTGCCTCCTACAAACCAATTGTCGGTGCCTTTTGCCTTGCGAGCCACGGTGATATATTCTGCTGGCTCTGCCTCAAGGTAGCGTGAGTCGTCCCAATCGCATGCTACATCGCGTATAAATTGGAATGCATCATCGTACTTTTCGTAATGTTCGGGCAGGTCGGCTGCCATTTGCAGTGGCGAGTACATTACGAGGTATAGCGACAGCTGTCCGCATAATGTGCTGTGTACATACGACTTGTTGTCGCTCCACTCCGATAATTTTGTTTCGAAGATACCCGGTGTGTAGTCCATCGGACCGCCCTGCAGACGTGTAAACGGAAGCATTACGGTGTGGTAGGGCACAGATCCGCCAAAGGCTTCGTATTCGGTTCCGCGTGCCGACTCGTTGCCTACGAGGTTAGGCCATGTGCGGCAAATGCCTGTAGGACGTGTAGCTTCGTGTGCGTTTACCATTATATGGTGCTTGGCAGCTTGCTCGATAACGCGCTGGTAGTGGTTGTTCATAAGCTGCGAGTAGTGGTATTCGCCACGTGGAATAATGTCGCCTACGTAGCCCGTCTTTACGGCATCGTAGCCGTATTTGTTCATCAGGTTGAAGGCGTCTTCAAGGTGGCGCTCGTAGTTGAGTGCAGCTGACGATGTCTCGTGGTGCATCATCAGGCGCACGCCTTTAGAGTGGGCATACTCGTTGAGATACTTGATGTCGAAGTCGGGATATGGTGTAACGAAGTCGAATACGTCGAGCTTCTGGTGTCCGAACCAGTCTTCCCAACCTTCGTTCCAACCCTCTACAAGCACTTCTTGCAGTCCGTTCTTGGCTGCAAAATCGATGTATCGCTTTACCTCGGCTGTTGTGGCGCCGTGTGTTCCGTTAGGCTTGCACTTAGAATAGTCGGTCTGGCCCAGGCGTACCGAGGGCAGGTCGTTGGTGTAGGCCCATGTCTTGGTGCCCACAATCATGTTCCACCATACTCCACAGTATTTTGTAGGGTGAATCCATGACGTATCCTCTATCTTGCAAGGCTCGTTGAGGTTGAGTGTAAGCTTCTTTGAGAGCATGTCGCGTGCATCATCGCTAACGAGTATGGTTCGCCATGGTGTGTTGAAAGGAGTTTGTATAAATCCCTTGCGTCCTACTGCGTCGGGTGTGAGCCACGACTCAAAGGTAAGGGTCTTTTCGTCGAGGTTGAGGTGCATTGTAGGATAGTCGATACATGCAGCCTCGTGTATGTTGATGTACAATCCGTCCTTGGTCTTAAGCTGAAGTGAGGTCTGCACACCGGTATCCGAGAATACTGTTGTAGACGAATTGGCTTTATATGTCTCGCGGTTCTTTGCTATAACCTGACGAATTCCGGTAAGTGGAGTAATCTGATATTCATATTCCTGGGTGTCGTAGTCGCCAGGAATCCAGTAGGCAGTATGGTTGCCGGTCATGGCAAACTTGGTGTGCTCCTCTTTTATTACGAAATAGTTAAGTTCGTTTTGCTGCGGAAACTCGTAACGCAAGCCCATTCCGTAATCGTATACGCGGAATCGCAAGGTGATGTTGCGGTTGGAAGATGGCTGGTTAAGGTCAACCTCCAGTTCGTTGTAATTGTTTCGGATGGTCTTTGTTTCTCCCCAAACAGGTGTCCAAGTCTCATCGAAGGATGTGGTCTTCGAGTTTGTCTGCTTGAATCCGTCCATAAGGTCGGTCTCCTGCATACCTTTTGATGCGTGCTTGTCCTTGGCAAGCTCGAGTCCGAGATGCGATGGGTTAACAACTTTCTTTCCCTTGTAAGTCATTTCGTATGTGGGTTTGCCACCCTCTGTGAGCGAGAAAGTGAGGCTCACATTACCGTTGGGCGAGCTGACGGTTTGTGCCGATGCGAACGCAGGAATGAGCGCAAGCATAGCAGCGATACTCTTGATGTACATATTGCTTAATGTTTGATTTTTATGATTAAGGATGTTTTGGTGATGCGAATTTACTAATAAAAATCAAACGGATAGGAATGGGGGAGGAGGAAAAAGAAATATAGGTGTGTGTAAACGTTTACAAAATTTATTATAGCTCATTTTTTGAATATTTCCTTTACGCTTTTTATATCGTTTTCCTTTTCGTTAGCAAAAGTCCTTATTTTACATTGTCACTCCATGTCAAAGAAGTTACAATGTTGTTTCAATAGTTTCGATTTGAAACTTTATAGTATTTTATCTTACTAATTAATAGTTAAAATATTTTAAAGAATTTACGATTTATAACTTACGAAATCCTTTTTATAGTATTTTTGCAGCATATAATTAAAATTTTTAATATATGAGAAATTTTCTACTCACTTTAGTATCTCTCGCGGCTACGACAGCTGTCAATGCACAGTCGTTGTACTCTACTGACTTTGCCACAGAGAGCGAGTTTGCAAAATGGACAGTCATCGATGCCAACAACGATGGTGTAACATGGGTGTTTAATGCAGAAGGTTCGCAATCTAAGGTCTTTTACGCTTATTCTTCAGTCAATGCAGCAGACGATTGGTTTATCTCTCCCGAGATTACACCTTCTGTCACAGGCAAGTTGATGGTGAAGTACACCACATACGGCACATCGTATGGCGAAAAACTTGCGGTGTATACAGGTAGCACTCCTACAGTGGAGGGCATGACCAAGTTGCAAGCTAAGAACGACAAGGTGATTGGCGAGCGCACTTCGGAGTCTTTCTTTTATGATGCCACAGCTGGTGTGCCATTCCGTGTGGGATTCCACACCACCAGTCCTAAGGATCAGTGGCGTTTCTACATGTGCGACTTCAATGTCGTGCAGGTGAACAAGGCAGTTGACCTAATGGTGGACAATGTGTTGAGTCCTGTGTCGAGCGACAATCTTGGTAATGCCGAGACGGTGAAAGTACACATCGTGAATAAGGGAATAGATGCTTCGAATAATTTCAAGGTGGCTTATCAAATAGATGACAAAGAAGTTGTCACCGAGGAAGTGGGTCGTTCGCTTGCGCCTGGCGAGGAGATGGAGTATACATTCAAGACCAAAGCCGACTTTTCTAATGTGCGTCATAAGTATACTGTCAAGGCTTACACCATCGACCCTGACGACATCAATCCCGACAATGATGCCACTACAACTACCGTGCGTCATGGCGGTCCCGTTACTCTTCCGTACACATGGGGATTTGAGCCAGGCGATGATGCCGCAGACTTCAGAATATACAATCTCAATAGCGATAAAGGCGACTGGGAAGTTTACATGTCACCCTACATGAATATGGCACGCACTGGTTATGGTTGTTTGGCATATAACTATGATAAGCAGAATGATGCAGACGATTGGGTAATGCTCGATCCTATTAAGGTTGAGGCTGGCAACTATGTATTGCGTTTTTGGTATTCGGGTTCTGATGGTCATACAGAGAAACTTGGTGTGTATTGGGGCAATGGCAACACGCCAGCGTATATGACAAATCATATTGACGAGCAGGTTGTCAAGCAGGGCAGATACCAGGAGTCGTTCAAGGTGATCAACTTCGACAAGCCTCAGACCATCTACCTTGGATTCTATGCTCATAGCGACAAGAACGAGAACTGGCTCACTGTAGATGACGTGCAGTTCTATAAGGCATCCAACGATGCTGTCGATCTCGTAGCAAGTGAGATTGTAAAGCCTTATGACTTTGTGCGCTCTCCTAACAATACAGATGTGGAATTTGTCATCCAAAACGTGGGCATCAAGGACGCCGACGGCAAGGTGATTGTAACTGTAGATGGTGAGAAGAAGGCTGAGGTAACTCTCAACCTCAAGGCTCAGGAGATAAAGAACCTCACAGCTAAAAACGCACTCAAGGGACTTGCTGAGGGCAAGCACACTGTTAAGGTGACTATTGAAAGCGATGACGACAATATGCCTGAGAACAATGTTGTAGAGAAGGAAGTCAATGTGCTCGGCAATCCAAGCTTGTTCTACGACTTCGAGGCAGAGAAGATACCTTCCGATCTCAGCTTCTATGTTGGCGACAATGGTACAGTCAACCCGAATGCTGGTGAGGAATTCAATGAAGAGGGATGGGGATTGTTTAGTATCGTGCAGCATGCCATGTTGGGCAGCCAGGTGCTTGCCGGAACAAGCTGGATAGACGGAGATACTCCAAACCGCTGGCTTATCTTGCCACAGGTTCATGTCAATGGCGACAACGCAAGCTTTGTATGGGATGCAATGTCGTTCAACCAGCTGTTGCTTGAGGAATACAGTGTTAAAATATCTGATGGTTCGGGCAATCCTGCCGACTGGTGGTATTCTAAGGCCACAGAGGTGAAGGGCGAGACAACTGTTCCTAAGACACGTGGTATCAGTCTTGACAAGTATAAAGGCAAGGACATCTACATTGCTTTCAACCTTGTTACAAAGAAGGGCGAGGTGCTCTGTCTTGACAATATCGGTGTATATGGCGACGCTACCACTACAGGCATCAGCAATGTCAACGGTGACGCAAGCGGAATGTTCATTGTCGACAACGACAACTTTAGTGCTGTTAATGCCAAGTCGGTGGCTATTGTCGACCTAAGTGGACGCACAGTTCTCAGTGTTAATAGCAGCTCTGCTAAGCTCGCTGGCTTGCAGCCTAGCGTATATGTAGGCATAGCCAAGTATGCCGACGGCAGCTCTAAGACACTCAAGTTTGTTAAGAAATAAGGTTTTTTGCCGAGATATTCATAGTTCGTCCCTTCCACGAAGGGGCGAACTATTATTTTTTTGGCTCATCCTATATTTGGAGTGATACTAACTGTTTTTTAGATTTAATTGATAAGCTCCTAAGGTTAATAGATAATTTTTTTAGAATCTTGTCATAAATTCCACAACAATCTTGTCCTTCTCGGATGTCTTGGCTATGCCCGACTTGCGATAGAAGTATTTCTCGTAGTTAAGGCGTATGTCGCTGACGAATGGCTTGCGCAGACTAAGTGTTACACCACCAGTAAGGCGCGAACGCTGGTAATCGTTTATCATCAGCTTGCCGGCTTCGTTGGCTTTGCCGTCGAGATAGCGTGTACCATCACTATGGTCGCTCATGAAATCATAGCGTATTAGAGGGGTGACATAGCGTATTGCGCTCTTCTTGCTTGTAGGTATGTCGTAGCTTGCAAAGGCATCCACGGCGTGTACAGCCTTGAAGGCATCGTGTGCATAGTGCTTGTACAGGTACTCGGCTTCGAGGTGCAGACCCTTATGGTGCCAGTACATTCCGCCATCGTACATCATAACGTCTACGTTGTCGGGCTTTATCTTTTGCATACTAAGCGTAATGTTGAAACCGTGTGGAAAGAGAAACTGTGCCTTGGCAGAGAAGTTCACACTCTTTGTCCAGTAGTCTTTCTGGTTGGTAAGGCCTGATCCATTGAACAATCCTGCCTCAAGAATGATGGGGAATCCTACATTGGCTGTGTATCCAAGCGCGGCACCAACATCGCGCACATTGCCTACTTGCTTGGCTATGAACGAACGGTTGGCAAAGTATTGCTGGTGGGGCGAGCGGTGAGCATCGATGGTGAACGGCACACGCATCTGACCGATAGTGAACTGAAGCCCGTTTACTGGTTTCAGTCGGGTATATGCGTCAAGCATCTTTATCTTGCCCTCGTCGCACAGGTCTATTTCTGCCTTGTAGAAGACAATGGGCGAAAGCTGACCGTCAACGCTGATGCGGGCATTGCGTACCTCGAAACGACCTTCACCCTCTTCGGTCTGATATTCGTACTTTGAACGTATTGTTCCGTGGATGTTTACAGGTGTTGGCTTGAAGTTGTCCTCGTTGGTGTCGGTGGTTTGCTGCGCTTTTGCGGTTGTGTAGCAGAGACACAATAGGGCAGATGCTGCGAGTGCAGTTATCATTCTTCTCATAGTTTCTTTGTTTTGTTATTGTTTTGCGCTGCAAAATTAATGCTTTCCTTTTGTCACGCTGTGTCAAGAGTGTTACAATAGTATTACATTGCCTGTCTGCTTTATATTTTGTCTGCCTCTTATATATTATATAATGTGTAACTGTTATCGCACACACCACTTGTGTTGACACAAATCAATTATTAACGAAAATGTAATATAAATGTAAACTTTTCTCGTGAAAGTTTTGGTGGTTCAAGAAAAAGTCGTACCTTTGCATCCGCTTACGAGAAACAACAACACCTCAAGCAAAACGAGAATTAG
>ENA-OPCZ01000613-OPCZ01000613.1-human-gut-metagenome-genome-assembly--contig:-NODE-613-length-21543-cov-3.474730_pt1 | contig 21543 bp, 15 predicted proteins | sample MGYA00241566_ERZ501483 | MGnify/ENA primary metagenome ERZ501483 (study PRJEB25962, sample SAMEA1965191) | human gut metagenome | biome: human gut; feature: human-associated habitat; material: faeces... | reverse complement strand
CACCATCATCTTCGCTCCGGACGAAATTCCAAGGACAAACGGTCCCGCGATCGGATTGGAAAAGAAAGTCTGAAGTAAGAATCCAGATAATGACAACGCTCCCCCAAGGATTGCTGCCATCAGAACCCGTGGCAGACGTATCTTCCATATAATATTTGCTTCCGTTCCGCCCTCTCCCCGTCTTGCCAGTATTTTCAGGATCTCTGGCAAGGAGATATGTACATTTCCTGTATTGATATTCAAAACCGTAACAATCAAAAATGCTGCCGTCAATACAGAAAATACCAGAATATATCTGGAACGCCGTTTAAAAATTTCCTTTTGATAAACAGATCCGGCCGTATTCTGCCGATCCGTTTTCTGATTATAAGTGTCTGCCACGTTATATTTCTCCTTTGATGAAAAATCAGGTGAACATTTCCTTTTGCCCACCTGATTCTTATTATACTGTATTATTTTACCCTGTACAAGAATGTCATATCCTTCTCATCTCCATCTGTCAGCATCAGATGAATATCCGTGATCAGATTACCGACTATATCCGTTGCCTGATACAGTGATTTGCCGGTGCACCATACATTACCGTTCTTCACAGCTTTAAAATCCTTAAACAGTTCATTCTTTGCCGTCAGCTCTGCAATACTGTTTATCGGACTGTCAATTGTTGCATTGTAGATCAGATAGTCTGCTTCTTCCGCCTTTGAATAGAATTCTTCCATTGATAATTCTACCGAAGCACTCTTGCTTTCTGTATTCTTAAGATCTGAAAAAATGTATTTTCCTCCGGCAATATCAATCATCTTCGGAATATAATCTTTACTGCTTCTTACGACCACTGTTCCATCTGCATTAACAAAGAAATAAGCAACCGTCTTTCCCGTATTCTTAAAATCTTTCAGGTTTTCGATCACCTTCGTCTGTTTCTCGAAAAATGTATCTGCCACATCCTCTTTATTCAACATTGCCGCATAAGCCTTGATCCATTCTGTTCTGCCAAGCGGATGACTTTCATAGCTGGACCGGTCGATAAATACCGGAATATCCAGATCTTCGATCATTTCCTGTACTTTTGGCGTATGCAGGATCATCGTTGATTCAATTGCAAGATCACAATCCTCATCTACCAGCATCTCATAATCCGGCTCACTGTATTTTCCGGCGAACAATATCCGGCCTTCCTCCATAGCTTTTTTCGCATTATCAATATACCAGTCTGAAGCCTGTGCGCCTGACATCCGGATACTGTCCAGCCCATCCATCGCATCAAACAATGCCATTGCCGATGTTGCTGCGAGATAAATGTGCTCCAATGGCTGTTTTAATACCACAATTTCTTTATCCAGATCTGCCGGTTTCTTCTTTCCTTCCGGAACGATCAGATACTGACGTCCCTCATGAACATCAATCAGCTTATATCCATCTTTGTAATAAAATACATCGAATTCCTGCGCATACGTCAGATCCATCGCAGACTCATACGTCAGCCCGTCAATTTGAGGGGCTTCTGCTTTTTTTGAATCATCACTCTTCTCTGAAGAAGTCTCAGTCTTCTGAGCCGCGCTATCCACACTATTCTTACCGCTTTTCGCTGAGTTGCATCCTGCAATACTCGTTATAGTCATCGCAATCGCAACGCCAATACATAATTTCCTCTTTATCCATTTATTCATCATTTTGTCAACTCCGCATAAATTGCCTCTGCTTTATCTTCACAGCCAAAGATTGCTCCATAGACTTTCAACCATTCGGCCTGTGCAAGTTCATCTTCTTCATCGATGGAGCGATCAATAAATACCGGAATATTTAAAGTATCATATTTGCTTAAAATTTCTTTCATTGTATTCAACTGATCTTCCAGAGTCTCCTGTGTCTCTGAATCCTCTTTCGGAAGAATCTCAGTATCCATCACTGTCAGATTACATTCATCTTTTATCAGTTTTTTATAATCAGGCTCGTCATATTTTCCAATACTGTCTACGGATTTATCCTTTAAAGCATTTTTAATTATTTCATTTGTGCAATCCTTCTCTTCACTAGCCACAGCTTTGACCTGATTTAATGCTCCAAGCTGCTCCAGTTTATCTAAAATCACATCTGACGCAACATAGGTCTTATCTGTCGGCTGCTGGATCACAATTGTTTCTTTATCCAATCCTACCGGAATCTCAACACCTTCCGGAACAATCAGATATTTCACAATATTGTTCAGATACAGCTCGGATTTATCTTCCTGCTCTGACTGATTTTGGGAAGCTTCACTTGCACCGTCTTCTGTCTGTTCTTCCTCTTTTTTGCTCTGATCTGTAGTCTTTGTTTCAACACGGCCACTCTGAGTCATTTCTGTGGACTGTTGTACTTCCCCAGATTCGTCTTCCTGATTTTCTCTTGGTGTGCCAGACGCCAGATCAATCTCTAATAATTTAATTCCCTGCTCGTATTCATATATTTTAAAATACTGTGCATGGTTTAATTCTACCTCGCCCTCATATTCCAGTCCGATAATACTTGGTGCTTCCTGATCCAATTTCTTACTCTCAGAAGCCATTCCAGCTCCGATAACAGAACTTCCTTCTGCTGCCTGCGCACCTGCAAGATATACAAAAATGCTATATGTAATCTCATGCGCCTGAGACATTGCCGTTGTCATACCGATAATCTTATTATTCTTATTCAGTTCTACCGGAATCTCAAATGTTGTAGAACTTCCCTGTGAAGTTGGATAATAAGTGCTTCCATTGGCTTTTACATACTGATAATGTGAACTGCTAAATGCAATTGTCGCATATGCCTGGCCACCGGAAATTCTAATCTGTGAACAGGTAATACTAACCTTTCCAGTTCCGCCGGACCATAAAAAGCCATCTGGACTGTATACACCATCGGCCAGTTTTGTAGAAGTATTCACACGACCTGTAGAACCATTTGTATTGGAATCATACTTATTATCAGAACCATTCTGTCCAGAATTATTATTGGAACCGCTGTTATTAGTATTTCCGCCATTGTTACCTGAGCCACTATTATTGCCGTTATTTCCATTGTTGTTGGAGCCACCATTATTTCCGTTGTTGCCATTATCACCAGAATTGCTCTGATCTTCTCCGGCATCTACAGTGTTGGTGTTGAAGTTAAAGGTAATTGTATGGTTAAACCATTTTTTACTTTTTGTCCCACGTGTAGCAATTGGAATTGATGTATTTAAAGCTGAAACAGGAATTTCAAAAACATATTGCTGGTTTTCACCCTCACCTTTTGTTTCACAAGGAATTATCCAATTTTTCCCGTCATCCTTTTTTGCATCTTCGTCACTTCCTAAATATAAGACATCATAGCCAGTTCCTTTCAACGTAACTTTTGCTTTCATACCTTCTGCTGTTTTTGAAAGTGTTGCTTCTGTAACTGAAAACATACCTGGATCTGTAGTAACTGTATATACCTGATTAGCCGCATCTTTAACATATTCATAACTATCTTCTTTTAGTCCCTGGAACTGCATTCCCTCTGATTTAAATGTGATAGTACGTTCAAACCATGTTTTACTCTTTGTCGAAAAAGCCCAAATTTCCAATGGGGTATTTAATTGTTCTACAGGTATAGTATATGTATACTGTCCCTCAGCATTTATCACAAACGGAATACAACCTTCAAAATTATTAGCCGACGCTTTCTTTGCATCTTCTTCACTTCCTATATATAAATGGCTGTAGCTCTTACCACTCAATGTAATAACAGCAGTCATCTTACCATTGTTATTAGTTAATACACAATTGGTAATATTAAACATTCCTGAATTAGATGTTGCTTCAACCTTGTAGCTTGCCCCATCAATCAGCTCAACTGTCTTATGTCCCGCTGCCACTTCTCTGCTTTGGACTTCTCCAGCACTAAGCAAATCGGCTCCTGCCACTTCATTTACTGATGCGACAGGCTCTGAAAATTGAGCTTCTGCTGGCATATCCAGAAACATATCCTTCTCTGAGTACCACTCATTTTTTTCTGTCAGATGTGGTACATACTGAAGCTTCTGCCCTAAATTTCCAGCCTCAGTCTCAAATACAAAATCATATCCACCAAGGTCATTTTTTTCACCTTTTACTTCTGGTGTTTTTTCTGAATCTTCTTTCTTTCCGATATAAATCTTGTCATAGTTCTCATCTTTTGTAGATACTGTTACCTGAATCTTTCCATTCACAACAACCGCTTTCACTTTTTCTGCCTTAAACTCAGGAACAGCCACTTCCTGCTCCGGTGATTCTTTTTCCTGATTTTTCTTATCGTTCTTCTCTACATTTGATGTAATATTCTGATTACCATTCTCCTGTACATTTTCCTGATTTGTATTATCAGACACCGGTTCTTCTTTAACCGGAATATTATCCTGAGTATCTTTTACTTCTGCCTGCTCATTCTTACCTATTTCTTCCTTCGAATTCTCCGCAGAATTACTCTTCTCATTTGTCTCACTATCTTCCTGTGCTATATTTTCATCTTGTTTTATTTCAACATTCTGAATCTGATCTGTCTCGCTGCTTTCTTCCGCATGCAGAACTGTTGTTGGTGTAACAGACATAGACACCGCCATAAACAGTGCTAAAAATCTCTTAGAATTTCTCTTCATCTCTTCCTTCTCCTTATTCTATTTCATCTTAGTTGTTTGGGACTTTTTAAGAAATATTTACACGAAAATAGAAAACCTTCTACCTGCAATAGCAAAAGATTTCCTGTTCCTTATATATTTCGGCACAATCAATTACTCGTGATCTGGAATTTCTATTTCCCGTACCAACGGTCGGCAGGTTTCCTGACTTGTAAATCTTACATAGAATCTCCTTCCCGGTCTCCCAGTGGATGTCTAACACAACCTCAGATTCTGTGCTAATACATGATCTATGTATTTACTCACAGTGACGAGTTCGTACAGGTCTTGCACCTGTTTCCCTTTTACCTGTCTTCTAAAAACAGCACCGAACGTTCTTCATAATTTTCCATAACAAATATAACATTTAGACTTGAGAAAGTCAATGAAACCGGGGTTTTATTACAATTCATTATACTTCAGTGACATGCTTAAAAAGCTTCCACAGGATTTCTCCCATAGAAGCTTCTTTTTTCAATTTATACGCCAAATTCCTCATACAATTTCTTACGATATTCCAAATCCTCCAACGCCTTAATACTATCTTCCTGACGATTCTGCTTTGAAAGCTTCATTAATAAATTGGCAAGCCGTTCTTCCCCTATACGTTCTCCTTCCTCTCTTCCTTCCTTTCTTCCTTCCTTTCTTCCTTCCTCTCTTCCTTCTATTCTTCCTTCCTCTCTTCCTCGTATTCTCCCTTCTCTTAAACCTCGCTCTGTTGCCTCTTCTTTTACCAGTCTTTCTCTTTCTTCCATCTTCATATACTCGACCTCCACACTTGTACTTGTTTTTATCTCCTGTATACTCTCATGCAGACGGCGAAGTCTTTCATCACATTCCTCTGGAAGTCCATGTTCATTACTCTCAGTAATATAATGAAGAAAATCCACTAATTCTTTCGATACTTCATCTTCATTTTCCCCTTTTGTACTGAGAAATAATTTTGTAACCTCATCTCCAAGTAATAAATCTGGCTGTTCCTTGCAGCGACTTTCAAACGTATAGCAATACTTCTTCATTCCATATGGATCATAGTCACAAATTACAATAATAAACAGCGGTTTTAGCTTATCAAAACCTTTTTCACCGCTTTTCAACATTGGTGCGTCCATCAATGCCTGATAGAATCTGGTTCGTTTTGGAATATTTCCTTCCTTCCGATTCTGCATCTCTACATCAAAAACGCGACCATCTTCAGATTCTGCGACAAAATCCATTCGGATTCCACGTTTTCCCGGAATATTGTGAATAACCTTCTGACCTTCTTTCCACTTGAGGCTTTTTAATCGCAAACCAGTAGATAATTCGATAATTGTCTTGCAATTTTCCAGTTCCGCGGTTGCCACATCAAATAGAAAATCGTCCGTGAGATTCATCTCCTTTAATGGCTTCCATCTGTCTTCCTGCATGATTAAGTTTTCGGTTCTCTCCATACACTTTTCTCCTTGTATTATACCATTTATAGTTATTTTTTCAAACATGGAATATCGGACGAATCTGTCCGTATGATCAGAGCAGAACTGCTCTTAAATTAACTTGATCTTTTTCGAATGTTTGAAGTGGGTATATCATAACATATTCAACATCTTCTATACAATCAATTAATCCTTAATCTTTCCTTAAATCTGTAGAACTTTTTATAAATGTAATTTTTACATGCCGTTTTGTTTCATTAGATATACAGATGTAAATAGATTTATAAATTCGTCTAATTTACCAAGAAAGGACAGCCATGTGTTTTTTCACATCGGCTGTCCTTTTGACATTTCATAAATATGCTGTTAAACAAAAGCCACTGACTACAATAGCTTTACTTCTTTAAAAATCCCATGATTCAGCTGATAGCCAACATTCTTAATACACATCTGTCCGGCAAAATGTGCTTTTCCGATCATATGAATGCAGGCCTGTGCATATCCGATTGGCTCTTCTAACTGATGGTCCACAAACTTCGCTTTTTCTGTTCCAATAAGAGCAAGCGTCGTTTTCGGGCAGAGCAGAATCATAGTCTTATCATCGGCAAGCTGCTCTACTTTCTTCAAGAATGGGTACGTAAAATTCACCGTAACAGCTTCCATCATCTTCGGTCCCAGAATATTCACTCCGCCAGAAGAATCTGCATAGCTGATCAAATCTCCCCCGTACTCTTTCACCAGTTCCATATATTTCAAAATCTGATCTCCCAGTTTCCAGAAGACCTTTTCCATCACTTCCGTTTTTTTTCGCATTCCCTTGAACACATATCTTGCATCGATCAGCACATTGAGAATTGTAAATGGTCCTGCCACTTCGAATACAACATGTTCTCCTTCTTCACGAAGTTTTTTACATGCAAGAAGAGTCTCTTGAATTCGTCCTTTCGTGAAATCCATGTCCGGCAGATTTAATATTTCTTCCACATCTGTACAGACATATCCTCCAGCTCTCGGACCTGCAATCTCATTTCCAAGATTTATAATTCCTCCCATAGCCTCTGCCTCTAATGTATGGCAAAATGGAAGTTCACATATAACTGCTTTATCTTTCTCTTTCAACACTTTTGAAAGAGTCACCATTGTATCACAGTGTGTATATGCATCTGGAAATGTTAGTCCCAGTCCTTCTGTCACTTCTGAACGAATTCCTGCTGAATTATCATATGTACAATTAAAATCTTTTATATCTCCCATATTTTTAACATTACCTCTTCGCATAACCAAGATTGAATTTCCTCGCTTTATTCGGGTACTTCCTATCTCATTCGTTTCTTCAATTTTTAGTGAACTTCCGGAAACATAAGACAATCGGCAAACAATCTCTCATAGCCTTCTGTTGCACCAAGTTCCATATAATCCATATGATGAGCCAGTTCTTCCATCTCGCGCTTCACCTGACCGGATAAGAGCGCCATATAAGCCCCGGTCTTGGAAGAGTTACCGACATAGACAAGTTTATCTTTCACTTCTGCCGGAAGAATTCCTGTTCCAATGAGGCTGTCTGCCGGAAGATGTGCTCCAAATTGTCCTGCGATCATAACCTTGTCAAGCTCACTCATCTCTTTTCCTGCCTTCTTAAGAAGTGCATAGAAGCCAGACAGAATGGCTCCTTTTGCAAGCTGTACCTGTCGGACATCTCCCTGAGTAATCTTAAGGTCTTCCGTCATCTTAAACTGACGTTTGATACCATCCATCTCAATCATTGGGTAACGATAATCTGTCTCTTCCAGATTCTTCAACTTGATAAATGCGCCGTCTTTTCTTACAAGTCCGGTTCTTACCAATTCTTTTACCACTGCCAGAATACCACTTCCACAGACACCGATTGGATCGGCATTGCCGATAATTTTCAGCTTCACGCCATCTTCCTTAATTTCAACATCTTCAATAGCTCCCTCTGCCGCACGCATACCTGAGCTGATGTTCATACCTTCCAGTGCCGGACCTGCGGCACAGGAACAGGAAAGTAATCTTCCATGATCTGAAAATACAATCTCTCCATTCGTTCCGATATCAATAAACAGAACATTTTCATCTGCCTTATGAAGCTCACAGACATAAGCTCCTGCCACAATATCTGCTCCGATATAAGATGATACTGACGGCAGACAATAAAGTCTTGCCCCTCTGGATGCATGAATACCAATCTCCTCTGCTTCAATATCCTTTGCCTTTACAAACATTGGTGCATACGGTGATTTTCCAATGGACAGTGCATCTACACCAAGAAGCATATGCATCATCGTACAGTTCGCTCCTACAGAGACCTCGTAAATCTGTTCTTTCTTCACTCCGGTCTGTCCACAGACATCTGCGATCATCTCATTGATGGAAGCAACGATTGCTTCCTTAAGTGCCTGTACCCCTTCCTTGGGATGCTCCATCTCATAAGTAATACGAGTCAGGACATCCAGCCCAAAATGCTTCTGTGCATTGATCATAGAGGAATCTGCCAGTTCTTTTCCGGTCAGCATATCAATCAGTGCAGTAACAACGGTTGTTGTTCCGATATCTATTGCGATTCCATACATAGAATCTGTAGTATCTCCCTCTTCCAGATCCATCAGCACTTTTTTGCCATCTTTTTCACGATGGATAACTGCCGTGTAACTTCCTTCTTTGAAACAGAATCCACGCAATACAGAAAATGGAAATTCCACATTCGAAAGTTGTTCTTTAATCTGATCTTCAAATGGTGTCTGGTCTGTCAAAAGCGGCTTATGTATATTCACGACCTGTTTGACAATATCCAGGTCTTTTTCGAATTTTGGCACATATCCTTTTGATAGAACCTCATGCTTGCGCTCTTTCTGCATCAGCTCTACTTCCAGATCACACTGTGGATGAACCATACAGGAAAGACGCACACCACTTTTTACTTCTTCTGGTTTTAAGAAACGTAATTCTGTAGAAGATACTTCCCCTACTTCTCCTGATACGATGCGTACTTTACACTTTCCGCATACTCCTTTTCCATTACACGGATTATCAATAAATATGTTCTGCGCCAGCAAGATTTCCAGAAGGCTTGCTCCCGGTTCATAATCGTATTGCTTGCCAGACTGAACGACACGTAATTTATACATTAGCTGCTTCCTCCATAATTCCATGACGGATTGCCTGGATATTGGTCAGTGGTGACTTCGTTCCAAGTCCGCATGCCGGAGAAATGATATTGGAACCGTCTCTCCAACATTTTACTGCAAGCTGCTCTACCTTCTCAGGCTGTCCAAACTCCAGCGTCCATGTACTGACATTTCCCATCAGGGCGTGCTTTTTTAAATGTTCGCGTGCCTCACGCATAGATACACAGGAATCGAAACTAAGTACGTCAGAATGTATCAGTTCTGCCTGCGGATATACATTTTTCATCTGTCCGCAAATATGCATGATTTTTCCCATGGTTTCTTTCTGAAGAGCATCCCAGATCATATTATTATATTTGACCGTATACTCCTCAAAAAGCTTCGGTCCCAAAATTTCTCCTGTTCCACTTGGATCGGAAATTGCAATTATATCTGCGCCGGCATCAATCTGTGCTCTTGCAAACTTTATGATCTCATCAGTCACAAACTGCATGTAACGGTGCGCTTCTTCTTTTTTCTTACGAAGCTCTTTATAAAAAATAACCGGCTCCATAACGGAACTTGCTGTGCTGACCGGTCCCGTAATATTTCCGATAATCGGTACATCTAAGTTTCTGGATTTCAGAATACGGATTGCATCCAGTACAACCTTTGCTCTTCCTTCCTCCATACTCATCGGTGTAATGGTCTCCCACTCTGTGACCGAATTGATCGCATATCCCGTTACATGCGGCTCATAAATCTTACTGCCCATAGTCACCTGAGCCCCCATAGCTTCTGCCTCAATCGTCATGCAGAATGGAACACCTACATTTTCAAAGCAGCCTTTTTCATAATTAGCTTCTGCCAGATCTGCCATCATTCTGGCATTCAGATGTGCCTCCGGCCAACTTACATTTGCCTCATCCATCAGATCTGTCGTTATCATATTCATCATTCCACCGGGACAGATACATGGCGGTCTGTCTGTCGGCTCCTGATGCATGGCTTTCCTAATTCGTTCTTTTGCATCCATAAATCCCCAGCTCCTTTTTCGAATTCTTATTCGGATTCTTTTATATTTAGCCTGGCCTATACCTTTTCAGACCGTTTCCAATACAGCTTTTGTCTTTTCTATCTAGGCAATTCCTGTCAGCTCTTTCGCAACTTTTACAGCTTCAACCGCATTCACAGAGTATCCCTCTGCTCCGATATCGTCCGCAAATTTTTTGGAAATCGGGCTTCCTCCGACCATAACTTTAAACTTATCACGGATTCCCTGGTCTTTTAATTTCTCTATAACTGTCTGCATTCCACCCATAGTTGTCGTCATCAGTGTGGACATACAGATCAGATCTGCATCTACCTCTTTTGCCTTCTCAATAAACTGGTCAAGCGGAACATCTCGTCCAAGATCATACATCTCGAATCCTGCTGTCTCCATCATAATCTTTACCAGGTTTTTACCGATGTCATGAGTATCTCCTTCCACAACACCAATAACTGCTTTTTTCTTTGTCTGATCATCTGTATTTTCCAGATGCGGACGAAGTACATCCAGTCCCGCATACATTGCATCAGAGCAAAGGAGTACATCTGTTACAAAATACTCTTCTGCATCGTAAAGCTCACTGGCCTTGTTCATACCATCTACAAGACCTTCCATAATTCCGTCAAACGCCGGATATCCGGCCTCAATATATTCTTTCGCAACTTCTACGACTTCCTCATCTTCCATCTCTACTACACACTCTGATAATTTTGCTAATAATTCTTCTTTAGATGCCATACTATAAATCCTCCATAATCTAAATTTTTATTTTGTTAGAAAATACCTCATAGCCCGCAAGCTGTTTTTTCCTGACATTCTCTCTCTTGACGTGTTTTATCTTGATACATTTTAACATTAATTACACATATCTTCAAATTGAGCACTTCCATATATTCGTACAGACATTTATCCATTCTATATGTCATCCATCAGATAACGAATTGCCCAAGCCGGCACTTCCGGAATCTCATCCAAAACTTCACTATCATATATAAATGCCACTGGATACTCCGGTTTTTTTCTCGGATAAACGCCCATTCCATCTGTAAAATACAGCATTCCATTCAAGTTCGTAAGTTCTCCGTTTTTTCGAAGTTCTTCTATATACTCAAATGCCGGTCTGAAATCAGTTCCTCCACGGCCATAAAGTGTCAAGTCTTCCATCACCTGCTCCAGTTCTTTCTCTGATGTAATCTTCACATCCTTCTGAACCAACGCATCACACTGGATCAGATGGAAATTCACTCTGTCTTCGCTTTTCTGCCCACTTTTTAATATCTGGTACGTCTTTTCCAGAAATCTCCGAAGTTTTTCTTCCTCCACTGACCCTGAAGTATCAATCACAGTCACAAATGTTTTCACTACCCGGACATCCTTGTACTCCAACGGCTCGATCAGCGGCATATTTCCATACAGTTGCATTCCATAAGTATAGAAATTATAATCAAATTCCTCATCATTGATCTTCATACGTTCCCCAAGCCTGGTGAACTTTCTTAAGAATGCACTATAGTCCTGTTTCTTTCTGTTCGCAAGCTTTAAATTCACCAAAAAATCACCGGTTTCACCACTCCGGCTTTTCATAAATGTCTCAAGATCCACCTGAATCTTTTTCGCAGCCTGCTTCCACAGCTCTTCCAATTTTTGATTTGAGAACATGACCTCCCGGTTCTGATTCACCTGCCCTGATTTCACCTGGATTACATCATTCCTGTTTTTTGTTTCGGGATACCAGAAGCTATGGTCATCCCGACGGAAAATTTTCTCCAGCCAGTCTATTTCTGACTCTTTTGTCTTTTTCAGATATCCATAAATCTTTTCCGCATTCATAAGTCCCACATTTTTCCGGATGCGGTCAAGTTCCCGCTTTTCATCTGCCCCGGCACTAATGTCTGCAAAGTCCAGTTTCCAGCTTTCGATGATATATTCTGTTGCCATATCGCATGCAAGATCCCATTTTCTTTGCTCGATCTGTGGATTTACAAAGAAATGTCTGAATATTCCATGCACGACTAAATGCAAATACATTCTGCTGACGAAACCTTTCTCTTTCTGATATGCTCTCAGTACATATTCTGGATTATAGTAAAGATTTTTTCCATCTGTTCCCATACCATATGAACGATTACGCATACATTTAGAGGGGCTCTCCGTCAGCATCCGAATTGCCGGTTCCAAAAACCTCATATTGACCAACGTTCTCTGTCTGCTAAAATTCAGAACTTCTGAAGCCACTTTTATTATTTCCACACACATAAATATTACACCTGATCAAGCCCCAGATTTTGAATCTGATCCATAAGATTTTTCTGTCTCTCGTAGAACATCAAATTCTTATTATGTTTAAAATACTCCCGACATCCATACTGACTGATAAATCTGGCCGTATATTCATTTTCCGTAAGTTCTGTCACAAGTACAAGAATCTCCTGTCCTTCTTCAAACACATCTTCACAAAAGTAAAATGAGTTGGACAGACAGCCCGATGCTTTTCTTGTCTGCTCTTGAAAGCTTTCTGTCAACTGGGCAAAATAATCTCTGAGAATTACAAAATCTCTTTCATCCGGAGTCCGTATGCCTGCTTTTTTCCGGCATTCTTCCAGATAAACAAGCACACGGTCATCTTCCCACACCTGGGCACGGGATAAATTACCGGCACGTTTTTTCTGTTTTTCTTGTTCCATTAAACATTCTTTTTGTTGTTCGATACAAGAAACAAGGTCTCGGCCTTTTTCCACATCTGCTTTTATCTTTTTCAGGCAATCCCCAAATACAAACAATGCATTTTGCATCTCCATTGTCTCTTTAACAGTATCCGTAATTCCATCCATCAAAAGACCAAGGAAAGAAATCCTCTCATCAAAAGATGCTTTCATCGCCCTCTGTCTTACTTGCTCTGATGGAATGCCAAATAAGATACGGTCCACCTGATAATCATTTTTATATTTTTTGAACAAATCATAATAAATTGCAAAGTCACGGGCAATCTGCTCGTCCTGCACGTACTGGCTGATCAGATTCAGATCCACAGGCAGATTCTTCTTTTCACTCAGACACATGATCTGACTTAAATCTTCCCAGCCTCTTGCTGTCACAAAATGCTTTCCATCCACTGTATTTTCCACGGAATAAAATGCATCTTTCTTCAGATCCAGATAAGTCAGGATTGCCGGGTGCATCCCCTGCTCATAAGCATATGTTTTCCAGACACTATAATCAGGCTCTACATCCATTCTCTTTACGCGGTCCCAGGACGCAATATCGAATTCCCTCACAGAATGATTGTATTCTGGCGGATTCCCTGCTGTTACGATAATCCAGCCCTCAGGCACTTTGTGCTGTCCAAATGTCTTGTACTGTAAGAACTGAAGCATCGCCGGCGCCAAAGTCTCAGATACACAATTGATCTCATCTAGAAAAAGAATTCCTTCACATATTCCCGTGTCCTCCATCACTTCATAAACCGCTGCAATAATCTCACTCATCGTATACTCAGATACCTGAAATTTTTCTCCGCCATACTCCTTTTCTACAATGTATGGAAGTCCCAGTGCACTCTGCCTTGTGTGATGTGTCATCGTGTAAGACACAAGTGCTACTCCAAGTTCCTGCGCAACCTGCTCCATAATTGCAGTTTTACCGATTCCCGGCGCTCCCATCAAAAATACCGGGCGCTGCTTTTCTGTCGGAATTATATATCTGCCTTTTTCATCCTTTTCCAGGTACAATTTTACCGCATGTTCAATCTGCTCTTTTGCTTCCCTAATATTCATAAATATTATGACAACGCTGCCAGAAGCTGATCAAGCTGGCTGCCCGTCTCCTCCTTCTTATCCTCATTTTGGATTTCATCCTGATAATTCAACAGCATGCTGCGGATCTCCATATCGGATTTTTGCAGTGACTGATCCAGAAGTCTGTTCACTGCCTGTTCCGCCAATAAATTGTAATGAATGAAAAACTGTAATAACTTTTTATTTTCTAATAAAAGGACTTCATAGGAACTCCGGTTTTCTTTCAGATCCTTCACATAAGAATCAAGGATTTCACTTCTTACATCTCCCTGTTCTACCAGGTAATCTGCAAGTCCTGCTGCCGCCCACATTCTCCATTCTTTTGCAAATCTCGTAATCCTCATATTCGGTGCAATGATTTCTTCCATATCATAGCAAGTTGTCCACATATCCCAGTCCTGAAACACTTCTTCATCCACCGGGTTTCCTTCTATATACACTCGTTTTAATGCAGAACATTGTGAAAAGATGCCTTTGCCAAACTCTGTCACCCGTTTTGGAAAATGAAGTTCTTTTAAATTCGTACACCGGTAAAACACCTTGCGTTCTACCACCTCCAGTCCTTTTGGCAAATGTACTTTCTCCAGACTGACGCAAGTCACAAAAGCACCTTCTTCAATTCGCTTCACACTCTCCGGTAAATCCACCTGTTCCAGTGCCGCGCACCCGGAAAATGCATGAGCCCCAATCACTTCTGTATCATGCGGCAGTATTACTTCCCGCAGTTTTCCACAATCATTAAATGTATCATGCGGAATCTCCACCAGATGTTCTGGGAACTTCACTTTTTTTAACATCCTGCAATAACGGAATGCACTGTGCCCAAGTTTCTGCAAATTCTCCGGTAATTCTATATATTCCAGAGGTGTTCCGCTGAAAGCATAGATGTCGATTGTTTTTATGCTTTCCGGTAAGTGTATCTTTTTGATTCCACTCCCCTGAAAGGCATGCTTTCCAATTCGTTCCACTGAATCTGGCAAATGCACTTCCTGCACTTCCATGCAATACTCAAAAGCACTGTCTGCGATGATCCGGATACCATCCGGCACTTCTACAACTGCGTCAGCTCCAAGATATTTTATAAGCGTATCTCCTTCTATCTGAAGATTTTGATCTACGCTTCCAGATTCCATTACACTTTTTAATACTTCCCGGGCATCTTCACTTTTCAAAGCCTTCGTATTCAGTCTTTTCAGCACCTTCCAGCCTTCCGCAATCTCTTCTGGTTCTTCTTCCTCCGCATCAATATGATTAATCAGGATTGCATCTGCATGTTTAATCTGATCTACATAAAATTCTCCCAGTCCTGAAGCATATGCCTCCACCATGCCAATGTCTACAACTGTAACATTCGGTCCGATCATCATCTCAAGATGGTCCTTCTCTTTTAGTTGCGTACATACTTTCACGACATCGGACAGTTTTCCAAATCCAGATGCTTCTATAAAAATTCTGTCCGGACAATCTTCCATGGCAATCCGGCGCATCTTTTCTTCAAACTCAAGTGCCATCCCACAACAAATGCAGCCCTCACCGATTTCTTCATAAATCAAGCTGCCTTCTGCATTTTCCCGGTCAACTGCCTGTGCACCAAAATCATTTTGAATTACCGCAGTCTTTCCCTTTACCTGTTCTATACATTGATTTAAGAATGTTGTTTTTCCGGATCCCCGAAATCCAGATATAATCTGAACAACCATGTCCTGTTTATCTACCTCCATCAGATTAGTTTTCTGATTTTATATCTTTTTATTCAAATTGGGCAGATTCTCTTTCCGACACATTTTATTCAAAGTTCTTAGGATCTAATGGCCACTTTCCATACTTTCTTGCTGCATTCATAAAAGCTTCAATATTCTCCAATTTTACCTGACCGGAAAGATCACATCCAGAGGCAAGAATGTAGCCATTCGGTGAATCCCACGCTTTCTGCAAACACCTCTTTACAGCTGCCTCCATTTCTTCCTTTGTTCCCTGAATAAAATAGTCGACCGGTGCCACATTTCCAAGAATCGGCATCTTCTGCCCTGCTGTATTTTTTACATGCTCCAAATCAACGACATTGTCCACACTGATCATATCACTTCCTGCATCTGCCATGTCATCAATTGTTTTGGTCGTATCCCCACATATATGATAGCAGACCATTCCTCCTGCATCATGAATTGCCTGATTTACTTTTTTTGCATACGGAAGCACAAACTCCTGATACTGACTCTTTCTCAAGATTGTGCCAGAAGCGAGTGGATCACATTGTAGGATCAATACCCCTTCTTGAATGAACTCTTTATAAATATCGATAAGACAATCTGTTGTAAACTGCACAAGTCTGTGAACCTTTTCTGGTGATTTCCTCATAGCACGGAACAGCTTCTCTGCTGGATAACAGCTTGTGGCAGCTGTATATGGTCCAGTAATCAGAACCCCGACCGGTACTTCATCACCAATTTCTTCTTTTACAATGTGGCATGCCTCCAGACAATGTCTTAGGTGCGGATCATTTTCTTTTTTCAGGCGTTCCGGATCCAGCTTGTCAATATCATCCAAACTTTCAAGCGGATACGTTGCGATTGCAGGTGTCTGAAACTCCGGATCATTGGTCGTTCCCCCAAGTCCAACTCCTACCATGTGAAGCCCGTATTCAATGACTGCAAGGTCATTACCAAATCTTTTGTACGCTTCAATCTGACACTTTGCCTCATTCTCCGGTGAGCTTCTTTTCTCGCGATGGGTCATCCCACATACATCGCCTGACATAGATACTATGACCGGCATTGCAAGCATTCGATCCATTGCTTGTCCTGTCATAAAAGCATTCAGTCTTTGATTCGGTGTCATCTGGTCTAATTCGTGCATAAATCTCCTCCTCGTATTATACATGCAAACAATAAGTTTCTCAATATTCCCCCTGGATTTTATACACTATAGCTTCTATCGCTGTCATGAACGATTCGTATAAAAATATTTCTCCAATAAAAAAGGCAGGGGAAATAAACCGAAGTATCCGTTCTTTTCCCTACCGAAAATCCCAATTCCTATATAGCAGGTTTCCTGGCTTGATTTCATCCTCTGCTTTCCTCTTCCCGGCTTATATTACTGCTGTTCTGTTGCAGATATAAATACCAGTGACTCTGTTGAAGCTTCGTCCATCTTACAGTAGAATAGGCTGCCCTGGATTCTCACCAGATTCCCTTTTAAATGTCAAATCCATCACTAATATAGTCTTCTACATCCAGTATAATTATTAAGCACGCTTATTTCAAATAAATAATATTAATATATCTACCCAATTATCGTTTTTTCAAATAAAATACACTCAGTCTTCATGGAATTCCTAAAAAGAATAAACTCATAAAAACCAAGTGTACATAATTAAGAATGGCTCTACATTCCTACTTGCGAAACTACATACTTATTTTTTTCTTAATGCTTTCTTTTTCTCAAGATTTGTGACAACCATGCAGCAGCTTGCATCACCTGTGATGTTTACTGTTGTACGTCCCATATCAAAGATACGATCCACTCCAGCTACAAGAGCGATTCCATCTACTGGAAGTCCTACAGATGTAAGTACCATTGCCAGCATAACCATTCCAGATCCCGGCACACCTGCTGTTCCGATAGATGCCAGTGTTGCTGTCAGGATAATCGTCAGCATCTGTGGAAGTGTCAGGTTGATTCCATAACAGGACGCGATAAAGATTGCACATACTCCCTGATAAATTGCAGTTCCGTCCATGTTAATTGTTGCTCCAAGCGGAAGCACAAATGAAGTCACTTCTTTTGATGCTCCCATGTTCTCTACACACTCCATATTGATTGGAAGTGTTCCTACGGAAGAAGCACTGGAAAATGCAAACATCATTGCCGGAAGCATTCCTTTAAAGAATGCGATCGGACTCATACCGCCCATTGTCTTTACTGCTAATGAATATACAACAACTGCATGTATAATGTAGCAGACATACGCTGCTAAAAGCACCATTGCCAGAGAACCGATGATCATCGGACCATTTACTGCAATAACCGGGCACAACAGACAGAATACTCCGATTGGAGATAATCTTAAAATCATCTCCATACATTTCATAAACATATCATTCAGATCATTACACCCCTGAATCAAACGTGGATTTTTCTCCGGTCCAATCAGAATAATCGCAAATCCGAACAATACTGACATCACAATTACCTGAAGCATATTGGACTCAGACATCGGTGCAATAAAATTGGATGGGAAAATATTCACAATTGTATCCATAAATGATACCGACTCTGCTGCTTCATAAGTCAAGTCTGTTGTTGCAACGACCGGGAACATTCCTTTGAACAGATTTCCTCCAATCAATCCAAATGTGATTGCAAATGCGGTTGTACACATATAGTATACAACGGTCTTTAAACCAATTGCTCCTACTTTTTTAATATCCTGCATGGAGATAATCCCACACATAATGGAGAATAATACGATTGGAACTACGATGAACTTTACAAGGTTCAGGAAAATTGTTCCAAACGGCTTAATGTAACTCTCTGCAAATTCTGCATGACTCTGCATCAGAAGTCCTACTACAATTGCAAGAATCAACGCGATAAAAATCTGCATTGCCAAGGACATTTTTTTCTTTTGTTTCATGATTTTAACCTCTCTTTACTTGATTTCATTTCCCCGTTATATTTTACCCCAAAAAAGCACTGTCATAAGACAATGCCTATTCTCTGATATAAAATTATATCATACCTTATTCTGATTCATCAACCAGTTTTTTGCAAGTTCATGTGGAAAATTATGCATTTTTTGATTGGTTGGGGACGTAGCAAACTTTCAAAATACTACGTCCCCAACTGCAAAACACGGTGTCCCTTTTTTGCCTCAAAATATCATTTTTGCATTTTTGTCGCTTCATTTGCACAAATTACATATTTTAATCTTCCAGAATACCTTTCGGAAGCTTTCCTAACTGCGCACCACGACCGTATTTTCTTGCCGCATAGATAAATGCCTCTACATTTCTTTTCGGTGTACCAATCGGGAGCTGACATCCTGTATTCAAAATGTAACCTTTGGGATTATCTCCACATTTTCTCAGGCAGTCTTTACATGTCTCAATGACATCATCAATCGATCCATCTTTCATCACTTCGATTGGCCTGACTGCTATAGCTGTTGAAATCGGACCTGCCACACTCGTTGTCATACTAACATCCGGGAAACGTTCTTTCAATCTCTTGGCACTTTCCAAAATCGGTGCAAGAACTGGATTTTTATAAGGATCCGTCACTTCCAATTTGTCGAAATCCGCATAATCCTGCAACACATGATGTTCAATATAATCAATATGTTGTATGCAATGACTCTTTGTTTGTCATTCCAAAATCTTCTTCTGTCATTACACCGCCCTTTTCAATAATCAAAAATTGGTCATCCCATTTCCCAGACACTAATTTTTCTAATATAATATTACTTCCCGGCACATATTGATATGGCACATTTATAATTGCAGACTCCCTTTTTGCACGCTCTACATATTCTTTTGAATAACAATCATAAACACCTGTATCCACAATATCTACACTCTTGTAAGCATCAAACCAGACTTTCATAACTCTTTTGGCTCTTCTTTCACCATACTTTAAAACCAAATCTTGTTCCATCTGTTCAATAGACATCAAATCTCTGTTTTCAGTCAAATAAAAATGTCCGACTTCTTTTAGGTTGTAATGAAACTTTTCGTCCGTATGCATTAAAAGTGTAATACAATCATCAACTTTTGGCATAATTGTCCGCCTTGGAAAAGTCCATCCTACTGATGCCCCTCCACAAACTCCCAGTCCTAAAAGCACGGTGTCTATTTCCTCCGAAAGTTGGTCCATGGCAAGAAATGCCAACTGCCAGAATTTTTCCGGTCTGCTATGCTTGAAATTATCCAGTTCAATAATGGGATAATTTGTATTCATTTTTTTCTGTGCTGCTTTCACATGATTTGTAAGTGTGGAGCAGACTATTATAGCAGCATTCATATAATCTTCCTTATACTTTTTATATTTCTATATGTTAAAAAAAGGCAGAGTAAAAACAGCGTAACCGCTGTTCTTCCCCTACCGGAATCCCATACATATACATAGCAGGTCTCCTGACTTTGCATCCTCCTTTGATCATATCTTCCCCTTGCATCTTAGCCAGAGTGATTTTCCAGACCATCGTCCGCTTCACAGTAGAATAGGCTGTTCCAGATTCTCACTGGATTCCCTTTTCAATGAATTATAATCATCACTATGCACTCTACATAATTAATTTTAACCCATTCTACTCTCGCCAGCAAATAGCTTGTTTCCATATATATGTTTTATTATTGTTATTCTCTATCATATTGTCTAACTATTCTTCTCTCCGAACATCACATTCAACTCTCCGCCGATCAAAATGCAATACATGCAGAAATACATCCACATCATGATCAACATGATCGTTGTCAGACTTCCGTACATACTGGAAAATCCTTTGAACACATCCACATATACAGAAAACACCCAGGAAATGACCATCCACCCCAGCGTAGAAAATACTGCTCCCGGAAGTTGCCTTTTATATGTGTCTCTTCTATTAGGAAGGAATTTATATATCAACAGTAAAAATACAATCATTACAATCGGTCGTGAATATGGTAGTGCCGGACGCCAGATCGGATATAAAGTTGCGGAAGATCTTGGAATCAAATTATACGACAGAGAAATGCTGGAACGCGCAGCAAAAGAAAGTGGTATCTGTGAAGAACTTTTTGAGACACATGATGAGAAACCTACCAACAGTTTTCTGTATTCTTTGGTTATGGATTCTTATTCTTTCGGGTATCCTTCATCCAGTTACACAGATATGCCAATTAATCATAAGATTTTTCTTGCCCAGTTCGATACAATCCGTAAGATAGCGTCTGAGGGACCATGTATTCTGGTCGGACGTTGTGCTGATTATGCATTGGAAGAATTCGATAATGTTTTAAGCGTATTTATTCATGCCGATATGGATGCCAGAATCCGCAGAATTGCACGTATCTATGATCTGACAGATGCAAAGGCGAAAGACTTGATCAAAAAAACGGACAAGAGACGTTCCAGCTATTATAATTATTACAGCAATAAAAAATGGGGAGCTGCCGAAAGCTATAATATCTGCCTTGACAGTTCACTTCTGGGAATTGATGGTACTGCAAAGGCCATTGAGCAGCTGGTTGAATTAAAAGAGAACATTACAGATAAAAAATTATAATCTAATTAAGCTAATAAATAAAAGGATCTCCGACATATATTATTTACTATATGTTGCCGGAGATTCTTTTTTCATTTAAATTAAAAATAGATGAACAAGAAGAACACACCTGTCACTGTGACAAAAAAGTTCCATTACATTTTATATTTCTCGTAATTTGACCGCAGAAGCAGCTTTACGGCGTCGGTTATCATCAATCGCTGCATAATGCTTTTTTGTCGTGTTAACATCTTTATGTCCCAGGACATCCGCTAC
>ENA-OPCZ01000598-OPCZ01000598.1-human-gut-metagenome-genome-assembly--contig:-NODE-598-length-21952-cov-7.535324_pt1 | contig 21952 bp, 18 predicted proteins | sample MGYA00241566_ERZ501483 | MGnify/ENA primary metagenome ERZ501483 (study PRJEB25962, sample SAMEA1965191) | human gut metagenome | biome: human gut; feature: human-associated habitat; material: faeces... | reverse complement strand
AGAGACTACAAAGTCAGAAGAGCAGGCACAAGTGGCAAAAGGTTCTTTTGATCTGACAGATGGTGTTTATAAAGGAACCGGAACAGGTTATGCGGGAGATATCACAGTTGCCGTCCAAATTAAAGATAAACAGATTGTTGCAATCGATATTCTGAGTTCTTCGGATGATGCGGCATTTTTTAAACGTGCACAGGCAGTGATTGACAAGATCATAGAAGGTCAGACACTGGATGTCGATACGGTATCCGGTGCAACCTATAGTTCCCGGGGAATCATCAGTGCGGTGAAGAATGCACTGACCGGAGAGAAAGACAGCGGAACAACAGGTCAGTCACAGTCTGGTAGCGGCGCGGCAGCTGGAAGTTCCACTTCTGTCCAAGCAGTGGAAGACCCATCAGCATATAAGGATGGAACCTATTACGGAACAGGAACCGGATTTGGCGGAACACTGAAAGTAAAAGTTGAGATTAGTGGCGGAAAGATCACTTCAATTCAGATTATGGAGAATCAGGACGGAAGCGAATACATTTCTAAGGCATCTGCTCTGATCAATACGATCATACAGAATCAGAGTACCAATGTAGATACTGTGTCGGGGGCAACTTATAGTTCGGTCGGAATCATCCAGGCAGTTCGGAATGCGCTGAGTCAGGCGGCAGTAAGTACAAGTGGGACAACGACTTCCGGAGAAGCTGGGAATGCAGGAAATAGTGGAAACCAGAATCAGGACACATCCGCCGCAACAGGAAACTTCCCGTATAAAGAAGGAATTTATTACGGAACAGCAGAAGGCTACAGCGGAAATGTCTCGGTGGCGGTTGTGATTCAGGAAAAATCAATCAAAGCAATTCTGATCACAGAGACTTCGGACGATGAGGCATTCTTCCAGCGCGCAATGGGAGTTGTGAAAAATGTACTTAAGACGCAGAGGACGGAAGTCGATACTGTGTCAGGTGCAACCTACAGTTCAAAAGGAATTCTCGGGGCAATCCAAAATGCATTAAAGCAGGCAGAAAAAGTAACAAATGGGGAAACCATCGAGGAGAAGGCAGATACAACGCAGCTGGAAGAGGCAATCAAGACAGCAGAAGCACTGGTGCAAGAAGAATATACAGAAGCCAGTTGGTCTGTACTGGCGGTTCGTCTTCAGGACGCAAAAGAAATGCTCGAAACAGCAGGACAGACTTCGGTGAAACAGGAGACGGTAGACAAAGCGATGGAGAATCTGAACCTTGCAGTTGCACAGCTTGAGAAAAAGAAGTCAGATCAAGAGGAAGAAGTGAAGACAAAATACATCGATGGAACTTATGAGGTGAGTGTACCGTGTAAACCGGATGAGGATGAAGATTTTACAGAGTATCAGCTTTCTATGAAGGTGACAATACGAAATGACAAAATTGTATCCATTACGGAAATTGCTGGAGATGGAGGCAGCGAGAACGACAGTTACATCAAAAAAGCGGCAAATGGAACGTCCAGTAAAAAAGGTGTCGTTTCTCAGATTATTACCAAAGGAATGCCGGAAGAAATCGATACGGTGTCCAGAGCAACCTGTTCTTCGAATGCGATTATTGACGGATGCAAAAAGGCACTGGAAACGGCTTTGAGACCAGAAGAGACGGAGGCACAGTAGGATGAAAGAGTTTATCGTAAGACTGTTTAGTCTGTTGGCAATCGTCGGTGTCCTTTTCGGATATAACGAAGTGTTGAATGTCCGTGCGAAGGATGAGGAAATCACAAAGCTGAATGCACAGTTAGAGGCACAGACATCAGCTGTCTTCAGTGCTTCAGAGTCTAGGAGTGATTCAGGGAGTGAAACAGGATACAAGGATGGAACCTATATCGGAGAAGCGGATGGATTTGGAGGAACGGTTGCGGTAGAAGTTACTGTAAAAGATGGAAAGATTGAAGCGGTAGAAGTGACATCTGCAGAGAAGGAAGACAGCGCATATCTTGCAATGGCAGAAGATATCATTCAGAAGATCATAGAGGCGCAGAGTGTAGAAGTTGATACGATCAGCGGCGCAACGTTCAGTTCAACAGGAATTAAAGATGCAACAGAACAGGCATTGGAACAGGCGGTAAAGTAGTTTGAAGAAGTTGAATATACATAATTTAAAAGCAAAAGAAATTAAAAAATTGCATACATGGCTTCGCACATTGATTCAGATTCTCTATTTTCTGTTTCTGCCATCTGTGTATACAGCGGCGTTTGCCGGCGTGAAATACATTTTCACACAGATAGGGGCAAGCGAGGCGATCGGGATGACCTCTTTTGTAACGGTGCTTATAGTTCTTTGTGCATATACGATTCTTTTCGGAAGATTCTTCTGTGGATTCGCATGTGCATTCGGAAGTCTTGGAGATGGAATTCATGCATTTTATCTTTGGTGCTTTAAGAAGAGAAAGAAAAAGCCGGTGCTGCTTTCAGAAAAGATCGCGGAGAAGTTAAGTTATCTGAAATATCTGGTATTGACCGTGATTGCAGTACTTTGTTTTGCGGGAGTATACGGAAAGGCAAGAGGGACAAGCCCGTGGGATGTTTTTTCTATGTTGCATGCAGGAAATTTCCACTTGCAGGGATATTTGCCGGGAGTGATACTACTAATTTTTATCATTGTAGGAATGTGCCTGGAAGAAAGATTTTTCTGTCGGAATCTGTGTCCGATGGGAGCTGTATTCTCATTGCTTCCGGTGCTTCCGTTCTTCGCATTGCACCGCGACAGAGAAAATTGCATCAAAGGTTGCAGTGGATGTACGAAGAAATGCCCATCCGGGATCGGACTTCCAGAAGACGGCTCGATCAAAGTCGAGGGAGATTGTTTCCAATGTCAAAAATGTATTGATACCTGTCCAAAGAAGCATATCCATACAGGAATTAAAGGCCTGAAGGGAAATGAATTCTGGTTTACGATTCTTCGGGCAATTCTGTTACTTGTAATTATGATCTGGGCAGGAGTGTAATAGATGAAGAGAAAAGATCTGTTATTAGGAAGCGGAGTCCTCTTTGTGGCATGTGTACTGTTTCTTGTGATGAACCTGATGCAGTATGTACAGGCAAGGGATAGCGAGCAAAAAGAAAATCAGGAAAAACAGGTTGTGATCAAGGTGGACGGAGAAGTTTACGGAAGATATTCGTTGGATGAAGACCAGGTAGTCGAAGTACAAGAAGGAGACTTTTACAACCGTGTCCGGATCGAGGATGGAAAAGCGTATATGGAAGAGGCTGACTGTCCAGATGGATATTGCGAAGAGCAGGGGAAGATCAATAACCGGACGCAGACAATTGTCTGCCTGCCACATAAGTTGGTTGTAGAAATAGAAGAGGTTGAGAATTCTGATGATTCTCAAAGTGAAAAGGAAGATCTACCGGATACAATTTCTAAATAAATCAATTGTTCGACTGTAAAGGAGAATATATGAATAGAAATAAAAAACTTGCAAATATGGCAATGCTTGTTGCACTGGCAATGATTTTTAGTTATGTAGAAAGCCTGATTCCAATTAATTTTGGAGTGCCGGGGATGAAGCTTGGAGTGGCCAATCTGGTCACTGTAACAGGTCTTTATTTTCTGAAAACGCCGGAGGTACTGGCGGTATCTGTACTGCGTGTACTTCTGACAGGATTTATTTTTGGAAATGGAATGTCGATCATTTACAGTCTGGCAGGGGCGGTTGTCAGCCTTCTTGCGATGGCACTTGTAAAGAAGATGGATGGAATTTCTATTGTAGGAGTCAGTATCACTGGAGGTGTCTTTCATAACATAGGACAGATTCTTGTTGCCATGTCAGTGGTGGAGAATCTGAAACTGATTTATTATCTGCCGGTTCTTCTTGTAGCCGGGACAGTAACAGGATTCGTGATAGGAATTGTCGCAGGAAAGATTTTACCGGTTGTGAAGAAAGAAGCTGTAAGGACAGTATAGATGTAAAAATTTTTTGGGGTTATAGGTTAGTAAAAGCTAACTTGATAATATATTCCCTGCGGAAGCAGGAAAGCAGAACTGCGACAGGCAGGATCTGTATGTAACTATTTTAGTTAAACAGGAGGTTTCTATGAAAAACAAAGAAATGAAAGTAAAGGCAATGTCTATGGCAGTGGCAATGTCTATGGTAGTAGGACTTTGCCCGTCAACCATCTTTGCGGCAACAGGAAGTCAGACTACAAAGGATGGAACTTATACAAAGACGGCCCACGTGGCAAGAACTGCAGAGGATGACGAAAATGAAGACGAATGGAATGAGTATGACGTTGAAGTCAGCCTGAAGGTGGAGGATGGCAAGTTTTCAGCCATCACTGTGACTCCAGGGGAAGGATATAACGCGGAGAGTGATTCCTATTTTGCAAAAGCTGTTTCAAAATCGAAAGGAATCCAGAAAATGCTTGTAGGAAAGGCTGCAACAGAAGATACAATTAATGGTTGGGATTCTGTTAGTGGTGCAACACGTACATCAAAGGCAGTGAAAGAAGCTGCACTTGCTGCAATCAAGTCAGCAAACGAAGCAGTAACAGTTGACACAACAAAACTGGAAGCTGCAATCACAGCCGCTGAAGCACTGAAAGAAGCTGATTACACAGCAGACAGTTGGAGTGCAATGCAGACGAAGCTGACAGCAGCCAAAGCTGCCCTGACAGCAAAAGAATCTCAGAGCGCGGTAGACACAGCGGCAGATGAGCTGAATGCAGCAGTGAAGGCATTGAAAAAGGCAGAAGTTGCGAAAGAAACGTATGTGTTGATGAATATTCCATATTCTGAATTTTATGCAGCTGATCAGGTAGCAGGAGCAGACAGTGTATCTTCCGCTACAAAAGCGAAAACAAGATCAAAACTTGTAGCTGGATCTTATCATGTAAACAGTGATGGAACAGATATTACAGGTATTACATATCCGGTTAAGATCAGTGATGCATCTGTGCTGAAAAACTATACACAGATTACAGATGACAGCAAGCTTTCTATCACAGTGAACATGAAAGGAAAAGAGACAACAACAGAATATAATGGAAAAGATGCGTTATTCGAGAGCGCAAGCTATTCTTACTATATTTTAAGTGAGACTCCTTCCTATTATAAGGAAGCAACAGTAAATGCAGATGGTTCCCTCAGCTTTAGTGAAGTGAAAGGTGCAACTGCACAGAAGTTGAGTGATACATCAATTGATTTCACAACAGACACAAAGTATGGAGATTATGAATTAGATGTAAATGGACTCCCAAAAACAATTAATACAGTATATGGAGTTGTGATCAGCACAAAAGAAGGAGACAACTACGGACTTCGTCATCTTGAAAATATCTGGAAAAAGACAGAACTGGCATGGAGTACAGGATTTGTGACAACATCTCATGGAAACACACTGGACTCAAAAAATTATGAAAAGATGATGGGTCAGACAATCAATAAAATCACATATTACACAGATAATGGAATCTATGAGATTGATGCAGATCAGTATGTGCCGGTTAAATTCAATGGAACTATCGCAGCAGAGAATGCAGATGTTGAAAGTGGAAAAGTAAATGTAACTGTAGAAGGACTTCCTGGTGATTATCAGGCAGAATATACAGTTGAAGGTCTTGAGGATGTTCAGGTAAAAGACGGGGTACTTACTTATAAGACAAAAGGTGCTGAGATAGGCAAATATACTCTGAAAGTATTTGATAAATCTGAAAAATATGCGGATCTTACGACAGATTTTGAATTGACAACAGAAGCTGTACCAGTTGTATTTAACAATGAAAGTGCAGCACTTGTAGCAGCAGAAGGATATGCAGCAGAGGATGTAACTTCTTATGTAAAGAAGATCGAATCTGTAACAGTTGACGGAACAGAGTATGCGGCAACAGGAAAACGTGCAGTGAAGATCATTAAAGAAGATGGAACAATTGATACAACTGCAGCTCCGTTTAAGAATGCAGAAAATGGACATGTATTTAAGATCTCAGTAAAGGCAACAGGCTATGCAAAGGATTACGAATTCACTTATACTTTATCACAGGAGAGCGAGTATACTTACGCATATGTAGGACTTAGTTGGGCAGAGTACTGGGCTGCTGAAAATGTGCAGGCAGCAGGAAATACATCTTCTTCAGATGCAAAGGATTCAAAAGGAGAGTCTGACAAGGGTGCATTCGATACTGTAACAAGAGCTACAGTAAATCATGGACTTCACAGAGGTTCTTTCCAGTGCAACGCAGTAATCAAGGCGGAAAATGGAAAAGAGTATGCAGTAGAGTATTGGACAGATGGAACTATTGCAGTTCTGACAGACGGAAGCAAGATTACATTTAACAGAGGAGAGATCACAGAAGAATCTGGTGCAACAACAAAGATGACAGAGTATGATGTACTCGGACTGAAATATGTGCCGGTGAAAGTAAAAACATCTGATCTGGATGCACTGAAAGCAAGCTATCGTGTGATCGAAAACGGAAGTGAACTTGCAGGAGGATATTCAGAAAAGAATCTGGTAAGCTATACAGGACTGGTTGCCAATGTAACAGAGAATACAAACGGTCTGAAAACAGCAACAAAGAATGAGGATGGATCTTTCAGTTTCTCTGCAAGAGTGAATCATGGATCAGAGTCTGGAATCAAAGATCAGGCACTCAAGACAGCACCAACAGCAGAGGAAGCAGGGCTGACAGTAAAAGAAGCAAGCGGATCTTATGGAGAATTCTTAAGAGTTGATCTGACAGGAAATTATGGTGATCTTGGATCAAATCTCCAGACTGTTACATGGACTTACTATGGAGATGACAGTACATATACAAATGCAAAAGCTACTTATGGAACAAAATTTGCAGCAGATAACTGGATGCACAAAGCAATGGGAATCCAGCTTGGACTGACAGATTCTCTTCGTTGTACACTTCCGGAAGGAACGGATGGAACAGGATATTGGACCATTACACTGACAGCACTTGGATATAATGACGTGACATACAAATTCCAGGCAACAGAGGAGAACATTGTAAAAGCATCTGAGGATAAAACAATTACAACAACAGAGCTTGAGGCAGCTATTGCAAAAGCAGAAGCCCTGAAAGAAGCTGAATACACAGCGGAAAGCTGGGCATCTATGCAGATGGAACTTCAGGAAGCAAAAGATGAATTGAAAAATCCAAAAACTCAGGCAACTGTAGACGAGGCAGTAAGCCACCTCAACGCAGCTGTTGAAGCACTTGTTAAGATAGAAGAGCCGGCAGCAGTTGATACTTCTTCCCTTGAGAAAGTAATCAGTGATGCGGCAGCTCTGAAAGAAGCTGATTACACAGTTGACAGCTGGAAGGCATTGCAGAGTGCACTGACAGACGCTAAGAGCGCATTAAATGCAAAAGAAAGCCAGGAAAAAGTTGATAAAGCAACAGATGAGTTGAATGCGGCAATCAAAGCACTTGTAAAGAATGGAAATCAGGCGGGAAGTCAGAATGGAAGTGCAACTCCGACTGTTACAAAGAAGGCAGGAACAACTACGGATGGATCAGCTTCCAAAGGAACAAGTGGATCAAAAGCCGCAAAGACAGGTGATCCGGCAAATGTTCTTGGCTTATTAGGACTTGCATTCTCCTCACTCGGAGCAGGCGTTGGCGGATTTGCATGGAAGAGAAAAAGAAAATAAAGACAAGAAAATTGAGAAAATTTTTCAACAATTTCGCGAAAAAGATTAAAATAGTGCATTGACACTATCGCTTTAAAGTGATAAACTCCTAAACAAATGGAATAACGCTTTAAACCGATGAAGCGGAGATCAAAGTAATTATGCGCGCACAGAGAGTCCGGGAAGCTGAGAGTCGGATCGAGATGCAGGTTGCCAAATGGACCGCTGAGGGCACAGTCAAAGGATTTGAGAATCCGAGTACTCTGTGACGTGAAGGCATACGTCAGTTGCCGGAGATATGTTAGTATCTTACAGAGCGCATGGGAGTGTACCCGTGAATCAAGGTGGCACCGCGGAAAAGATTTAGATTTACCGTCCTTGACAGAATAGGAATATTCTGTCAGGGACTTTTTTTCTACCATAAACATATATTTCCTATCGGGATAAAAGAGAAATTCATTTTGCAGCATAACTTCAAGGAGGAATACACATGGACAAGACATTAGAACAAATCAGATCCTACGCTGAACAAGGCAGATACAAGCGAGTTCCGATCAGTAAAGAGCTGTATGCAGATGCATTTACGCCGATCAGTGTGATGCGGACGCTGCGGGCGGCAAGCAAGCATTGCTATCTGCTGGAAAGTGCGGAGGACAGACAGCAGTGGGGAAGATACTCCTTCCTTGGATATGCACCAACGATGGAGATCACCTGTACCGATGGGCGTGTGATCATCAGCGAAGGGCATGAAGATGAGGATAAGACCAGACGGGAAGTTTTAACCGACCATCCGGGAAAGGTTCTAAGAGAAATTCTCGAAGCATATAAAAGTCCGGTTGTTCCGGGACTTCCTCCATTTACCGGAGGGCTTGTCGGATATTTTTCTTATGACTATATCAAATATGCAGAACCGACATTGAAGCCAGTCCTGGAAGAGAAGAATGAGACTTCAGGAAAGACAGCAGCAAAAACGGCAGTAAGAGATTTTCTGGATGCGGACTTGATGTTATTTGACCGTGTCATCGTATTTGACAATTACAGACAGAAGCTGATCCTGATCACAGGAGTGAAGCTGGAAGGTGATCTGGAAGAAAATTATACGAATGCGAAGCAGGAATTAGAAGAGATGGAACGATTGATCCGAAGCGGGGCGCAGGCAGATTTCCGACCACTTGTTTTAGAAGAAGAGTTCCATCCGGGAGTGGATAAAGAAGATTATTGCAAGATGGTTGAGAAAGCTAAGGAATACATTTATGAAGGTGATATTTTCCAGGTCGTGTTATCCAATCCGTTGACAGCGAAGGCAAAAGGAAGTCTTTTTGATACCTACCGGGTGCTTCGAACCTCGAATCCATCTCCGTATATGTTCTACTTTTCAAGTGATGATATTGAAGTGGCAGGGGCTTCACCGGAAACGCTGGCGAAGTTGGAAAACGGACAGGTGTGCACATTCCCTCTTGCCGGTACAAGGAAGCGAGGAGTAACCGAAGAGGAAGATCAGGAATTGGAGAAAGAGCTACTTGCAGACGAGAAAGAGCTTGCAGAGCACAACATGCTTGTAGATCTTGGGCGAAATGATGTCGGCAAGATCAGCCAGCCGGGAACAGTTAAAGTTGATAAATATATGGAAATCCAGAGATATTCCCATGTAATGCATATTGGTTCCACAGTAACAGGCAAGATTCGGAAAGATAAAGATGCACTGGACGTAGTAGATGCGATTCTTCCGGCAGGAACGCTTTCCGGAGCACCGAAGATCCGCGCATGTGAGATTATCGCAGAACTTGAACAGGAGAAAAGAGGCATCTACGGAGGGGCAGTCGGCTATCTCGATTTTGCAGGAAATGTAGATACATGCATTTCCATCCGTCTTGCTTATAAGAAAAATGGATACATTCGTGTACAGTCAGGAGCCGGAATCGTAGCAGACAGTATCCCGGAAAATGAATTCCAGGAGTGTTTAAATAAGGCAGGAGCAGTACTTCAGGCTGTGGAAACTGCGAAAGGAGGATTGGAATGATACTATTACTTGACAATTATGACAGCTTTACATATAACCTGTATCAGTTTATCGCAGGAGTAGAATCAGAAATAAGCGGCATACAAAAAGATCAGATTGATTCAATAGTAAAGGTCATTCGAAATGATCAAATCACACCGGAAGAGATTCTGGAACTTGCACCAGAGGCGCTGGTAATCTCACCGGGGCCGGGAAAACCTTCTGATGCCGGAATCTGCATCGAAGCAATTCAGAAGCTGAAAGGAAAGATTCCAATGCTCGGGGTATGTCTCGGACATCAGGCAATGGCGGAAGCATTCGGAGCAACGGTAGGACACGCCGGACAGCTGATGCACGGGAAGACATCACAGCTGAAAGACGTAAAGACAGACAGTGTCCTCTTTCAGAATCTGACACTTCCAATCCAGGTGGCAAGATATCATTCACTCGCAGTTAAGGAAGAGACACTACCGGAAGAACTGATTGTGACAGCGCGAAGCGAGGACAACGAGATCATGGCGATGGAACACAGAGAATATCCGATCTTTGGGTTACAGTTTCATCCGGAATCCGTGATGACACCGCAGGGACTTCAGATGATAGAGAACTTTATTAACTATGCAAAAGCATTGAAGGAGAATTAAGAAATGATCAAAGAAGCAATTATAAAATTATCAAAGAAAGAAAATCTCACCTATACAGAAGCAGAAGAAGTAATGAATGAGATTATGGAAGGAAAGGCATCGGATGTTCAGAAGTCAGCATATCTGACAGCACTTTCCATGAAAGGTGAGACAATCGATGAGATCACAGCATCAGCAGCGGGAATGCGTGCACACTGCATCAAGCTTTTGCATGACATGGATGTGCTGGAAATCGTAGGAACAGGGGGAGACGGAGCAAATTCATTTAACATTTCAACAACATCCTCCCTTGTGATTGCGGCAGCAGGAATCCCGGTCGCAAAGCATGGTAACCGTGCAGCATCTTCTAAGTCTGGTGCGGCAGATGTACTTGAAGCACTTGGAGTGAAGATCGATGTCGCACCGGAGCGCAGCACACAGCTTCTCAAAGATATTCAGATCTGTTTCTTATTTGCACAGAATTATCATATTGCGATGAAATATGTCGGACCGATCCGTAAAGAACTTGGTATCCGTACCGTATTCAATATTCTTGGGCCACTGTCCAATCCGGCAGGAGCGAACATGGAACTGATGGGAGTTTATGATGAAAGCCTTGTAGAGCCACTTGCAAGAGTCATGGCGAATCTCGGAGTCGTCCGCGGAATGGTCGTTTACGGACAGGATAAGTTAGATGAGATTTCCATGTGTGCACCGACTACAGTCTGTGAGATTAAGGACGGAACATTTACAAGCTATGAGATCACACCGGAGCAGTTTGGGTATGAGAGATGCGAAAAAGGTGCACTGACAGGAGGAACACCTCAGGAAAACGCACAGATCACATTGGATATCATTTCTGGAAAAGAGCTGGGAGCAAAGAGAAATGCTGTTTGCCTGAATGCAGGAGCAGCAATCTATCTTGCAGGAAAAGCAGATTCAATCGAAGCAGGTGTAAGAAAAGCAGAACAGATCATTGACGAAGGACTTGCACTGAAGAAGCTGGAGCAGTTTAAAGAAGAAAGTAATAAATAAAAAGTCTGATCCCCGGCTATGCAGGGGAGAATGTAAGAAGCAACTTGAAAGAAAAAGAGGAACAAATAGTATGAATATACTCGAGAAAATTACCGAGCGCACGAAAGAGCGGATCGAAGAAGAAAAGAAAATAGTTCCATTAGAAGAGGTTCGAAGGCAGGCGGAAGAAAAAGGAATTAAAGATCAAATCCCTGCATTCGAACAGGCACTTCGGGCAGAAGGATTGTCTTTTATCTGCGAAGCGAAAAAAGCGTCTCCATCCAAAGGATTGATCGCACCGGATTTTCCATATGTTGAGATCGCCAGGGACTATAAAGCAGGCGGCGCAGCAGCAATCTCCTGTCTGACAGAACCGTTTTGGTTCCGGGGCAGTGATGCGTATCTAAAAGAAATCGTGCAAAATGTATCCATTCCGGTACTAAGAAAAGATTTCACCTGTGATGAATACATGATTTATCAGGCGAAAGCAATGGGAGTCTCGGCAGTACTTCTGATCTGTTCGGTATTAGAAGATGGCAGGTTAAAAGCGTATCATCAGCTGGCAGACGAACTCGGACTATCTGCTTTGGTAGAAACACATAACGAAGAAGAAATCTTAAGAGCACAGAAGATCGGTGCAAAGATTATCGGTGTAAATAACCGGAATCTGAAAGATTTCACAGTGGATATCAAGAATAGCATTCGGCTAAGAGAAAAGGTCAGTTCGGAAACAGTTTTCGTATCTGAGAGCGGTATCCGCGGAGTGGAAGATATGAAAGCACTTTATGAAAATGGAACCGATGCGGTACTGATCGGAGAACTTCTGATGAGAAAATCTGATCGGAAAGCAGCACTGATGGAGTTGAAGCAGCAGACAGGAAGGCAGCTAGATATGAATTAGCGGAAGATATAGTATGAGACAAGAAAAAATGAACATGCCCAAGATTAAGATCTGCGGTTTGAGCCGCCCGGAAGATATTACCTATATAAATGAGGCAAAACCGGATTATTGCGGATTTATCATCGATGTGCCAAAGAGCCGGAGAAATGTATCCATTTCGAAAGTTCGTGAACTGGTTCAAAATCTTGAATCGCAGATTTGCCCGGTCGGAGTATTTGTCAATAAAGACTGCGGTGAGGTCGCACAATTATTAAATGAAGGAACCATTCAGATCGCTCAGCTTCACGGGCAGGAAGATGAGGCATATATAAAGAAGTTGAAAAGTCTGACAGACCATCCGGTGATGAAAGCATTTTCGATTCAGGAGAAAAAAGATCTTGATGCGGCGGCAGCGAGCAATGCAGATCTGATTCTTCTCGATCACGGAAAAGGCGGAACCGGCGAGACATTTGATTGGAGTCTTTTGGAAGGCTGGACAAAGCGGTCGTATTTCCTCGCAGGAGGACTGAATCCGGAGAACATACCGGAGGCAATACAGCGAATACACCCTTGGGGAATTGACCTGAGCAGTGCAGTGGAGACAGATGGAAAGAAAGATCGTGAGAAAATTCTTCAAGCTGTGAAAACTGTGAGAAATTTTGAAAGCAGTAAACATTAAAAAAAACAAAAGAGTATACAGGTGAATGAATAAATTTACCAAAAACAATAGAAACAAGAAAGAAGGAGAAACAACCATGACAAAAGGAAGATACGGAATCCATGGTGGACAGTACATTCCGGAGACACTGATGAATGCAGTGATCGAATTGGAAAAGGCGTACAACTACTATAAAAATGACAAAGAATTTAATGACGAACTGAATACATTATTAAATGAATATGCAGGCAGACCGTCTCTTTTATACTATGCAGCACGTATGACAGAAGATCTTGGCGGGGCGAAAATTTATCTGAAACGAGAGGATCTCAATCACACAGGTGCCCATAAGATCAACAACGTGTTAGGTCAGGTTCTTCTTGCGAAGAAGATGGGAAAGACAAGAGTGATCGCTGAGACCGGTGCAGGACAGCATGGGGTTGCAACAGCGACAGCAGCGGCTCTGATGGGAATGGAATGTGAAGTTTTCATGGGAAAAGAAGATACAGAGCGTCAGGCATTAAATGTATACAGAATGCGTCTTCTCGGAGCACAGGTACACGCGGTTACAAGTGGAACTGGTACTTTAAAAGATGCTGTTTCGGAGACGATGCGTGAGTGGACAAGAAGAATTGATGACACACATTATGTACTCGGATCCTGTATGGGACCGCATCCATTTCCGCAGATCGTGCGTGATTTTCAGGCAGTTATATCTAAAGAGATCAAGGAGCAGATCCTTGAAAAAGAAGGAAAACTCCCGGATGCAGTGCTTGCCTGTGTCGGCGGAGGATCCAATGCGATCGGTGCATTTTATAATTTCATTGAAGATGAAGGCGTGCGCCTGATCGGATGTGAGGCGGCAGGACGCGGCGTGAATACAGCAGAGACAGCTGCAACGATCGCGACCGGTAAGCTTGGAATCTTCCATGGAATGAAATCTTATTTCTGTCAGGATGAGTACGGACAGATCGCACCGGTTTACTCAATCTCAGCCGGACTGGATTATCCGGGAATCGGACCGGAGCATGCAGATCTTTATGATAAGGGAAGAGCAGAATATGTAGCAATCACTGATGATGAGGCAGTCGATGCATTTGAGTACCTTTCTAAATTAGAAGGAATCATTCCGGCAATCGAGAGTGCGCATGCAGTTGCATATGCAAGAAAGCTTGCGCCGACAATGGGAAAAGACCAGATTATCGTAATTAATATTTCAGGACGCGGAGATAAGGACTGTGCAGCAATCGCACGTTACAGAGGGGAGGATCTTCATGAGTAGAATACAGGAAGCATTTAAAGGAAAGAAAGCATTTATACCATTTGTCACATGTGGTGATCCGGATCTTGAGACAACAAAACAAATCGTCTATGAGATGGAGAAAGCAGGGGCGGCGTTGATTGAGCTTGGAATCCCATTTTCCGATCCGACAGCAGAAGGACCGGTTATACAGGGAGCAAATCTGCGTGCGCTGACAGGAGGCGTGACGACAGATAAGATCTTCGATATGGTAAAAGAAATCCGTCAGAATACACAGATTCCGCTTGTTTTTATGACATATGCAAATGTTGTGTTCTCTTACGGAACAGAAAGATTTCTTGAGAAAGCGAAAAATGTCGGAATGGATGGTCTGATTCTTCCGGATGTTCCATTTGAAGAGAAAGAAGAATTTGACATCGTGTGCAAAAAGTACGGAATCGATCTGATCTCATTGATTGCACCGACTTCTCATGACCGAATCCGGATGATTGCAAAAGAAGCATCGGGATTCGTATATTGTGTTTCTTCACTTGGTGTAACAGGAACAAGATCCTCGATCACGACGGATATCGGAGCAATGGTGAAGCTTGTAAAAGAGGAAAATGATATTCCATGTGCGGTTGGATTCGGAATCTCCACTCCGGAGCAGGCGGCGAAGATGTGTCAGAGCGCAGACGGTGCGATCGTTGGAAGTGCAATCGTTAAGTTGTGTGAGAAATACGGAAAAGACTGCGTGCCGTATGTTGCAGAATATGTAAAGAGTATGGTTGAAGCTTGTAAATAAGTGAAAAGGATATGCGATTCGAAATCCGAGTATTCTTTTGATAATAATAGGAAAATACCTCTTTTGATAAGGAGTCAGATGTGGTATCATAGATATTAGATTTGTTGCTTGATCTATGATACGAATCCGAAAGGAGAATACGAATGAAGAATCGAAAACAGCCTTTATTCAAAAGCTTTGGCTATGCCTTTGAAGGAATCTGGACAGGGATTTCAAAAGAGAGGAATATGAAGATTCATTGCCTTGCAGTGATTCTTGTAACAGCAGTTGGAACATTTGTAGGATTAACACCGATGGAATGGTGTATCTGTCTTCTCCTTTTTGGAATGGTGATCTCACTGGAACTTGTGAATACGGCAGTGGAAGCTGTTGTCGATCTTGTGACAGAAGAGAGAAAGCCACTTGCTAAGATCGCGAAGGATACGGCAGCTGGCGCAGTGCTTTTTACGGCAATCATGGCTGTGATCATAGGGTGTATCATATTTATACCTCATTTCATTGCACTGCTGTAATGTAAGGAAAAGCAACCAGAAAGGAAAACAAAGAGATGGATGAGAATAAAGTAATTGTCAGTACAGAGATGAAGCAGGTATTGGTGAATCTGCGAAATCTCGAAGAGATTTATGTGATCATGTCAGGTGTGACGAAGATGCCGTTTGTCCTCTGTGATGAAGAGACATTTGATGACGAGGTTCTGGTTTATTATCAGGAAGAGTCTGCAAAGGAAAAGGCAAAGACGCTTGCAGAAGATCGTTATCATGTAGGAATTGCCAAGATTGAAAAGAATGCCAGACTTGGATTTTTTACAAACCTGTATACAATGGGCGTGAATGCACTGGCAGTGAATGTTGGTACAGAGGAGGAGATCAGGGTTCAGCTGGAACAGCTTGTAGTTCGTAAGAATAAGGAAGAACTGCCTGACGGAAAGAAACTGATCGAGAATCCGGAGCTTCATCTGACAGCAATGTATCTGATGCAGGAGATGCACCGCAATATCGGACCGGAGATGCCGGAGAATGTGAAGGAACTTCAGGAAGAGATGATGGCGCATTATAAGAAAGGAACCTTTATCGTAGGAGTTCAGGAAGATAATCAGGTTCCACTTCTGAGACAGCCGGACGGAAGTCTGTATCAGCCGATCTTTACAGATATGATAGAATTTACCAGATTTGCACAGGGCAAGAAGATGAAGACAGCAGCAATCCCGGCGGATAAGATTCCAGAGATACTGATTCCGGATGCAAAGGGAGTTGCAATCAATCCATTTGGTGTGAATGTACGTCTGGATATTACAAAAGCAAATAAGCAAAAGCCAGAAGCGTAAAATGAAGAGAAGTTAATTTGAATCAAAAGAAAAACTTTAATTTACTAAAATAATCACTAAGTAACATATTCAACAAATAAACAGGATAAATATTGTTGAATATTACAGATTGACTGTTGGAAGTGAGTATGGTTATACTATACGTGGTTAAAAGAGAAAAGCGCACGATAGAGTGTTACTGGTAAAGCAGGCATAAACTATCCTTAATAAGTTCACCAGATAAGGTGGATTTCGTTATTGAGGATTAGTTTATGCTTTTTTTGTTGCGCTAACTCTATGAGAAATTTTATACGAGGAGGATTACAGATGAAAGACAAGATTTTTGGAGTATTGCAGAGAATCGGAAGAAGTTTTATGCTTCCAATCGCAATTCTTCCGGTAGCAGGACTTCTGCTTGGAGTAGGAAGTTCATTTACAAATGCAACGATGATTGAGACATATCATCTTCAGGCAATTTTAGGCGAGGGGACAATTCTGAATTCCCTGCTCACAATTATGAGCAAAGCGGGAAGTATTATTTTTGATAACCTGCCGATCATTTTTGCTGTCGGTGTAGCAATCGGTATGGCGAAGAAAGAGAAGGAAGTTGCGGCACTTGCGGCAATGATCTCTTTCTTTGTAATGAATGCAACAATGAATGCCATGCTTCTGATCCGTGGAGATCTTCTTGCAGACGGAACACTTGGAGCCGGAGTTCTGGAAGGAACTGTGACAAGTGTCTGCGGAATCCAGACATTACAGATGGGTGTATTTGGCGGTATTATCGTTGGACTTGGAGTAGCAGCACTTCATAATAAGTTTTACAAAATCCAGCTTCCGAATGCACTGTCATTCTTCAGTGGATCAAGATTTGTTCCGATTATTTCAACATTGACTTATGTGGTTGTCGGAATCGTACTCTATTTTGTATGGCCAACCGTTCAGAATGGAATCTATGCACTCGGCGGACTTGTAACAGGAACAGGCTATATTGGAACATTGATCTTTGGTATTATTAAGAGAGCGTTGATTCCATTTGGACTTCACCATGTATTCTATCTTCCATTCTGGCAGACAGCGGTTGGAGGAACAATGGAAGTTGCGGGACAGCTGGTACAGGGCGGTCAGAACATCTTCTTTGCGCAGCTTGCAGATCCATCCACAGTACATTTCAGTGCGGATGCGACAAGATATTTTTCCGGTGAATTTATCTTCATGATCTTTGGTCTTCCGGGTGCGGCACTTGCAATGTATCAGTGTGCAAAACCGGAGAAGAAGAAACAGGCAGGCGGACTTCTGCTTTCTGCAGCACTTGCATGTATGATGACTGGAATCACAGAGCCACTGGAATTCTCATTCCTGTTTGTAGCACCGATCCTTTTTGTGGTACAGGTGATCCTTGCCGGATCCGCTTATATGATCGCACATATGTTAAATATTGCAGTAGGACTTACATTTTCCGGTGGATTTATTGACCTGTTCCTTTTCGGTATCCTTCAGGGAAATGCTAAGACAAGCTGGATCAGAATCATCCCGGTTGGAATTATTTATTTCTTCTTATATTATATCATCTTCCGTACTTTGATTCTGAAGCTGAATCTGAAGACACCGGGAAGAGAAGATGATGATGCGGAAACGAAGCTGTATACAAAAGCTGATTATAAAGCAAAAGTAGATGGAAATGATGCAGATTCTGAAAATGAAATGACACCGGAAGATCAGAAGAGCGCACTGATCACAAGAGGACTTGGGGGAAAGAAAAACATTTCTGATGTAGACTGCTGTGCGACAAGACTTCGTTGTACGGTAGTAAAGCCGGAACTGGTAAATGAAGATGTCTTAAGAATGACATCCCCATCCGGAATCGTAAGAAAAGGACAGGGAATCCAGGTAATCTACGGACCGGCTGTTTCTGTGATTAAATCCAATCTGGAAGATTATCTGGAGAAAGCTCCGAATGTGGAATATCTTCCGGAAGAAAACAAAAACAGCGCAGAAGAAACGAATAAATGTGCAGAAACAAAAGATGAAGCGAAGAAAGATGAGAACAAAACTGTTGCAGCCGGAACTGTAAAGAAAGAGCTTTGCTCTCCATTCACAGGAGTGGCAGCACCGATCGAAGAAGCGTGTGACGAAGCATTTGCAGGGAAAATGATGGGAGACGGTTATCTGGTTCGCCCGGAAGAGGGAATGGCTTATGCGCCGGAAGATGCAACTGTATCTTTTATCTTCCCATCAAAACATGCAGTTGGTCTGACTAGTGATGACGGAACCGAATATCTGCTTCACATTGGCGTGGATACTGTAAATCTGGATGGAAAAGGATTCGAAACTTTTGTAAATGACGGAGACCGAGTAAAAAAGGGTGACAAACTGATAGGTTTTGATATAAAATATATCCAAGAGCATGCAAAATCCGATGAATGTATGGTTGTATTTACAAGTCTTCAGGAAGGTGAAGAGATCAGAATGTCTAAGAGCGGAAAAGTAGAGAAGCTTGAGAAGACAGCAGAAATCGTAAGCTTGAATTAAGAGAAAGAAAGAGAGGCTCCGGGGGGATGTATCGAGTCATTAAAGTTCTGAATAATAATGGGATTCTTGTATATCATGTTGAGACAGGGAAGGAGATGATCCTTCTCGGAAACGGTGTGGGATTTGGAAAGAAGCCTACAGAGCAGATCGAGAAACTTCCCGGAGCCAAAGTATATTCCCTTGTCACAAGAAGAAAGCAAGAGTCTGTTCTGAAAACAGTCAATGGAATCCGCCCGGAGTTTATTGAGGCAACAGGAAAGATCATTGAAGAAGCAGAGAATGTGTTTCAGAAGATCAATCATGAGATGTTGCTTCCGTTGGCAGATCATATTGCGCTTGCAGCGAAGAGAGCGAAGGAGAACCGCCAGCTTCCGAATCCATTTACACCGGATATCCGTGTGTTGTTTGGAGAGGAGTATCAAGTGGCCCTGAAAGGGCGGGAAATTATACAGCAGCTGACAGGATATGAAATCTCAGAGGATGAAGTCGGATTCATTACGCTACATATCCATGCAGGTCTTTCAGATGAGGCAGTATCCCAGACGCTGGATGCGACCAGGATTGTAAATGAAGGGATTGCCATGATTGAACAGGAATTCGATCAGAAGCTGGAGAGCGGCTCACTTGGATGTACACGTCTGATGAGTCATATGTATTATATGATTCTGAGAACCCGTAAGGGTGAAGGGACGAATGCAGACTTTAATGATTTCATTTTTCAGAATTACCCAAGGACCGGAGAGGTGGCGAAGAGAGTGTGTGACTATATGTCCAGACAGCTGAAACAGCCGGTCGCAAAAGAAGAAATCGGATTTCTTGCAATCCATATCCAGCGGATTATCTCGCCGGATACGGTATGACCGTGTGCTCTTGAAATACTGTATACTATGAGATATAGTAGTGGATAAGAGCGAAAGGGGAATCCGCAGAATGTATAAGATTCTAATCATAGAAGATGACCTTGTGATGGCAGGGGCAATTAAAAAAGAGATGGAAGCGTGGGGAAATGAAGCACGTTATGTGGAAGATTTTGCAAAGGTTCTTGAGACATTTGCAGAGTACGGTCCACATCTGGTGCTTTTGGATATCACGCTTCCTTTTTATAATGGATACCACTGGTGCAGCGAGATCCGTAAGATATCGAGCGTGCCGGTGATCTTTATCTCTTCAGCAGCGGATAATATGAATATTATCATGGCGATGAATATGGGCGGAGATGACTTTGTGGCAAAACCATTTGACTTAAGTGTACTGACAGCGAAGATTCAGGCTCTGCTGAGAAGAACGTATGATTTGTCAGGAAAAGTGCCGATGTTGGAACATAGAGGAGCAATCCTGAACCTCTATGATACAACAATGACCTATAATGGAGAAAAGATTGAGTTGACAAAGAATGAATTTCGTATCTTACAGACATTGATGGAGAATAAAGGACGCGTGGTCAGCAGAGACACGCTGATGACAAAGCTGTGGGAGACAGACAATTATATCGAAGAGAATACATTGACAGTCAATGTCGGAAGACTTCGGAAAAAGCTGGAAAAAGCGGGAATGGAAGGCTTTATCAAGACGAAAGTCGGCGGTGGATATATCATCGAGAAGGAGTAAAAATGTTTTTACAATATTTGAAAAGAATCCGATTTGTGCTTCTGTGGAGTTTGCTGTGTGCGGGAATCTTTTTTCTGATTTTTGTGCTGGAAGAGATTAATCTGAAGGCAGCGGTTTATCCGACAGTGTTGTGTCTGGCATTTGGATTACTTTTTCTTCTCTGTGGATATTTGCGGTATAAGAAAACCGGGCAGAAGCTGGAACATTTGCTGCAAGGAGAAGGACCTTATGAGGATTCACTTCCGATCGCACAAGATGGGATTGAGTCAGGATATCAGGAGCTGATCAGAAAAGAAGAACAACAGCAAAGAAAAGAACATGCCAGATGGGAGAAGTCCGGTCAGGACATGGAGGACTATTATGCAACCTGGGTGCATCAGATCAAGGCACCGATTGCTGTGATGAATGTATTACTCCAGCAGGAAGATACCGAGACGAATCAGAATCTGAAAGCCGAACTGTTCCGGGTGGAGCAGTATGTGGAGATGGCACTTGGGTATGTGCGTCTTGACAGTGGCACGAAGGATCTGGTAATCGCACAGTATCCTTTGGATGAAATTGTAAGAAAATCGATCCGTAAATATGCAGGACAGTTTATTCGAAGGAGAATCCGTCTGATCTATGAAGGGACAGATCAGATTGTTTTGACGGATGAGAAATGGCTTTCGTTTATTATTGAACAGTTGTTATCCAATGCAGTGAAGTATACGCTGAAAGGAACAGTGACGATCACTGTCAGTGAAGAAAAGAAATTGACAGTTACAGATACCGGAATGGGGATTGCACCGGAGGATCTGCCGAGAATCTTTGAAAAAGGATATACGGGATATAATGGAAGAATGGAACGGAAATCAACGGGAATCGGTCTGTATCTGAGTCAGATGGCGGCAAAGAAACTTGGGCATCAGATCACGGTTGTGTCGAAGCTGGGGGAAGGTAGCAGTTTTACAATAGATCTGGCAGAGTATCCGTTAAGAGCAGAGTAAAACACTAAATCACACAGAGAGAAGCAAGTGACAAATTTGTCACATCAGACAGCTGGAATGTCACAGAAATCAATGTCGGCATTCTGGCTGTATTGTTATACTGAGGATGTTGAAAGAAGAGGAGGTCGTAAGAAATGACAGTTTTGGAAGTAGAAAATTTGAAAAAAATATACCGTCCCCGTTTTGGCGGTAATCAGGTACAGGCACTCTCTAAGGTGACATTCTCAGTAGAAGAGGGCGAATATGTAGCAATCATGGGAGAGAGTGGCTCGGGGAAGACGACATTACTGAACATGCTGGCAGCATTGGATAAACCAACTGAAGGGGAAGTTTATCTGGATGGAAAACCGTTATCAGCAATCCGTGAGAAGGATCTGTCCAAGTTCAGGAGAGATCATCTTGGGTTTGTATTTCAGGATTTCAATCTTTTGGATACATTTAATCTAAAGGACAATATCTTACTGCCATTGGTACTGCAGGGAGTTGATTACAGGAAAATGAATGTCAGGATGATGCCAATCGTGAAAGAACTTGGAATCGCAGGACTTCTGGAGAAGTATCCCTATGAGGTGTCAGGAGGACAGAAGCAGCGTGCAGCAGTGGCGAGAGCGCTGATCACAGATCCGAGACTGATCCTGGCGGATGAGCCGACCGGGGCGCTCGATTCGAAATCAACGGATGAATTGCTCGGGGTATTTGAGC
>ENA-OPCZ01000597-OPCZ01000597.1-human-gut-metagenome-genome-assembly--contig:-NODE-597-length-21967-cov-10.515197_pt1 | contig 21967 bp, 20 predicted proteins | sample MGYA00241566_ERZ501483 | MGnify/ENA primary metagenome ERZ501483 (study PRJEB25962, sample SAMEA1965191) | human gut metagenome | biome: human gut; feature: human-associated habitat; material: faeces... | reverse complement strand
CCACGTACTTCATGCGATAGTAGGCATAGACGATGTTGATGCGGGCATCCACCTCGCTGAGCTCGGCATTGAGCTTGAGGTTGGAGGCATCTACCATATCCGTAACCAGAGCGAGCTGACTGAGATAGCGGGCATTCATCACATCGTAGTTCTGCTGTGCCAGCTCTACGCTCTTTCGCTGCGTTTCCAGTTCCACGTAGGTTTGTTGGTATTGCACGTAGGCTGCCTGCACATTATTGTTGAGCTGCTCTGCCTGAACGGCATGTGCCTCTTTAGCCTGTCGGGTTTCCACGGCAGCCTGCTTGATTCGCTTGTTGCTCTTGAAGAGAGAGCTGAGGCTGTATTTCACGCCTACGCCCACATACCAGACGTTGAGGTTCTTATCAACAGGTGGCAATTCGAAGAGGATAGGTCCATCGAAGTTATCTGCGGCAACGAAAGCTACCTTTGGCAGAAGATCGCTCTTGGCAATCTTCTCCTTCTGCTCAGCGATGCGGATGGCGTTACTGCTCTGCTCCAGGAGTGGGGAGTTCAGAGTACCTGCCGTCTGCCAGTAAGCCTCGCCTTCCTTGCCGTAGGTCTTGTCGGCGATAGTGGCATCGGGGATAATCTGAATCTCCTGATTTCCCTGGTTCATTTGGCTATCCTGGTTCATTCCGAGGGTATTGCAAAGCTGATGGTTCAGAATGCTCCGGTTATTTCTGAGTGCCGTCAGACCGAGCTTGAGGCTTTCCATCTGGAGTTCGTATCGGGTGATGTCGTTCTTCAGCGCCATGCCGTGCGTCTGCTTCTCCTTGATGTCGTCGATGAGCTGGCGAGTCAGTTCGATGTTCTTCTCATAAACCTTGATACGGTTGTCTATCTTGTAAAGGTCGAGATATTGACCGAGGGCGATGAAGCGAATCTGCTGTCGGGTAAGTTTCACGCCTACTTCTGCCTGCTGCTTTCCGAGTTCGGCGAGCTTGATGCCTGCGTTGATGGCTCCACCGGCATAAACTACCTGCTGTGCCTGGAAGGCGAAGTTGTTGCCGAAATGTGGGGATTTCAAACCATGAACGTTGCTGAAGTCGCGGTCGGTAATCAGCGCATTGCCGATGTAACTGAAAGAGAGGGAAGCATCAAGGTCGGGCAGTTTCTTGCTTTTAGCCGATTCGATGCCGAGATGTGCTGCTTCTACTCCTGATAATGAAGTGCGAAGGCTTTTGCTGTTATCCTCAACCTTCTGGAAGAGTTGGCTGATGGTCATGTTATCTTTCTTGCAGACAGGCAAGGATGTTGCCGCCCCTTCTGTGGTTTGTGATTGAGCCGGAGCCCAAAGAGTTCCTCCTGCAAGCAGAAGGCTTACCAATAAGATGTTCTTAATCATTGATTCTTGCTTTTTGAAATTCGGGTGCAAAGGTACGGAGTTTTGGGCGAACAATCACTTTAAATTTTTCGCGGCGGATGGACGATTTGGGAATAATAGTTCTTTTATGTCACATATTTTGTGTAATTTTGCAACCGAAATAGGAATAAAGAGACATAATAACTCGATATATAATAAGGTGTAGATGGAATTATCAGAATTAAGCAGTTATCAGGAAGCAAGCCTTTTCTGCTCTGGTTTGGAGGAATGGCAGGAGGGTCCGCAAGTATTGACTTACGGAGCAATATTGATTTGCCGGAAAGGAAAGGCGAGGCTACAGGTGAATTATAAGGATTGGCAACTTTATGAGGGGGCGGTGATTACGCTGTTCCCGAATGATGTGGTGGAACTGAAGGTTGAAGGGGATTGCAAATCCCCAGAAACTGAAAACGGGGATTGCAAATCCCCTCAAACTGCGAACAGCTTCCAAGTGGAAATGCTGAAATATAATCCTTCCTTGCTTCGTGAAGCAAGTCTGCAACTGGAACAGACGGTTTATTCTTCCTTACGGGAAGACAGATGCAGACAGGATACCCCCGTGGTGACAAACATCATCAATGGTATGTTTGCCCTATTAAAAGTTTATTTCGACCAATCGGAGTGTACTTGTATCTCCCAATTGGTATTGTGTCAGTTGAAGGCGTTCTTCATCGGTTTTCATGAGTATCTTCAGCGCAATCCGCAATACCGACCAGATGAAGTGAAATCGTATCGCGTAAGAGAACTGTTCAATCGGTTTATGATGCTGCTGGAGAAGGATTACAAGATATCAAGGGATGTGAACTATTATGCCGAACAGATGAATATCTCCTCGAAATATCTCACCAACATCGTGAACCAGGTAACGGGGCATACCCCCAAGACCATCATCGACCAATACGTGATTCTGCAGCTTAAGATGCATCTTAAGCGAACTACGCAAAGCATCAAGGAGATGGCTTGGGAGTTTCATTTTGCCGATGTCAGTTTCTTCTGTCGTTATTTCAAGAAGCATACAGGGCTGACGCCGCAGCAAATCAGGGAATAAAAGGGAAGGCGCGTGCTAGAAACTCTGTTCCAGCACGTGCTGCAAGCAATCTGTAACAACCTTCAATTTCTTCCTAATCTCTTCTTCTCCATTCTCTTGAATATGTTCAGGCGATAGTGCCTTCAGTTCTTCCAGACAACTCATCTGCATCATACTGGCAATCGGCAGAAGTTTGTGAGCAGCTTTTTCTATTTTATTTATAGATAAGGAATCCTCTTCCATGGCTTCTTTCAAATTCTTAAGATGTTCTGCCAGTTCCTGCTTCACGGTGTTGAGTATCTCTTTTGCTGCCTCTTCATCGCCCTCTGCAAAAGCCAGAAGAGCGTCAAAGTGGGATTGAGGTTCAGAATCTATTCCCAGGATAGCTGATAACTTCTCTATGCTGAATGGCTTGAAAAGACAGTCGTCGAAGCCAGCTTTTATAAGTTGTTCCCGGATACTCGTATCATGCGCTGTCATAGCAATGACAGTCATATTGGTATGGTTGATGTGGGTAATCATCTCTGTACCATTCATTTCTGGCATTTCTATGTCCATCAGCATGAGGGCTGGCTGCTCATTGTGCAGGATGGTGAGTGCATCAATCACATGATTGCAGGCGAATACTTGCCAGGAATCGCCTGCTATGCGTCGCAGCATTTCCTGGAGAAGTTGAAGCTGAAGCTTGTCGTCATCGAGAATCAGGACCTTATGGTTGGCAAACTCTTGTTGAGCCTTCTTTTTGTTGTCTGAGTCCTTGGCTTCCTGATGATCAGATGTTTGTTTGATATCCTCCTGCGAATCATCTTTTGGGGCAGGTTCTATAGGTAGCGTAACGATGAAATTGGAACCTTTGCCTAAGGTAGAACGAAGTAGAATTTCTCCACCGAGAAGCGACACCAGTTCTTGAGTGATAGACAAGCCCAGGCCTGTTCCCTCGATGCCTTGTGCACTCTTTAATCTGGTGAATGCCTGGAACACTTTCCGCTTTTCCTCATCGGTCATTCCCTTACCCGTATCTTTCACGCTCATGGTGAGTGTCAGCTTACCCATGATTTTTGAAACTCGTGCCTCAATGTTGACACTTCCGTGATCGGTATATTTGATGGCATTGTTCACCAGATTATCCAGAATCTGACGAATACGGAAAGCATCGGCTAGGAATAATTCCTTGTCTGTTTCATTCTCCTGATTTGCTTCCTTTTTCATTCCCATCGTCATCTCATACGAAATGGCTAAGCCTTTCTCTTCGGCTCGCAATCGCATTCCCTCTACTGATTCCTTTACCAGTTGAGTAGGAGAGAAAGAGACAGGCTGAACCTTCATCAGTCCATTTTCCAACTGATGATAATCGAGAAGAGAGGCTACTAGTCGGGAAAGATGAGCAGCAGAGTTCTTGATATTTTGAAGACACTCAATGCCTTGTGCTTCCTTGACATATTCTTTCATCAGGTCGATGAAGCCGGAAATGGAGGCTGCTGGAGCCTTGATATCGTGCGTAATGGTGAGGAGAAGTCGCTCACGTTGGTTCATGATACGTTGGATTTCTTCGTTGGCTGCCTCCAGGTTCTCACGGTAGATGCGTTCTTTTCTTGCATCGCGCCAGATGAACCAAATCATGACGATAATCGCAAGGAGGGTTACTAGTGTAAGCAAACCTATTTGCCACAATAGCTGTTTACGGGCAGCCATCGCTTTGTTGATGGCTTTTTGCATAGAGTCACGTTCCCTTTGGTGTACATCACTCAGTTGCTTGGCAGAACGTAAGGCAAGTTTTGTACTGACTATTTTCAAGTCTTCCATCTCTTTGTTGATACTTTCCTTATGATCTTGCGTAGCCACCTTCTCCTTCTTGTCTATCTGGTCTAGAATGTTGGCTACATTTTCTGCCACATTCACAGGAGTTGTGATAGAATCAATGATGGCTCTGTTGCTGTCTTGCTTGATGCTTAGCGTTTCTGCGTGCTCTTTCTTGAAAGCATCAGCTAGTCGGCGGAAGAATCCTCGGCGGGTCTTCATTACTTCCACCGTAGTTTTCTTTGCCTCGTGGGTTTGTGGGGCTTTGGAATGAACAACGATAGAATCCTTGCCGGTATTCAGACTTTTAACCTTATCTTGCAGATAATTGGACGTAGATTTCCCTGCCATTGCATCAGAGAGTTGCTTCAGGTTCTTCTGTTCTTCTTTGAGCAGAGAAGTCATGGTACTGTCGGCAGCATCCTTTTTCTTGATGTACTCACGGGATGCTTCGTTGATGGCGATGATGCTCTTGGTGTTGCTATATACGAGACTGATTGCCAGAATCATGATAATGGCAATAATGCAATAGCCGAGGGCTACCTTGAGTGGAATATTGTTTTTGTGCATGTGAAATCTACTTACTTAATTATCTTTTGCAAAGATAGTGCAAACGAGCGCAATGAAAGCTTGCTTTCAGATTGCCGAGTGCAGCTTATCTTCTGCAAAGATAATGCAAAAAACTGATTTAAAGAAAAGAAAGGGCTAAAAACAAGTCAGGAGACCAATGAATTTTATCATTAGTCTCCTGCCTAATTGAAAGCGAAGCGTAATTACTGATATTTAATGTCTTTCTATTTCTTCTGTTTATTACTGTTTTTTGAAGGTGATATTACTTAGCTACAGTTGTATCTGTTGTTGCTGTTGTAGAATCAGCTGGAGTCTCTGCTGGAGTTGTCTTCTCTACTGTTGTGTCTGCTGGTTCTGCAGGAGCAACTGTGTCTACTGGAGCTACTGATGAAACACTTGCCATCTTGTTGTTGGCGAATACATTACTAACTGATACCATTACCATGGCAGCGATAGCTGCGAATACTAACTTTTTCATAATCTTTTTATTTTTTATTGTGAATATTATTTTTACTTTAATGAACCGTCTTACTTGCATTGTTGCTTGTTTGCGAGTTCACAATCTAATATCACAATCTGCGTGCCAAAAGATTCCTTCTTTTAGTAAATGGTTGATAATCAGTTAATATGCATTTTTGTGCCAAATCTTAACTTTGTGGAAGTTGTGGAACAAGTGTGGAATTTTTCCCCAAAATATTGGGGAAAGTTCCTCAGATGCCGTACTTCTTTATCTTGTTATACAGCGTCTTTCTATCCACAGCAAGCAATTGTGCAGCTTTACTCTTGTTACCTCCTGCCGCTTTTAGTGCTGCTTCTATACGTTGCAGTTCTGTTTCCTCATCATGCAGGGTGGTAGGAGCTTGTGGCTGAATATGAGCCATACTCTGTTCCAGTTCTGTTACTCCAATATATCTGCCTGTGGCAAGAAGAGTGGCACGTTTCATCACATTGTTCAATTCGCGCAGGTTTCCTGGCCAGTTATAAGAGGCGATTCTCTCCTTCGCCTTACCATCGAGTCCTTCCACGTTTCTATTGAGTTCTTTGTTGGCATGTTTGATAAAGAGATCAGCAAAGAGGAAGAGATCGGCACCACGGTCTTTCAACTCCGGCATGTAGATGGTAAACTCGTTGATGCGGTGGTATAGGTCTTCGCGGAAGTTTCCCTCTGCTACACGCTGTGCCAGATTTTCGTTGGTGGCGCAAACCAGTCGGATGTCGATGTCGATTTCCTTGTTGCTGCCCAATGGACGAATTTTTCGCTCCTGAAGGGCACGAAGCAGTTGCACTTGCACTTCATAGTTCAGGTTCCCCATTTCGTCCAGGAAGAGTGTACCGCCATTTGCTATTTCAAAGGCTCCCTTCTTGTCTTGGTCTGCTCCCGTAAAGGCTCCCTTGCTGTGACCGAAGAATTCTGATGCTGCCACATCCTTAGGAATGGCTCCACAGTCGAGTGCAAAGAAAGGTTTCCCTGCCCGCTGGCTTAATTCATGAATGCGACGAGCCACATATTCCTTACCCGTTCCGCTTGCACCTAGAATGAGAACTGACATAGGGGTAGGAGCAACCAAAGATACGAAACTATAGAGTTTTCTTGAAGCCTCACTTTCACCTTCAAGATATTTAGGAACATCTACATTTCCTTTAGATTCCGTATTTCCTGATACTTTTTTATTATCTATTGGCTCCTGATTTCCTGTTGCCTCCCTCTGCTCTATATTTTTCTCTGATAGAGAGCTTGTATTGTGATTTTTTATGGCTTCCTTAATCTTTTCCAGGAGAATATCCGGATGAAAAGGTTTGGCTACGTAATCTGTAGCACCCGACTTCATGGCGAGTACTACGTTCTGAATCTCTGCATAGCTGGTCATGACGATGAAAGGTACTTGCACGCCGTGCTTTCTCATCCATTGCAATAAGAAAATACCATCATGGTCTGGAAGACGAAGGTCGGATAGCACCAGATCAAATCCACTTTCCAACTTCTCCCAAGCCTGTATAGCTGCTTTCACCGAAGTCGTTTTTTCAACTTCGAATCCTTTCTTCCTGAGCCATGTCTGAATCATGGTTCCAAATGCGATGTCGTCTTCAACTATTAGTATTTTTTCCATATCATTACAATCTTTCTGTCTCTTTGTCTTCTCAAGATAAAACAATTTCGTGCGCAAAGTTAGCATTATTATTTGGAATCAGCAAAGAAAAAGTCTTTAATTGTCAGTTTTTACAAAAGATTATAATAATAATGAAGGTCTCTACCCAAACATGAAGGATACAGAACTTATATTATCAATTGATTTTTGATAGCTTTTTACTCTGGGAAATTGATGTTGTGACAATCTGGTAGCCTCTATCTTAACATTTGTTATTGAATTATGGGGCAAAGATATAAAATCTTTGTGAAACAAAAGTAAAGAAAAAGAAAAAGTTTTGTTTATCTCGTTAATTATTATTATCTTTGCATTCGTAATTGTAAAAACTAAACGAAAATGAAGATACATATAGAACAAGCAACCCCAGATAAAGCTTCGCATATAGCATCGCTCATTATGGAAGCGATGAATACGGAATGTTGTCAGAATTTTGCCGGACCTCGTCATACATTGGCTGATTTTCATCAGTTGATGGAACGTCTGGTAAAGATGGAGGATAGCCAGTATAGTTACCGAAATGTGTTGATGGCAATGACTACTGATGGTGTGGTTGCTGGCATCTTGGTAGCTTATGATGGAGCTCAACTTAAGACTTTGCGCAAAAGATTTTTAGATGAGACTCTTGCTACCTTTGGAATTGATTATTCGGGTATGGATGCTGAGACTCAAGAAGGTGAATACTATCTCGACAGTTTGGCTGTTTCCAGTAGCTATAGAGGTAAGGGGATTGCAAAGCTTTTGTTGAATGCTGCCATACAACGTGGTAAGGAACTTGGTATTCCGAAGGTTGGATTATTGGTTGATAAAGGCAATCCAAGAGCTGAAAGCCTTTATACTCGTATGGGATTCCAATTCGTCAATTATACAACGTGGGGTGGACACGGAATGAAGCATTTGCAGATAAATGCTGAATAAAAAGTGAAAATTCTTGTTGATGATTATAGAATAATAAGTGAATAGAGCATATAAAACAAAAAGCCCAGGATAGCATCACTGCTGCCTGGGCATTTTTTAATCAACAAAAACTAATAAAATCTCTTTTAACCTATATTTTCTATAAAGTTACCTTTTCTGCTGCAAAGGTACAAAAGAAAATGGTAGGATGAATCAAAAATATATAGTTTTCTGCTATTTCTTCAGGACAATCGTTTGCACGATTATTTGTCTTCTACTTCCTGTAATTCGCTTTCCTCCATATCCTGATCTAAACGGTCGCGCCAAAGATACTTTCTTGTTTCATGCACAATAATTCCACTAAGACATAGTAAAGAGACGAGATTTGGAATAGCCATAAGAGCATTCATGCAATCAGCTATGTTCCATACCAGACCGAGACTGATGACACTTCCTGCAAATATACTGACAATGTAGAGAATGCGATAGCAAAGCATCCATTTCTTTCCCTTCAGGTATTCTACGCAACGTTCGCCATAATAACTCCAACCTAGTGTAGTACTAAAAGCAAAGGTGGTCAGACCAAATGTTAGTAATGGAGCTCCAATATATGGTATTTTACTAAAAGCTGCTTTGGTAAGTGCTGCTCCATCATGATAGTCTATATCTGGATAGGCTATGATACTGCTGGTGATTACCAGTCCTGTTAGTGCGCAGATGATGACCGTATCCCAGAATGTTCCTGTTGATGAAACTAATGCCTGTCGAACGGGATTGCGGGTTTGAGCAGCTGCGGCAACAATTGGCGCAGAACCAAGTCCACTCTCATTAGAGAAAAGACCACGGGCAATACCATAACGGGCAGCAAGCATCAGTGTGCTACCTGCAAAACCACCACCAGCAGCTTTTTTTGTAAAAGCTGATTCGCAGATAATCTGTAGGGCAGGGAGAATGTAGGCATGATTTACAATGAGAATATAAATACAGCCCAATACATAGAATAGGGCCATGAAAGGTACAAGCATTCCACAAACCTTAGAGATAGTCTTTACACCACCAATGATTACGGCTGCTCCTAAAATGGTAACTATCGAGCCTGTAATGAAAGGAGAAATGCCATATTGATTCTCTACAAGGGTTGAGATGGCATTAGCTTGAACTGTGCTGCCAATACCAAAAGAAGCAAGGGCGGCAAAGGTTGCGAAGAGGATGGCAAGCCATTTCCAGCCCAATCCCTTTTCTAGAGCATACATCGGACCTCCCAGCATCTTTCCTCGTGTTGTCTTAACTCGATATTTTACGGCAAGAAGTCCCTCTGCATACTTGGTAGAAATACCGAAAACACCGGTGAGCCAGCACCAAAGGACAGCACCTGGTCCACCTAATGCTATGGCTGTAGCCACACCGATGATGTTACCCGTACCGATGGTGGCTGCCAAGGCAGTGGCTAGTGCTCCGAATTGAGAAACATCCCCCGTTGCCTTCTTGTCTTTCTTGACAGACAATTTGATAGCCTGGAATATCTTGCGCTGTGGAAAGCGCAGGCGTATGGTTAGAAAAATATGAGTTCCCAACAATAAAATAATCATAGGCCATCCCCAAAGGAATGAACTAAAGGCTGTGAAAAAATCATTGATAGCATCCATCTCTCTTATGTTTTAATTTAAAAATGATAATTAATAATTAGGCTTGCGCCCTGATAACTCTCTTGTCTTTTTATGAACGGAATATGTTTAGTTACTTCCGTTTGGGGAGACTGAAGGTAATTCTACCTTCAGTCATCGAATTCTATTCTAACGTTAGTGAATCCCATTGTCTTGAACATGTCTTTGAATTGCTGCTTGGCATTTCTTCTTGCCGTCTGATAATTCACTGGTGTCAAGCAACGCTTTTTCATCATAACGTAAGCTCTGTCGTACATAGCCTGTCGGTCAGCGCCAGTCCATTTTCCTTCTTCAAAGAAACTTTTAGTCTTTGCCTCGTCTATGAAATTGTTGTCGAGGAGTCGGATTGGGGGAAGGGTGCAGACTATGGAATCTTTCTTTTCATCCGTCTGTATCCATCCTTCCTTTACGTCTTTCATGTCAATGCCGAGACGCAGGGTACCATAATAGATACGTACCAATTGATCGTCACCAAAGAAGCCATGTCGGGTTGTATCAACGAGTTCCTCATCGTTGATGGCAAGAAATTCCCATTGCCCGATAGCCTCAATACTTTCTACTTGGGTTGGTGAAAGGGTGGTCTTTTCTTCCGTTGCCACGTTCATTGTATTGTCTTTATTAAGCCAATAAAGTGCTCCACCTATTATTATAATAAGGAATAAAATGATTATGATTCCATATTTCTTCATATCTTAGTCCTCTTTATTTGATGCCTGGCTAGAGGCTGTTCTCTTTTCTATTGTTTTATTGTCATTCAATCCATTTGAAATGAATTCCTTCAAGTCTTGGATTGTGAATTTCTTACGGAAGCTAATCTTGATGTTTTCTTCCTTGAATCCCATGTTCTTGAGCATCGGAATCAGAGTATTTGCGGCACTGAGCCGAGCTTGTTCCATGAGGTCAAGATTCGGAATATCATTGATGATGCTTTGTCTGCCTTGCTGCTCTAGTTGGGTGAGTTCTGCATCACTGAAATTGCTGCGGGCAATGGAAACATATTGTTTTACCGCATTGTGGTCTATCTTACTGCTCGTGAGTGTCAGCTTTGGGTCTGGCAGAATGATTTCTATCTTGTCGCCTTTGCGTAACACATTTTGATTGGAAAACCCTTGGAAGTCTACGGAAGCCTTGATGGTTGCATTCATAGGGATTGCAACTTTCCTGTTTGAACCAGGTACATGAATGTTGAAGTTCTTTCTGAAAAAAGAACCTTTCAGATTCAGTTGATCATCGTGGGTGATAATTTTGTGAACATGGGCTTCTGCCGTATATAGTCGGTTGCATTTTTGTATTTGCATCACCATCATTGGAATCGTGTCGATGACTTGCTCCTTTTCTTGCGTTTGCTCTTTCTGAAAGCAAGAAGAAAAGGTGAAAATGCTGGCAGTTATTATGAATAATAGAATCTTTTTCATACAAAATGTTTCTTTTTGTCTGCAAAGATACGACAAAATGTTTAATTCTCAAAATAAAAAGGGTAAATTTGCTTTAAAAAGAAGAAAAGAAGCATTTTTAAGAGAGAAAAAACATTTAATGAAGAAAAAATGCATTTTTTTTAGACTTCCATTAAACCTTTTCTTCGTGATGACGTCAAACTACTGATTAGAATTCATAAACTGAACTTTTATTATATCGTGTAAGATTCAATAGGAAATTTATTAGTTAGTATTTAGGTAGATTCGAAGCATCGGCTTGTGAAAGTCGATGCTTTTTTTGTTTTTTAACGGGTAACCCGTGTTTATTTCATTTTTTTTTACTACTTTTGTAGCATTAAAATAAAAAAGCAATGAAACGAATCAATTACTTATTTTTCATGGCTCTGGCTATAGGTATAATGGCTTCGTGTGCTGAGAAAAAGAAAAGCAACATCATTATAGCTCCTAAACCTGTTGTCAAAGTTAAAAAGCAAACACTCAAGATGAGTGAGTATGAGCAGTCTAGAAGCATTGAATGGTTGGGCGCTACATATAAAGTGGTGGTAAAACGAGAAGCCGATGACAGTTTGCCGCTCGTTAAGGTAGATGAAAATACTAAGTATCACGATAATAAGATTACTGTTCGGATTATAAGAAGCGACGGTTCTGAATTCTTCAAACGTAGTTTTACCAAAGCTGCCTTTGAAAAATATTTGGATTCTCATACCAAGGCCTCTGGTGGATTACTGGGTATTGTCTATGTAAAAACTGAAGGTAACAATCTTTGTTTTGCAGCCAGTGTTGGTTCACCTGATGTGATGAGTGATGAATATTTGCCTTTGGTGGTAAAAATCTCTAAGATGGGGGAGGTGAGTATCAGTAAAGATCAATTACTGGATACTGAAGGAAATGACAGTTCTCCATCGGGCAATTCTTCAGTTGATGAAGACGATGATGAGGGTGTATAAATAAAGGAAGAACCTCTTGAAATACTCAGATTTCAAGAGGTTCTTTTTTGTAAATCCTATGATTATTTGAAGAGTTTCTTATAATCTTTTTCGAAACTTTGAGGATGACGACCTATGAAGAGGATATTAAGCAGACAATTGGCTACCATTTCCACATCGTTGAGGTCTGCGCCTTTTCCTTTCTTTATTTCTTTGCCGAGACATACATCCCAAGTTGTTTGAAAACAGCTGTCGTTGGCTCCAACAAACATATCGCTAGAGTTTGGATCCTCCATCAGTTCGAAACGAATTACTTTCTTGGAACTGATAGGTTGAATGTCGCAAAGCATGTTGAATGCTTTTTCAAAGACGTCTCTATGCAACTGTGCGTTGGGAAACATCACGTTGACTGTTGGGAAAATCTCCTCAAATTCGTATGACTGTAATAATTGGTAGAGCTTCATTTTATTTACCTTATTATATAGTAATTGTTTTGAAAGACTCAATGTCTGTGCTTTTAGAATTTAGCCATTTTGATGGCATCAATAGCACATTCATCGCCCTTGTTGCCCAATTTGCCACCGCTACGGTCCTTTGCCTGTTGCAGGTCGTTTGTAGTCAAGAGTCCGTAAATGACAGGAATCTCTTGTGTGGCATTGAGACGGGCAATACCATAGGTTACTCCCTCGCAGATATAATCGAAGTGAGGAGTTTCACCACGAATTACGCTTCCCAAGATAATAACAGCGTCATAGCCGCCATTAAGTACCATCTGATGTGCGCCATAGATGAGTTCGAAACTGCCAGGAACAGTCTTAACATGTATGTTCTCTGTTAAGGCTCCATGTTTTTCGAGCGTCTTGACAGCACCGTCCAGCAGGGCACCTGTTATTTCTGGGTTCCATTCAGCTACAACGATACCAAAGCACATGTTGCTGGCATCAGGTACTTTGCTAAGGTCATATTCTGATAAATTATGAAGAGCTGTTGCCATAATTATCTATTAAACTTGTTCTAAGATGTTACTCGTAAGATGTTATTAATTGGATGCGCGCTCAATGTACTTGTCAATCTCACCGCTCTGAACAAGCATAGAGTTAACATACTTCTTCTTGATATCCTGATAGATATTCAATGCATCCTGCTTCTTGTTCTGGCTCTCGAGAATTTCACCAGCCTTAATCAGAAATGCAGGAGAGAGACTGTTGTTAGTGTCATCTTCTGCTTTGCTGTCAGCCATAGAAGCAGCCTTTTTGAATGCTTCGACAGCCTTGTCCAACTGGTTCAAGTGAGCGTAAACATCACCGAGCGCAGCTTCTGCTGCTGGGCTGATCATCTGGTCATCCTTTGAAGAGAATGCATCCAAACTCTTTTCTGCTTCTGCCCATTTGCCAAGGTTAGCATAGCAAAGACCTGCATAGAGGTTTGCCAAGTTACCAGCGTCAGTGCTGCTATATTCGTCTGCAATTTTCTTGAAGCCAACGTAACCAGCACCGTCTCCGTTAAGTGCTTGTTCGAACATCTCGTTGTTGAAGTAAGTCTGACCCTTGCCAAGCATTGTGCTAGCCTTGTCCTCACGTGGACCTGAGATCTGAGATACATAACCGAATACACCAGCAATGATAACTACGATAGCTACCACAGCGATAATAATAGCCTTCTTGTTCTTCATGAAGAAGGCCTCACGAATGTTGAGGCTCTCTATTTCCTGAGCCTGTACTTTGTTGTTTGCCATTTTGTATTTTTGTTTTTTATTATTCTAATATTGCTAAACTTCTGCAAAAATACGGAATTTTATTCAGATATTGAAATTTCTAGCCTACTTTTTTCGTTTTTTGGGCTTTTTCTGTTAACTTTGCACTCAATAATCAGTAAAGAGTCTATGATTTTAAAGAATATTTCCATTATTAACTATAAAAATATCAAGAGCGCCAATATTGAATTGTCGCCCAAAATTAACTGTCTTATCGGTCATAACGGCATGGGTAAGACCAACTTTTTGGATGCAATTTATTACCTCTCGTTTTGCAGAAGTGCCAATAATCCGATTGATTCCCAAATCATTTTGCACGATGAGGCCTTTTTTATGTTGGAAGGTAATTATGAGAATGATAATGGGGATTTGGAGAACATTTATTGCGGGATGAAGCGTGGAACCAAAAAACATTTTAAGCGAAATAAGAAAGAATATAAGCGCTTGTCTCAACATATTGGACTCATTCCGCTTGTCTTTGTTTCTCCTTCTGATGTTTCCCTCATTGAGGGTGGAAGTGATGAGCGTAGAAAACTGATGGATGTTGTTATCTCTCAGTATGATAATACATATATCGAGGCTCTTTCTAACTACAACAAAGCCTTGCAGCAGCGAAATGCTCTCTTGAAGATGGAGGCGGAACCGGATGTAACTCTTATGGAGCTTTGGGAACAGCAGATGGCTATGAATGGAGAACTGCTCTTTGCTAAGCGCCAGGCTTTTGTAAACGAATTAATACCTTTGTTTCAGCAGATTTATCAGCATATTTCCGGTGATAAGGAGCAGGTTGGTTTGCATTATATTTCGCACTGCCAAAGGGGACCGTTATTGGAGGTTATCCAGCGTGATAGATTCAAGGATCGTGCCGTTGGTTATTCGCTTCATGGAGTTCATCGTGACGACTTGGAGTTTACGATTGGTGACTATCAGATGAAGCGTGAGGGAAGTCAGGGACAGAACAAGAGTTATGTCATTGCCTTGAAGTTGGCGCAGTTTAGTTTCTTGAAGCGAACCTGCTCTAATACCACTCCTTTACTCTTGTTGGATGATATTTTTGATAAGCTTGATGCTCAGCGGGTTGAAGCGATAGTTCAGTTAGTATCGAATGATAATTTTGGACAGATTTTTATCACGGATACCAATCGTGATCATCTTGACCAAATCCTTCATCGTTTACGTGGCGACTATAAGATTTTCTCTGTCGAAAATGGAGAACTGCATGTAAGAGATTAGATACTGAATGTCAGGGGTGGAAAATCAAGTCTGACGATTTGTTGTACATTATTTATTGGGTATAATTATGTTTAGAAAAAAGGTTCGTTCTATAGCAGAACTTTTGCCGGAGTTTTTGAGAAACGAGGGATTGGAGACGCCTTTGCAGCAAAAGCGTCTCTTGGATAGTTGGGACACCGTTGTAGGTGCCTCTATTTCTGCTTATAGTGCTGATAAATTTATCAAGAATCAAACCCTTTATGTTAAGATTCTAAATCCTGCTCTCAGGGCAGATCTTACCATGCATCGTTCAATCTTGGTAAGAAGATTGAACGAGCAGGTAGGGGCATTGGTGATTTCAGATATCCGTTTCTATTGATAGAATTTGCCTCTATTTCCAAAACTCTTTATATGATGCAATCCATTCTGATATCCGTTTCTTCTGTTGGGATGGTATCTGTCTTTTGAAAGTCGAAACAGATGCCTATCTTGAACAGGGTTGGTACTTTTTTCAGAAATCTGTCATAATATCCTTTTCCTCGTCCCAGACGGTTGCCTTTTTCATCAAAACTCATACCAGGAATGACACCGACTTCTATTTCCCTATATCTTTCTGGTGGAAAGAGCTTGCCGGTTGGCTCCATAATATGAAAGGAACCTTCTGTGAGATCTTTTCTGCCAGAGTATTCTCTGATTTCCATATTTTCTGAATCCTTTACTACAGGTAAAAGAACAGTTTTCCCTAAAGCTGTCATCTCATCAATAAAGGTATGAGTGTTGACTTCATCAGGGAGAGAATAATACATTAAAATGATTTTAGCCTTGCGGAAAGATTCTTGATCTGCAAGTCGGGATAAGACAGAAAGCGACAGTTCCTCAAGTTGGCTTGAGGAATACTGTCGCTTTCTGTCTTTTATGATTTTTCTAAGTTCTTTCTTATTCATCTTATGCGTTTGCCATCATCATATTTCTGCAATGTAGTGAACTGTAATTGTATGGTATGTCAGCCATTGCTACTTTCTGCTTCTTGCTTTTGAATTTGGCTGTTGGCTCAGGTTTCTTTGGGAACGCCTCGTGCTTTTCGAAGACTTCGAGGGTCTGCTTAATCACTGGGTCGTCCTGGTTGATATACTGAGTCCAGGCTTGTTCATCAAGCATGTTATAGATGATACGGCTGTCGATGACTCTATCCAGCAACTTATGTGACTTCTTGATAAGAAGGTTACGGCGCTTCAATCCATGCTTGTCTGCATAGTTGGCAAACTGTTCCACCATGTTCTGACTGTCAAGATAATCGGCAAGTTCCATCATCTCCTTGAAGTTGTTCAACTTAGGACGATTATCATCAGTATAGGTAAATGCAAACTGTAGAATCAAGCCGCTCATACTAGCCTCTTTGAAGTAGGAAGTCATACCGAGCGTATCTTCTGGAACAAAGATGTCTGGCGTGATACCACCTCCACCATAAACTACACGTCCAATACCTGTGTGGTATGCAGGACCCGTATGCTTGATACTGTCTTGTGAGAAAAATTCTCCATGCTGGTAGCGATCCAGAAGATCCTGTTCATAATCCTTGTCATCACCCATCGTATAAGGTTTTTGGATACATCTTCCAGAAGGAGTATAGTATCTGGCAATGGTGAGACGGATAAGGCTATGGTCTGGGAATTCTATTTGCTGTTGTACCAATCCCTTTCCGAATGAACGGCGACCGATGATGGTTGCACGGTCATTATCCTGCATGGCACCTGCAAAGATTTCAGCAGAAGAAGCCGAACCCTCATTGATGAGTACAACCATAGGTATCTTTTGATAAGAACCCTTGCCGTCGCTCAAATAATCTTGGCGAGGAGACTTTCGTCCTTGTGTATAGAGGATCAGTTTCTTTTCTGGTAAGAACTCGTTTGCCATATTTACTGCAGCTGTGAGATAGCCTCCAGAGTTGTCGCGTAAGTCAATGCAGAGATTAGAGAATCCCTGTTGAGACAGTTTGGCTAAGGCGATAAGCATCTCTGGATAAGTGTTCTCACCGAAGTTCTTGATGCGGATGTAGCCTGTATTGTCATTGAGCATGTAGGCTGCAGTTACACTCTTGGTTGGGATTTCTCCTCGTGTTACCGTGAAGCTCTGTACCTTGTTGCTGCCATAGCGGATTACGCCGATTTTTACTTTCGTGTCTTTAGGACCCTTTAAGCGGTGCATGGCTTCCTGATTAGTCACGATTTTGCCCACGAAAGGTTTGCCATCCACAGCAACAATCTTATCTCCTGCTAGAAGACCTGCTTTTTCGGCAGGACCGTTTTGGATTACATTTTGCACATGAATGGTGTCCTGGCGGATGACGAACTCAATACCTACACCCGAGAATGAACCTTTGAGGTCGTCATTAGCCTGAGCTGCATCTTTGGCACTGATGTAGACCGAGTGGGGATCCAGTTCCGCAAGAATTTGTGGAATGGCTTTATCTACTAGCGAATCTATGTTGACAGAATCCACATATTGGTCATCAATGAGATGGAGCAAGTTGTTTAAGCGGTTGCTTCCACTATTGATGACGTTGAGTCGGTTGCCGGCAAAATGATTCGAAAAGAATGTGCCGATGACAATGCCTAGCACTACGCAGAGTGCCATGAAGAACGGCATAAACCTGTTGGTCTTATTCTTGTTCTTATTCATAACTTACTAATTTACATTATACTAACGTTATTCTAAACTGATATTTTCATCAGGATTCATATATTCTACTTTTACTCCGGCTCTTTCCAATAGTTCCACACCATCAGTAAGTCTGTATTTCTCGGCATATACAACTCGTTTGATGCCTGCTTGAATGATGAGCTTGGAGCATTCGATGCAAGGAGAAGCAGTGACATAAAGTGTGCTTCCCTCGCTGTTGTTGCTGCTGCGGGCCAACTTGGTTATGGCGTTGGCTTCTGCATGGAGGACATAGGGCTTGGTTACATTGTTATCCTCGCAGATATTTTCAAATCCGCTTGGTGTACCATTGTAACCATCGCTGATAATCATCTTGTCTTTTACTACTAAAGCACCTACCTGTCGGCGTTTGCAATAGCTGTTTTCTGCCCAGATGCGAGCCATGCGAAGGTATCGCAAATCAAGCTTTTTCTGTTTTAAAAGGTTGTCCCCCATTGATCTGTTATTTATATTGTTTCATTTATAATTACTTGCCTAAACTGTTAACTCTTCTTGATTTCGTTGCGTTCCAGTAGGGCGTCTATGGTTGGCTCTTGTCCACGGAATCGTTTATAGAGTGTCATCGGATGTTCGGTGCCTCCCTTTGAGAGTATGTTGTCACGGAAGCTCTGGGCGGTAGTTCGGTTGAAAATACCGTTTTTCTTGAATACGCTGAATGCATCAGCGTCCAGAACTTCAGCCCATTTGTAACTGTAGTAGCCGGCTGCGTAACCTCCTGCCATAATGTGCGAGAACTGTACGGTCATGCAAGTGTCAGGCAACTGTGGCAGAATCATGGCTTCTTTCCATGCTTCTTTCTCAAATGGGATGATGTCAGCTGTAAAGACATCCTTTTTGGTGTAATATGCCATATCCAGAAGTCCGAAACTTACTTGGCGCAGGCAGGCGTATGCTGCCATGAAGTTGCGGCTTTTTACGATACGTTCGATGAGCTCGTCCGGCAATGGCTCACCTGTCTCATAATGGAAAGCAAAGGTGCGCAGGAATTCCTTTTCTATGGCATAGTTCTCCATAAATTGGGATGGCAACTCTACGAAATCCCACCATACATTGGTACCCGAAAGACTTTCGAACCGGGTGTTGGCGAACATTCCGTGAAGGCTGTGACCAAACTCATGCAGGAAGGTTTCTACCTCTCCCAAGGTCAGGAGGGCAGGTTTTTCTTCTGTAGGCTTGGTGAAGTTCATCACTACGCTCACGTGTGGACGAATGTTGTTGCCTTTATGGTCTATCCATTGTCCTTGGAATTCTGTCATCCAGGCACCTCCCTGTTTGCCTTTGCGTGGGAAGAAGTCTGCATAGAACACAGCCAGATAACTGCCGTCTTTATCGAATACTTCGTATGCCTTCACGTCAGGATGGTATACAGAAATTTCCTTGTTTTCCTTGAAGGTAATACCATACAGTTTGTTGGCTAATCCGAAGACGCCCTTTATCACCTTGTCAAGTTGGAAGTATGGACGGAGCATCTCTGCATCCAGATTGTATTTTTCCATCTGGAGCTTGTGGGAATAGAATCCGAAGTCCCATGGTTCCATTTTGAAGTCTTCGCCTTCCTGTTTCTTGGCTAGGGCTTCTACTTCTTTCACTTCTTTTTCTGCTGTTGGCTTATAAGCCTCAATCAGATCATTGAGAAGTTTATAGACATTCTCTACATTACTTGCCATTCGATGACGTAATACATAGTCTGCATAGGTCTCGAAGCCAAGAAGTTGAGCGAGTTCTCTACGTAAATTGACCAATCGCTTGCAGATTTCAATGTTGTTCTGCTCGTTCTCATGGGTACAGACCGTATTGCGTGCCATATACATCTGTTTGCGGAGTTCACGCTGAGTAGAGTAGGTCATGAATGGAGAGTAACTTGGATAGTCGAGTGTGAAAATCCATCCTTCTTCATTCTTCTCTTTGGCAGTATGAGCTGCTGCAGCCTTTGCTGTTTCTGGAAGTCCGTCAAGTTGAGTCTCGTCTGTGATATGGAGGGTAAATGCCTTGTTTTCCTTCAGGAGATTCTGTGAGAACTGAAGGGTGAGAATACTTGCTTCCTCTGTAAGTTTGCGAAGCTTGTCTTTTCCTTCCTCATCAAGAAGAGCACCACTACGTACAAAACCATCATAACTGGTTTCCAAAAGCATCTGTTCTTCTGGGGTTAACTCTCTGTTAGGGTGGTCATGAACATATTTAATACGTTCAAAGAGTTTCTTGTTGAGTGTAATGTCGTTGGCATGTTTGGTGAGGATAGGACTCATCTTTTGTGCCAGTTCCTCCATCTCGTCGCATGTCTCTGCACTCATCATGCATGAGAATACATTGGAAACACGACTTAAAAGGTCGTAATAATGTTCGCCTTTTTCTGTATCCACACGGGCGATAGTATTCTCGAATGTAGGCTCAGCCGGGTCGTTGATGACCTTGTCTGTCGCTTCTTTGTCACGGCGAATACCCTCCATGAAGGCAGGCTCGTAGTCTTCCAGCAGGATACGGTTGAAAGGCACTGTATCGTGCGGTGTGTGATAGGGAACAAAGAATGGATTCTCTCGATTCTCTGTATTTCTGATATGATTCTGATCTTTTATATCTTGCATGATAGTGATTTTTTATTTGTTTGCTTTACTCTATGACAGTTCTCTTTTTATTTATTCACAATCAGCTTTTCTAATTGTGGAATATAGATTCTTCCTCTTTCCAGATGCATGAGCTTTTGCTTCTGCAGTTCATTCAGCACGTTGGAGACATAGATTCTCTTGACATTCATTTCTGCGGCAAGTCTTTCCATCTTGATGTGAAATAATTTTTCGCCGGCAGGTTTGAGACATCGGCTTTCAAAGAACTGGATGATACGTTCTGAGAGTGTTTTGGGAGGAACCCGATACAAGCGCCGGTTGTTCTTTTGGGTTTGAGTAGAAATGAGATTGAACATGTTGATTCTGAAAATCTCGTATCTATCAGATAGTTTCTGCATCTCCAGCTTGCTGATACTCATCACGCTACATTCTTTCTTTGCGATATAGGTGTGAGTGAAGTATTGGTTATATCCGTAGATGCATTCCATTTGAAACGCTTCTGGGGCTTTGATGCCTTCTTCGATGCGGTAGCCATGATCGTCAGCCTCTGTGACAACGTTGAGTTCGCCGGTAAGAAGAAAGTACAGACGTTTGCAGGGCTCTCCTTCCTTGACGATGGTGAGTCCCTTTTCTGCCTTTTGGAAATCGAACTTTGTATGACCGGCTACTTCCAGCAAATCGTTACGGCTCATTCCCAGGAATAGAGGCAGATTTAAAAGATTGTCATATACTCTGTCTTCTTGCATTCTATTTTAGTATTTTCTTCTTGAGCTCTGGCGAATACCATATCCTGTTATTTCCCTTTTCATCGGAATAGATGAGATAGGCGTCAAGTTCTGGATGTTTTTCCAATACTTTCCTTGCTCCATCCAGTCCCATTACCATGAAGGATGTGGCATAGGCATCGGCTGTGGCACAATTCTTGGCTAGAACGGTGGCTGACAGAATATTGTGCTGCACGGGATAGCCTGTCTTCGGGTCTATTGTGTGAGCATATTTCTTGCCGTTCTTATAGTAGAAATTCCGATAGTTTCCACTTGTTGCCATTGCTATGTCTGTCACATTGATTACGTCTTGTAATTCCTGACTCGTATTGAGAGAATCGTCTGTTGGCTTGTTGATGCCTACCCGCCAAGGCACTTGCTTGTCGCTGTTTCCATTCACCACAATTTCGCCACCAATTTCTACCATAAAGTTTTGGATGCCTTTTTTCTTTAGAAACCTTGCCACGATATCGCTTCCGTATCCTTTGGCAATGGCTGAGCAGTCGAGCATGATATGAGGATTCTGTTTCTTGACGTGCTCTTCCTTTAATGTTACTTTCTGGAATCCGACGATAGCGCGAAGACTGTCTACTGTTTGTTGGGTAGGAGGGTTCCCGGTCTTGAATCCGAATCCCCAGGCATTTACCATAGGGGCTACAGTGATGTCAAATGCTCCGTCTGTTTCTTTGGAAATTTTTTCTGCGAGTTGGAAAACCTCAGCAAACATGTTGTCTACCTTCACGTCTTCATTACGGTTGATACGCGAAATGATGGATGTCTTGTTGAATGGAGAAAGAGAATTGTCTACTTTCTGCAGTTCAGCCTCGATTTCTTTTTGGTAATTGACGTCACTTTGGTAAGTGATGTGATAGATAGTACCAAAGATGAAACCTTCATCCCTCTGATAAGGAGTATTTTGCTGTTGGCGAATGACATAAATACTGCCAAAAATCAAGAGAAGCAGAAACGGTATCTGCCAAATGAGTCTTTTATTCTTCATTGTTTATATTTCAAATGTTACATTGAACGTACCGCCAAGTCGGGAACCACCTTGCTTGCCGAAGCCTGGTACATAATAGGTGTTGCCCATGTCGCCATCATTATGGGCAACACG
>ENA-OPCZ01000583-OPCZ01000583.1-human-gut-metagenome-genome-assembly--contig:-NODE-583-length-22386-cov-4.231427_pt1 | contig 22386 bp, 22 predicted proteins | sample MGYA00241566_ERZ501483 | MGnify/ENA primary metagenome ERZ501483 (study PRJEB25962, sample SAMEA1965191) | human gut metagenome | biome: human gut; feature: human-associated habitat; material: faeces... | reverse complement strand
AAGGAGGATTTTTTATGCCTAAAAACAAGTTTCAGGAAGTTATTTTTACGATTATCATGGTGTTTGTAATGGTCTATGCCATGATCTGCTACAACATTGTACTGAATACAGGGACAATGACAAATGAGACATTTCTGTTAGCTTTTCATGAATTAACATTCATGGGACCGATCGCGTTTATTCTTGATTTCTTTATCATCGGTGGTCTTGCAAAGAAGATTGCATTTGGTATTGTGGATATGAGAAGAGATAATCCGTTCCACCTTGTACTTGCAATCTCAGCAGTATCCGTTGCATTTATGTGTCCATGTATGAGCTTTGCGGCAACTGTGCTGATCAAACATGCACCGACAAGTCAGATCATTCCCACATGGCTCCAGACAACAGCAATGAACTTTCCGATGGCATTCTTCTGGCAGATTTTTTATGCCGGACCATTCGTAAGATTTATTTTCGGAAAGCTTTTTCCGGAGAAAGAAAAGGCAGCAGCTTCTGCCGAATAAAAAATATGTAATTTTGACTGCAGCATTCTGTATTTCAGGATGCTGCTTTTTTTGTGTTCTTATCTACACAACATAAATTGTACTTATTTTAATACACTATTGACAAATTCTGTCATTTCTTGTAATATCATATAAAACATATCGAATAACTATGAAAAGTAGAGAATGCAAAAAAACTACTGGTACTTTAAAGGAGATGAAACATGATCAGAAAATTATTTGCCTTTGGTCTTGCAGTTGTACTGGCACTGATGCCGGTACAGGCTTTTGGAAAAACGGTGTCTATCACTAATGTTTCCTATGATCCTACCAGAGAGATGTTTGAACAGTATAATAAAATATTTGAAGACCACTGGAAGGAGAAGACCGGGGATGATGTGGAAGTGATACAGTCCCATGGCGGTTCAGGGAAACAGGCACTTGAGGTTGCCAATGGTCTGGATGCAGATGTGGTAACCCTGGCACTGGAATATGATATTGAGTCTATTGAAAACGCAGGGCTGATCAAGGCAGGATGGAAAGATAAATTTGACAATGACAGTTCTCCTTATACATCCACTATCGTATTTCTGGTGAAGAAAGGAAATCCCAGGGATATCAAAGACTGGGACGATCTGGTAAATAAAAAGGTCGAGATCATCACCCCGGACCCGAAGAGCAGTGGTGGTGCCTGCTGGAACTTTTTAGCAGCACTTTCCTATATAAAGGAGCAGACCGATGATGAGAAGGAGCAGAAAGCATTTCTGCAGAAACTTTACTCGCAGGTTTCCGTCATGGATTCCGGAGCGCGCGGTTCCACAACCACGTTTGTGGAAAACCAGAAAGGGGATGTACTGATCGCGTGGGAAAATGAGGCAATTACTACGATGAAAAGTTATCCGGATGAATATGAGATGATTACGCCGAGTGTCAGTATTCTGGCACAACCGAGTGTGGCGATTGTGGATGACAATGCGGATGCCAACGGCACGCAGGAAGTGAGCCGCGAGTACCTGAATTATCTGTACACCGATGATGCGCAGCGGCTGGCGGCAGAATATGGATACCGCCCGAGCAATGAATCAATCCTGAAAGAATTTTCCGACCGTTTTGACCTGAATGTGAAATTATATACGATCAAAGATTACGGCGGCTGGAACGAAACATATAAGAACTATTTTGACGATGGAGCAATGTTTGATGAAATCTACGGCAACGAATAAGACAAAAAAAGTACGTGTGATACCGGGGTATCACCTCACATTGGGAATTACAGTGACAATGCTTTCCCTGATTGTGCTGATCCCGCTGGCATCTGTGATGGTTTCCGCATTAAAACTGCGTCCGGCAGAGTTCTGGTCCCTGATCACGAAGCCGACCGTGCGGCATGCATTTGCGACCAGCATCGGATGTTCGTTTATTGCGGCACTTATAAACAGTGTGTTCGGTGTGATCATTGCCTGGGTGCTTGTAAGATATGAGTTTCCGGGAAAACGTATCCTCGATGGCTGTATTGAGCTTCCGTTTGCACTGCCGACTTCGGTAGCAGGTATCACACTTTCTAAAATGTATTCCGAAAACGGAATCCTCGGGACTCCGCTTGCAAAACTTGGCATCAAAGTATCCTACACACATCTGGGACTGGTCATTGCACTGGTGTTTGTCGGAATTCCGTTTGTCATCCGTGCCGTGCAGCCGGTACTCGAAAAACTTGACGGACAGTATGAAGAAGCAGCATTTATGCTTGGAGCCAACCGGTTTCAGACCTTCCGCAGAGTGCTTCTTCCGGAGATGATGCCCCCGGTTTTAACCGGATTTGGGCTTGCCTTTGCCAGAGGAATTGGTGAGTACGGAAGTGTCATTTACATATCCGGAAACAGTGCAAGGGAACATACGCAGGTGATCTCCTATGTGATCATGCAGAAGCTTGGATATATTGATTATGCGAGTGCCACGGCAATCGCACTGGTAATGTTGATTTTGTCGTTTGTTTTACTGCTTGCTGTGAATATCGTACAGATGAAACAGGCAGCTAGAACCAACAATGTGTAAGTGCAACAGGGAACCAACCAATTCGTTTTAAGAAAGGGAGTTCGTTTTTATGGAACAAAAGAAAAGTACGAAATACATCTTAATAGCCATCAGCGTTCTTTTCATATTTGTTATGCTGATTCTTCCCCTGTTTTCGATTCTCTTCAGTGCATTGAAAGAAGGATTTGCTTTTTATCTGCAGGCGGTCACAACCGAATATGTGCGTTCGGCTCTTTTGGTCACATTGCTTGCAACCGTGATCGCGGTAGTTGTCAATACGTTTTTTGGAATCGTGGCGGCATGGCTTTTAACGAAGTTTTCCTTCCGTGGGAAACAGGTGCTTGCCACGCTGATCGATATCCCATTTTCAATCTCTCCCGTCATTGTAGGTCTTGCCTTTTTGATGACCTTCGGACGGCTCGGCTGGACGTATCCGGCAATCCGGGCGATCAACCAGTTTTTCGGAACAAACATCCGCATTACGTTTGCGTTACCGGGTGTGGTGCTTGCCACAATTTTTGTCACTTTCCCGTTTGTATCGCGTGAGATCATCCCGATCTTAAATGCACAGGGAAAGGATGAGGAAGAGGCGGCGGCGCTTATGGGGGCAAACGGATTTACCATTTTCCGGAAAATTACCCTTCCGCAGATGAAATGGGGACTGATCTATGGTATCATTTTATGTACGGCGCGTGCGTTGGGCGAGTTTGGAGCAGTCAATGCACTGTCCAAGACAAGAGGACAGACCTTTACGCTTCCGCTCGAGATTGATGCCTTATATATGTCGGGGACAGATACTTCCATCACCTCCGCGTTTGCGGTATCTTCCATTCTGGTCATTATTGCGGTGATCGTGCTGATACTTAGAAACATTTTTGAATATAGAAGTAAAAACAGTAAAGGGATACAGTAAGGAGTCAGGCTATGTACGTGGAAATGAGAGATATTTGTAAAAATTACGGAAACTTCCGGGCTTCCGACCATGTCAGCTTTGGCATTGAAAAAGGAAAATTAGTCGCACTGCTTGGACCTTCCGGAAGCGGAAAGACCACACTGCTTCGCATGATCGCGGGGCTTGAGACACCAAACAGTGGCGATATCTATATTGACGGGCAGCGTGTCAACGATGTGCCGGCGGCAAAACGAGGCATCGGTTTTGTATTTCAGAACTATGCATTGTTCCGTTATATGACCGTCTACGACAACGTAGCTTTTGGCCTCGAACTTGCCAAGGTGCCGAAAAAAGAAATCAAAAAGCGCGTGACCGAACTGTTGGAACTGACCGGATTAAGCGGAATGGAAAAGCGTTATCCGAACCAGTTGTCCGGTGGGCAGCGTCAGCGAGTGGCATTTGCCCGCGCACTGGCACCGAATCCGCAGGTACTTCTTCTCGATGAGCCGTTTGCGGCAATCGATGCAAAAGTCCGCACTGAACTTCGCAACTGGCTTCGCGAGATGGTTGTAAAGCTTGGCATTACAAGCATTTTTGTTACCCATGATCAGGATGAAGCCGTCGAGGTGGCCGATGAGATTATCATCACAAACCATGGACATATCGAGCAGATGGGAACACCGATGGAAATTTATAAATCACCGGACACCCCGTTCGTGGCACAGTTTATCGGCCGTTCCTCGATCGTAGAGCATTATGAGCGTCTGCTTGGATTTGATCCGGTCGAGGGCGCAACCCACGCAGTTATCCGTCCGGAATTTGTCCGCATGTCCAGAAGCGAGCCACCGCAGCACATGAGTGCCGCCGAGCGTGGAATCGTAAAAGATGTGATATTCCGAGGAAATCATCTGGATGTTGTCGTTGATGTGGGAGGTATCCCGATCGTCACCGAGCGCTCACTTGAAAAAGATCCGGTTGAAATTGGAGAACAGGTATATGTCTTAATTTACCGCCTGTATATATTTGATGAAAACCAGACCTATCTTGTAGAAAATAAGGAAATGCAGGAAGGTGAGGTCTTCTACATTTAATCACAAGGAAGGATTACTTATGAAAATCGAGGGGAAAAAAATACTCCATACGGATGTCCTCATCATCGGCGGCGGCACAGCAGGCTGCTACGCGGCAATGACCATCCGTGAACAATCTGATTATTCCATAATCATAGCAGAAAAAGCCAACATCAAGCGCAGCGGCTGTCTGGCAGCCGGAGTCAACGCGCTCAATGCCTATATCACCAAAGGTCATGTTCCGCAGGATTACGTGGACTACGCCACAAAAGATGCCGACGGCATCGTCCGGCCGGATCTGCTTTTGACCATGTCCGAAGGACTCAACCGTGTGACCGCCAAAATGGAACAGCTTGGTCTGGTCATCTTAAAAGACGAAAACGGCGAGTATGTGGCAAGAGGAAATCGCAATATCAAGATCAACGGCGAAAACTTCAAGCCGCTTCTTGCAGATGCTGTCAGCAAATTAGACGATGTGACCGTCATCAACCAGTTAAACATCACCGATTATCTGGTAAACAATAATAAGATCGAAGGAGCCGTCGGTTTTTCCATTGCAGACGGTACGGCCTACGAGATCCGCGCAAAAAAAGTGCTGATCGCAACCGGAGGAGCCGCAGGACTTTACCGCCCGAACAATCCGGGTTTTTCCCGTCATAAAATGTGGTATCCGCCGTTTAACACCGGTGCCGGATATGCCATGGGAATTGAAGCCGGAGCCGAGATGACCACATTTGAGATGCGCTTTATCGCCCTGCGCTGTAAAGATACGATTGCTCCGACCGGAACGATTGCACAGGGTGTCGGAGCAAAGCAGATCAACGCACACGGAGAAGTGTATGAGACAAAATACGGTCTGACTACTTCCCAGCGTGTGTACGGAACTGTTGAAGAAAATGTACAGGGACGCGGACCATGTTATCTTCGCACCGAAGGCATCTCCGCAGAACAGGATGAATCGCTCTTAAAAGCATACTTAAACATGGCGCCGGGACAGACACTCAAGTGGGTGGAATCCGGGAAAAATCCAAGCGAACAGAACGTGGAAATCGAGGGAACCGAGCCGTACATCGTAGGTGGTCATACCGCCAGCGGTTACTGGGTAGACACCGAACGCGAGACAACGATCCACGGACTCTACGCTGCCGGAGATGTGGCAGGCGGCTGTCCACAGAAATATGTAACCGGCGCACTGGTGGAGGGCGAGATCGCAGCCCATTCCATCGTGCAGAAATTAAACGAAGAACAGGTGGCAGATACGGCGGCTTCTGATGAAGAAGCGGTTCTTGAAAATAAAATTGCCGAGTATGATGCATTTCTCACAAAGCAGGACCCGGCATTTACCGTTGAGGAACTCGAGGAAGCCATGCAGAAAGTCATGGACCAGTATGCAGGCGGAATCGGAACCCATTACCAGTTCAACGAAAAGCAGCTTGCCATGGCGGAAGAAAAAATAAAGAAACTGCAGATCCTTGCAAAAGGACTTGCGGCAGCCGATATGCATGAGCTGATGTTTATCTATGAGCTGAAAGAACGGCTGACCGTGTGCTTGACTGTGATCGCACATCTGCGTGCACGCAAGGAGACACGCTGGCACAGTTTCGCGGAGAATCTGGATTATCCGGAGAAGAGTGATGCATGGCTCTGCTATGTAAACTCGAAAAAGAACGGGGACCAGATTACGATGATCCGCAGAGATCTGGTGAAAGGAGGAGAAACCTATGAGCATCTCGATTGATTCCATGAAATGCAGGGCATGTGGAAAATGTCTGGATGTCTGTCCGGGAAGCCTGATCGTGCGCGGTGAAGACAAAAAAGCCGTGATCCGGTATCCGAAGGACTGCTGGGGATGCGCCTCCTGTATCAAGGAGTGTCCGTTTGAGGCAATTTCCTATTACCTGGGTGCCGACATCGGCGGCATGGGAAGCCAGATGACCGTTCATACGGAAGGAGATCTGTTACACTGGCGAATTAAAAAAACAGATGGTACAATAGAAACAATTGTTGTGAATAAAAAGGATTCGAATAAATATTAAGGAGGAAGATCATGAGTCAATTATCTCATCTTGATGCACTCGAAGCGGAAGCAATCTACATTATCCGTGAGGTAGCGGCGGAGTGTGAAAAACCAGTAATGCTTTATTCCATAGGAAAGGACAGTTCGGTAATGCTTCATCTTGCCATGAAAGCATTTTATCCGGAGAAGCCGCCATTCCCATTTTTACATGTGAACACGACATGGAAATTCAAGGAAATGATTCAGTTCCGTGATGAGACGGCAAAGAAACTTGGGATTAACATGATCGAGTATATCAACGAGGACGGTGTAAAGCGTGGCATCAATCCGTTTGATTACGGCAGCCAGTACACCGACATCATGAAGACACAGGCATTAAAACAGGCGTTGAATAAATACGGATTTACTGCAGCATTCGGCGGCGGACGTCGTGATGAGGAAAAATCCCGTGCAAAAGAGAGAATTTTCTCTTTCCGTAATGAGAATCATGCATGGGACCCGAAGAACCAGAGACCGGAGATGTGGAAACTTTATAACTCCAAGATCAACAAGGGTGAGAGTATTCGTGTGTTCCCGATTTCCAACTGGACGGAGACGGATATCTGGGAGTACATAAAGAGAGAAAACATCGATATCGTGCCGCTGTATTTTGCAGCAAAGCGTCCGGTGATTGAGCGTGACGGACAGATTATCATGGTGGATGATGATCGTCTGAAACTTCGTCCGGGTGAGAAAATTGAATACAAGAATGTGCGTTTCCGTACCTTGGGATGCTATCCACTGACCGGGGGAATCGAATCCAACGCGACCACATTAGATGAGATTATTGACGAGACCTTGAGTGCTGTAGAGTCTGAGCGGACCACCCGTGTCATTGACAACGAGGCAGCCGGCAGCATGGAACGAAGAAAGAGGGAGGGTTATTTCTAAAATGAGCGGATTATTGAAATTTATTACCTGCGGTAGTGTAGACGATGGAAAGTCCACACTGATCGGACATATTTTATATGATTCCAAACTGCTTTACGCAGATCAGGAGAAAGCGTTGGAGCTGGATTCCAAAGTAGGAAGCCGCGGCGGCGCAATCGATTACTCCCTCCTTCTGGACGGACTGATGGCAGAGCGTGAACAGGGTATCACTATTGATGTGGCATACCGTTACTTTACAACCGAAAAGAGAAGCTTTATCGTGGCAGATACTCCGGGACATGAGGAGTACACAAGAAACATGGCAGTCGGTGCATCCTTTGCAGACCTTGCCGTTATCCTTGTGGATGCAAAGCAGGGCGTGCTCGTACAGACCAGAAGACATGCAAGAATCTGTGCACTGATGGGAATCCGTTACTTTGTATTTGCTGTAAATAAGATGGATCTTGTCGATTACAGTGAGGAGCGTTTCAAGGAGATCGTTGACCAGATTCAGGAACTTTCCAAGGAACTGCATTTAGCAAGTGTCAAGATCATTCCGGTATCTGCAACCGAGGGTGACAATGTCACCACCCATTCCGACAATATGCCATGGTACACGCAGGAGCCACTGCTTGCTTACTTAGAGAATATCGATGTGAGCGAAAAGAAGCAGGAAGAAGGCTTCTATATGCCGGTACAGCGTGTCTGCCGTCCGGATCACACGTTCCGTGGTTTCCAGGGACAGATCGAGAGTGGCGCTGTATCGGTCGGTGATACAATCGTGACTCTGCCAAGCAATGAGCATGCAAAAGTAAAGAGCATTTTAGTCGGAGATAAAGATGCACAGACTGCAGATGCAGGCCGTCCAGTTACCATCCAGCTTGACAAGGAAGTGGATGTATCCCGCGGATGTGTTCTTGCAAAAGATACGAAGCTTCCGGTCAGCAAGAAATTTACCGCAACAATCCTCTGGATGGACGATGAGGAACTGACCGTCGGCAAAGATTATCTCGTAAAACTCGGTACACGTACGATTCCGGGTATCTTAAAGAATATCCAGTACAAGATTGATGTCAACACCGGTGAATTTATTCCGGTTGGCCGCCTGCGCAAGAACGAGATTGCGGTCTGCGATCTGGTATTGCAGGAAGAGATCGTCATTGATGCTTTTGCAAAGCATAAGACATTGGGAGAACTGATCCTGGTCGACCGTATTTCCAACATGACCTCCGCATGTGGTGTTGTGGAAAATCCAACGCTCGATGAGACGAAAGACTTAAAATGCGCATTTGCCCACGGAAATCTCAAGGCAAACGGAGATATCTTCGAGGAATATTATTATGACCTTGAGGCGATGAACGTCTTTAAGGTACAGCCTTCCGATAAAACTTACACGATCGGTGATGTGATTCCGGTCAAGGGTGAGACGTATCAGTATCCGGACAGCTTTGATGTGGTTGTTCTGCGTGAGCAGGTAGCGGTATCCATCCGTGACCAGAAGGTTACTGCAATTATTCCGCTTGCTGACTTTGCATACAACGATGTGCCTGTCATCAACGGCCGTGGATTTGCGGTTCATGTAACAAGTGCCGCAGATGTGGATGCGTTCAAGAAGGAGCTTTCCGCAGAGGGCAGGGAGATCTCTGAGAACTTCTTTAATAAGTGGGTTGATTTTGAGACTTACCGCCGCATCGTATTTAAGGATGAGCACTGGACAGAATAATCATTTTATTATGAGAATGGAATCCCTGCTGGTTTTAACCAGTGGGGATTTTTTTGCTGGAAAAATAAGTGGAAATAAAAGGTTGACAATAGGGTATGATTGCGGTATATTAACTATAACATATTAAACCTATTAGATAAGTATGAATTAGGGGAAATGAAATGGGATTCAACACAGAACTACTACATGGTACAAAAACCGGAGATCCGGTGACCGGAGCCACACTTACCCCGGTGTACCAGTCCAGTGCTTTCTTTCAGCCATCGGCAGAGCAGCATGAGAAGCTGTTTCACAACAAAGCTGCTGGATATTCTTACACGAGAATCAATAACCCGACCATCGCAGCATTTGAAGAACGCATGACGGTTCTGGAAAAAGGTGTGGCATCCGTTGCCTGTGCATCCGGCATGGCGGCAATTACCAATGCCCTTCTGAATATCGTAGGAAGTGGTGATGAGATCATCACAAGCACCAGCCTGTATGGAGGAACGATTGATCTTTACCACGATCTGGAAGCGTTTGGGATTACAACAATTTTTGCAGATACGAATGATCTGGCAGATCTCGAATCCAAGATCACGGATAAGACGAGAGTCATCTTCGCGGAGACGATTGGCAATCCAAAGCTGGATGTGACCGACATCCCGGCACTTGCAGGGATCGCAAAGCGGCACAATCTTCCGCTCATGATCGATAATACGGTAGCTACCGCGTTTCTCGTTCGTCCGCTCGAACTTGGCGCAGACATCGTGATCAATTCCACATCCAAATACATCAACGGCAACAGCAGTGCCATCAGTGGTGTGATCACCGATGCGGGAAGATTCAAATGGGATCTGGAGCGGTATCCGGGCATGAAAGACTATAAAAAGTTTGCAAAATTTGCCTTTACTGCAAAACTGAGAAACGGATTGTTCCGCAACATGGGAGCCTGTATGGCGCCGCAGACTGCATACTATAATCTGCTTGGTATGGAGACACTGGGGCTTCGTATGGAGCGGGCGTGTGACAACGCAATGCAGCTTGCGGCTTATCTGGAAACCATTCCGGGAATCAGCGTAAACTATCCGGGACTTGCATCGAGTCCGTGGAACGGTGTGGCAAAGCAGTTGCTGAATGGAAGATTTGGAGCAATTTTAACCATTCGCGTGGGAAGCAAGGAACGCGCTTTTGCAATCATGAATGCGCTGACCATTCCGCAGATCGTATCCAATATCGGAGATACCAAGACACTGATCGTACATCCGGAATCCACACTGGCGGCACACTCAACCGAGCAGGAAAAGATTGACGCCGCCGTATTTGATGATATGATAAGAATAAGTGTCGGTATTGAGGATATCGAAGATCTGAAGCAGGATTTTACAGCAGCAATCCAAAATACCGTCGGATAAACAAAGAAAAATACACAAGGTTTAAAGGAGAGAGTAATGGCTGTTGATTATGCTACATTGAAAAAAGGCGGATTTATGCGCCAGAAACAAAAAAATAATTTTTCCCTGCGGCTGGCTGTGGTAGGTGGAAATCTTACAGCAGAGAATTTACAGATTATCGCAAAGGTTGCAGAAAAATACGGAGACGGACACGTACATCTGACTTCCCGTCAGAGTGTGGAAATCCCATTTATCAAACTTGACGATGTAGAAGAAGTTAAGGAAGTGCTGGCAACCGGGGGATGTAAGCCGGGTGTGTGTGGACCGCGTGTCCGTACGATTACAGCCTGTCAGGGATCGGCGGTATGCCCTAGTGGAAATATTGACAGTTATGATATTGCAAAAAAACTGGATGAGCGTTATTTTGCAAGAGAACTTCCGCATAAGTTTAAATTTGGTGTAACCGGATGCCAGAACAACTGCTTAAAGGCAGAAGAAAATGATGTCGGAATCAAGGGTGCATCCATTGTGGAATGGGAGGAAGCAGCCTGCATCAACTGTGGGATCTGTGAGAAGACCTGCCGCGTGGATGCAATCAGTACCGTGGACGGAAAAATCGTTCTCAATGAGGAAAAATGTAACAACTGCGGACGCTGTGTAAAGGCCTGTCCGACCGATGCATGGAAAGCGACACCTGCATTTGAGGTATCTTTCGGTGGACTGTTTGGAAACCGCGTATACAAAGGCGAGAAGTATCTTCCGCTTGTGACATCCGAGGAACAGTTATTCCGCATTACCGATGCGGCAATCCAGTTCTTTGATGACAATGCCAATCCGGGAGAGCGTTTCCGCATGACACTCGAGAGAGTGGGACTTGATAAATTTGAAGAGAAGATAAAGGAGGCATACAATGGCTGATTTTACAATTGATGAAACTGTAGATATTACGGATGTGGTCTGCCCGATGACGTTTGTCAAGGCAAAGGTAGCCATGGAAGAGTTAGAGATCGGACAGGTGCTTTCCGTACATATGAATGATGGAGAGCCGGTGCAGAACGTACCGAGAAGTTTCAAGGAAGAGGGACAGCAGGTATTAAAGCTGATCGACAATGAAGATGGAACTTATGACCTTATTGTAAAGAAACTCGAAGAGTAGACAAGAGAGGTTAAGCGCATGGCAGCAAGAGTAAGTAAAGATAATTTTGAAGCGGAGGTTTTGCAGGCTTCTATACCGGTACTGGTGGAGTTTTATTCCGATTCCTGCATTCCGTGCAAACAGATGTCACCGATTCTTGGCGATATCGAAGATGATTATGAGGATCGCTTAAAAGTGGTCAAAGTCAATGCAAATTTTGACGGGGAACTGGCAGAACAGTATTCCGTTATGGTTTCTCCGACCATCCTGTTTTTCAAAGATGGAAAGGAAGCAGAGCGTGTGCGCGGTCTGATTAAGAAACCGGAACTGGAAGAAATTGTGAAAAAATATATTTAGGAGGAGTTACCGATGAAAGTAACAATCGCAGGAAACGTAAAAGACATCAAAGAGGGAACCACGCTGGCACAGCTCGTTGTTGACGAGAAGGTTGAAAATCCGGAATATGTGACCGTTACCGTAAACGATGATTTCGTAGAAAATCACGATCTTGCAAACGTAACATTAAAGGAAAACGATGTAGTTGAATTCTTATACTTCATGGGAGGAGGAAGCTTCTAATGGCATTTACCAATGAACAGATGGAGCGTTACAGCCGTCACATCATCCTGCAGGAGGTTGGTGTGAAGGGACAGAAAAAGCTCCTCAACGGAAAAGTTTTGATTATCGGTGCGGGCGGACTCGGTGCACCGGCAGCAATGTATCTTGCCGCAGCCGGTGTGGGAACCATCGGTATTGTCGATGCAGATGAAGTTGATCTGTCCAACTTACAGCGTCAGATCATTCACGGCACCGCGGATGTAGGAAAAGCAAAGGTAAAATCTGCAAAAGAGACCATGAACGCAATGAACCCGGATGTAACCGTAAATACATACCGTGAGTTCGTTACTTCTGAAAATATTATGGATCTCATTAAAGATTATGATTTCATCATTGATGGAACCGATAACTTCCCGGCAAAATTCTTAATCAACGATGCCTGTGTAATGGCAAAGAAGCCATTTTCCCATGCAGGAATCATCCGTTTCAAGGGTCAGCTCATGACCTATGTTCCGGGAGAAGGACCATGCTATCGTTGTGTATTCAAGAATCCACCACCAAAGGATGCAGTTCCGACTTGTAAGCAGGCAGGTGTCATCGGCGCAATGGGCGGTGTCATCGGATCCTTACAGGCGATGGAAGCCATCAAATATCTGATCGGTGTGGGCGATCTCTTAACCGGAAAGCTTCTGACTTTTGATGCGTTAAAGATGGAATTCCACACGATCAAACTGCCAAAGGCAGATCATAAGTGTGCAATCTGTGGCGATCATCCGACCATCACAGAACTGATTGATTACGAGCAGATCGAGTGCCCGGATCACTGAGGTATCGCGTAAGCGATATCTTCTACGCAGTTCGCCTCCGCGAAGCGGACTTTTATATGCGAACTGCTCCACATGAGGTATCGCGTAAGCGATATCTCCTACGCAAATCGCCTCTGCGAAGCAGACTTTATATGCGATTTGCTCCTTGAAAAGGAGGAAAATTTTATGCTTACCATGAAAAAAGCAGACTATGAAAAAATCTTAGCTCATGCGAAGGAAAACCTTCCGGAAGAGGCATGTGGTCTGATTGCAGGCACCAAAGACGGTGACAAAAAGATCATCGAGAAGGTGTACCTTCTGGAGAATGTGGATCACACCAATGAGCATTTTTCCATGAACCCGAAGGAACAGCTTGCCGCAGTTAAAGATATGCGTGCGAACCATCTGGTACCGCTTGGCAACTGGCATTCCCATCCGGAATCGCCGTCACGCCCGTCCGAGGAAGATAAGCGTCTGGCATATGATCCGACGGTCAATTACCTGATTCTTTCCCTGATGGATAGGGATCAGCCGGTGCTTAAAGCTTTTGACATTGACAAAGAGAAAAATGTGACGATTGAAGAACTGGTTATTCAGTAAAGGGTATCCGTCTGCGGATAGATTTTCTATCTGGGGTATCTCGCGTAAGCGATATCTCCTATGCAGCTTAGAAATTGCCGAATAGAAATGCTGCCTGTACAATATTGCTGTCAGGCAGCATTTTTCGGTAGTATGGTGCAAAGATTATCTTTTTACATGATCAGTAACAAAAATGCCAGACCGTAATAAGTCACAACAGCCACAAGGTCATTGACGGTTGTAATGAGTGGACCGGATGCAACCGCAGGATCGATTTTTATCTTATGGAAAAACATGGGAATCACAGTACCTACGAGGCTTGAGATCACCATTGCCACGAGAAGCGAGATGCCGACGCAGCCAGAGATGCCAAATGCTCCGATCCAGGTGTATCCCTTAAACAGGTGGATGTAGATGCCAAGCAGTGCAAGTGCCATAATACCAAGGATTCCACCATTTAAAAGACCAATTTTCATTTCTTTTACCAGTAAGAAAAGTTTTTGTTTTCCGGTGAGTGTTTCATCCATCAGGACACGGATGGTAACTGCCAGAGACTGGGTACCAACGTTCCCGGCCATGTCAAGCACAAGGGACTGGAAACAGATTACGATCGGAAGCACAGCCACAACATGCTCAAAGACACCTACAACAGAGGAAACGATCATCCCGAGGAACAGCAGGATGATGAGCCATGGGAGACGTTTTTTCATGCTTTGTACAGTGGTTTCTTTGAGATCTTCTTCGGCGGTGAGACCGGCCAGTTTTGCGTAGTCTTCCCCCATCTCATTGTCAACCATCTCTACGATATCTTCGGATGTAATAACACCGAGCATATGACCGTCCTGCGACAGGACAGGAATGGAATCTTCCGAATAATCCATGATTTTTTCCATGCAGTCATCAATTTTTTCGTGATCGGTTACCGATGGATAGGAGTGGACGATAATATCATCAAGCACATCATGTTTTCTTGCAATAATAAGATCTTTCAGATCAATAGCACCGGCAAATTTCAGGGATTCATCCAGTACATAAATGGTTGAAATATTGTCATTGGTTCCGGCCTGACGTACCAGTTCGCTCATTGCCTGACGGACGGAAAGTCCCTTTGGAATGCAGATGTAGTTGGTTGTCATGCAGCTTCCGATTTCGTCATCGTCATAGGAAAGCAGCATTTTTACATCTTTTATGGCAGCTTTGTCCAGGTTTTCCACGATTTCATATTTCTTTTTATCGTCGAGTGTTTCGAGGACGTCAACGGCATCATCGGAATCCATCAGGGAAACTACTTTGGAGGCATCTTTGACGGAGAGTTCGGAAAAGTAGATTTGTGGTTCATCCAGATATGCGAAGATTTCCGCAATTTTCTGTGGCCCCAGAAGCGTATAAATACGTTTCCTTTCTTTTGGAGTCATAACCGTAAGCATATCGGCAATGTCGTTTTCGTGATAATTAGATAAGCATTTTAAGATTTCATGGTCATTCTGTTTGCTTCGGATCAGCTTTGTAAGCTCTAAATATTTCTTGTTCATATGAATTCTCCTTTCCTTGTGTGCAGTCATCATGTGCAACAAAAGCTACATCATGCTGCGGATATGCACAATAGAAAAGGGCTCAGGTATACAGTTTTATATATTCAGGCACAAAAAAAGCACCTACCGGTGCTTTAAACATCATGAATCGGCAAAATTCATTTTCCAGTGAAAACGATAATTTTACCAGTGAAAAAAGCATCGGCATTCAAATGTCTACTTCGCCCAAAACTATCGTTACTGTCCATGAATTTCACCTCCATTACTCAGATTTTTATGATTGTGGATTTAAATCCTTGGTTATGGTAGCATTTGTAAATGAATTTTTCAACCCGGAATCACGTAAAATTTTTGTAAAAGAAGGATATTTTGTCATTTTTAAAGAAAAGAAAATAGCGCATTGTATAGGGGTATGGTAAAATAGGAAAGAATAAAAATGCCATTATTTATGAAATAGATTTTTTGAAAATCAGGAGGAATAACATGTACGATTTAGTCATTATAGGAAGCGGTCCGGCAGGTCTTTCGGCAGCTGTTTACGCAAAGCGTGCCTGTCTGGATGTGGTTGTTTTAGAGAAAGAGCCGATGGGGGGCGGACAGATGATTTATACGCAGGAAGTTGATAATTATCTGGGACTGCCGGAAACCAATGGGTTTGATCTGGCACAGAAATTTGAGCAGCATGCAAAAGCACTGGAGGTTCCGTTCATCAGCGATGAAGTGGATAACGTAGAGAAAAATACAGACGGAACGTGGAAAATCACCGGTGCTTCCGGAACCGTCTATGAGACAAAAACGGTACTGCTGGCAACCGGAGCCGGACACCGGAAACTCGGGGTGCCGGGAGAAGAAACACTGGCAGGAGCCGGGGTGTCTTACTGTGCAACCTGTGATGGAGCTTTTTTCCGTAACAAGACAGTGGCGGTTGTCGGCGGTGGAGATGTGGCACTGGAAGATGCCCTGTATCTGGCAGCCGGATGTGAAAAAGTGTATCTGATTCACCGCAGACAGGAACTGCGTGGCACGAAGGTACTGCAGGAACAGGTGGCAAATGAGCCGAAGATCACCTTCCTGCCGGATACCGTGGTGAAAGAAATCTGTGGGGAGCAGATGGTCGATCATCTGGTAATCGCAAACACCGGAACAGGAGAAGAAAAAGAACTGCCGGTCAGCGGTATCTTTATCGCAGTCGGTATGAATCCGCAGACCGATGCGGTGGCTTCTGTGCTGGATTTAGATCATGGCTATGTGCGCGCCGGAGAAGACGGGGTGACGGAGCAGCCGGGGCTTTTTGTGGCAGGAGATGTCCGCACCAAAAAGCTGCGTCAGATTGTGACCGCGGTGGCGGATGGTGCCAACAGTGTGACAGGTATTGTGGAGTATCTCAAAACTTTATAAATTGCTGGTTAACTGCGGGGCTGGGAGCCTTTTGTTTTCAGAGGGACGGATTTGCGAGGAGTCTGTTCTAAATATAAGGTTTCTCTATGCGACGGAAGAAGGGGGACATTCTCTTTCTACAGAAAAATTTACAAGTCAGCGCCGATGTTGATTTCAGGTTGGTTTGGCAAAGGTTTTACTTTTATGCTATTAACGTTATATGATGGAATTACGGCGCAGTTGTAAATTTGTTCTTCCGAAAGAAATGTCCCCCTCCTTCCTGTGGATTGGAAAACCATAAGTAAAAGAATGATGCCCGCAAATCCTGTCTGTGTGACAAATATAAAGGCACCAGAACCTGCAGTTAAAGGGACGCCTCAAAAACAGCTACGAATCCCATGAACTGGAATAAACATAAAAATACCCTGTTAAATCACTCAATGATAAGGCCGGGTATCTATAGACGAAAAATTAAAGTTTTAGGTGACGGTTTTCCGAAATTTTAATGCTTGAAATCAGGAAATGTCACCTATATAGTAAAAATTGCTTTTCCAGATACCGGTTTTTTAGAAAAAGCGGTACCTGGAGAAGCAATTTTTGATCTATAGAGACTTTCCGGTATCTGAATATTAAATTTTCAGTGTGTAGGTACCACAATGGTATCTTTTACATGAATTTTATTTGCATAGATACCACGGTGGAATTTTTTACTGAATTTTATTTGCATAGATACCACGATGGCATTTTTCCTATGAATTTTGATTATACAGCCCCCATCTTTCATTTATAAGTTCATAATGCCTGATCATATAAAAGCTTCAATAGAACGATTGTTTCACAAAATACCAGCAATGAAATTTCCACTTATTTGCATGTCAAACTTCCAAAGTATTTATCACTTTACCGTAAGCACTCATTGTATGCATTTCCTTCCGGGAGCGCCTTTAACTGCAGGTTCTGGTGCCTTTATATTTATTCAACAGACAGGATTTGCGGAAATATGTTTCTCAATTATATTTTCTCCAGCTAACAGGAAGAAGGGGAACATTTCTTTCGGAAGAACAAATTTGCAACTTGCTCTGGCACTCACAACCCATAGTGAATTGCGTAAACTGAAAAATTTTACTTCACGTACCTGAAACCAACGCCAGAGCTAATTTGTAAATTTTTCTGGAGAAAGAGAATGTCCCCCTTCTTCCGTCGCATCGAAAAAACTTATATTTAAAATAATCCCCGTAAATCCGTCCCTTCTGCCAAATTCCAAAGACTCCCAGACCATGCCGTTAACCAGCCATTTCATTGTCTATAAAAAATTCCGCATTGAGATTCAAGCAAAATTCAATCTTTCCATGGTACCGTAGAAAGAAAGGAAAATTATTCCTACAATACCTATTGACATGATAGGAATTAAGGGGTATGATAAACGAAAGTCAAGGGAGGCGGAAACATGAAGCGAAAATCATTTTCAATGGTAAAGAAAATAGCGGTACTGTCCATGGCAACAATTCTGTTGATTGGATGTACCGGATGCGGAAGCAAAAAAAGTCATGTACTGACAATCACTAACGTCTCCTACGATCCGACAAGAGAATTTTATGAAGCATATAATCCTCTGTTTGAGAAATATTATAAGGAAAAAACGGGAAAAGAAGTGGATATTATTCAATCCCACGGAGGTTCCGGTGCACAGGCACGCTCTGTTGTGGAAGGATGCAATGCTGATGTCGTTACACTGGCACTGGAGCATGATATCACACTGATCGAGCGAAAAGATTATATTAAGAATCCCAAGCCAAGTGGCTATCGAAGTCTTCATCTGATCGTACAAGTACCGATCTTTTTACAAAATGAAAAGAAGATGGTGAATGTTGAAGTGCAATTTCGAACGATCGCTATGGATTTCTGGGCAAGTCTTGATCATAAGATGCGTTATAAGAAAGAGTTGTCCGATGAAGAAGTGGAAATCCTTCAGGAAGAACTTTATGATTGTGCAAAACAAAGTGCAGCACTTGATGAACGAATGCAGAGGATCAGAGATCGAATCACACAAAAACGGGAGAAAGAAGCCATTCTTCTGGAAGATCAACACGATAAATGTTGATCATTTTACGAAGTGTGATTTCTTAAATTGTAATTTCTGACAGACTGTGATAGAATAGGACAAGTATTAAAAAAAGTATAAAAATTTGTTAAGAAAGTGTTAATGAATTGAGGGTAAAAAATGAATATTATCATTGTTGGGTGTGGTAGAATCGGTTCTACGCTTGTTGAGGAATTAAGTGGCGAGAACCATGACATTTCCATTATTGATGAGAAAGCAGATGTTGTACAGAAACTTGCTGAAACACATGATGTATTAGGTGTGATCGGGAATGGAGCAAGTTATAGTATTCTGTCAGACGCAGGAGTTGAGACAGCAGATATCATTATTGCAGTTACGAACTCTGACGAATTGAATCTTTTGTGTTGTCTGATCGCGAAGAAGGCAGGAAGATGTGAGACGGTTGCCAGAGTGAGAAATCCTGTTTATTATGATGAGATCAGTTTCATAAAGGAAGAGATGGGAATTTCTGTTGTGCTGAATCCAGAATTAAGTGCGGCATATGAGATTGCAAGATTACTAAGATTCCCTTCTGCAATGGAAGTGAATAAGTTTTCTAAAGGCAGGATCGAGATGTTAAAATACCGTATCCCACATAATTCTAAATTAGATGGAATGACATTGATCGATGTCAGTAATCAGTTAAATTGTGAGATATTGATCTCTGCGGTAGAGCGTAAGAAAGAATTGATCATTCCAAATGGTTCTTTTCAGTTAAGAGAGAAAGATATAATTTCATTTGTTGGAAGGCCAAACTGTGCAATGGAATTTTTCAGGAAGATTGGGGAAAGAAAGAATCAGGTTCATGAAGCAATGATCATAGGTGGAAGTAAGATTGGATTTTATTTATCAAAATTACTTGTTTCTAGTGGAATTGGTGTAAAACTGATCGATAAAGACAGAGATCAATGTGAGAGATTAAATGAGAGTATTCCAGATGCGATGATCATCCATGGAAATGGAAATGACCATGATATGCTGTTAGAAGAAGGTCTGACGGATGTAGATGCATTTATTGCCCTTACGAATCACGATGAGGAGAATATGTTCTTGTCTCTGTATGCACAGAGCCAGAGTGATGCAAAATTGGTCACAAAGGTACAGAAATTGAATTACGATGCCATGATCGAACGATTAGATCTTGGAAGTATGATTTATCCGGAATATCTGACAGCACAATATATTATTCAGTATGTAAGAGCAAGACAAAATTCCATCGGAAGTAATATTGAGAATCTCTACAAATTAATGGATGGAAGAGCGGAAGCACTGGAATTTCATATTCAGAAAGGTTCTCCAGTCATTGGAAGACCAATTAAAGATCTGTTATTGATTGATAATCTGCTGATCTGCAGCATTTATCGTAAAGGAAAACCAATGATTCCAAATGGTCAAGATCATATGGAAGAAGATGATCTGGTGGTAGTTGTCACAACTAAAAAAGGATTACACGATGTCAAAGACATCTTAAAGAGAGGATAATGGGGGCAGGGTATAATGAATTTTTCAATGATTCGATACGTAATAGGCTTGGTAATGCTCTTTGAGAGTGCATTTTTATCACTTCCTTGTCTGATCGCATTAATCTATCATGAGAAGAAAGGTTTTTCTTTCTGGATCATGCTATTTGTATGTCTGATCATCGGAATTCTTTTTGTTATGAAGAAACCAAAGAAGACAGTTTATTATGCAAAAGAAGGTTTTTTAACAGTTGCGATCAGTTGGATTGTGATGAGTTTTTTTGGAGCACTTCCATTTGTGATCAATGGAGATATTCCATCGGTTGTAGATGCGATGTTTGAAACGGTTTCAGGATTTACTACAACAGGATCAAGTATCTTAACGGATGTAGAAGCGTTAGCAAGATGTAGTTTATTCTGGAGGAGTTTTACTCACTGGGTAGGTGGTATGGGTGTATTCGTGTTTGTATTAGCTGTCATGCCATTGGTTGGTGGTCAGAATATTCATCTGATGAGAGCAGAAAGTCCAGGACCATCTGTTGGAAAACTGGTTCCTAAGATTCGAAAAACATCTATGATCTTGTATAAGATTTATATTTTTATGACTATTGTGATGGTAGTATTGTTGCTTTTAGGAAAGCTTCCATTATTTGATTCGCTGTTACTTGCATTCGGTACTGCTGGAACTGGCGGATTCTCGATATTGAATTCAGGGTGTGCATCTTACTCACCATACATACAATATTTGATCGCGATCTTTATGATCTTATTTGGAGTAAATTTTAATGTATATTATTTTATTTTGATCAAGAAGTTCAAAGATGCGATCCATTATGAAGAATTAAAATATTACTTATTATTTATTGGTGCATCTGTAGCAATGATCACATATAATATACACAGTTTATTTCCAACGATCGAGCAGGCATTCCGCCATGCACTTTTTCAAGTAGGAACAGTGATCACGACAACCGGATATGCATCAACAGATTTTAATAAATGGCCGGAATTTTCAAAGTTTATTCTGGTAATGCTGATGTTTTCAGGAGCATGTGCCGGAAGTACCGGTGGTGGTATGAAAGTATCAAGATTGGTCATTATGTTAAAGACCGTCAAGAAAGAGCTGCTCTCATACTTACATCCAAGAACGGTACGTAAGGTCAAATTCAACGGAAGAATTGTAGAACATGAAGTTATTCGAGGAATCAATGTTTATATGATCGCATATGCATTTGTACTGATGTTTTCTGTACTGATCATTTCTATTGATAACTTCGATTTTACAAGCAATTTTACGGCAGTTGTTGCAACATTGAATAATATTGGTCCTGGGCTTAATATCGTAGGACCAACTGGAAACTTTTCAATGTATTCGAATCTTTCCAAGATCGTTATGATCTTTGATATGTTAGCGGGAAGACTGGAATTATTTCCAATGTTATTGTTGATCAATCCATATACATGGAAAGAAATAAAAATAAGAAAAATAAGAAAAATAAGAAAAAATAAGAAAGAGGGCCATAGCATATGAAACGTAATACAGATTTTATGCTTCGTGATATCGCAGGTGAAGTAATTCTTGTACCAACAGGGGCTGCAACTCAGCAGTTTAATGGAATGATCACATTAAATGAAGTGGCAGCATTTATTTGGAAGAATTTAGATGAATCGAAGTCAAAAGAAGAATTGGTTGATAAGATCATGGATGAATTTGAAGTAGATGAAGAAACAGCAAGGACAGATGTAGAAGGATTTGTCGGAGCACTTTATGAACATGGACTGGTATTGGATGAATGAGACAGATTGCAAATAACGTTTATATCCCGGTATTGAAAGATCTGGTAGAAGAGGGAAAAGAAGTCAGCATGATGATCAGTGGGAGCAGTATGAATCCGTTTTTGATCCATCAAAGAGACTATATTTTGATGAAGAAGCCAGAAGAAGAATTGAAAGCTGGGGATATGGTGTTTTTTCAGAGAAGAGATGAGGCGTATGTGATGCATCGGATTCATCACATCAACAAGGAGGGAAAGCTGTTTATTATCGGAGATGCACAGGTAGATATGGAAGGACCGATTGACAAAGAACAGGTTTTTGCGATCATTACAAAAGTAAAGCGTAAAGGAAAATGGATTGCACCTGGAGATTTTTGGTGGGAGTTTTTTGAACATATCTGGCTGCATTTGATTCCATTTCGGAGATTTTTGATGAAATTATACGGAATTCAAAGATAAAGGGTGGTAATATTTTACGTATTACCATTCTTTTTTTGTTATCAGACTATGATGAGAGTGTCAAAAGTAAATTTTGCCACTCTCTGATGTATCCAGATTGTTCCATT
>ENA-OPCZ01000561-OPCZ01000561.1-human-gut-metagenome-genome-assembly--contig:-NODE-561-length-23061-cov-5.500565_pt1 | contig 23061 bp, 24 predicted proteins | sample MGYA00241566_ERZ501483 | MGnify/ENA primary metagenome ERZ501483 (study PRJEB25962, sample SAMEA1965191) | human gut metagenome | biome: human gut; feature: human-associated habitat; material: faeces... | reverse complement strand
CCGCCATGATATCGGCGTAAGTCACCGTACACATCTGCTGAATACGCTGCCCCATCTCTCTTACGTTCATCTCTCCCCTGGCCTGCGCCAACGCGTAGTAAAGTCTATCGTTTCCTTCAGGGTCCTTAAAGTCACGTCTTTTCACCAATGAATAAGCTACTGATTTTTCCATTTCTTCTTGTTTTTTAGGTTTAACACTGTTCGTATTACAAAGATACTATGCCTCCACCCGGTCACTCAGCGGCTTTGAAGCGATTCGATGCTATTAATGAAATATTTTTTCAGAATAATGTTTTTCTACAACTCACTGGCCACATCGAAGCATGGACACTGCTTAGTCCACTCATCGGGCGTTATCACGCCATCACCGTTACGGTCCGCACTAAGATCACGATGCCCCACCACCCTATTGATGGTAGGATACAGCTGGCGCAGCACCTTAACCAGAGCACGTAGCGATACCTTCTGTCGCTCAGTCCTGGTATCGGCAGCACGTCCGTTCTTATCCAGTCCCCCTTCATAACAGATACCCAAAGAGTGAGCGTTATACCCCCGCGCATGCGCCCCCACCTTCCCGCTCGGTCTCATAGAGTTAATCTTCCCGTCGCGTTCAATATAATAATGATATCCACAACCATTAAATCCCCGTTGCCTGTGCATACGGTCGAGAGCCAAAGGAGTGAGTCGCGAAGTTTCCTTGGTAGCCGAGCAGTGAATCACAATCAAGTCTACCATCCTAGAGTTTTTTTCTTTTTCCATAATCGTTCAAAAGGTTATTAATTACGATGCAAAGTTGCCCAAAAGATATTTGGCACTCAGCGGCTTTGAAGCGATTGGAGGAGTGTGATGAAAGTTTATTTTAAGCGATGATTATGATTTAGTCGAAAGCTTATATCATCGAATATAGCGGGCTGAAAGCATTTATAAACGAAACCACGTTGTACTGTGGGATGTATCATAAATTACTTCGTCAAGCGTGCCAGCGCTGCACATATAATCTGCCACCGTGATGATGTCTATCGGCCTGCCCTGGCTCATCATGTCTTTTAAAGCCTTGAAAATGATTTCGTGCTTCTTGTGTAACTCATAGTGGTAGTAATGTTCTTCATAGCATTAAAATTTTATATAAAACACAGGCAACTGATTGGTATTTAACGGTTTACACTGTTAAGTATCTGTTTCTAATATTTCTCTTCGATATTTGTCAGACACAAAATGAGACACAAAGTGCGACACAAAATCAGACACAAAATCTAGTGCGTTTAGCGAGTTCATAACTCTATAAATCAACGATTTGACATTTTTCAGTATTAGAAAAATCGGACACAAAATCAGACACAAAGTAGGACACAAATTGAGCCCTATTAAATAAATTATATATATATAAATTATAACAATAATAAAACAACTCGATTTTTTTCAAAAAATTCAAGTTGGGGAAATTTTATAAAATTCTTTTTTTGTGTCATTTTATAGAGACTGTATTTATTGGTTTATCATTTCTGTTTTATACAAAGATACGCCAAGTACCCATAGCAAGTGTTACCGCTTGGAGTAACGCCATGAAAAAATGTATTATTAAAACTTAAATTTTAACGCTATGGTTTTTAAAAAAAACAGGAAAAGGAAATGGAAGGAGTAGAAGAGCTTCAGCAGAATGTATCAACCATCACATCGGTATTTTTACATCAACTGGCCGACAGTGTCGGGGTATCGTACAGGTCAATCAGGCGATGCGCTTCAATAGGATCAAGAATGCTTGGTAAACGCTTACAAAACCCCAGTCTAAATTCGCTAACCAAAATCTTGTCTTACCTGCTCCAAACAGGCGACCTCACGCTGCGCCTACCTGCTATCTGTAGATTCATAGTAAAGGCTAAACGCGAAAACAAAATGATTGTAATGAGTATGCGTAATCAAGATTCTCCTCTACATGACGGTGAAGAAATCATGCTGTTTCATATTCCGGAGAACCTTTCTACATCTCGCAAACGCCAATGTCTGCGTAATATGGTACATCGTAAAAATCGAAATGCATCATGTAAGCATGAAGACAGAACTCAGTGATAAGTTTATTAAACAACGCCTCATCGTGTTAAAGTCCTGAAAAAGCATGCGAATCGCATATTATCCCTTCGCATATCGTGGTGCTGCAATTCGCATATTGCAGGTCTATTATTCTTAATGTTTTTTTCTGCGATTCGCATGTGTTTTTCACTCGCCTCAGAATGTGTACTGAGGGGTGTATTTGAAAATATTATACAGATATGGTGCAAAATAAGTAAAAACATCGGATAACAATAACCATGAGGTTATCGAACAGTACAACATATATTACAAAATATCATCCGACACTGACTGTACATAACAAGTCTTTGCAACAACAACTCCAAGCAAGTGCTGAGTCAGTAAAAGAGGGGGTGTTGTTTTTCTTTGCCATAGCTTACTGTTATATATCGTGAAAAGGTACTCAATATGGATCGTAATACGCTTAATTTGATGCATAAGTGGATTTTTATTAGCCCAACTGCTTCAACAGGAAATCCTCCAGCATCTTCTTGTCGGGCAACTGCAGCATGTACGTTGAAACGAAGAGATGGTTGTCCATGCCGGCGAGGGCGTATTCTACCATCTTCTTGCCCTTTCGAGTACAGAGCAGGATGCCAACGGGAGGATTGTCGCCGGGGCGCATCTCGTTCTCGCGGTAATGAGAAACGTATGCGTTGAGCTGTCCGAGGTTCTCATGCGAGAACTCCTCGTTCTTCAACTCTATGATGACACCGCAATGCAGAATGCGGTTGTAGAACACAAGGTCGGGATAATAGTACTCGTCGTCAATGATAATGCGCTTTTGGCGGGTCTCGAAGCAGAAGCCCTTGCCGAGTTCGAGGATGAACTCTTGCAAGTGAGTTATAAGTGCATCCTCCAAGTCATGCTCATCCACGATATCCTGTGCTTTCAGTCCAAGAAATTCAAAAGTGAACGGCTGACGAATCTGCAACTCTGCGGAATCGTGGCCCTGTACAGAAGGGAGCGAAAGCAACTTTTCGGGATTGCTGCTGATACCTGCCCTTACATATAGATTAGTGGTTATCTGGCGGCGAAGCTCACGAACCGACCATGTGCACTTAATACACTCTTGTTCGTAGAAGTAGCGGGCAAGAGGGTCGGCAAGTGTAAGTAACTCAACAATATGGGAGAAAGATAGTGATGAAATGATTTTCTTACCGGAAGTTTGGAATTGGTCCGACAGTGTCGGACTAATTGATGGAATTAAATTCTCTGCCATCTGAGGATAGTGAAGGTAAAAGTTTCGAGAGTTTTTGAATAGAGTGACATTTACTCCCTTCCTATTCACTCTTTCCTCCAACTTCTTCAGCAGTTGCGTTCCATACTCTGCCCTGTCCTTGCCATGTTGTTCAAACTCAACGATGTAATAACCGATGAGCCAGTTGCGCATGGTCTGCATGCGGTTGATTGCCTTTACAGCTGACGATTGCGCTGCATCATGAGTAGTCTGAACGATTGATGCCAAGTCATTGAAGGAGTGAAGTTTGTTGCTCCAATCCTCAAAGGGAAGTTCCATTCCTTCATGGGTGTATGTTGAGATTTCGCTTGCCATACTGCACGTGTTCTATCTGTACTATTGCTTTATTTATTTTAACGTGAGTTCGATATAAGTTACCAATATATTTGACTGAATAATAGGAACATAGCGATAAAAGTATTAAACTATAACATTAAAACGATTACCACTATGTTCTCAGGGTCTAAAGTTACGGAGATTTATTGTTTGGCAGATGATTTTTGCAAAGAATTTGCAGTTCAACAAGAGAAATATATGATTGAAGACAAGTCTCGTCCGCATCGTAACAAGCCCAACCGTATGAGCGATGCGGAAATTATGGTTATTCTCATCTTTTTTTTGTCTTGATGTCACTACTGTCCCGTTAAAATCGGGACACTAATATATTAATGTGATTAGCTTTAAGAACGCAATAATTATAATAGGATAAAAGAATATAGGTGTTACTTTCCATAATCCACGCTTATAATGTTTTTTTCTTTCTTCTTCAATCATTTTTAAATATTCCTCATGGATTATTTGAACATATCTGTCTTGTTTTAGCTTTTTAATTATCGCGTTGACAACTATTATACATAAGATGATTGTACCTAAAGCTATGCTTAATTTGTATTGTGGAATTCCGCATATATGTACGAGTATAAAAAGAATTATGCAAGCAGTAAATACGAAAAGTGTTTGTAAAGTTCCCCAAATTCCGTTGTATACGTTTCCTTCATCAAATTCTCGTTTGTATTTTTCCAGCATATAAATCTTTGAAATTACAATCTCATAATAGAATGATTTCATTTTTTTCATATTTTTCAAATAACATTATTAATTTATAATCAAAAAAATAGATTCAAATTCAGTTTATAGTCTTATCAATAAGAGGATAAAAATACCAATGATATTCCATCAAGTGTTAAACCAAGTGGAGTTCCACTCGTCCAAAGTCCGAGAGTTCCACATGCTGCCGCTATTCCATTTATAGCATCTCCAACTGTCACATCTCCATCAAGAATGCCTACAGCGGCAACAACATCATTAGCTATGCAATTAGATCTTTGAAGAGCCTCTCCGCAAGCCTTTAGAAAAGAAGGGTTTCCTTTCGCCTTTGAAATTATATCATACTGTGCTGATGGAATATTACTCACAAATGATGTTAATTATCCGTAATAAACTCTATTAATTCCATGATTAGTATGCTGAATAAAGGAAATAAAATAACAAATATAACGTAATATAATCCAATTTTATAGTTTTCCTTTCTTTTCTTTAGATCCATTTGCAGATATTTTTTATGGATTGCTTGAACATATTTTTTTTGTTTTAAATATTTTACGAAAAAATACTTAGCCGAAAAGCATAAAATTGTAACGCAAACAACAAGTGTGAAATTGTTTCTCAATTCATTAAATAATCGTACGGATAGAAAAAGCAATATTAATACTATATACAGGGAAGACGCATTAAATATTTTACTTTTTATTGATAGAGGTTGTGTATTTATTGTGCTGATTATTAGTTTGTTATATTTGCTTATGTTGATTATTTTCCCTATCTTTATAGAGAATATTTAAACATAAAAAGACATGAAAATAGGTATAATTGACATTTGTAAACAAATCGAGGATCCTCGAATGGACCGTAAAAAGGTGCATAAAATGGAAACCATAATATATATATCCATTGCCGCAACGATCTGTGGTGCCCAATCTTGGAATGAGATTGAGGCGTTTGGCAATGCAAAGTTTGACTTTTTTAAAAGTCGCCTTCCGGATTTGGAAACAATACCGAGCCATGATACATTCAATCGATTCTTCAGCATTATAAAGCCCGAGTATTTTGAACTGATTTTCCGTAATTGGGTAAAGCAAGTCTGTCAAGAGATTAAAGGTGTTGTAGCTATTGATGGCAAACTTATGCGCGGTTCAAGCAAATGCGATGACAAACACCCTACCGGTAGAGACGGATTTAAGCTATGGATGGTTTCAGCCTGGTCTGCCGCGAATGGCATATCTCTAGGTCAGGTAAAAGTAGATGATAAAAGTAATGAGATAACAGCTATTCCCATACTGATCCGCGCATTAGACCTTGATGACTGCATCGTTACGATAGACGCTATGGGGTGTCAGCAGGATATAACTGAAGCCGTCATTGAGCGTAACTCAAACTATATCATAGCATTGAAAGGAAACCAGAAAACCAGTTACAGGTTGGCTAAGGAAATTATAGACGGATATGAAAACAGACCTCCAATTCGTAATAGAGTAACACGTCACGTCTCCGAAACCACCGGACACGGCAGGCATGAAAGAAGAACCTGTACGGTTGTGTCATATGGCTCTTGTATGGGAAGAATATTCAAAGAAAAATTCGCTGGATTGAAGTCTGTAGTTGGTGTTAAGTCCGAAATAACCATAAAGGCAACAGGGGAATGTACTGTAGAATACAGATATTTTATAACTTCACTTGATAATAAAGAACCGGAAGAAATCGCTTCTGCCATAAGACAGCACTGGTCAATTGAAAACAACCTGCATTGGCAGTTGGATGTTACTTTTAGAGAAGACCAAAGCAGGAAGGTGAAGAATGCGGCTAGAAATCATTCCGCTGTAACAAAAATGGCACTTGCCATATTGAAAGGTGACGAGACGACAAAGGGAAGCATGAACCTTAAAAGACTTAAGGCGGGATGGGATGAAAATTATCTGTCAACACTTTTGGATGGCTGTGCTTTTTAATGCGTCTTCCCTGGGTCGAAGTAAGACGACTTTCTTACCCCATGCGCACCACTTCATTACAAAGTCGTGCCGTTTTCTCCTGATGAGTAATGATAATTAGAGTTTTTCCCTGAATAGAGCGCTGCAACCTTTCAAGCAATACCTGCTCTGTATCGGCATCCAACGAAGATGTAGGCTCATCAAGCAATACAATGCTGCCGGGACGAAGCAAACCACGAGCAATGGCAATGCGCTGAGCCTGACCTTCACTAAAGCCAGCACCCATTTCACCGCAAAGAGTATCTAACCCCTGAGGTAACTGTCGTGCAAAATCGGCAGCCGCTGTATGCAACGCCTCCCACATCTGACTATCGGTAGCCGAAGGATTACCCAACGACAGATTATCGCGCAGAGAGCCGCTCACCAACGAATTGCCCTGCGGAACATATACAAAATTACATCGGGTAAGAGGCGAAGCCAAGACAGAACGGTTACCGCCGTATAACGTGATGCTACCCTCGGCGGGCTGCAACAATGCCAGCATAAGACGCCCCAACGTACTCTTTCCGCTACCCGTTTCGCCAAGCACGGCGGTCAGACTGCCAGGCTTAAAATTGTGAGAGAAATGCTTAATCACCTCACGCTCGCTATCGGGGTACGCAAAAGAAACATTTTCAAGACTAACGCCTGCCATATCTTCAAGAAAGACAGGACTACCCTGCTCTTCTAACGGCAAAGAAGTTAGTTCGTCTATTCTCTCTACCGAAGTCAGCGCACTGATAAACGACGGTATCTGCCTGCTCAACTCTACAACCGGGCGTTGCACCTGAGCCACCAGCTGCAAGAAAGCCGTCAGCGTACCAAATGTCACAGTTCCGGCATCAAGCCCATAAATGCCCCAAGCAAAAGCCGTAAGATATCCGAAGGCAAAGCCTGCCTGCACCATAAATCCGGAAAAGATGGAAAACGAGTTGCGCTTCATAACCAAACGCTTCAGTCCCAACTGAATGGTAGACATGGTATCTGTAACTATAGAAGTATATTCCAAGGTAGAAATCAAGGTGCGATGCTGAAGATTCTCTTGCAGATGGCTCTGCACCTTACTGTCGGTAGCACGAATCTCACGGGTAAGACGGCGCATCCGCTTCATATAAAGCTTACTGAACAACAACGCCAACGGCATGATAAACAAAATAACGATAGCCATCCTATGGTCGAGACAAAACAGAAACAGTGCCGCACCAGCCAACTGAAACAACGTGATTCCCGCCGAAGGGATAGAACCTGCCAGCAGATTAGTAACAGTACACACATCCTCTTCCATGCGGTTTAGCATATCGCCCGAATGAAAAGCCTCGCGCCCATTCCATCGGCTCTTAAGAATATGTTCAAGCAAGTTATGCCGCAACCTGTTGCGAAGGCAGATTTCGGAATGCGTATAAAGACGACTTAGCAAAGAAGACATAAGCAACTGCAAGATAATACACACCGTCATAAACACCAAGCCGATGACTATGTCACCATCGGTCTGATGGGTAGCTATGTCAATCAAGTATTTGCAGAGCCAAACGAAGGTAAGAGACACACCTATGCGAGCCGTGCCCACAAGAACACTCGCCAAAATAGGAATTCTATACCCACGCGAGGTATTCCATAACCATTTAACACCAGCTTTTAAACTCATTCCAACCATTATAGCCATACTCTTTTATATATGTATAACAAATAGCGGCGGATGGGAAGAAGCTTTCCCCATATCTTCGCCTTACGCTGCTCGCACCGTGAGTTGCAATCTACCGAACGGCCTTTATGAATGATTTCCGTCACCACTCCTATTATATCCGACTGCTGGCAACTCTCAGTTACGCGAATATTACCATCGCCCATCAATACCACCTCAGTATCGCTGATACTCACTATACGATGCAACACATAGCGGCTATCGGGCAAGTGCGCCAGTACAATCTGCCCCACTCGCAACGAACCTACCTGAAATTGCGGACGGATAAACACCGTGTCATATCCCCCTATAATGAAAGGAAGCATGCTGTTGCCAGTAGCGTTAAGTGCCACCGACCGCCCGTCGGCCAGCGTCTTCTCTACCTCATCAAGCAGCAAAGCATTAGGTAGAAACATTCTATCAGAATTAATATTACGGGGCATGACATCTGTTTTTGAATCTCAACAGACAAAAATAATGAAAATAACGTAAGGAATGGGTAAAAAGAAAAAAGTCTCCTGAAATTTCTTTCAGAAGACTTTCTAGCGGAGAGACAGGCTCTCGAACTTATACTTTCACAGAATATCATAAAACTGCAAACGACTGATAATCAAGTGTAAATTACAATATAGAGTAAAAGTAAATGTTTCTAAATGTCTTTTGCTATCTCAATAATTGGGTGTATATTTGGGTGTAGAATTTCAAACGCACCCAATTATGAATATCAAGCGCAACATCATTTTTGCATTGGAGAGCCGGAAAAAGAACGGTGTGCCAATCGTAGAGAACGTACCCATCCGTATGCGTGTCATCTTTGCCAGCCAACGCATCGAGTTTACAACGGGCTACCGGATTGACGTAGCCAAATGGGATGCAGATAAGCAGCGGGTAAAGAACGGATGTACCAACAAGCTAAAGCAAAGTGCAGCCGAAATCAATACGGACTTGCTGAAATACTATGCCGAAATCCAGAATATTTTCAAGGAATTTGAGGTGCAGGAGGTCATGCCAACGACCCAACAGTTGAAGGAAGCTTTCAACATGAGAATGAAAGACACCAGCGAAGAACAGCCGGAAGAAGCCCCTGTCAGCTTTTGGGAGGTGTTCGATGAGTTTGTAAAAGAGTGCGGTAACCAGAATAACTGGACGGCATCCACCTATGAAAAATTTGCAGCAGTGAGGAACCACCTCAAAGAGTTCAAGGAGGATGCAACGTTCAACTATTTCAACGAGTTTGGATTGAACGAATACGTCAACTTCCTGCGTGACACCAAGGATATGAGAAACAGCACCATCGGCAAGCAAATGGGATTCCTCAAATGGTTCCTGCGCTGGAGCTTCAAGAAAGGACATCATCAGAACATTGCATACGATACGTTCAAACCGAAACTGAAAACCACCTCGAAAAAAGTAATCTTCCTGACTTGGGATGAACTGAACAAGCTGAAAGACTACCAGATACCCAAGGATAAGCAATACCTGGAACGTGTGCGTGATGTTTTCCTGTTCTGCTGCTTTACGAGTTTGCGGTATTCGGATGTTCGCAATCTGAAAAGAAGCGATGTGAAGTCCGACCACATCGAAATAACCACAGTCAAGACTGCCGACAGCCTGACGATTGAACTGAACAAATACAGCAAAGCCATACTGGACAAATACAAGGACATCCATTTCGAGAATTACATGGCTCTGCCCGTCATCAGCAACCAGAAGATGAACGATTACCTGAAAGAGCTGGGCGAACTGGCAGAAATCAACGAGCCTGTACGGGAAACCTACTACAAGGGAAATGAACGTATTGATGAAGTCACACCCAAATACGCTTTGCTCAGTACCCATGCAGGAAGAAGGACATTCATCTGCAATGCGCTGGCTCTCGGAATCCCGGCACAGGTGGTCATGAAATGGACGGGACACAGCGACTACAAAGCTATGAAACCCTACATTGACATAGCGGATGATATTAAGGCAAATGCCATGAACAAGTTTAATCAACTATAAAAGTATCAAACAGTTTCATAGATAGTTACCAATGACTATATTTGTAGAAATTATCATCACAATATGAGCAACAAGGAATCCAACATAGAGAAAACGAATTTTGATACATTCATACAAGCGGTCGGTTCGGAAATAGAACAGGCACAAGTAAGGCTGATTGTTGCAGCCAATGCACAAATGCTGTTCCATTACTGGAAGATAGGCAATTACATCCTTTATCACCAGCAGCTGCACGGATGGGGAAGCAAAATCATCAAGCAGTTGGCAAAGGCTATCCGACTGCATTACCCTGAAAAGAAAGGCTATTCGGAACGTAACCTTACCTATATGTGCCAGTTTGCAAAAGCATATCCTTTAAGAGCGTTGCAAAGTTTCATAGAAACAGATGCAAGCCTGTCTGTCCCAACCATACAGAGTGTGACCAATGAAGTATTAAAACTGAATGACAAGCAATTTACGCAGGAACTTACTGCGCAAATACAATCGATTGATTGTCAATCATTAGCAATTACGCAGGAAGTTCCTGCGCAATTTGAAGATGTGGGAAAAACCGTGTCTGCCATTTACAGGATGGGAATCAGGGAAATAGAAGAAGTTTTCTTGACCTCTCCTATAGCCAAAATAAACTGGACAAGCCAAATGACTATACTTGACAGTTCGCTACCTTTAGGTCTAAGCTACTGGTACATGAAGCAGTCTGTGGAAATAGGATGGAGCAGCAATGTATTGAAAATGCAAATTGACAGTGATTTGTATAGCCGACAAATCAGCAACAACAAGGTAAACAATTTCACGACCACACTTCCGGCTCCACAAAGCGACCTTGCCAATTACCTACTCAAAGACCCGTACATCTTTGATTTGGCAGGAGCCAAAGAAAAAGCAGACGAAAGGGATATTGAAGAACAGCTGGTGAAACACGTTACCCGCTACCTGTTGGAAATGGGCAACGGTTTTGCCTTCGTTGCCCGGCAGAAGCACTTCCAAGTCGGAAACAGCGATTTCTTTGCCGACCTGATTCTATATTCCATTCCGTTGCACGCATATATCGTGGTAGAATTAAAGGCTACCCCATTCAAACCGGAGTATGCAGGACAACTGAACTTCTACATCAATGTGGTGGATGATAAACTGAGGGGAGAGAATGACAACAAGACTATCGGGTTGTTGCTATGCAAGGGAAAAGACGAAGTTGTGGCACAATACGCATTGACAGGCTATGACCAGCCCATCGGCATCAGCGATTACCAATTGAGCAAAGCGATTCCCGAGAAACTGAAATCAGCGTTGCCCAGCGTGGAAGAAGTGGAAGAAGAACTGGCCTCTTTCCTTGACAAAGACAATAACACTCAAAAATAGTTGCGTCCATGAAAGATGTAATTACAACGCTGATTCCCCGATACGGAGAATTGAACAGAATATATAAAGACTGGTTTGATAATAAAGGTTTCTCTTTTGAAAAGCAGAAATTCATTACCAAGTTCTATCTGGACTACAATGATGTAACGGTTCTTGAAACAGCCATTCTTGAACTGGTGTTTCATCTTCCACAGGAGCAATACACACTGATTCTGAATAGCCTGAAAAAGGAAGTATGCGAAAACATAAGTTATTACAAGAAAGGATGTATGCCGGATGAACAGACCGTTTACAATATCTGCTTCCGAGTTTCAGAAATCTATAAAGAAGCCATAGAAGAACAGCAATACAAGACGACCAAGCTCCATGCTCCGCTAAACGAAGCATACCACCGATACGATTCCATAGGTTATCGGGAACACACTGCAGAGGATGAAAAGCGTGCGGAAATGGAATATGAACGGTGCAAAGATGAATACGAGGAGAAAAAAAACAAGCTGACCGAACTCTACGATCTGCAAAAACAGACCAGAGAGAAAGCCCTGCAATATGCAAAAAGCCGTTTCAATGAAATCTATCGGCTGGGCTGCCACCTCAAAGAGACATTGGCGAAATATGTATTTGATGAAACAAACGAGCCGGAAGAGCCAGCCGAACAAGAACCAAATGCCCCCAACATACAGGAAGAAGTGCTGGGAACGAAACAGACTGAGTATTTCAATATGGAACTGCTTTCGCTCATTCATGTAACCTGCGTGGGAGAACAGTTCGAGAATATTTCCGAACATGATTTCTATACCTGCATGAACCTGCTACCAAGCGACACCAAACCCCAAATCAGACCGAGAGAAAAAATACGTACCTGCTATCTGATATTCCTGATGAGCGAAAAACTGCCCAAACAGGACAGGGAGAATTGGAAGAGGAATATCCTGAAAATATTGGATATTGAGGAAAGCTACTACAAGTCAAAGTACAAAGAGCCTGTTTCCGATTTCCCCAGTGACAGCAACCGGAAATTTGCCAAAGAAATGGATGGTATATTCCGATAATCTGTGATATGCCCTGACATTTTACGAAACAACCACTTTTACCACTCAAATTAAATTTTTGAGTGGTATTTTTATTATCTGATATTCAGATAAATAACAAGATATTCCATTTATATCAACCACATCCTTACCACTTACAACCCTACCTAATTTTGCATCGTTCGAGAACAGAGATAACAGCCAGTGCGCAGGGCTGATTGTTAAACGACTAAATAGATTGAACGATGAAAAATCTTCAAGAATTATTATCAAAACCCGTCTGGCAGATGACAGGTGAAGAGTTCATATTCCTAAGTAAGCACGCTTCCCGTCAAACGGAAACGCAGCCACAGCCCATTACAGACACAGAAAGAAAATATGTGTACGGAATACTGGGCATAGCCAAACTGTTCGGGTGCAGCCTACCCACCGCCAACCGTATCAAGAAAAGCGGAAAGATTGACAAGGCAATCACTCAGATAGGACGTAAGATTATCGTGGATGTTGAGCTTGCCCTTGAACTGGCTGGAAAGAAAACAGGAGGACGGAAATAACGGGAGGCATGGCTATGGACTATATGAAAGAGACTAAGGAAATATCGGCTGAAGAAGCCATAATCCTTTGGCAAGCCTCACGTTTGAGCCTGTCGAAAAGTTATGAGAAAGCACCTGAAATCCTTAAAGTACATGATTCTGTCATTGGGACATTGGGTAATTTCAGCGCATCCATCGGCAAAGCCAAAAGTAAAAAAACGTTCAATGTATCGGCTATCGTAGCCGCTGCATTGAAGAACGGCACAGTGCTGCGGTATGTGGCTGAACTGCCTGAAGATAAGCGGAAAGTGCTTTATGTTGATACAGAGCAAAGCCCTTACCATTGTCTGAAAGTCATGACGCGCATTTTGCGAATGGCTGGTTTGCCAGATGATAGGGACAATGAGAATCTTGAATTTCTTGCCTTAAGAAAATACACGCCTGAGCAGCGTATCAGGATTGTGGAACAGGCTATTTACAATACACCCGAAATCGGTCTTGTAATTATAGACGGCATACGGGATATGGTGTATGACATCAACAGCCCCAGTGAATCAACACGCATCATATCCAAGCTGATGCAGTGGACGGACGACAGGCAGATACATATCCATACGATACTGCATCAGAACAAAGGGGATGAGAACGCAAGAGGGCACATTGGTACGGAGTTGAACAACAAGGCGGAAACCGTATTGCAGGTAGAAAAGGACAAGGGCAACGGTGACATCAGCCATGTTTCAGCCATTCACATCCGGGCAATGGACTTTGAGCCTTTCGCATTCCGTATCAACGACAAAGCCCTTCCCGAACTCATTGAGGGATACAAACCTGAAACAAAGAAGCCGGGAAGACCCGAAGAAGAGAAGTTCGACCCTTACAGGCATATCACCGAGCAGCAGCACCGTATCGCATTGGAAGCCGTTTTCGGGCTGAAAGAGGAATACGGCTACAAGGAACTGGAAGATGCCTTAATCAAGACCTATATGTCAGTGGGTGTAAAGTTGAACCATAAAAAGGCGGTATCGCTCATCACCATGCTCCGCAACAAACGGATGATAGTGCAGGAGACAGGCAGAAAATACACATTCATGCCTGACTTCCACTATTAGCCCATTTCCCTGCAATCACTTCACTTTATTCTCGGGGTGTATATATTAGGAATATAGTGAAGTGCTTGGGGAATGGGACTAAATCACTTCACTTTATTACCGTATCCTATATATACGAGAATTTAGTGAAGTGATTATAGACCGTACTTCCTAAAAAGGTACGGGCAAAAAGAAAAATAAACCAATTCACCAACTACTAAAACAATCATTTTATGGATATACAGACAGCCAAGCAAATCAGAATAGCGGATTATCTGCATAGTTTAGGATATTCTCCCGTCAAGCAACAAGGTGTCAATCTGTGGTATAAATCACCGTTAAGGGAAGAAGCCGAAGCCTCGTTCAAGGTAAATACCGAACGTGAACAATGGTATGACTTCGGTTTGGGTAAAGGTGGTGGTATCATAGAACTGGCTGCACACCTGTACGCTACCGACCATGTACCTTACATCTTGAAACGGATAGCAGAGCAGACACCGCACGTGCGCCCGGTATCTTTCTCTTTTGGAAAGCAAAACTCTTCCGAGCCGAGCTTCCAACAGTTGGAGATTGTTCCGCTGTCATCTACTGCCCTGCTTGCCTACTTACAAGGTAGAGGAATTAACATAAAACTGGCGAAAAGAGAATGTAGTGAAGCACGTTTCACTCACAACGGCAAGCGGTACTTTGCCATCGCCTTTCCCAATGGTTCGTGTGGATATGAAATCCGCAACCGCTATTTCAAGGGCTGCATCGCCCCAAAGGAAATCTCCCACATCAGGCAGTCGGGAAAAGCGAGGAATACCTGTTATGTGTTCGAGGGATTTATGGACTACCTCTCCTTTTTGACATTGAGACAAGAGAGCTGCCCAAATTATCCGGAATTGGACGGGCAGGACTACATTGTATTGAACTCCGTATCGAATGTAAACAAGGCTCTCTATCCGTTGGGCAATTACGAACGCATCCACTGCTTTTTCGACAACGACCATGCAGGACTGGAAGCACTCCGGCAAATCCGCATGGAATACGGCAGAGAGCGGTACATCCGGGACGCTTCGCAGATTTACAGAGGATGCAAGGACTTGAACGAATACTTACAGAAACAGATTGAAAGAAAAAGGCAGCTCCAGTCCGCCAAAGGGGTGCGCAGCCAATCACCGGAAAAGAAGAACGGCTTCCAGTTATAGCCCACTATAACTACACGCTTCGCTTTCGTAGTTGTGGGCTCTCCCGAGGGGATTAGGGCTTTGCCCTAATGACCCACTCAGGGCGTTTCACCCCTGAGAACCCCGAGCAAAGAGTGACCCTCTCTTTGCAATCTCCGCTTATGGGTTACCCCTAAGAACCCCTCTGCGAAAGCGAGCAAAGTAAATCAATTGTAAACAAAGGAAAGAAGCTATGGCAACAAAATCAAGCATACATATCAAGCCTTGCAACATCGCATCGAGCGAGGCACACAACCGAAGGACTGCCGAGTATATGCGTAATATCGGGGAGTCCAGAATCTATGTCGTTCCCGAACTTTCCACCGATAACGAACAGTGGATAAATCCCGACTTCGGCACTCCCGAACTGCGAACTCATTATGACAATATCAAGCAAATGGTCAAGGAAAAGACCGGACGTGCCATGCAGGAAAAGGAAAGGGAACGCAAGGGAAAGAATGGAAAGATTATCAAGGTGGCGGGATGCTCACCCATCCGTGAAGGAGTATTGCTTATCAGACCGGACACCACACTGGCTGATGTACGCAAATTCGGTGAAGAGTGCCAAAGACGCTGGGGCATCACTCCGCTACAGATTTTCCTGCATAAAGACGAAGGGCATTGGCTGAACGGTCAGCCGGAAGCAGAAGACAAGGAGAGCTTCCAAGTCGGTAACAGATGGTTCAAACCAAATTATCATGCTCATGTCGTATTCGACTGGATGAACCATGAAACTGGAAAGAGCCGAAAGCTCAATGACGAGGATATGGCAACCATGCAGACCCTTGCTTCCGATATTCTCCTGATGGAACGTGGACAGGCAAAAGCTGTCACAGGTAAAGAGCATCTGGAACGAAATGATTTCATCATTGAGAAGCAGAAAGCCGAACTGCAACGTATAGAGGAAACCAAGCGACACAAGGAACAACAAGTAAGCCTTGCCGAACAGGAACTCAAACAGGTAAAAGCAGAGATACGCACGGACAAACTAAAGAAAACAGCCACCAATGCTGCTACCGCCATAGCAAGCGGTGTAGGTTCTCTTTTCGGAAGCGGTAAGCTGAAAGAACTGGAACATCACATCGAGCAGCTACATCAGGAAATTACCAAACGGGACAAAGCTACTGATGAATTAAAAATTCAGATACAACAAATACAGGAACAGCATAGCAGACAAATTCGTAATCTTCAAAGAATACATAATCAAGAACTTGAAGCCAAAGACAAGGAAATATCACGATTGAGCACCTTGCTTGAAAAAGCCCACAAATGGTTTCCCATGTTCAAAGAGATGTTGAGAATGGAAAAATTATGCGCTGTTATCGGGTTTACCAAAGACATGATAGAAAACCTCTTGACAAAGAAAGAATCCATACAATGTAGTGGCAAAATTTATTCCGAAGAACACAGGTGGAAATTTGACATCAAGAATGATATTTTTAGGGTTGAGAAACATCCGATGGATAGTGGTAAGCTTATGCTGACCATAAACCGACAACCCATAGTACAATGGTTTAAGGAACAATGGGAAAAGTTACAGCAGAATCTACGTAACTCGGTGCAGAGAGAGCAAAAATCCAGAGGATTTAGAATATAGAATAGCCTATTATTAATAAAATCAAGTATCTATGCATCCAAACAGATTGTTTTTATTACAGAATCAAAATCCTAAGAATTTATAAAAAATGAAGCCTAAAGAAGTTTTGGAAAAATGGATAGATTGCTTTAACAAAGCAGATGCTTATCATATAGCAGAGCTGTATGCTACTAATGCAGTAAATCATCAAGTCGCAAACGAACCAATAATAGGTAAAGAATCAATCTACAAAATGTTTGTGAATGAATTTGCCACTGCTAAAATGGTTTGTATGGTGGAAAATATTTTTGAAGATGGCGAATGGGCTATCATGGAATGGAAAGACTCTCTTGGACTTCGTGGATGCGGATTTTTTCATGTAAAAGATAACAAAATCGTCTTTCAAAGAGGGTATTGGGATAAACTTTCATTCTTGAAGCAACACAATCTTCCAATTGAATAAGTACTATCAGAATACGGACTGGGAAATTGAAATACCCAGTCCGAGTTATATAATGAATTTTACTTGTTAAACTATTTAAAGTCAGTTGGATAACAAACCATACCTTTCACATTCTCAGTAGCTCCAGGTATTAATTCAGCCACCATGCAATATTCATGAGAGACTTCGAAAGGAAATTCAATTCCTAAATCGATAGCCTTGCGATAGCCAAATCGAGGATAATACTCTTTATGCCCCAATACGACTGCTGTGCCGTAACCCAAAAGTGCTGCCCTCTGATGGGCTTACTGAATCAACATCCCCCCCCAATTCCCTTACGCTGGAATTCCGGCAAGACTGCCAATGGAGCTACACTCAGGGATGTGACAGACTGGGTGTCACTGTCTATCTTTACTTCTGTAAGTAAGATATACCAGACAATTTGTTTTTCTGTCATTTTCTTGTTCTTATCTAATTGTTAGGCTCATTGTTGTTATACATTGTTTAATTATAGATAAATCGTGAATATCCTTCTCTCTTAAATCGTAGCCCGAATGGAATACTTGTTGCCCTTTTGCAGAAATGCAAGGGATGCTTCTGCCTTCAAAGACTGCTGTTCCAAAATAGTCCGGTTGAAATTCATACCAGCCTCCATCCAAGTCGGCTTGTTTGGAAGTGCCGTCCGCATTCAAGACAAAAGGATGGATATCAATATAGCCTAATTCTTTGCTATACAGTTCCACACGGGTGGGCAACCAATTTGTTTCAATTTGATATCCTCTCTCCTGCAAAAGATCAAGGAGTTGGTCTGTATAATTGGCATCAAAATCAATGTCAATATCTCTATGCAAGCGGGTTTGCTGTCCGTACAAGACATCCACTCCCCAGCCTCCATCCAACCAAAACTGCATGTCCAGGCTTTCCAACAAGTCCAAAACTTGAAATAACTCTGTAATCGTAGTGTGTTCTTTCTTTGTCATATAATAATTCTTTAATAAATAATACTATGCGTAATTATCCAACTGCTTGATTGAAGAAATAAAATTTGCACCCACTCCAATCAGAAAGATAACCCATCCGCTGATCATAAAGACGGATGTGATACCCCATGCTTCCACCCAATATCCTGAAGCTACGATACCCAGCATTGATGGAAAGGTACTCAAACTAAAGATGAGAGAAAAAGTCCGTCCAAGCATGTCCGAAGCCAAGTTCTGCTGAATAATAGCGATGAAAAGCGCATGGTAAATGGAATAGGCTATGCCTCCTGTAAATGTTAGGCAAACAAAACCTATAAATGCGCTTGATGGTAAATAACTGGCGCTAATCAGATACAATCCCAATATCACATAAGCCGTATGCATCACTAATGTTTGCTTGCTTTTCAAAGCCTTACAGGCAAGTACTAAACCGCCCAACAATGCCCCTGAGCCCCAACCCATTTCCACAACTCCCATTTGCAAAATGTTTCCGTTGAAATGCAGAAGCGTCATAAAAGGAAATAACGTAAAAACAGGCATAAGGACAAAAGTCACCAGCGTAAAGCATACGAATAAAGGCAAAATGCCCATTGTACGCCGCAAGGTATGCCAACATTCCGTCAGTTCTTTTTTGAAATCTGGAAGAACTTTCGTTTTTTGAAGAGAAGGAATCTGGACACAAAGTAAGGTCAGACAAGCAGCAACAGCTCCGATCACATCTATGAGCAGAATATACTGTATGGGAAGCCAAACAACGAGGCTTGCCCCTACAACGGGAGCTATCACCTCACTGAAGGATTGAATGGAATGGTACAAACCTGATACCCTGACAAGATGGTGCTTGGGAACCAGTAGAGGGATGCTTGCCTGTAAAGCAGGTGCATGAAACGTACTGCCTATTGAACGACAAGCAGTCAATAGATAAAAAAAAGAAAGGTCTTTATAACCCTTGGTTATCACAATAAAAAGACATAGGGTACAGAACGCGATGAACAAGTCCGAATAAAACATCGTTTTCTTTCGATTCCATCTGTCAACATAGACCCCGGCAAACAAGCCTAATACAAATTGTGGTAAAAATCCAGCTAAAATAGCCAGAGATAAAGCTGTCGGGGATTTAAATTCGTTGCTAATCCAAAAAATAATGGAGAAGCCAACAATCGTACTTGTTAAAATAGATATGAGTTGGCCTATTCCTATCACGGCCAAAGTTGATTTCCAATGATTCATTGTGCTAATATTTCATGCGTTTATAGATAAGTACTTTCGTACATTAAGCAAAACGAAATTCTATCCACACAAAAAACTTGTATTATAATCCACTCCTGACGTTGGAATACAATAACAAATACTTTCAGGACGATGTAAAGTCCTGAAAAATCAAACTGAATGGATAGATAAATATTAGTCTTTTCTCATCGGATTCTTTTAATATCGCTACTCTTTTATTATGTAGTGGTTGTATTATCTTAAATAAAACAAAAACACCAGACTTTACATTCTTGGGTGTAAAACTGGGTGTTTGTTTTGCAATCTGCTGATTTTCAGCGTTTGTTGCGGAGAGAGAGGGATTCGAACCCCCGGACCCGTTAAGATCAACGGTTTTCAAGACCGCCGCATTCGACCACTCTGCCATCTCTCCAAAGTCGAATTTTATTTCGCCCGCTTCATCTTTTCGGTGAAGTGGATTGCAAAGGTACGCATATTTTTGGAAAAAACAAGAGGGCGGGCCGAAAAAATAAGAAAATTTCGTAACTTTGGAAAGATTTGCGGAGAGAGAGGCTCTCGAACCTGTACTATCTCAAAATATCACACAATCGCAAATGCCTATTAATAACCAGCTTATTACAATCATAATTAAATCTAAATATTATCGAATATCGCTCGCTATTTCAATTTTTGGGTGTATATTTGGGTGCAGAATTTCAAATACACCCAGTCATGAACATCAAACGAAACATCATTTTTGCACCTGAAAGCCGCAAAAAGAACGGCGTTCCAATCGTGGAGAACGTTCCCATCCGTATGCGTGTCATATACGCAAGCCACCGCATCGAGTTTACAACCGGCTACCGCATTGATATAGCCAAGTGGGATGCGGACAAGCAGCGTGTAAAGAACGGATGTACCAATAAATTGAAGCAAAGCGCATCCGAAATCAATGCAGATTTGCTAAGATACTATGCAGAAATTCAAAACGTGTTCAAAGAATTTGAGGTACAGGAAACAATGCCGACCACCCAACAGTTGAAAGATGCGTTCAATCTGCGAATGAAAAATGACAGTGAGGAGCAGCAGGAAGATACTAAAATAAGTTTCTGGGAGATATTTGATGAGTTTGTCAAGGAATGTGGCAATCAGAACAACTGGACAGAATCCACATACGAAAAATTTGCAGCCGTAAAAAATCACCTAAAAGAGTTCAAAGAAGATGTGACTTTTGAGTATTTCGATGAGTTCGGACTAAACGAGTATGTAAACTTCTTGCGTGACAAAAAAGACATGAGAAACAGTACCATCGGCAAACAGATAGGATTCCTCAAATGGTTCCTGCGATGGAGTTTCAAAAAGGGATATAATCAAAACATTGCATACGATACATTCAAACCAAAATTGAAAACCACCTCAAAGAAAGTAATCTTTCTGACATGGGAAGAATTGAATAGACTGAAAGACTATCAGATACCCAAAGACAAACAGTATCTGGAACGTGTCCGGGATGTTTTCCTGTTCTGTTGTTTCACAAGTCTAAGGTATTCAGATGTCCGTAACTTGAAGCGAAGTGACGTCAAATCCGACCACATAGAAGTTACTACCGTCAAAACGGCGGACAGCCTAAACATAGAGCTGAACAAATACAGCAAAGCCATACTTGAAAAATACAAGGACATTCACTTTGAGAACAACATGGCACTGCCAGTCATCAGCAATCAGAAAATGAATGATTATCTGAAAGAGTTGGGCGAGCTTGCCGAAATCAACGAGCCTGTAAGGGAAACATATTATAAAGGAAATGAGCGTATAGATGAAGTGACACCTAAATACGCACTGTTAAGCACTCACGCCGGACGAAGGACATTCATCTGTAACGCCTTGGCTCTTGGTATTCCGGCACAAGTGGTCATGAAATGGACGGGACACAGCGATTATAAAGCCATGAAACCTTATATTGACATAGCAGATGACATCAAGGCAAATGCAATGAATAAATTCAACCAACTGTAAAAACAATCAGCAAGTTTCATGAAATGCCTGTTATTGGGCTTACCTTTGTGACTTTCAAAACATACAACAATGAGCAACAACGACAACAACATAGAGAAAAGAAGTTTCGAGGCTTTTGTCAATGCCATCGGGTCAGAAATAGAGCAGGCGCAAGTCCGGCTCATCAGTGCCGCCAATGCGCAGATGCTGTTCCATTACTGGAAGATGGGCAATTACATATTGTACCATCAGAACCTGCAAGGCTGGGGCGGCAAGGTCATCAAGAAACTGGCGCAAGCGATACGGTTCAATTATCCCGAAAAGAAAGGATATTCGGAACGCAACCTTACTTATATGTGCCAATTCGCAAGGTCGTATCCATTGAGCGTACTACGATGTTTTATTGAAACGGATGCAAGGCTGTCGCTTCCAAACATACGGAATGTAACAGATGAAGTCTTGAAATTAAACAACGGGCAATTTACGCAGGAGCTTACTGCGCAAATACAATCAGTTGATTTTCGAGAATTAGAATTTACGCAGGAAGTTCCTGCGCTAATTCAGAATGTGGCAAAAACCGTATCTGCCATTTATAGAACAGACATCGGAGATATAGAAAAACTGTTCCTTGCATCGCCTGTGGCAAGAATTAATTGGGCAAGCCAAATGGTCATGCTCAACAGTTCGCTTCCGTTGGGTGTGGAATACTGGTATATGAAACAATCCGTGGAAATGGGCTGGAGCAGCAATGTCCTTAAAATGCAGATTGAAAGCAAATTGTTTGAACGGCAAATCAACAGCTGCAAGGTCAATAATTTTACCACCACGCTTCCTGCACCCCAAAGCGACCTTGCCAACTACCTGTTGAAAGACCCGTATATCTTTGACTTGGCAGGAGCCAAAGAACGTGCGGACGAAAGGGACATAGAGGAACAACTGGTGAAGCACGTCACCCGTTATCTTTTGGAAATGGGCAACGGATTCGCCTTTGTCGCAAGACAGAAGCATTTCCAGATTGGCGACAGCGATTTCTATGCCGACTTAATCCTGTATAACATAAAACTTCATGCCTATGTGGTCGTGGAACTGAAAGCGACCCCGTTCAAACCGGAATATGCCGGACAGTTAAACTTCTACATCAATGTGGTGGATGATAAACTGAGGGGAGAGAATGACAAAAAGACCATCGGGTTGCTGCTATGCAAGGGCAAGGATGAGATTGTAGCACAATATGCACTGACAGGCTATGACCAGCCTATCGGCATCAGCGATTATCAGCTCAGCAAGGCTGTGCCGGAGAACCTGAAATCGGCGTTGCCGAGCATAGAACAGGTGGAAGAAGAACTGACGATGCTTCTTGACAATGAAAAGAACAAACAAAAGTAGGACACTTATGGCAGACAAGATACAGACGATGATTCCCCGATACGGGGAACTCAACAGAATATACAGGGACTATATAGACAATCGCGTTTTCTCTTTTGACAGGCAAAAATTCATTTCCGATTTCTGTCAGGAATACAATGACATGAAGTCTTTTGAGGCTGCTATCCTTGAACTGGTGCTTGACAGGCAAAAAGAACAATACACCTTGATACTCAACAGCCTGAAAACTGAAATAGAAA
>ENA-OPCZ01000558-OPCZ01000558.1-human-gut-metagenome-genome-assembly--contig:-NODE-558-length-23141-cov-3.179546_pt1 | contig 23141 bp, 18 predicted proteins | sample MGYA00241566_ERZ501483 | MGnify/ENA primary metagenome ERZ501483 (study PRJEB25962, sample SAMEA1965191) | human gut metagenome | biome: human gut; feature: human-associated habitat; material: faeces... | reverse complement strand
AAAAATATATTCCATGCTTTCAGAAGATAAAGGAAAATGTCCTGAAAGAGTATGGAACCGTATTGGATTCTCTTTAAAAGTGTTAAAAGTGTAATAACAAAGCAGAAATGGAGATTATATGATAGAGTTAGGAAAAAAACAGAAATTAACAGTAGTAAAGACCGTAGATTTCGGTGTATATCTGGCAGAGGATATGCATGCGGATGCGAAGAACAGAGTCCTTCTTCCGTCAAAACAGGTTTCGGAAGGAACAAAAGAAGGCGACAGTGTTGAAGTATTTATCTACAAAGATTCTCAGGATCGTCTGATTGCAACGACAAAAGAACCGAAACTTCAGGTGGGACAGACAGCAGTCCTGAAAGTATCTCAGGTAACCAGAATCGGTGCGTTCCTTGACTGGGGATTGGAGAAAGACCTTCTGCTTCCATATCATGAGCAGACTCTGAAAGTGAGAGAAGGAGAGGACGTGCTGGTAGCTCTTTATGTGGATAAGAGCAGCCGTCTCTGTGCAACAATGAAGGTTTACCATTACCTTTCCACCAGAACTCCATATGTAGTCGGAGATATGGTGAAAGGCCGTGTCTATGAGATCAGCGACAAATTTGGTGTATTCGTGGCAGTGGATGACAAATATTCCGCACTGATCCCGGCAAGAGAGGCGAAAGGCAAATACCGTCCGGGCAAGATTCTGGAGCTTCGTGTCAGCGAAGTGAAGGAAGACGGAAAGATGAATGTCACAGACCGTCAGAAAGCATATCTGCAGATCAATGAGGATGCGGAAAATGTTATGGAAGTGATCAATGAATTTGCGGGCGTTCTTCCTTTCGATGACAAAGCATCTCCGGAAGTGATCCAGAGAGAATTTGGCCTGAGCAAGGGAGCTTTCAAACGTGCCATTGGTCATCTGATGAAAGAGGGCAAAGTAGAAATTAAGGATAAGAGAATCTACGCAAAATAAAAACGATACAGAAGAAAAATAAAGTGATCCCGTAACTGTGAAGATACGGAACAGTTACGGGATATTTACAGGATATTTACAGATAAAGGAAAAGAACAGGAGGGATAAAAGTTGGAGTTTACACATCTTCATGTCCATACAGAGTACAGTCTGCTGGATGGTTCCAATAAAATAAAAGAATATGTTGCCCGTGTCAAAGAGCTTGGGATGGACAGTGCGGCGATCACAGACCATGGAGTCATGTACGGTGTGATTGATTTTTACCGCGCAGCAAGGGCTGAGGGAATCAATCCGATCCTGGGATGTGAGGTATATGTAGCTCCGGGTTCCCGGTTTGACCGTGAGGCAGGAAGCGGGGAGGACAGATACTATCATCTGGTTCTTCTGGCAGAGAATAATCAGGGATACAGCAACCTGATGAAGATTGTTTCCAAAGGATTTACGGAAGGATTTTATTATAAGCCACGAGTGGATCTGGCTGTATTAAAAGAATATCATGAGGGAATCATTGCACTGAGTGCCTGCCTTGCCGGTGAGGTTGCCAGATATCTGCAAAGGGGAATGTATGAGGATGCGAAGGCTGCAGCCCTGCGTTATCAGGACATTTTTGGCAAGGGAAATTTCTTTCTGGAATTACAGGATCACGGAATTCCGGCGCAGCAGGTGGTAAATCAGGAACTTCTGCGTATGCATGAAGAGACAGGGATTGATCTGGTAGCCACCAATGATGTGCATTATACCACTGCGGATGATGCGGACCCACATGATATTCTGCTGTGCCTGCAAACGAATAAGAAACTGGCAGATCAGGACCGAATGCGTTATGAAGGCGGTCAGTATTATGTGAAATCTCCGGAGGAAATGGCGCAGCTTTTCCCATATGCACTGGAAGCGCTGGAGAATACACATAAGATCGCAGAGAGATGTCATGTGGAGATTGAGTTTGGCGTGACAAAACTGCCGAGATATGATGTTCCGGATGGGTACACATCCTGGGAATACCTGAACAAACTCTGTTTCGAGGGACTGGAAGAACGATATCATCCGGTGACAGATGAACTGAAATCCCGCCTGAATTATGAGTTATCGACGATCAAAAATATGGGATATGTAGATTACTTCCTGATTGTGTGGGATTTTATCAAATATGCCCGTGACCATGAGATTATGGTAGGTCCGGGACGTGGTTCCGCAGCGGGAAGTCTGGTTGCCTATACCCTTGGGATCACGCAGCTTGACCCGATTCGTTATGATCTTCTGTTTGAACGATTCCTGAATCCGGAGCGAGTTTCCATGCCGGATATTGACGTTGACTTCGATGATGACGGACGTTATCGTGTCATCCAGTATGTGCAGGACAGATATGGTGTCGATCATGTTTCCCATGTCATCACTTTCGGTACGATGGCGGCAAAGGGTGCCATCAAGGACGTTGCACGAATCAGCAGGCTTCCTCTTGAAGAGTCCAACAGGCTCACCAAGATGATTCCGGACAAGCCTATCACCATCACGGAGACTTCCGAAGTGGAATTGAAGGAGGACGAAGTGCCGGAGGAGGGTGACAAAATCATTGAAAAAGACGGAAAGCGGTTCAAGGTCGTAAAGAAGGAGTCCGAGAAGAAGCCGACGCTGAAGAACTGCGTGAAATATGTTCCGGAACTGAAGAACGAACTGGAAAACGGCTCGGAACTGGTGAAGGAAGTGCTGAAATATGCCCTCCAGCTTGAGGGCTGCATCCGCCAGATCGGTATCCATGCCTGCGCGATGATTATCGGACGAGGCAACCTTACTGACTATATCCCTATCACTCTGGGTATGGATAAGGCTACCAACCAGAAGGTTTGGGTGTCCCAGTACGAGGGTTCGTTCATCGAGGACGTAGGTATGCTGAAGATGGACTTCCTCGGCCTCAAGACATTGACAATCATCAAGATATGTCTTGCCGAAGTCAAGAAGAGATTCGGCATTGACATTGACATTGAAAAAATTCCGATTGACGACCCGAAGGCGTATGAGATTTATTCTAACGGTGATACGAAGAGTGTGTTCCAGTTCGAGTCCCCGGGTATGATGGAGTGGCTCCAGAAGCTGCATCCTGAGCGTTTCGAGGACCTTATCGCGATGAATGCGCTGTATCGTCCGGGTCCGATGGACTACATTCCGTCCTTCGTTGCCAGAAAACGAGGCGACGAGCCGATTACGTATGACCTTCCGGCCATGGAGGAGTTCCTGAAGGAGACCTATGGTGTCACCGTCTATCAGGAGCAGGTCATGCTTATCTCACAGAAGGTTGCAGGCTTCTCGAAAGGTAAGGCGGACAAACTGCGTAAAGCGATGGGTAAGAAGAAGATAGACATTCTTCAGTCGCTTTATGGAGAGTTCATTGAGGGCGGAAAGAAGAACGGCCATCCTGAGGATGTGCTGAAGAAGATTTGGAAAGACTGGGAGAAATTCGCTTCTTACGCTTTCAACAAGTCCCATGCGACGTGCTATGCCTGGGTAAGTTACCAGACCGGCTGGCTGAAGGCCCACTACCCGTCCGAGTTCCAGGCTGCCAACTTGAGTATCAACAAGAGCAACATGACTGAGATTCAAGCCATTATGGCGGACTGCAAGAAGCACCATATTAGGGTTCTGAATCCGGATGTGAATGAGAGTGAATCCAATTTCACTGTCAACAAGAACGGAGATATCCGCTTCGGCATGGGCGGAATGAAGGGTTTCGGTGCCAATATCGTGGATGCCATCGTCAAGGAGCGTGAGGAAAGGGGCCTGTTCGCGGACGTTTATGATTTCTGTGTCAGAATGTGCGGAATCGTGAACAGAAAAGCCATGGAATCATTGATTTACGCCGGCGCGTTCGACTCCTTCGGCATTGACAGGAACCAGTACTTCATTACCGGAAAAAGCGGTCTTCCTTTCCTCGATGACATCATGAATTATGCTTCTGTGACCGTGCAGAATGCAGAGGATGATGCGGCCTCGCTTTTCGGTGATGCTGAGGAACTTAAGATAGAGAAACCGGAGCCGCCGGCATTGACCGTAGAGCCGGATATCCTGGAGACTCTCCAGAAGGAAAAGGAAATCGTGGGCATGTACCTGTCCGACCATCCGCTAAAGAAATTCGAGTTCGAACTTGATACTTTCACCTCATGCAAACTGTCTGAGGTTGACGACATTATCGCTGAGTGCAACAAGACCAAAACCGTGAGGAAACTGAATCTTGCGGGACTCATCACCTCGGTGGAGACCAAGCAATCCAAGACAGGACGTCCTTACGCAAAAATCATTGTGGAGGACTTCAGCGGTTCCAGGGATTTCGTGTTCTTCGGCAAGGAATATGAGAATTATCTCGAGTATCTGAAGGACCATACCACGATTTTCATCGAAGGTACTGTCAAGGAGGCCTGGTTCGGCAAAGATGACCCGAACAAGCCTGCAAATGTCCCTTACAAGTTCAGAATCAATAAGATGTCACTGCTCGGCAATATCGCCGATTCTCTGATTGACGGCTTCTCGATAGAGGTTCCTGACCATGTCCTGAGCCCCGATTTCAGAAAGAAGCTGAAGAGCGTGCTCAAGACGCACAAGGGAACGATTCCGCTTTCGATGTATGTGAGCGACCACAAGACCGAATATGGCGTCGATTTCATCGCCCGCAAGTACCCTGTCAATGTCTCAGCCGATTTCATCGCAGACCTGCGGGACCTCGGGCTCAGGCACAAGGTAACATTGAAAAACGCCTAGACGGAATTTGTCAATGCCGGAGTATCAGTCAGTTACGGCTCCGGCAACGATATTGGCAAGTACGGCTCGAAGCCTTCCGACGCTGCCCTTATCCTCAGGATGCACCCTATGGGCCAGGATTATCAATGCAGTGCGGCTGTCCAGGTCCATCGTGACGGATGTGCCGGTGTAGCCCGTATGGCAAATCGTATTTTCTCTGCTGAAAAGGTCGCCCCGCGGGCCTGAATGGGAACTGTTGTGGTCCCAGCCAAGTGCCCGTCCGACTTTCGGATCAATGTCAGCTGGTACGGAGCGCATCAGTTTCACGGTCGCCGGAGACAGTATCCTGACACCATTGAACTCTCCCCCATTCATGATGGCCGCGCAGATTACACTCATATCCGTCGCGTCCGAAAAAATGCCCGCATTACCTGAGTTTCCTGAATTTATCAGCCTGGCCAGAGGGTCATGAACCATTCCCAGAAGCGGTTTGCCGTCCGCCTGCACCTCTGTAGGAGCACATAATCCCTTCAGTTCATCATAAGAGACACCATAAGCGTCTTTCCCTTCAGAAATGAAGTCCAGGTCCATATAATGAGTGTGGCGCAATCCAAGTGGCCTGAAAATATGATTCAAGGCATAGTCGCAAAGCCTCTCCCCTGTCACCTTCTCCAGAATGGCCTGAAGCGTCACGAAATTCAGGCAACTGTACATAAAATCCGTTCCTGGCCTGAAGTTTCTGCCGGACTCGCTTGCAATAAACCTCACAAGTGAATCAGGAGAATCCTGCCCGTATTTTTCAATGTAAGACGCCACACTTATATACGGGTCAATGCCGGAGGAGTGGGTCAGGAGGTGTTCTATGGTTATATCCTCCTGTTTGTCGCCATCCGCAGAACCTTCAGGTTTCCAGCCGCGGAATCCGGGAATGTACCTGTCCACATTGTCATGAAGCCTGACTTTGCCTTCTTCTATCAGTTGCATGAAAGCCAATGTGGTACCGACACATTTGCTGCAGGACGCAAGGTCAAACATGACATCACGGGTCATCCTGACAGTGTCAGGAACGACAGATTTGTTCCCGAAAGCCTTGAGATACACTATCTTGTCCTCCCTGACCACCGAAACTACCGCCCCGGGGATTATTTGATTCCCGATGGCATCCCATACGGCACTGTCAATGAGCTGCAATCTGGACTCGTCCATCCCCATTGACCTTGGCGAAACCTCTTCTATAGGAGCCTTTCCGACTAACGGCTCCGCCTGCTTTTTCCTGCCTTCGGCATTGACAGAAAATGCTACAGCCGCCATTACGGCAACCGTAGCATATTTTACGATACTTCTCATATCTTAAACATTGTATTTCACGCAGTTACGGAATGCACTCAACCCTTAGAAAACCAATACCGCCTTTACCGGGAAATGGTCCGAAATGAATGTCCTTTCCATATAAGGCTTCCTGACCACCTCGAACACCGGCGCAGCGCTGAATCCGGAATAATAGATATAGTCAATGGTAGCCTTCGATTTTCCCCATCCGTTGTAAGTGTAGTCCTTATCGGTCTTGACGGCCGATTCACGGGCACTTGTCATCATTGAATTGAGACCTTCAAGCACAGGATCGGCAGGATCGACATTGAAGTCTCCAGTAAGAATCATAGGATAGCCTTCCTTGTTCATTTCCTTGATTTTATTGACAATGAGTTCCAGACCTTTTCTCTGGGCCTCGCGTCCGACATGGTCAAGATGAGTATTGACATAGTAAAATTTCCTACCGTTCTTCTTGTCTTTCATGAGGGTCCATGTGGCAGTCCTCACACAGGCTGCGTCCCATCCTTTGGACGGCTTGTCCGGAGTTTCTGAAAGCCAATAAGTTCCCCATTTCAGAAGCTGAACGGTCTTCGTGTTGTAGAAGATGGACATATGCTCGCCCTTGTGCTTTCCGTCCTCACGTCCCACTCCGACGCACTTGTATCCTTGGCAGTACTCGTCCATATATTTGACCTGATAATCAAAGGCTTCCTGGAGGCCGAACACGTCTGGCTTCTGGTCGTCGATCATCAATGCGGATGCCGGATACCTGTATTCCCATGAGTTCGTGCCGTCTTTCGCCTCGCCCATTCTTATATTGTAGGAAATGACTGTTATTTCATCGGGAGTGTCGCCTGCTGCGCGTGCGGCAGGAATGGATGTCAATGCAAAAGCAATGATTGCAAGGATGTTTCTGATTTTCATGATTACGTTGATTTTTACAAAATTAGGACTTTTTGGCGGTTATGACAACAACTCATTTCCATATATCTCCGCAAATGGTCGGTTTTTTGTTACGGGTACGACTCTGATAAACAGTATCTGAAAATAAAGTATTATTTTTGTGAGATTTCAAACGGATTCTAACTCATGGAAAAGAAAAATTTCAGTGATATCGGCAAGGTGGAAGCGATAAGGCAACTTTTCGAGGTTTCCCCTTTTAAACAAAAAGATGGTACGGCATTTCTTAGCGGAGAAAAAGGAGGGATTGTAAGAACAGCCTCCCGCTTATGGCTTGAAGGCATTGACTTCGATCTTACTTATTTTCCTCTGAAGCATCTCGGATACAAGTGTGTGGTCGGAACAGTGGGTGAACTTTACGCTTCGCTCGCAAGACCTCAGTCAATTTCCGTCAGACTTGGCATTTCTGCCAAACTTGACCTTCCTCAGGTGACGGAATTATGGAACGGCATCTGTGCAGCAGCGGAAGAGCATCATATCGGTAGAGCGGATTTGGACCTGATTCCATCACGTAATGGATTGACTATCAGCATAGTAGTTACCGGATTAACTTCTCCTGAAGTCTCTGAGAATCGAAAATCCGCGAACAGCAAGGACCTTATATGTATTTCCGGAAATGTCGGAGGGGCATTTTTGGGCATGAGTCTGCTCGAGGCGGAAAAACGCAAGTTCGAAAAGGCGGGAGAACTGACCGGGACTCCTGACATTGAAAAATACAAGATGCTGGTCGGCGCTTATCTGAAACCTGAGATCAATCCTGACATTGTCAGTGAACTTTCAGATTCGGACATAATTCCTTCTTATGGATATCTCGCAGACCGGGGACTTGCGGACATGGCCAAGAGGCTGAACCGCGACAGCGGACTTGGCGTGAAACTTTATTCCAATCAGATTCCTTTCGAGGGCAATTCCTTCGAGGCAGGAAAGAAACTTAACATTGACCCTGTTGCTGCCGCAATGAATGGAGGTGATGATTTCCGCATCGTCTATGTCGTGCCGATTTCGAAGTATGAGACTTTCCGTCACGACTTCCAGACTTTCTCTATCATCGGCCATTTGGCAAAGCCTGAGGTCGGCACTGTCGTCGTGACTCCGGAGGGAGCCGAACTTCCTCTCCATGCGCAGGGCTGGAAAGAAAATGAATAAATGATTCAAGTTTCGCAAGTGCGAAACTTGAGCAACTAATAAATAGAACCGAACATGAAAATCTTTTCAATTGTCATCATGGCAGCCGCCATGGTCTTCATGCCAGTTGACGCTTCCGCACAGAAGCTGGGCTACAAACCTGCTAAACAGTAGTCTGACGGACATATTAAAAAATCCCCGGAGTATTCTGATGTACTTCGGGGATTTTTTATGACGTTGTTTCAGGCGATTTTAGCCCTCGATTCCTCTGAGAAGGTTAGACATGTTGACCTTCTTGTCGATCATGGCACGGAGCTCTGAAATAGGCACTCTGACCTGTTCCATGGTGTCACGGTCACGGACTGTAACGCAATGATCCTTGAGTGAATCGTGATCGACAGTTACGCAGAACGGAGTACCGATGGCATCCTGACGACGATATCTCTTTCCGATACTGTCTTTCTCATCGTACTGATAGTTGAAATCGTATCTGATTTCCTTGACAACTTCCTGTGCGAGTTCAGGGAGACCATCTTTCTTCAGAAGAGGAAGAATGGCAACCTTTACAGGAGCAAGCGGAGCCGGAATGCTGAGGACTACACGTGACTCGCCGTTCTCAAGTTCCTCTACCTTATAAGAGTGTGAAAGGACAGCGAGGAACATACGGTCAACACCGATAGATGTCTCTACGCAATACGGAGTATAGCTTTCGCCCGTTTCAGGATCGAAGTACTGGATCTTCTTTCCGGAAAGTTTCGCATGATTCGAAAGGTCGAAGTCAGTTCTGGAATGAATACCCTCGAGTTCCTTGAAACCGAATGGGAAATTGAACTCGATATCGGTAGCGGCATTGGCATAGTGGGCAAGTTTCTCATGGTCGTGGAAACGATAGTTCTCAGCTCCCATACCGAGGTTCACATGCCACTTCAAACGGGTTTCCTTCCAATATTTGAAGAACTCCATCTCAGTTCCAGGCTTGCAGAAGAATTCCATCTCCATCTGCTCGAACTCTCTCATACGGAAGATGAACTGACGTGCGACAATCTCATTTCTGAATGCCTTTCCAATCTGCGCGATACCGAAAGGGATCTTGTTGCGGCCGGTCTTCTGGACATTAAGATACTCGACGAAGATACCCTGTGCCGTCTCCGGACGAAGATAGATCTTGTCATCAGCTTCTCCGGTGTTGCTGATCTGGGTGCTGAACATCAAGTTGAACTGACGTACATCTGTCCAGTTTGCTGTACCTGAGATAGGACAAACAATACCGCAATCGAGTATTATCTGCTTGTATTCCTTAAGGTCATTGGCCTGCTCGGCAGCAACGTATCTTGAGTGTACAGCCTCGTATTTGGCCTTCTCGCGGAGCACGTTAGGGTTTGTCTCGCGGAACTTCTCCTCGTCGAAATTCTCACCGAACTTCTTGCGGCCCTTGGCAACTTCCTTCTCTATTTTCTCTTCGATTTTGCCGAGATAATCCTCGATAAGGTTGTCTGCACGATATCTTTTCTTGGAATCCTTATTGTCGATAAGAGGATCATTGAACGCAGCGACATGGCCTGATGCAACCCAAACCTTAGGATGCATGAAGATGCAAGAGTCAATGCCGACAACATTCTCGTGAAGGCGGGTCATAGCCTCCCACCAATATCTCTTGATGTTGTTCTTAAGTTCTACGCCCATCTGACCGTAATCATAAACGGCAGCCAGTCCATCATAGATTTCGCTTGAAGGAAAAATGAAACCATATTCCTTGCAGTGCGCAATTAGGACTTTGAAAAGTTCATCCTGTGTCATAACAGATATATTATTTAATTAATAATCAATTGGAATGCCCCTGTTACGGGCATTTTGTTCTTCACGTGCAAGACGCAAATTTACGCATTTGTTTTCAAATACCGCAGAGTAATCATCTGTTTCTCTTGAAGACCTCCGGAAATGCCTCCTTCTCCTCCTCAGAGACAATCTGCCTCAATGGAATCATGACGAAATCACGCTCGGCCATCAAAGGATGAGGAATAGTAAGCACTTCATTATCAATATGTTGCTTACCATAAAGGAGTATATCAATGTCAATAGGCCGGGAATGATATACCCTCTTCCCCTCATCATCGAATTCGATGACCTCGTCCCGTCCCATGGACTTTTCTATCCTCTTGCACTCCTTAAGAAGCGACAGAGGCGTAACTTGTTCATTGACAAAGACTTCGGCCGCGCAGTTCAGAAAATTCACATCAGCATTGAAACCCCAGGGTTCGGTCTCGATAAGGTCTGAAACCTTGACGACGCTCACGCCATCCACATCGTCCAGCATTGACAATGTCAATCTTATGTTCGCCTCACGGTCGCCCTCGTTGGACCCCAACCCGAGATAAACGTCAATGCCAGCCTTTTCCATCAGTCGTCAACGTCTAATCCGAGGTCGAGCCTGGCTTCTTCAGAGAGCATGCTCTTGTCCCATACAGGTTCGAAAACGAGTTCAATGTTGCAGGATTTGATTCCTGGAACATCCTCGACAGATGTCTTTACCTCAGCCATCACCTCGTCCGCCATCGGGCAATTAGGCGCCGTAAACGTCATTTTGATGGCAACGTCATGTTCCTTGTTTATCACCAGTTCATATATGAGTCCCAAGTCATAAATGTTCACTGGAATTTCAGGGTCATATACTTGTTTCAATGCCTTGATGACATCCGTGTACAATGGAGCAAGTGCTTTTGCATCTTCTGCAGTAAGCACCTCCTGCTCTGTATTCTTATTCTCTTCCATAACCAATTTTGTATCTTACTTGGCTGAGTTTTCCAATGCCACAGCCTTAATCGTCGCTATCATTGATGCCAATCCATTCGCCCTCGTCGGTGACAGATTTTCCTTCAGACCTATCTTTTCAATGAAACTGAAATCTGATGATGCGATTTCTTCCGGTGTACGGCCTGAGTAAATGCTGACAAGAAGGGATATTATACCCTTGGTTATGATGGCATCACTGTCGGCTGTGAACCACAGTTTCCCGTCTTTCATCTGATAGTCCAGCCAAACTCTGGACTGACATCCTTTGATGAGTCTGTCATCTGTCTTGGATGAATCAGGATAAGGTGCCAGATTCTTTCCCAAGTCTATCAGATACTCGTATTTGTCCAGCCATTCGTCATACATGGAGAAGGAATCTACGACTTCGTCCTCCGCTTCCTTCAATGTTTTGATACTGTTTTCCATCTTCCTATCGTAACATATTAATAGCCTTGTCCAACGATTTCATGAAGTATTCTGCCTCTTCCATTGTGTTGTAAGGGGCCAATGATATCCTCAGCATACCTGTAACACCGAATCTGTCCATAACAGGTTCTGCACACATCTGACCCGAACGCGCAGCGATTCCCATCTTGTCTAAAATCAATGCCAGATCTTCGTGGTGTGCCCCTTTCACAGTGAATGAGAATAGCGGAATCTTCTCAGATGTTCCACGCGGAACTCCATACAAAGTAATCCTGTCATCGTTCATCAATGCGTTATACATATAATCCCTTACAGAGTCGTAATAAGCAGAAACTTCCCTGTCGCGCATCATCTTTGCCACTTCAATAGCCGGTTTCAATGTCGGTACACCAGTAAAGTTCAGTGTGCCCGCCTCGAATTTTTCAGGGAGCGGAGCATATGTCGTACCGCTGAATTTGACGGTAGCAATCATCTCTCCCCCGCCCATATAAGGAGGCATCTGCTCAAGCCAATGTTTCTTTCCATAAAGTACACCTACGCCTGTCGCTGCATACAGTTTATGTCCGGAAAAAGCATAGAAATCGCAGTCGGTTTTCCGTACATCCATTCCTTCATGGACAACACCCTGGGCGCCATCAATCAAAACGGGAACATTCTTGGAGTGGCAGATTCTTACGATTTCGTCGATAGGATTTATGATTCCGAGTACATTGGAAATCTGTGTAACGGCCACAATCCTGGTCTTGTCGGTTATCATTGACTCAAGCATATCTACCTTGAGATAGCCATTGTCATCGACTCCAAGAACCTTGAGAATAGCCTTCTTTCTCTGGCACATCATCTGCCATGGAACAATATCAGAATGATGTTCCACTTCAGATACTATCACTTCGTCCCCTTCATGGACAAACGCTTCCCCAAAGCTGAAAGCAACAAGATTTATCGATGCCGTAGTGCCGGAAGTGAAAACAATTTCCTCCCTGCATTCAGCATTGATAAAGTCCCGTACAGCATCGCGAGTTGTCTCATATTCGTCTGTCGCTTCCTCGGCAAGCCTGTGGATGCCCCTATGGATATTGGCATTGGACTGTGTTGTAAGTCTGTTCCACATATCTATGACCTGCTGAGGCCTCTGGGCTGTCGCAGCGTTGTCAAAATAAACGAGATCTTTTCCGTAAACCTTTCTGGAAAGTATCGGAAACATCGCTCTTATGTCATTAACTGAAGCCATATCAGAATTGATTAAATTATAAATAATCTCTCAATCTCAAGTTCCATCGCAAACTACAAAGTTACGAAAGTAATCACTCATTATCTCCACTTTTTTGAACAAATTAATTCTTTTTGAGGATAATCCACTATTTTTGCAATAAGAGATTAAAACTAAACTATATGTACGATTATATCAAAGGAGATATAGTGGAAATCACTCCCACTGAAGTCATCTTGGAATGCTGCGGAATCGGCTACAGCATCATGATATCTTTACAGACTTATGATGCCTTGAAATCAAATTCAGAAGCTAAAGTATATATATATCATCATATCAGGGAAGACGAGGAACAGTTCTACGGATTCGCCACGAAGAATGAGCGCGAACTGTTCAAACTTCTCATCAGCGTTTCAGGAGTAGGTGTAGGCTCAGCAAGGATGATGCTGTCATCATTGACAGACGAGGAAATACGAAACGCCATCCTGAGCGAGGATGTAAGAACAATTAAAAGCATCAAGGGAATCGGCATGAAGACGGCACAAAGACTTATCCTGGATCTTAAGGATAAGATAGTCAAAGATGCAGGTGTAGAGGCTGCTGAGATCACAGTTCCTACCAAGAATCATAATATCGATGAGGCTACCACTGCCCTACTGAATCTCGGATTCTCAAAGGTCAATATCAATAAAATCCTGCCTGAAATATTAAAAGAAAGTCCAGATGCTTCCATCGAGACCATCATTAGAGAGGGACTTAAACGACTCTGACGACACAGGTCAGACCTGCACGAGGAATCATATTATCCAAATAAGACAAATCCGGAAAAGAAATGTTCCATGTGGAACAACTTTTCCGGATTTAAAATTTATCTGCCGAAGTGAATCAAAAGAATAGAGACATCAGAAGGTGAAATACCTGAAATACGTGAGGCCTGACCTATAGTTGCCGGTTTGTATTTCAGAAGTTTCTGGCGACATTCTATAGAGAGACCAGGTACTTTATCAAAGCCATAATTATCAGGAATTGAAAGATTCTCCAGTTGAGAAATCTTATCCGCAATCTGTTTTTCCCTCTCAATGTACCCTCTATATTTTACTAAAACTTCAGAATCCGAAATAATAGTATCGAGATATTTCTGGAATAGTCTATTCTTATAATCATCCATACACTCACGATTGAATTGCATCGACTGATTGAGATGCAAAATCATTGAAGCGTAGTATAAAGATTGATTATGACACATATTAGATTCAGTAATATCCTCTGGAGTGTAATCTGGCAAAATTGACTTATCCTCAGAGAAGGAGTCAACAAGCTTTGTTCCACGTGGAACAATATTAAGAATTTCAGAATACTCTACATTAGGGCGTGACAGAACATCCTTAATACGCTTGGATTCAGAAAGTGTTGCCTCACCGATAGATGTGAAATAATCGTTGACCTGCTCTGAAGTAACATTTACTTTTTCTGTAAAATCAATTAACTCCTCTACCCTATCATACTTTCGCATAGTATACGAATACCTATACTCATCAGCCAGACCAATATTATGAGATAAGGCAGTAAGACGCTTATCAGCATTGTCCTGACGAAGAAGTATCCTATACTCGGCACGGGAGGTAAACATACGGTATGGTTCATCGACCCCCTTCGTCACGAGGTCATCAATAAGAACTCCTATATATGACTCATCTCGCTTTAGTATAAACGGGGCTTTTTCCTGAACAAACAAAGCAGCATTAATACCGGCCATCAATCCCTGAGCTGCCGCTTCTTCGTAACCGGTGGTACCATTGATCTGACCGGCGAAGAATAAGCCTGGGATATCTTTCAATTCAAGACTTGACTTCAGCTGAAGAGGATCGAAGAAATCATACTCCACAGCATAAGCCGGACGATAAATTTCAACATTCTCAAATCCGTCGATCGCCTTCAAGGCCTGGACCTGAATATCAAGAGGGAGTGAAGAAGAAAATCCCTGAAGGTAATATTCATTAGTGGAACGTCCTTCCGGCTCAAGGAAAAGCTGGTGGGAATCCTTATCCGCGAAAGTTCTGAGTTTATCCTCAATGCTAGGACAATACCGAGGCCCCCTTCCGTGTATCAGTCCGTTGAACAAAGGCGAGTCCGAGAAGCCGGAACGCAAAATGTCATGAACATTCTTATTGGTATGGAAAATAAAACAAGGCATTTGTTCGTTTCCGTTCTGCGCAGCAGACAAGAAAGGAAGATATGAGAACTTGTCGGGGTGGGTATCACCATATTGATAAACTGACTTCGAAAGGTCAATACTCCTGATATCAATTCTTGGCGGTGTACCAGTCTTCATCCTATCGGTCTTCACTCCAAGAGAAACAAGTTGCTCAGTCAAACCATGAGTCGGAGACTCCCCTATCCTACCGCCAGGAAATTCCGTCCTGCCGATGAATATTTTTCCGTTAAGGAACGTGCCGGCAGTCAAAACAACTGCATGAGAGTTGAAAATTGCACCGGTAGATGTACGAACGCCTGTAATTTTCGAATTCTCAAAGAGGAAAGAAGTAACATTGTCAATGTAAATACTTAAGTTACAATTACTTTCGAGAATTTTGCGCCAGTATAGGGAAAACTTGATTTTATCGCATTGGGCACGCGGACTCCACATTGCAGGTCCTTTGGAGCGATTCAGCATACGGAACTGCAAAGTAGAAGCATCCGTAACAATTCCTGTGTATCCTCCAAGAGCATCAATCTCACGCACAATCTGTCCTTTGGCAATTCCTCCTATCGAGGGATTGCAAGACATCTTAGCAAGACCTGTGAAATCAGAAGTTACCAGAAGTACGGACGACCCCATAGTCGCAGCAGCCATTGCGGCTTCACAACCTGCATGTCCACCGCCAACTACAATTATATCGAATTGTTTTACGTACATTTAACTCAATTATTAATATGATTTCTCAACTCGAGATAATAGTTCTCTTTCTCACGCATAACCTTCTGCTCCTCATCAGTATGATCATCATATCCTATCAGATGAAGAAGTCCATGCACAATTACCCTATTGAGCTCATCTGAAAATTCCGTTTTATAATACTCCGCATTCTCACGGACAGAGTCAATGCTGATGAACAAATCTCCTGAAAGAACATTCCCCTCACAGTAATCGAAAGTAATAATATCGGTAAAATAATCATGTCCGAGAAACTTGATATTCACATCGAGGATGTAATTGTCCGAACAGAAGATAATACAGATGTTGCCGAGTTTCTTCACTTCACTTTCAGCAACCATTTTGAGCCATGCATTATTAAGACGCTTATGCTTGAACTCAAACTTAATGTCTTCAAGACTATAACTAACCATATCCTTATAATTAAGTTTGCAAATCTACAAAAAAGCGAGAAGATAAACTTTGAAAAAGAAATATTTATTAATAACTTTGGATCGCGAATGGAAAAATAAAAAACATTGACATGGAAGTTAAAAAAACATCCAAGGCAAGCCTTGAGAACAAGCGATTCCTCTTTTTGGAGATTGGATTTGTTCTTACTCTAGTTATCGTTTTGGGAGCTTTCAACTGGTCCACAAAAGAAAAGCAGACAGCTGTTCTTGAAGCAGAGAATGCAGTAGTGGAAGTAGAGGACATGATTCCTATCACACAGGAGACACCTCCACCACCAGAAGTAGCACCTAAAATTCCTGTACTTTCCGACCAGATCGACGTTGTCGATGACAACATCAAAGTCGATGACAACATGTTCCAGAACCTCGAGGACGATGCAAATTCAGGCGTCGAGATTATGGACTACATCGAAAGCGCACCGGAAGAGGAAACTGTAGAGGAAGAAGCTATTCCTTTCCAATTGGTAGAGGAAAAACCTTCATTCAATGGCGGAGACGCAAACGAATTCTCTAAATGGGTGAACTCAAGACTTGTTTACCCTGAAATTGCAAAGGAGAATGGTGTTCAGGGTCGTGTAACTCTTCAGTTCACAGTAAACGCTGACGGTACAGTATCCAATGTAAAGGTTCTTCGTGGCGTCGATTCCTCACTTGACAAAGAGGCTGTCAGAGTAGTTTCAAGCTCCCCTAAATGGAAGCCTGGTAAACAGAGAGACCGTGCGGTTAAAGTAACCTACACCTTCCCTGTAATTTTCCAGTTGAGATAATTTATTTCTCCGGAATTAATAAGGCTGTCCCCAATCAGGATGGCCTTTTTATATTAATATATGACGACGAATAACACGGAAAAAGCCGTCTTTGTAGGAATAATAACTGACAAAGACGATGAGAGAAAGGTATATGAATACCTTGATGAACTTGAGTTTCTTGCTGAGACAGCAGGTGCTACGAGGGATAAAAAATTTGTGCAGCGACTTGACAGGCCTGATAACGCAACGTATATCAGGAGCGGAAAACTTCAGGAAATTGCTGAATATTGCGAAGAAAATGAGATAAGGAACGTAATCTTCGATGATGAACTTTCGGGCACTCAGCAGCGCAATATCGAGAAGATAATTAAGACATCGAGTGTCATTGACAGGACCAGTCTCATCCTCGAAATATTCGCGCAGCGGGCAAAAACAGCATATGCGAAAATGCAGGTAGAACTCGCAAAATACAACTATATGTTGCCTAGGCTCGCGGGTATGTGGACTCACCTTGAGAGACAGCGAGGAGGTATGGGAACGCGAGGAGGTATGGGTGAAACTCAGATTGAGATTGACCGCCGAATCGTAAAGGAGCGCATATCCAAGCTTAAGGAACAGCTCAAGAAAGTCGACAGACAGATGGCCACCCAGCGCGGAAACAGAGGGCAGCTGGTAAGGCTTGCTCTTGTAGGTTATACTAATGTCGGCAAGAGTACTCTTATGAATCTGCTTTCCAAGAGCGATGTATTTGCCGAAAACAAACTCTTCGCGACATTGGATACTACGGTCAGAAAAGTCGTTTTGGAGAACGTGCCGTTCCTTCTCAGCGATACTGTAGGATTTATCAGAAAGCTTCCTACTCAGCTCATAGAGGCCTTTAAAAGTACCCTGGACGAGGTAAGAGAGGCTGATATCCTGATTCACGTAGTGGACATCTCACACCCTGGATTTGAGGAGCAGATGGAAGTCGTGGAGCAGACATTGAGGGACATAAAGGCTGACAATAAGCCTATTTATGTCATTTTCAATAAGATTGACTCCTACACATATGAGGAGTATGACGAGTTCTCGCTGGAACCGAAAGGCAAGAACAATGTTTCCCTTGAGGAACTTAAGAACAGCTGGATAGCGAAGGAGAAAACTCCATGCATATTCATATCAGCCAAGGAGAAAATAGGCATTGACAAACTCAGAAACGACATCTACAAGATGGTTGCTGAAATTCATGCAGGAAGATATCCTTTCAATAATTTCCTCTGGTAGAAGAAAGTAATAAAAAAGGGTTGGCCAAACCGGTCAACCCTTTATTGTATATATTCAGTTTATTATTCGCTGAATTTTGCTGCGAGGAACTCTCTGTTAAGACGTGCGATGTGGTCAACTGAAATACCCTTAGGGCACTCCATTTCGCAAGCACGGGTGTTGGTACAGTTACCGAATCCGAGTTCGTCCATCTTGGCAACCATAGCGCGGGCTCTTCTTGCAGCCTCCGGTCTTCCCTGAGGAAGGAGAGCAAGTGAGCTGACTCTGGCAGCAACGAAAAGCATTGCAGAACCATTCTTACATGTAGCTACACAAGCACCGCAACCTACGCAAGCAGCTGCGTCCATACTCTTCTCTGCCTTATCATGAGGGATAAGAAGTGTATTTCCGTCCTGTGCAGAACCTGTACGGACAGAAATGAAGCCACCAGCCTGGAGAATCTTGTCGAAAGCAGTTCTATCGACAACGAGGTCCTTGATTACTGGGAAAGCTGCACTTCTCCAAGGCTCTACTGTGATGGTAGCACCATTCTGGAAATGACGCATGAAAAGCTGGCAGGTAGTAACCTGATCATCCGGACCATGTGCCCTACCGTCAATATAAAGTGAGCAAGCACCGCAGATACCTTCACGGCAGTCATGGTCGAAAGACACAGGACCGCTGCTCTGACATCCTTTCTCTACAGCAACAGGATCCTCTCCTTTTCTGACAAGCTGCTCGTTAAGAATATCAAGCATTTCGAGGAATGAAGCGTCCTCCTCAATTCCGGTTACGGAATATGTTTCAAAATGTCCCTGAGACTGGGCGTTTTTCTGACGCCATATTTTTAACTTGAAATCCATCTTAATTAGTCTTTATAGTTTCTGGTAGCAACATGGATATTCTCATAAACGAGAGGCTCCTTGTGGAGTTCAGGTTCCTGACCTTCTCCCTTGTACTCCCAGGCAGCTACATACATATAGTTCTCATCGTCACGTTTAGCCTCGCCTTCCGGTGTCTGGCTTTCCTCACGGAAGTGACCTCCGCAGGATTCGTTACGGTTAAGAGCGTCCTTAGCCATAAGTTCACCTATATCGAAGAAATCTTCAAGTCTGAGAGCTTTCTCGAGTTCCTGGTTGAATTCATACTGGGTACCGGTTACGCGTACAGTCTTCCAGAATTCTTTGCGGAGTTCCTGAATCTCAGCGATACCTTTCTTAAGTCCTTCTGCAGTACGACCCATACCGATGTGCTCCCACATGATGTGTCCGAGTTTCTTGTGGATAGAATCAACCGGCTCTGTACCCTTGACAGCGAAGAGTCTGTCAATTCTGTTCTGGACAGCCTTCTCCGCAGCATCGAACTCAGGAGCAGAAGTATCTGTCTTAGGCTCTGCGAACTTGTGTGAGAGATAGTCACCGATAGTAACAGGCAGGATGAAGTAACCGTCAGCAAGACCCTGCATGAGGGCAGATGCGCCAAGACGGTTTCCACCATGATCTGAGAAGTTAGCCTCACCGATTGCATAAAGACCAGGGATAGTGGTCTGAAGATCGTAGTCAACCCAGATACCTCCCATGGTATAGTGGATAGCCGGATAAATCATCATTGGCTCCTCCCAAGGGCTGGAAGCAGTAATCTTCTCATACATCTGGAAGAGGTTACCATAACGCTCAGCAACTCTCTGCTTACCGAGTCTCTCGATAGCATCCTTGAAATCAAGGAAGACTGCGAGTCCGGTCTCATTGACACCGAAACCTGCATCACATCTCTCCTTTGCTGCACGGGAAGCCACGTCACGAGGAACAAGGTTTCCGAATGCAGGGTAACGGCGCTCGAGATAGTAATCTCTATCTTCCTCTGCAATCTGTGAAGGTTTGATCTCATGCTTGCGGAGCTTCATGACATCTTCCATCTTCTTAGGAACCCAGATACGTCCGTCATTACGGAGTGATTCTGACATGAGGGTCAGCTTGCACTGCTGGTCACCGTGTACAGGAATACATGTAGGGTGAATCTGAGCGAAAGCAGGGTTTGCGAAGTAAGCACCTTTCCTGAAGCACTGCATAGCAGCTGAACCGTTGCTGTTCATAGCATTGGTAGAAAGGAAGTATGCGCGACCGTAACCGCCGGTAGCGATAACGACAGCATGTGCTCCGAATCTCTCAAGTTTACCTGTTACAAGGTTTCTTGCGATAATACCCTTAGCCTCACCATTGATAACTACGAGGTCGAGCATCTCATGACGAGGATAGCTCTTCACTGTTCCTGCGGCAACCTGTCTGTTGAGAGCTGCATAAGCTCCGAGAAGAAGCTGCTGTCCGGTTTGTCCGCGGGCATAGAAAGTACGACTTACCTGAACACCACCGAAAGAACGGTTGGCAAGGTATCCGCCGTATTCTCTGGCGAAAGGAATACCCTGAGCTACGCACTGGTCAATGATAGCGGCACTGACTTCTGCAAGACGATAGACGTTAGCCTCTCTACTACGATAGTCACCACCTTTAATGGTATCGTAGAAAAGACGATACACAGAGTCATTGTCATTCTGATAGTTCTTGGCAGCATTGATACCGCCCTGAGCCGCGATAGAGTGTGCGCGGCGAGGAGAATCACTGATACAGAAAACCTTTACATTATAACCGAGCTCACCAAGTGTAGCAGCTGCAGATGCGCCGCCGAGACCTGTACCGACTACAATGATTTCAAGTTTCCTTTTGTTGTTAGGACTGACAAGACGAATTTCTGACTTCCTTTTGGTCCATTTTTCAGCCAAAGGTCCGTCAGGAATCTTTGAGATTAATTTATCGGCCATTTTTAGTTATTATGAAAATTGTACAATTAATATGCAAGTTTAGTCATTTTTACTGAATAAACCTTGATTTTCACCAAGAAAATCTAAAAAAGAGTATTCTGTATCACTTCCGGTTCGACAGGGCCTCTGTCAGGCTTTTCAATGCCAAGATGGGCATAAGCGAGATCAGTCACGACACGCCCCCTCGGAGTCCTCTGGATAAACCCTTCTTTAATAAGGAAAGGCTCGTAAACTTCCTCCACCGAACCCTGGTCCTCCCCCACAGAAGTCGCGATCGTACTGATGCCTACCGGACCGCCCTTGAACTTCGTAATGATGCTGTAAAGAATCTTGTTGTCGATCTGATTCAAACCCCTCTTGTCAATGTTAAGAGCATTGAGCGCATAACGTGAAATTTTAAGGTCAATGTGACCGTCACCTTCGACCTGCGCGAAGTCCCTGACACGACGCAAAAGAGCATTCGCGATACGTGGAGTTCCGCGGCTTCTCAATGCTATTTCCATGGCTGCATCATCATCGATTCCGACACCCAGAAGAGCACTGTTCCTCTTCACGATTTTCACGAGTTCTGAAGCGTCATAATACTCCAATGAAAAGTCGATTCCGAAGCGCGCCCTGAGAGGTGCTGTCAACAAACCTTTGCGGGTGGTCGCACCTACCAGAGTGAACGGTTTCAGTGCAAGTCTCACGGACCTTGCACCCGGACCTTTATCTATAAGGATATCTATGGCGAACTGCTCCATCGCAGAATAGAGATACTCTTCCACAACAGGAGACAGACGATGGATCTCGTCGATAAATAGAACATCTCCGGACTCCAGGGAAGTAAGCAGTCCGGCCAGATCTCCAGGCTTGTCAAGCACAGGACCGGAAGTGATTTTTATATTCACTCCAAGCTCGTTCGCGACAATGTTTGCAAGTGTGGTCTTGCCCAGACCCGGAGGCCCGTGAAAGAGCACATGGTCCAAGGCTTCACCTCTCATTTTCGCCGCCTTTATAAAGATTTTCAGGTTGGCCACAATCTTGTCCTGACCGGTGAAGTCAGTCAGTTCGTGAGGTCTGATTATTCCGTCTAAATCCTTATCTTTGTCCGTCCCGGCGGAATACGGTGTAAAATCGTCAGGCATTTTCAAAACAATATTATAAATACAAATTTACATATTTTTATTTTAATGTTGTTTTTATTAAGTTTGTTGAAATGTTGATAACACTCACAACTCTCCTGAAAATCAATGTTTTGTATATGTTGAAAAATGTTGATATCTCTGAAGAGCCCCGAATGATAAAATGTGCGTAAAATTATTTGCAATATACGTCGGGACCGTGCATAACATAAAAAACCGGGTTTTGGCAATTGACTTTTCAATTGATATCAACAGGCTTTTTAACAGGTTATCAACCGAATTTTAAGGTGAAATGTTAATAAGTAAAGAAGCAACATCACTACTCGAACAGAGTATTTCGTCCAATAAAGATTCCTTCTGCAGCGGGCTTTTCATGTCCGCCAGATGGATGGTCCTGTCCCAGGTGGCGAAGTCCGGGATACATGTGATTATCCTGCCGGACAAGGAGTCTGCGGAGTACTGCTCAGGTGACCTGTACTCTATCATTGACGGGGACAAAGTGTTCTTTCTTCCGGGCTCCGGAAAGAACATTGAGAGGAGCAATTACAAGTCTTCTCTCGGGGTCCAGAGGACGTCGGCCATCGGGAGCATTTTGGCAGAAAAGAACATTTCCGGGCAACTTTTCATCGTGACGTATCCGGAGGCCTTGGATGAACCGATTCCCGCGAAAAGCAGGATTTCCGAAGCGCTGGTAACATTGAAAAAAGGAGAAGAAACCAATCGTGACGAACTGTTTTCAAAGCTTGTCTCGAACAATTTTTCGAAGGTTGATTTCGTCGCTGCGCCCGGTCAGTTTGCCGTGCGCGGATCGCTCGTGGATGTGTTCTCATTTACCAGTAATGACCCGTTCAGAATTTCATTTTTCGGGAACGAAATCGAGAAGATAAATCTGTTCGACTGCAATACCCAGCTCTCGAAGGAAGAGAGGGAATCAGCCGACATTTTTCCCGACATGATTGCCGAGGAAAATGTGGATGGCGGGAGTATGAAAATCACTGAAATTTTCCCTGAAAATACTGTCGTCTGGATGGATTCTCCAGACTCGTACAAGAGCTGTGATTTCTATCGTGAAACCGAACGGTTCAAGCGGGTTTTTCTGGATGTCCCGCTTGACTTGAAGAAGGAAAAAACTGTCCAGTTCAATATCGTCCCGCAGCCGGTATTCAACAAGAATTTCGAGCTGCTTTCCGCAGATATCCGCGAGCGTCTTGAACGGGGTTATTCGGTAAATGTTTTCTGTGACAAGGAGGCTCAGGCGGACAGGCTCAGGTCCATTCTTTACAAGAACGAAAGGGTAATGCCTGAGTTCGTGACGGGA
>ENA-OPCZ01000527-OPCZ01000527.1-human-gut-metagenome-genome-assembly--contig:-NODE-527-length-24010-cov-4.181424_pt1 | contig 24010 bp, 26 predicted proteins | sample MGYA00241566_ERZ501483 | MGnify/ENA primary metagenome ERZ501483 (study PRJEB25962, sample SAMEA1965191) | human gut metagenome | biome: human gut; feature: human-associated habitat; material: faeces... | reverse complement strand
GAAATTTGTTCTGACAGTATAGAATATTAATGAAAAGGAGATGAAAAATATGAGAAAAAATCCGATCCGATATGTGTGGATGGCACTTGGAATTTTATGTCTGGTGCTTGGGACGATAGGGGTTGTACTTCCAATTCTGCCGACGGTTCCATTTTACATGGCAACAGTGTTTTGCTTTGCAAAGGGTTCAAAAACACTTCACGATTGGTTTTTAGGGACAAGTCTTTATAAGAAGCATTTAGAAAGCTTTGCAAAAGAGAAAGCAATGACAAAGAAAACAAAGAGGTCCATCATTACGATGGTAACGATCTTAATGGCAATCGGTTTTATCATGATGAACAACGTACCGATCGGCCGTGTAGTTCTTGTGATCGTGTGGATTTTTCATTTCTTATATTTTGGATTGAAAGTAGAAACTGTCAAAGAAGAGAAAGCAAAGGAAATAATATATGTTATCTTTAGTAGTTAATGTATAGAATGTAAAAGAATAGTTATACCCTAATAAACCTTAGTAAATATAAGGGTTTGTTGGGGTGTGTTACTGTAAAGTAAGTGTACCTTAAAAATTGAATATTAAAATATTATTAAACAGTAGTATAACTATTGAACATATGTTCTTATAGTGGTAAAATGTATAGTAAATAAAGGATATTTTACATATTAGACATATAAGAAGTGTATTGGAGGTATCAGATACATGGAATTACACGTTACAAAACGTAAAGGAAGGGAGATAGTTGTTCTACTGGATAATGACATGAGAATTGTAAAGCCAGTTTATGACTATCTGAAATACCAAGACCAAAGAGATAGAGCAATCAATACTCTCATAGCATACGGAAATGATTTGAAAGCCTTTTGGGAGTTCTTATCAGATTACGGTTATGCTTATGATGAAGTAAGTCCAAAGATGATAGGCGAATACAAAGAATACCTTATGTCAGAGGATGATAACATCATTGCTATTAACAAAGAAGGTGCAAGAACAGCAAAGACAATCAATCGTATGCTTAGTACCTTACATGGATTCTATCAGTATAAAGCAGATATGCAGGAAATTGACAATCCTTTGTTGATGCATGAGGTAAACAGACCATTCAATGCTTTTAAGGGTATCTTGGAACACGCAAGAAGTGATAACAAAACAAAACAGTCTATCTTTAAGGTTAAGGAAAGTAATTACAAGATTAATCTTGTCTCAGATGATGAAATGGAACTGTTTCTGAGCCGTTTAGACAAGCGTAGAGACATTCTTTTATACAAGATGCTTTATCTTACGGGCGCAAGAATACAGGAGGTTTTAGACCTTGAAATAGAGTCTGTACCAGTACCAGATATGTCACAGCCAGTCGGTTGTTTTCAGCAGATTAAATCAAAAGGCAAGACAAGAGATTTGTATGTGCCGATGTCACTTATACAGGAACTGGATGATTTTATTTTTGAAGAAAGAAACCTTATTGATACAGACCATAGTTACATCTTTGTATCAGAGCAGGCAAGACAGCTTGGAAAACAGCTTACCTATAGTGCTGCTTATGATAAGTTAAAAAAGGTACAGAAAGAGGTTGGTATTGACTTTAATTTCCATGATTTAAGACATACCTTCTGTTCCAATCTTGTACAGTCTGGAATGGATGTAAGTGTTGTAAGAATGATTATGGGACATGAGCATCTTTCTACTACACAGAAATATACACATCTTTCTAATCCGTACATTGAGGACAGCCTTTCAAAGTATTGGAATCAGAGTACACTGATTGGAGGTGACTCTGATGGTAAGTAAAAGACCAGATAGTGATGTATGGAATATCGTTGATAATGATGAAATGTCACAGCACTATGGAAGAAACTTCAAGTTTGATTTTTCGTATATTTCAAGTGACGAGATAAAGGAACTGTTTAAGGACTATGTATGGCAGAATTACAGAGTGGGCAATAAAACATTGAGTAGTCTTTACAGAGAGGTAAATTCATATTTCTATCGATTCATTCAGTTTGCAGAATCAAGGAATATCATATCATTAAAGGGATTAACAAATGTAGATGTTGAGAATTACATCTCCTATCTGCATACAACAATCTCTGAAAAGACTGGAAAGCCTTATGGAATATCAATGCAAAGGCATTCTTTGTTTGCTTTGAAATCCGTTATCCGTTGGTGTCAGTTACATAGACCTGATGATGCGCCTGTAACCGAGATTTTTACAGGAAGTGAGTACACAGGAGTCAATCGTAAGTTAAAGATAGACTTCATTCCAGATGATGTTGTAGCACAGATAAATGAGGCTCTTAAAACAGAAGAAAATCAATATCTAAAGTATGGCATTATCATTCTTCAATCTACAGGGATGCGTATTGGTGACCTTTTAAAACTTCGTATTGACTGCATTAAGCCACATCCTATTAGTGGATATACAATCGAGTGGGTGCAGCATAAAGGACGCAAGAATAAGGCTCCTATGCCTGTCAGAAGCGAATGCGTTGCTGCTATTGAAAAACTGATAGAGATTACCAAAGAATTGCGTGATGAAGCTGATGAAAAAGATAAAGATACTCTGATGATATGGAGAGTTTCTAAAGGCAATAGATATATACAACAAGGAACTGTACAGGTTGTTTCTAAAGGCACATTTGCTAATTATTGGTTTAAGAAGTTCATCAAGGACAATGACATCAAAGATGCCAATGGTGATTACTACAACCTTACGAGCCACCAGTACTCTTGGAACAGATATGCTTTCTAAGGGTACAAACATCAATGTAATTCAGCAGGTGTTAGGACATTCGGATGCATCCGTTACAAAGCGTTTCTATGCAGATGTAAAGGATAAGGAACGAGCAGAGGTATTTAAGAGTGTTGGTGTGATTGGAAACATCAATCAGATACAGAGTAATGCTTTTGACAATATATCAGAGTTTGAATGGTTCAAGGCAAACAAAGATAAAGGTGCTTGTATGTGTGATGGTTATTGCACAAAGCCAGTGATTGATGGAAAGATATGTGACAGACTTCTTAAAAGGCAGAAATGTTATACCTGTAGCAGATATATCACTACACCAGAATACTTAGATGCTCATAAACGGCACTTGGCAAACCTTGAAAAACAACTTGAAGAAGGTGTTATCTACGGAGAGCATTACGCAGAACACTTTATACCGACAATAGAGGTTTTAAAGGTAATCATTGAAAGATTGGAGGGATTGCAGAATGGCAACTAACTTGGCATTACAGTTACAGGTCATTGAGCCTGATACAGATTTAAACAGCATAATGATAGGCAATTCCAACTACAATGATGATGTGTGGGATTTAAGACCTTTTATTACTGCTAAATCAACAAAGGAATCGCAGAAATACATTAGATTTGAATATATAGCAGATGTAGATATGAAGGAAACTGTTAAGCAGTACGCCTACTACAAACTCGGTAAAATGAAGCCACAGACAGTGCGAGATTATATCAATGCCAAACTTCCAATGTTTATCGAATACTGCTCCTTAAATGGTATTCATAGCTTCGCAGATGTGACTTTAGAGGATTACTTAAACTTCAACCTGTGGATGAAAAACGATAAGAAGGTGGCACAACAGACAGGATTTATGTCTTGCCATATAGTAGAAGAAATCATCTGTATCGGTCAGATAAAGGGTTGGGATGTACCTACATTTCATCTTCCGAAGGCAGAAACAGCAAATCAGCTTTGGAATACTAAAAAGTCTATGAAAACCAATAAGACAAAACCTATACCAGAGGATGTGTTCGATAAGATTTTGTACCATGCAGTACACGATGAAAAGGATGTACTTACAAAGTCAGGTATTATTATTCAGAGTCAGACAGGGCTTCGTATCAATGAGGTTTTATCTATACAGGAAGGCTGTGTTAAGCGAACTTTCGATGGTTATGATTACATGGAAGTGACTCTTGGGAAGACTGAAAAAGGCGAACCAATCATTCATAAGGTATTTATCAATGAACTTGTAAAAGACACCATCAAAGAGCTTTCGGACTTTACTGAACCACTTCGTAAAGAAAGTGGATTAAAGGAACTGTTTCTTTGTAAGTCAGCAAAAAAGAAAAATGCTATCAATGTTTATTCATTGGAACATTGGAATGACCAAAAACTAATGCCCTTTATCAAACGATGGGACATCAGAGGCAATAAAGGTGAGTTATATCCACTTACTTCACATCAGTTCAGAGCAACTTTTGTAAGAGAACTTATCAAAAGAAAAGTGCCTATCGCAATGATTATGAAACAGTATTCTCATGTTTCTATTGAAATGACAGCACACTATCTTACTTTGCAGGAAGAAGAAGTTAAGGAAATCTATTCCGATATGATTTTAAGTCCAGAGTCAAAGATTGCAGGGCTTAGAGCAAAAGAAATCAAAGGTAAATTAGATGACTTATTTCATGGTAAAACCGAGGATGAGATTGATGATGTAATCACAGATTTAGCCAAGACAATGAGTTTTAATCCACTGCCTACAGGAGTATGCTTGTATGATTTTAGGCGAGGTAACTGTACAGATGGTGATGGCTGTTTTTTCTATAACTGCCCTAACTACATCACAGAGGTTCAGTTCTATCCAATCCTAAAGGATGAACTGGATTTACTTGAAAAGGAAATGGCAAGATTAAAGGAACTTGGTCATGAACGAGAATGGCAGAAACAGTACATCAAGTACAAGTATTTAAAACCATTGGTAGAAAGTCTGGAGGTGCAGTTAAATGGCAAAGAAAGTGTCGGATAGCCAGGTTGCAGGCATTAAGGCTCATGCAGAGGCTAAGAATAAGGCAACCATTGATAAAGTTAATAAGGCAATAGATAAACTCAAAAGAAAAGGAAAGCCTATAAACTTTGAAACAGTCTATAAAGAGGCAGGAGTATCAAGAGCAACACTTTATAACAATCCACAACTTAAAGAGCGTATTTTAAGCCTTAGAGCAATCTCAAAGGCAAGCCCATTAGATGATGTGGTTGCTGTTAAAAAAGATAAGTTGCAGCTTAAAGATGATAAGATTTCGGCTCTCCGGGAACAAATCAAAAAGTTAGAGGATGATAAAAAGAAACTTATTGAACAGTTAGTCGATTATGAAGAACTCAAAGCAGAAAATGAACGACTAAAGAAACAGTTAGTAAAACAGGCATAGAGGTACATTTATGAATGATGAACATAAAGAAAAGATTTATTACATTCAGCAACAGGCAGATGAGTTGAGTGCAGAAATATCAAAACTTATGAGGAAGGATGCTGACCTTTCGGAAAAGCATCTAAATGATTTGATTAAGTTAGGTGTTTTCATTTCGATGACCTGTCAAGAGTTGTTGGATGAAGAATAACTAAAAGAAAGGAGAACGTAGTGGACAGTATTTCGTGTAAAGAATGTAAGAAATGCTTATTTATCAATACTTTACAACTTATAATACAGTCCTCTACTAAATATAAGATATGGCAAAGAAGAAAAGCGCAGGGTGCGAATATTGTAGTAATTATGTGTATGATGAAGATTATGAATATTATGTATGTGATATTAATTTAGATGAAGATGAGATGGCAAGATTTATGAGCTATAGCGATTGGGATTGCCCTTATTTCCAGATGGACGATGAATATGCGATCGTTAGGAAACAAAATTAAAAGGTAAGAAATAATTGACAATAAATGGAAATCTGTTAAAATATAAATGAAGCAATTTACATAATTTGTAATATAAGGAGAAAATATGGGGAATAAAGACATTACAGATTTCAATGAAGCGCAATTAAGAAAGAGAGCAGCAAGTAAGGAAGAATTAAATATTTGTTTGACCAATAATTATGCATTTCAAAAGATATTTGAGAATGAAGAGATAGTAAAAGGATTTTTAATAGCATTGTTGCATTTAAAGGAAACAGATATTGAAGAGTTGGAGGTTACGGATCCTTTTGTGGAAGGTGAAGTAAAAGAAGAAAAAGAGGGAATACTAGATGTCAAATTAATCTTAAATGGTGGCAAAAAGATTAATATCGAGATGCAAAATACGTATCAGGAAGATTGGGCAGAGAGAAGTTTATTTTATAATTGTCGGATGTTTACAGAGGGATTAAAAAAGGGAGAATCTTATTATGAATTACCTCCATGTATTCATGTAGGAATTCTTGATTTTAATTATTTAAAAAGTCCTGGATTTTATCATAGAATTTTATTAAAAGATGATACAACAGGTGAATTGTATAGTAGTAAATTTCAATTTCATGTGATAGAATTAAGTAAAATAGCAACGACAAAAGGAAAAGCAAGAAAACAAGATCTTTATAAATGGGCTAAATTAATTTCAGCAAGTACTTGGGAAGAAATCAGAGAAGAATCTGAAGGAAATCATTACATGGAAAAGGTGAGGGATGAAATGATTAAGATGAGCCAAGATGAGAGTGAGAGATATCTTTATTTAAGGGAACAAATGGCAATCCGCGATAAAGCGAGTCAATTAAGAAGTGCAGAGAATATAGGAATAAGGAAAGGTGAACTTTTAAAATTAGTGACACTAGTACAGAGAAAAATTGAAAAAGGAGATACGGTAGATAAAATAGCAGATGATCTGTTAGAAGATCAAGAAATTATTGAGAAAATATATAATTTAATAAGAAAATATCCTGATAAAGATGAAAAAGAAATTTGTAATTTTTTGATATAAGAATAAAACCAGTCACAGGATGGTTAATACAATTACCAAAGGAATACATAAAGTAATTCAAGAAAAGGGGTGTTGCAATATGAAGAAAAATACGATCATATGCATTTCCAGAGAATTCGGCAGTGGAGGAAGAGAGGTCGGACAGCAGTTATCCAAGAAGCTTGGAATTCCTTTCTACGACAAAGAGATTTTGGCAAGAGTTGCCGAAGAAAGTGATATGTCGGAAGAGTTTGTAAAGAATCACGAGGAGAATGCAGTCTACAGCCACATTATCAATGTCCCGATCGGACACAGATTTCCAGGCGTTGACACAGAAGAGATCATGACACCAGAGAAATTATTTATGATCCAGGCACATGTGATCCATGAACTGGCAGCAGAGAATGAATCCTGTATTTTCGTGGGAAGATGTGCAGATGTGGTGCTTAAGGATCACGAAAACTGCTACAGTTTCTTTATCCACAGTCCTCTAGAAGAACGGATCAAACGGATCGTAGAGACAGAACATGTGACAGAACGACAAGCGAAGAAGATGATCAAGCAAACTGATTGGGAGAGATCTTCTTATCATAATTATTATACAAAACAAAAATGGGGAGACCCTGGTAATTATGATCTCATGATCAATTCAGCAAGGACAGGAATCCAGAAAGCAGTCGAAATTATCATGGATTATGTGAAATAAAAAACGATGATATGCAATGTATACAAGGTATCAAAAGATACCTTGTATATTTTTTGTATAAAAATGAGAAAATGTAAATATTTTTAATCAGACCTTGAACAAAATCAAAAGTGTGATAAGATAAAAACTGTAAAACAAAAGACAAAACACAGAAATAATATTTAAAACACAGAAAAAGAAAGGAAATAATATGGAAATTACAGACAGTGCAAGGAACAGGATGTTTTCAAATAAAGATCTCGTACGATTGATCATACCGTTGATCATTGAGCAGATGCTAACTGTAACGGTAGGACTTGCGGACTCTATCATGACAGCGAATGTTGGAGAAGAAGCTGTATCAGGAGTTTCATTGGTAGACAGTGTTATGGTATTGATGATCAATCTGTTCTCGGCATTGGCAACTGGAGGAGCCGTCGTTGCAGGGCAGTTTCTCGGACAGAGAAAAAATATCATGGCATGTAAGACAGCAGACCAGTTGATCTTATTTATTGTTTCATTATCTGTAGTGATCATGGCAGGAATTTATGCATGTAAAAACTTTATTTTAAATGTAGTGTTTGGAAATATTGAACCAGGAGTTATGCATAACGCGGAAATATATCTGATGATCGTCACGGCATCTATTCCATTTATTGCAATATATAATGGATGCGCCGCATTATTCCGTATCATGGGGAATTCAAAGATTTCTATGAATATGTCTATGTTGATGAACGGTATCAACATCGCAGGAAATGCGATTTTGATCTATGGGTTTAAATTTGGAGTTGAGGGAGTTGCGATCCCAACATTAGTATCAAGAATTGTTGCAGCAGTTGTTATGGTAAGACTGCTCGCAAAACAAAATCAGGATGTGCATTTAAGCAAACATATCCATTTTCATTTTAAGGGATATTTAATACAGAAGATCTTACATATCGGAGTACCAAACGGAATTGAAAATAGTATGTTCCAGCTAGGAAGAATCATGGTATTAAGTATCGTTGCAGGATTTGGGACATCATCTATCACAGCCAATGCCATCGGAAATGTGGTAGCATCATTTGAGTTAATCCCAGGAATCGGAGTAGGATTTGCAGTGCTGACCGTTGTATCAAGATGCATCGGAGCTGGAGATTATGAAGCTGCAAGATACTATACAAAGAAGCTGTTAAAAGTAGCCTATGCAGCATTGATCGCATTAAATATCATCGTAGTTATGATCTTACCACTGATCATTCAGGTATATCATTTATCACCAGAAACAGCAGCGATCACAAGAAAGATCTTATTATATCATACTTTATGCTGTGTAACGATCTGGCCGCCAGCATTCACGATCCCGAACACATTAAGAGCCGCAAATGATGTCAAATACTGTATGGTTGTAGCATCAGCCACGATGTGGATATTTAGAATCTTCTGCAGCGTTGTTCTTGGAAAATGGATGGGACTTGGAGTCTTCGGAGTCTGGGTAGCAATGACATTAGACTGGGTATTCAGAGGAATCCTGTTTGTCAAACGATACATACAAGGGAAATGGCATAAAATTTGTGTCTAGAATATAAATCCAGGATCTTCAGAAGTATCCATTTCATCAAAAGTAACTTTTTCCGTTAATTTATTCTTTTTATTTTCCATTGTAATAAAAGCACGGCAATTTGTTGGGATTGTAACGGAAGAACCTTTTACTTTTTTCATTTTAGTAGCTCCTGGCTTGTAAGTATAAATAGATTTTACTCTCCAGTTCTTATTAGGAGTGATCTTGATGTTACGTCCCGTAAAGGAGATCTCAGATCCGTTTTTATTCTTAAAATCAGAAGTACAGTCTCTTCCATCCACTACGATCTTCTTAAAAGGATTTGAGTATTTTATAACTTTGACTGTTGTTTTTACAGAATAAGTTTTACCTTTGTATTTAAATTTTGCAGTGATTTTTGTTGATCCTGTTTTCTTAAGTTTTACACCGATTCCTACCTGATTGTTATCTGCAATAAGATAATAATCTTTTCCAAAAGTTTTTGTAGAAATAACCTTTTTATTTGAAGATTTAACCTTCATACCATTACGCAGGATGGATTCTGAATTAGAGCGATTTGTTCCCTTGATATAGATCACATTTGTGTAAAAACCATTCTCGCCATTATTTTTTTTGTCATAACTTAAGGTTGTCTTTTTAGGTAGAGAAAATTTTGCTTTCGCATTTACACTATAAGCAGAACACATACCTACTGTTAGTACAGATGCCAGAAAAATAGAGGCACCTTTTAAAAAACTTTTCTTCATAAAATTCTCCTTTCGATGAACAAAAAATACAAAATCATTATAGCATAGAAATATGCAAAAATGTAAGGTATAATAAGGATAAAACAACCTTCAAGGAGGATACTGTTATGAATAAAAAAGAACTGGCACTAGAAGTCATTGAGCGTCTGAAGAATGAATATCCAGATGCAGACTGCACATTGGAATATGATCAGGCATGGAAATTATTAGTTAGTGTAAGACTGGCGGCTCAGTGTACGGATGCACGAGTAAATGTCGTAGTAAAAGGATTATTTGAAAAATATCCAACAGTAGAAGCACTGGCAGCAGCAGACGTTGCAGATATTGAAGAAATCGTACGACCCTGTGGTCTTGGAAAGAGCAAGGCAAGAGATATCAGCAAATGTATGAAAGTTTTAAGAGATGAATATAACGGTAAGATCCCAACCGATTTTAAATCGATTCTAAGTCTTCCTGGGGTCGGAAGAAAAAGTGCCAACCTGATCATGGGAGATGTCTTTGGCAAACCTGCGATCGTTACGGATACACATTGTATCCGTTTGGTCAACCGGATTGGATTGGTTGATGGGATAAAAGACCCTAAAAAAGTTGAGATGGCATTATGGGAGATCGTTCCACCAGAAGAAGGAAGTGATTTCTGCCACAGGCTGGTATGGCATGGAAGAGATGTCTGTACGGCAAGAACAAAGCCTCATTGTGAGAGATGTTGTTTGAATGATATCTGTGCACAAATTATATAAAGGTACCATGATCAAAAGTATGAAAGGAGAAAGTTTATGAGGAAACTATCAAGAAGAGCTGCCAGTATTGCATTAGCAGCGGCAATGCTATTTACAACTGCAGGAGTCAGTCAGAAGAAGGTAGAGGCTGCTTCTACAGGGAAATTATCTGTTACAGGATATCAGGATTATAACGATGCACAGAAAATCTTAAAAGAAGTGAACAAATACCGTAAGAAAAATGGACGCAAAGCATTGAAGATGGATCGAGGATTGACAAATTCAGCAATTATGCGTGGATTTGAAACAACGATCTATATTCCAGAAACAAGTCCGCATAGAAGACCAAATGGAAAGCTTTCAAAAAGTATCAACAAGAAGATCATCTATGAAAACTGCTCACAATCCGCAGGAACTACACCGAAACAGATCGTAAAGGGTTGGATCAATTCTTCCACACATAGAAAAGGTCTGTTACTTTCGAATGCAAAAAGTGTAGGGGTTGCAGCAGTTACGGTTGTGTCAAGAGACGGATACGAAGCCAATACCTGGGTATTAGACTTTAGCAGTTCCAAAGCAAAGAAAGTAGAAAAATCCAAGGCAAGAAAGCAATTTACAAAAAATATTGTGACAAAGAATTCATATTTGAAGAAGAGCTATTTAAAACTAGACAGCAGATATGGCACAATATGGGAAACAGAAAAAATGCAGATGAAGCCAACATATCAAGGCAAAATGATGAAAGAGTACGGTGTGTATCCAACAGTGATCAATACATCATCTTTCACATCATGGAAGAGTAGTAATCCATCCGTGGCATCTGTTGACTCGAATGGAAGAATCACAGGAAATAAAGCTGGAACAGTGACGATTTCTGCAAAATTAAAAACAGGGACAAAGATAACGATTTCAAAGAAGATCAAAGTTGTACCGACGAATCAGCAAATCGATCCATGGGAATAGGCAAAAACTAAAGAAGCAGGATAGAATAAAAAAACGTAATCTCAAGAGGTTCATTTGAGATTACGTTTTTTTTCTATAGGATTATGCCTGAAATCCAAGGTAGGCATTGATTCTCTTATGAAATAGAGAAGAAAATATATTTGTAATATTACCACTTAAGAAAGCGGCGATCACGGTTCCGATTCCAACGGATGGTAATTCTGGAAGCAATACAAAAGAAGAGATCGCAGAACATACAGTAAATAAAACTTCCAGACAAACTCTGACAGCGCCAAAGCTTATATTTTTCTTATCAGAGATAGTTTTCACAAGTCCTTCCATTGGCATAACAGCGAACCCGGAACTGATCGTGAATCCGACACCTATTGATAGAACGGCACATGCGATGACAGATAGTAAAATCTTAGCTGCAAGTCCACGAGGTTCAATAAAGAATAAACCATAAGAAGTAAATTCGATAAATAAAGAGTAAACAAAAGTCAAACCAAGTTGAGTTAACTGCATTTTCCCGAATTCATGAAGGATCAGAGCTTCACAAATCAAGAAAGTAGAGTTGATCAGGAAGTTAAATAAGGCATAGCTGTGAACTGGGGAAAGATAACTTAATGTCAAAGCCATCGTACAGCTAGGTGCAACTCCAAGAGCTGCTTTCAAAAATAAATTAGAACCAACAGACATGATCAACAGTCCTAAAATATAAAATAACAATCTATGGTAAAAAAATCTTTTTTTGTTTTTCATAATATCAACGATTCCTTTCATCAAAATTTCATATTTTATCAATCGTATTCCCTTTTGTGTTTCTTATTATATATAGAGAGAGCGAAGTATTGCAATTCCAGTTGAGATTTGATATATTCCAAATAGGAATATACGAAGATATTTGAAAAAGGTATGGAAAAATGGAAATACAGCAATTATATTATTATATGGAATTATGTAAACAGAAAAATTTCACAGAAGCTGGATATGCCTGTAACATGACACAAGGTGCATTATCAAAACAGATCCGTAAGTTGGAAAATGAGTTAGGAATTACACTGATCCGCAGGAATACAAGGAAATTTGAGTTGTCCAAAGAAGGAGAGATCTTTTTGTCTTATGCAAAGAAAATGACGGGAACCTATGAAGAGATGTTGAAAAATGTTCAGAAAAATCAGGAAATTAAGATTGGTTGTATGCCGGTTCTTGCACCATATCATTTTGCAAGATTGGTGGCGGATTTCAGAAAAGAATATCCAGATATCAAACTTGTGATTGATGAAAGAATCGCAAGTGAGATTCAGGAAAACTCCGATCGTTATGATTTCTTGATCTTGAGAGAAAATATGATGGAAGATCAGAAAAAATTCCGTTTTTCTCAACTGTATGATGATAAATTGTGTGCAGTGTTATATGAAAAACATCCGCTTTATGGAAGAGATCGACTTCAACTGAAAGAATTGAAAGATGATGTTTTTATCTTCCCAGAGAGAGGCAGCGGAAGTTACGAAGTGTTTTATAAGAGTTGTGAGAAAGCAGGATTTGAACCGAAAATAGCTTTTGAATTTCCACAAGCAAATACGATCATGAGTTTTGTAAGTGAAGGGGTTGGGGTTACGATCACATTTTCAACGGTTTATAGAGAAGCTAAATGTGCTGGAGTTAAAATGATACCATTAGAAGATGAATTACATTCTGTGATATCACTATTTTATAGAAAAAATAAGCCATTGGATTATGCAAAGAAGCAGTTTTTAAATTATGTAAGAGAGCATTTGTATACGTAAAAAAATTAGAAGGCATATTGTGAATCTGTTATACTAGAGGAAGTAAATACAAGGAGAATTCTTATGAAGTATGTCATAAAAATAATACTGATCGTGACATGCCTGATCATTATGTTACCATTTGGCGGATGTGGCCGGAAGAAGCATGTAACAGCTCAGAAAGCAGGAGTATTAAAGCCAGAAGCACCGGGGAAGGAAGTTTTGGATCATGGGGAGGCTGTGGTTGATATATCGAATGTGGCTCAAGGCTATGTAGCACTGCGATATAAGGGAAGTGCAAAGAAGATCAGTGTTGAAGTGATCGGAAAGAATAATAAAGTATATAAATATTTTATTGAACGGACAAAAGAGCCGACATATTTTCCATTGACCAGTGGAAATGGTACATATCAGATCTCTGTATATGAAAATGTGCAGGACGATGAATACAGTGTTTTGATGATGGATAGTTTTGAGGTGAAATTAAAAAATAAATTTCTGCCATTTTTATATCCTAACCAGTATGTAGAATTTACAAGTAAGACGAAAGCAGTAAAGGAAGCGAAGAAACTGGCAAAAGATTCCAAAGATGATCTGGCAATCGTCAAAGCTGTTTATAATTATGTGGTCAAAAATGTAAAATATGATGATGAGAAAGCGCAGAATGTTCAGAGTGGATATCTGCCATCGGTAGATGAGACATTGAAGACAAAGAAGGGAATCTGCTTTGATTATGCTGCACTGATGACGGCGATGCTGCGTTCGCAGGGCATTCCGACCAAGCTTGAGATCGGGTATTCAGGGGATATCTATCATGCCTGGATCAGTACCTGGCTGAATGAAAAGGGATGGGTAGATAATATCATTCAGTTCGATGGGAAAAGCTGGGAGTTAATGGATCCGACACTGGCAGCGAATAGTGATAACAAGGAAGATGTGAAAGAATATATTGGGAATGGAGAACATTATGTACTTCAGTATAGTTATTAAGAAGGGATAGATATGAAGAAGAAACTTAGCAACGAAGAACTGATCACATTTTGTGGTCAGATGGCACTGATCTTGAAATCTGGGATTTCATCGCTTGAGGGGATTTACATTATGGAAGATGGAGATGTCCAGACAGAAGGCAGGGAGATATTAAAAGAGATCCGCGAAGAACTTGAAATGTGTGGAATGCTTTATCCTGCAATGGAGAAAACAGGGGTTTTCCCAGAATATGCACTTCATATGACGGAGATCGGAGAACAGACAGGAAGACTGGATGAGACGATGGAAGCATTGGCGGCATATTACCAGAGGGAAGAAGAAATATTAGATGCGGTCAAGAGTGCAGTGACTTATCCGGTTGCGATGCTCGGGATGTTGTTAGTGATCGTTGCAGTATTATTTATAAAAGTTATGCCAGTATTTGAACAGGTATATATGCAATTAGGGCAAGAGATGACAGGAGTTGCACGTCAGTTATTGAATATTGGAGATTGGATGAGGCAGTCAGCAATTGTTCTGGTAGTTTTGGCAGTGGTGATCTTGATCATAGTATTTTTCGTTATTTTTTATAAAAAGGCAAGAATTGAATTTATCTCGAAGATACAAACCATCGGATTTATGAAGAAAATCGCATGGAAACGTGCAAGAACAAGATTCGCAGGTGGAATGGCGATGGCTTTAAAGAGTGGACTTGACATGGATGAAAGTTTGTCACTTTCTGAGAAACTGACAGATTATGAACCATTGAAAATGAAGATTCAGCAATGTCAGGAACAGATGAAAGAAGGAGAAACATTTCCGAAAGCATTGAAAGAAGCACATATTTTTGATGGAATGCAGGAAAGATTGATGATCATTGGTTATGAAACGGGTGCCGTAGATGAGGTAATGGAACAGGCAGCAGATCTGTATCAGAAACAACTGCAGGATCAGATTCAGAAGATGATCGCTGTGTTAGAACCGACGCTGGTAGGAATCTTATGTGTGATCGTAGGGATCATTTTATTATCTGTCATGTTGCCACTAGTTGGTATTATGGCTGGAATTGGATAAGGGAGGCAGATTTTGAGAAATCGTTTTCAAAAACAAAGAAAAATTGACAATAAAATTCGAATTTTCCTGCCAGTTATGATCTGTGGCATTATGGTGGCTGTGTTATGGAATAGCAGCAGCCAGATTTTTCGGGAAACAAAGAAAAGACAGGAAGAAAGTCTGAAAGAAGCCGTGATCAAAGGGGCGGTACAATGTTACAGTGTGGAAGGGCGATATCCAGAAAGTCTTTCTTATATGGAGAAACATTATGGATTGGAGTATGACAAAGACGAGTTTGTGATCTCATATGAGATCATTGGGTCTAACCGCATGCCACAAGTTACGGTGATCCCATTGAATGAGAGGTGAGGTTTTTGGAGAGACAAAGACATATGACAGATCAGATGTTTCTTGTGATCCTATTTGCAGTGTTTGCAGTTTGTGCGTTTTCCTTGAGTATGATCGGGGCGAATATATATAGTCATACAGCTTCTGTGATGAATGAGGATTATGAGGAACGGATCGATATTTCTTATGTAACAGAAAAGATAAGACAGTGGGATGAAAAGGACAGCATCGAGATCGGCAGCTTTCATGGACGCACAGCCCTGATCCATACGGAAAAGATCAATGGGAAAAAATACAATACATATCTCTATCAGGAGAAGGGTGCGTTGAGAGAATTAATGGTAAGAGAAGGTCTGGATACAACAACGATGCAGGGAGAGAAGATCGTGGCAGCAAAAGATTTTTCTGTAATAGAAACAAAACAGCTGTATCATATAAAGATTCAGGGAAGTGATGGCAAGATATATCAGAACTGTGTATACAGACACAGCAGGAATTAGGAGGAAGTATGAGACAAAAAAGCAATGGAACACACCTGATCCTGATGGAATTAATGATGGTATTATTCTTTTTTGCAATCTGTGGATCAATCCTGCTTCAGGTATTTGTAAAAGCTCATAACATTAGTGCAAAAGCAAGAGAAATGACAGAAACAAAAAATTATGTAACACAAGCTGCAGAACTGATAGAAGCGGGTGCTTATGACATCAAAGATTTTCAAGAATATTTTACACAAATAGATGGTAAAGCCGGAGATTATCAGTGTTATTATGATCAGGATTGGAATGAGATAAAGAAAACAAAAGCCCGTTATCATATGACGATAAAGCTTGAAAGGCAGCCAGCGAAAGTTCTGGGAAAGATTACGATGTGGAGGGAAAACCAACAGATTTATCAGCTTGATATTTTAAGATACAGGCAGGAAAGGAAAGATAATGAAAGATCGTAAAATGCCATTTTTAGGGATTGGAGCAGCTTCGATCGTGCTCGTGTTAGCTATGGTCTGTTTAGCAGTTTTTGCGGCTTTGACACTTTCAAGTGCCAAGGGAGATCATACGTTAAGTAAAAAGAATTTGGAACGTACGTCGGCTTTTTATCAGGCATCCAATGCGGCGAATGAACAAGTTGGAGCGATCGATGAGAAACTATGGAAGTTGTATCGCAGATCTAAGGATAAAAAAGATTATATGAAAAGGGTTGGACGATCGTTTACAAAAAGCAAGGGGATTTCATATAATAAAAAAGAGAAAACAATTGCATTTCAGGAAAGTATCACAGACACACAGCAGTTATCTGTGAAATTGCAGATTTATTATCCGGAGAAAAAGAATGATCTGTGTTATGAAGTGATCAAATGGAAAAAAGAAGCTGTTGGGGCATGGAAGAAGGATGATTTTCTTCCGGTTTATAGAAATAAGTAAAAGGGGCCAGCATGAATATTGAAGAATTTTTAACATTAGCAGCAAAAGAGGAAGCCTCAGATCTGTTTATTGTAGCAGGGCTTCCATTGACGATGAAAGTAAATGGAGTGATGCGTCGCATCAATGAAGAAAAAATGATGCCGCAAGATACGGAAAAAATAATCCGGGAGATTTATGAGAAAGCGTTAGACAGAGACATAGATCAACTGTTGAAGACAGGGGATGATGATTTCTCATTTGCAATTCCTGGATTGTCAAGATTTCGTGTCAGCGCATATAAACAGAGAGGATCCTTAGCGGCAGTGATCCGTGTGATCGCATTCCGCCTGCCAGACTATAAGCAATTAAGAATACCAGAGCAGGTAATGAAATTAAGTGAATTAAACAAAGGACTTGTGCTTGTAACAGGACCAGCGGGAAGTGGAAAATCCACGACACTTGCATGCATGATAGAAGAAATCAATGAAACAAAAGAAGATCACATCATCACATTGGAAGATCCTTTGGAATTTTTACATCAACATAAGAAAAGTATCGTCAGTCAGAGAGAAGTAAACATGGATACTGTAAATTATGTTACTTCCTTAAGAGCCGCATTAAGACAAAGTCCGGATGTGATATTGCTTGGGGAAATGAGAGATTATGAAACGATTCAGGTAGTTATGACAGCTGCAGAAACAGGGCATCTGGTATTTTCAACACTTCATACCATCGGGGCAGCGAATACGATCGAACGTATCATAGATGTATTTCCACCAAATCAGCAACGCCAGATCATGATTCAGCTGGCTTCTGTATTACAGGCAGTGATCTCTCAGCAGCTGATACCAACGATGGATGGAACATTGATTCCTGTGTTTGAGATCATGGAAGTGACCCCGGCGATCCGCAATATGATCCGTGAAAATAAAGTGCATCAAATAGATGGTTTGATCTATTCCTCTACAGGGAGCGGAATGATATCTATGGACCAGTCATTGATCAATCTATATAAAGAAGGACAGATCAGCAAAGAAACTGCGATTTTATATGCATCCAATCCAGAAATGATAATAAAAAGGATCCGCTAAGAAATATGGTCAGAAACAGGCTGAAATCCATCGGAATTTATTGACAAAAAAGTGCGAATATTGTACGATAAAAATATATTATAGGGTGAGTGTCTCTCACATGGAGATTGAGAGATAAAAGCAAAGAGTATAGATATTAATATTAAGAAGGGGCGAGAGTTATGAAGAAGAAAGTCATGGTCGGATTGGTGTCCGTGGTAGTAGCTGTTGCATTGGTTTTTGGTGGAGTCACATTTTACAATAACCGTCAGCAGGAGAAGTTTGAGAAGCAGATGGCTTCCTATGAAAGCGTTGATACTATGCAGCATCCAAGCGAAGCAACAACATCAATTGATGGGATTCAAGTACCGCTTGGTAAGAAACCGAAGGTAACGACGAAGAAAACAACAAAGAAAAGCACAAGAATCCAGAAGCTTAAGAAGAAAGCAAGCAGAAGCAAAATAACAACAAGAAGAACAACAAAGAGAAGAACAACAACATCTCAGAATCATTCCAGACGTAAGGTTGTGAATACAAAAGTTGTCAAAACACAGAAGGATTATGACAAGAAGGGTTCTAAGAAGAGAACGATCAAGACAGTCGTTCAGACAACGACCAAGACAACAACGGTTGAATTGAGTCAGATGTCTGGTGTTTCTGGAACAACATTAAGAACACTTGGTTCTCAGGCAGATGGTAAGATTTTGAATGCATTTGAAGATCTGAAGTTTAAGATGGTGATTGATAAAAATGCGGAAGCGACAGGTGTATTTAGCGTTAAGAGCCATAAGATCGCACTTCAGAGTGCGAGATCTTCTGTATTACTTCACGAATTAGGACATTTTGCTAATTTCCTTGCAGGAGATAAAGTTGGAACGAGTGAATGGAAGTCAATTTACAATGCTGAGAAGAATAAATATGATGGATATAACAAAGCATATGCGATCAAATCAGCATCTGAGTATTTTGCAGAATCTTACAAGGATTATAAGGAGCATCCATCCGCATTAAGATCAAAGAGACCAAGAACTTACCAGTTTGTTAAGAGTACGATTGATGGAATTACAGACAGCGATGTACAGAACATCAAAGATACCTATGGAGAATACTGGGGATTATAGGACGATACCTGAAGGAGTACTTTCTCAGAAAGTACTCTTTTTTTTGCCAATTGCCTGTGTTGCTCTGTAGAATGTGAAAGAATGTATAAACAAGGGATATTTTAAAAAATTAAAGGAGAAATAAGATGTTAAAGATCAAGGAATACGTCAAAGCAGAAAGTCTTGAGCAAGCTTATGAGCTGAATCAGAAGAAGACCAACTGCGTGATCGGTGGCATGTTGTGGCTTAAGATGGTCACAAGAAATGTACAAAAAGCAATTGATCTGTCGGGTCTTGGACTTGATCAGATCGAAGAAAATGATGAGGAATTTTCAATCGGAGCAATGGTAACACTAAGACAGATCGAACTTCATGAAGGATTAAATACATGGAGTCAGGGAGCGGTAAAAGAAAGTGTGACACACATTGTCGGAGTGCAGTTCCGTAATCTTGCGACAGTAGGTGGAAGTATTTTTGGAAAGTTCGGTTTTTCTGATGTATTAAGCTGTTTTTTGGCGTTTGACAGTTATGTGGAGTTACATCATGAAGGAATCATTCCATTAGATCAATTTGCAGCCAATAAATATCCAAATGATATTTTAGTGCGTCTGATCATTAAGAAGCATCCGCAGGAAAGTGTTTATCTTTCTCATAGAAATACAAAGACAGATTTTCCAGTTTTGACCTGCGCTGTTTCATTAGGTGAGAAAGAGGCATATGCGGTTGTCGGTGCAAGACCATCCAGAGCTTGGAGAGTCAGATTATCAGATCAGTGGATGGAACAGATCAAAGATGATGAAGGAAGAAAAAAACTCGCAGATGAAGTGACAGGTCAGATGAATTTTGGAAGCAACATGAGAGGAAGTGCTGCTTACCGTGAACAGTTATCAAAAGTCTTATTAAGAAGAGGCTTTGAACAGTTAGAAGAAAGGAGAGAAAAATAAACATGGAGATTACATTTACATTAAATGGAAAGAAAGTAACCCCACAGATTGATGCAGATACTCTCCTGATCGATCTTGTCAGAGATCTTGGTTGTTACAGTGTGAAACGTGGATGCGAGACATCAAATTGCGGATTATGTACGGTATTTATGGATGACCAGCCAATCTTATCATGTTCCATTCTTGCAGCAAGAGTTGATGGACACAAGATCGATACCTTAGAAGGATTGCAGGAAGAAGCAGCTGAGTTTGGAGCTTTTATTGCGAACCAAGGGGCTGAACAGTGCGGATTTTGTAACCCAGGAATGATCATGAATGCGATTGCATTATTTAGAGAGATTCCAGATCCGAGTGAAGAAGAGATCAAAGAATACCTTGCGGGGAATCTTTGCAGATGTTCTGGATATGAAGGACAGCTTCGAGGAATCTTAGACTTTTTGGAATATAAGAAAAATAAAGATGGAGGTGCCGAATGAAAGTAGTTAACCAGCCGATCATGAAAAAAGACGCTATGGCACTTGTGACAGGGAAACCTGTATTTACAAACGATAAGGCACCAAAAGAATGTCTGATCGTGAAATTACTTCGAAGTCCATATGCGAACGCAATGATCAAATCGATCAACACTCAGTTTGCTATGAAAGTGCCAGGGATTGAGGCGATTTATACATGGGAAGATGTGCCACAGGAACGTTTTACGATGGCAGGACAGACATATCCGGAATTAAGCCCATATGACAGACAGATTCTGGATCAGCATGTCCGTTATGTTGGAGATCCCGTTGCAATCGTTGCTGGGGAGAATGAAAAGTGCGTTGATCAGGCGATCAAGATGTTACGTGTGGAATACGAAGTATTGCCAGCAAACTTAGATCCACGTAAGGCAATGGATAAAGATACACCGCTAGTGCATCCAGAAGATAACTGGAAAGCATTATGTAATATTGGTGCAGATAATAAGAAAAACTTGTGTGCAACAGAAGAAACACACGAAGGAGATGTCGATGCGGTATTAGCAGATTGCGACGTGGTTGTAGAACATACATATCATACAAAAGCAAATCAGCAGGCAATGATGGAGACATTCAGAACTTATTGTTTTATTGATGAATATGGAAGATTGAACGTTGTTAGTTCTACACAGATCGTATTCCATGTACGAAGGATCTTATCCAATGCATTATGCATTCCAAAATCAAAGATTCGTGTATCAAAACCAAGAATTGGTGGAGGATTTGGAGCAAAACAGAGTTCTATCTCCGAAGTATATCCAGCATTTGTCACATGGATGACAAAGAAACCATCCAAGATTATTTTTTCAAGAGAAGAGTCTCAGATCGCATCTTCACCAAGACATGAGATGCAGGTAACAGTTCGTGTCGGAGCAAACAAGAATGGAAAGATCCGTGCGATCGATGTTTATACATTATCCAATACAGGAGCCTATGGAGAACATGGTCCAACAACGGTAGGGTTATCTGGGCATAAATCAATTCCGTTATATCGAGACCTGGAAGCACATCGTTTTGCATATGATGTTGTGTATACAAATCGTATGTCAGCTGGGGCTTATCGTGGATATGGTGCGACACAGGGTGTGTTTGCGCTGGAATCAGCAGTCAGTGAACTTGCAGCTAAGATAGGAATGGACCCAACGAAGATCCGTGAGATGAATATGGTCCGTGAAGGCGATGTGATGCCAGCATATTATGGAGAAACAGCAAACAGCTGTGCTTTGGATCGATGCCTTGCCCGTGCAAAAGAGATGATCAAATGGGATGAAAAATATCCATGCAAAGATATGGGAAATGGAAAAGTTCGAAGTGTCGGACTGTCAATGGCGATGCAGGGTTCTGGTATTTCTGGCGTTGACGTTGGTTCTGCAACGATCAAATTAAATGACGATGGATTGTATACACTTTCTATTGCAGCAGCGGATATGGGAACTGGATGTGATACGATCTTGGCCCAGATGGCGGCAGAATGTCTGGAATGTTCTATTGATGATATCATGGTCAGCGGAGCAGATACAGATACATCACCATACGATTCTGGATCTTACGCATCAAGTTCTACCTACGTCACAGGAAAAGCAGTGGAACGTGCCTGCGAAAAATTAAAGGGACATATTTTCAATAAAGCAGCTGAGATGATGGAAGCTGCAGATACAGATACTCTGGAATTTGACGGAAAGAAAGTCAGAGATGCAGAGAGCGGCAAAGAAGTTTCATTAGTGGACATCGCAACAGCATCTATGTGCAACAATAATGAAACTTTCCAGGTGACAGAGACAAACAGTTCTCCAGTATCCCCACCACCATTTATGGTAGGAATGGTTGAGATTGAGCTTGATAAAGAGACAGGACATATTGAAATCTTAGATTATGTTGCGGTCGTAGATTGTGGAACACCAGTCAATCCAAATCTTGCAAGAGTTCAGGTAGAAGGCGGTCTCGGTCAGGGAATCGGAATGGCATTGTATGAGGGTGTTGATTACACACCAAATGGATATGTAAAACAAAATTCTTTCATGCAGTATAAAGTTCCAGCAAGAGTCGATGTTGGAAAGCTTCGTGTAGAATTTGAGAGCAGTTATGAGCCAACAGGACCATTTGGAGCAAAATCTATCGGAGAGATCGTTATCAACACACCATCTCCAGCATTAGCCCATGCCGTATTTAATGCAACCGGATTATGGATCCGAGAATTGCCGATCACCAGTGAAAAGATCGTTATGGGATTATTGGAGAAAGAATAATATAACATGGATAAAATAAAAGCAGCGGTCATTTATCTTGCATCAGGAAACAGCAAACGTTTCGGTCAGGAGAATAAATTATTGCAAATGATCGGAACCAAGCCAATGTATCGTTATGGATTGGACCGATTGATCGATCTATGCAAAGATCATGAAGGGTTTGAGATCATTGTTGTCACACAGTATCAGGAAATTATGAAGCAAACACAATACGACCCAATAACGACAGTGTTTTGTCCAGAAAGTAAATATGGGATTTCATGGTCGATCAAAGCAGGGATCAAAGCAGCGAAAGATGCAGAATTCTATACATTTTTCGTAGCAGACCAGCCCAATATGAAAAGAGAGACAATCGAAAGATTTCTCTCTTTTATGGCAGATGAATCTTGTGAACTTGGCTGTGTCAGAACAGAAGAAAACCTTGGGAATCCAGTATGGTTCTCAAAGAAATATAAACGAGAATTGTTATCGCTTACAAAAGATCAAGGTGGCAAGAAAATCCTCAAAAAACACATAGAAAATGCCAGATTCTTCAAGGTGTTGGAAGAAACTGAACTTTGCGATATAGATTATCCAAAAGAAATGCAAGCAATGCTTGCAAAGCGAGGAAAAAGTAGTTAAAATATTATTTAAAATACAAAAGAGCGTGGAGGCCAAGTGATGGAATTATTAAAAGAGAGAATTCGAAAAGATGGAGTCGTGAAAGAAGGAAATGTCCTCAAAGTAGACCGCTTTTTGAATCATCAGATGGATGTAAAATTATTCCGTGAGATCGGTAAAGAATTTAAGAAACGTTTTGAAGGCGAAGATATCAATAAGATCCTTACGATCGAAGCATCAGGAATCGGAATCGCCTGTGTTGTGGCAGAGATTTTTGATGTACCAGTCGTATTTGCAAAGAAAACACAGACAAAGAACATCGCAGGAGATGTATATACAACAAAGGTAGAATCATTCACACATGGAAGAGTCTACGACATCATTGTATCCAAAGAATTCTTAGGAGAAGGAGATCATGTATTGCTGATCGATGATTTCCTTGCTAACGGTAAAGCCTTAGAAGGATTAGCGAAATTAGTCAAAGATTCCGGAGCAGAACTGGTCGGAGCAGGAGTCGTGATCGAGAAAGGATTCCAGCCAGGTGGAGATTTCTTAAGAAAACAGACACACTTAGAATCTCTTGCGATCGTAGATGCTATGGACGAGAAAACAGGAGAAATCACATTCCGTGAATAATGTCTTTGGCGTTTTTGTATGTAGGCTTGCATGTATATGACAGAAATAAAAGAAAAACAAATATTT
>ENA-OPCZ01000489-OPCZ01000489.1-human-gut-metagenome-genome-assembly--contig:-NODE-489-length-24939-cov-4.431241_pt1 | contig 24939 bp, 33 predicted proteins | sample MGYA00241566_ERZ501483 | MGnify/ENA primary metagenome ERZ501483 (study PRJEB25962, sample SAMEA1965191) | human gut metagenome | biome: human gut; feature: human-associated habitat; material: faeces... | reverse complement strand
TGGACTATTTTTTATTCAATTTTTCAGGTGTGCAATTTCATTATACAATGAGCCGTTTAAGACAGGTTTTTTTCCCAACCTCATTGAAACTTAATTGTATGGACTATGTAGACTACAAAATTTGGATTATCTAAACCAATGTATTTAATTACCAACCAAAGCTAGATTCTGACATACGTTGCTCTGTCAAGCGTTGGTTGTAAATTTGTGTAGAAGTAATAGTAATCAACAAATGAGATTCATTGGCGACAGGGTCATTGTAAGTACCAATCATACTTATATTGGCTGTATCTCCATCCCATGTGTACATAAAACATGATTTATCCGAGAAATCAACAGGGTTAAAATCATTTATATTTTTATTGTCAAAAATTACATTAGCCTTAACAAACATGTGTTCTATTTTCACTAATGACTCTTTTTGATTTTGTAGTGTCATAAAATTATAGGGTTCAGATAAATCAACTTTTACAGATTCTAATTTGTTTTTATAAAAAGAATATTCTAATGGGTGCGAAACAACAATACTGCTTAAAGTAGTTCCGTTTGCAGGGACGTTGTAGTATGTTACATTTTTAGAAAGCTTAAGTTCTATATCTTTAGGCTGACGATACGTTGCTTCGGGACAGGATTGTTTAAATTCCTCAATGCTCGCGCCCCACTTTAAATCTCTAAATCCATTAGGTTCATTTTGAAAAGCAAAAGCGGTTGAAGCTATCGCAAGTAAAAGTAAAATGGTAAGAAATTTTTTCTTCATAGGCTCCTCCAAATAAAAAAATAGCAGCTGCCAGATTATATAAAAACGTATTGTACTAGCGGCACAGGCGAATATTACGTTTTGCTTTATAATAGTATATATTAATGCAACTTACAATTAAATTCAAGGAAGTTATTTTGATAATTATCTTTAAGAAAAGTGTGTTAAGTAACTTTGAAATTACAATTGAATAGTTAGTTGGATTATGCCTCCCAACAACTGCGTATTATGTCGATACAGACTAATGCAACAACCAAACCAACAAATTTCGACCAATGCTATTTATTTTTCTAATATTATGTTGATAACCAAATCTCTGAAATAGCTAAAATTATTGCTGCCGATATATATAACTTTATTCTTATTTTCTGTTCTACCGTTATTTACATTATTTTTCATTTTATAATATAAAGAATGGGAGCAATGTAAGGTGTTGAATAAAACAATATCGGCGTTTCTTGTTACATTGATATCAAAATTGACATTGTCTGAATCAATGTAGTTAAAATAGGGATATAACTCTTTAAGTCTGTTTTGCCATATCTGATGACCGCCCATTATTAATATATTCAAAGACTTAAGCTTATCCTGGATATAACTATTAGGAACTAAAGATTCTATATCTTCGCTATCAGAAGAGGTATCAAGTTCATCCAACTTGTTTTCTAGGTCTTCGTTAATCTGTTGAAGAAACTCGATATCTTTAGTAGTGCTATAATATAGTTGTAACGTTAGTGGCTAATAAGATATAATAACTTCAAAAGGAAAAGAGGTAAAATTTATCTAGAAGAATTTAAAAAGAAAATCGTTACCCTTCATGAAGAAGAAGGACGTACATGTAAAAGTATCACTGCTGAATATGGTGTATCTAAAGCTACCATCAGCAAGTGGTGTACTCAGTTCCGCAATGAATGCCAAAAAAAGTCAAAGCCAATCCTACAAATGAGTGTATAAATCTGTATGAGTTTAAGACTGAAGAAGCTCTGTATAAAGCTGTATCAGACTTTGCTTATGTTGAATATAATTACGTAAGGCCACATAGTTATAACAATTATGCTACACCACACGAAGCCAGAATAGCTTCATGATTTTTTAGCCATTAGTGTTACAAAAATGCTTGACCACTACAATTTAGTCCATGTTCTTTCTGCTGCCAAAAAAATAGACCTGTCTCAAAAGGACAGCGTTGATTTGCTGCTACCAGAAAATGCACCAGCTGAATGCAGCGTAAATTTTAAGAAATAAAGATTTATACCAGGACCGCTATGCGGTCCTGATTTTTTTGATACACGGTGGATTTGACGCTTACAACAAAGCAAGTTCTTCAAAACGCCGGAAAGTAATATTATTTGTCTTTTTCATTTGTTCTCTTTCCTTATCCTAATTTTTAGGTAAATCATTTCGTAACTGTATAAAAAATATGAGCTTCAAGATTTCTCCCGAAGCTCATATTTAATGTTATCCAAAGAACTATGGTTGATATGAAGTTTACACATTAGCTAGGGTATTTTATCTACTTTGACTTTAAATTTTCAGCTATACTTTACTGTAATAAATAATCTGTAAATAAATTTCACGGTATTCTAATATAATAATCCTCTATCCTCCATTATTGGTCTTAATGTATTTAAGGCCTTAACATTTCTCTGTCGACGCGCAAAATCATAAACTTCCTGCAATTCATAATCGCTTATGTATATACACTGTTTTCTCAATGCAGCAGAATATCCCATACAGGTTGTCAATTGGCTGCATCTATCTAATTCTTTACATATACGAATTGGATCCCAATTTGCAGCCTTTCGTTCAGCTTCCATACGATTCTCATTTGCCTGCTTAATTGCACCACCAACAATGTCAAAAAGTCCCATAATAATTTCCTCCTTTAGATAAATATATTTCTAATTAGCTTAGTGCCAATTATTACATTTTTATTCTTGCGTTAATTTACAAGCGCTTTACAGCAGTAGTAAATACTGGTATGCGAATAGTTCAAAATTGTTTTCATACCCTTTTTTACCACGAAAAAAGATTGCAAACAAAGTTCTTAACTTTTGAGCAAACGCTCTTTACTGTATTATATGCCTTCCTCGCTACAGTTTTTACAACTGGAACAACTTTTTTTAATCCCTGAAACACTAGGCTTCTCACTTTTTCCCCAACCAAGGGTAAGGTACCAGCAGAAACCAATGTACTTACTATAGGACCTACTACGGGAATATAGTTTAGAGCAAGTGCAGCAACCTTTTTAGCATATTTGCCCCACAAAAATTCGTAAGCCATAGCTAGGTTCATATCACCCATACGGTTCAATGCCTCCGGCATGGTCATCTTACCGCTTGCCACCTGTGAAAGTACCTTTATGTTTTCAATACCTGCCGAAGCAAGACTGGAAACAACAATTCCCGGAGTATTCGCCGGCAAGGCTTTTACCAAGCCCTTATTTACACAGGTTGCCAAAGCACCGGAAGCAGCCACCTTAATCCCCTCTGTGTTTCCGCTCAGCAATGCCTGTTCCAACAGCTCTCTTCCACCAAAATCGTTTATAACCTTTTTGCCGACAACTTTTTCTAATCCGTCCAGCATTCCCGATGATAACACACCTGATGCAACAGCATTATTGGCAATGCTTTTAATCAGTGTACCGGTATCAGCAGAGCTTATTTGGCTAATGACAGAAGGCAATTCACCTGTAAGGCATTTTTCTATTATTTTACTGCTTAAAGGATTGCTGGCAAGGTTAATAAGTTTACTTCCACCAAGCCTATCTAACACAGCCCTGCCTGGTAATGCCTTTTGTACGTAAGCGTCAAATATAATGACGACTTGTTGTTTTAATTCACACATGTCATAATCAAACTATCACTAAAGACTACCATAGACTCTATTAGAATCCAGTAGACTATAATAGACTCTGCCGTAGTCTTTGTACTCAAGGAGGATGTTTGATGTGACTAAAGAACTTATAAGCCTCAACAAAGAAGCTACTATACAGCTCTGGACGGAGCGGGTTGGTGCCTGCCGAGCTAGTAATCTTACAGTAAAGCAATGGTGTCAACAAAACAATATTCCCTGCTCTAGCTATTACCACTGGCAAAAGAAACTTTTTGATACTGCTGTCGCAAGCAGTCAGGTGCCTGCTCCTCAATTTGCAGAAGTACCCGTTAGTGCAACAAGTTTTATATCTCAAAGTTCTGCTCCCGATGTCATTGCAAGTTTAGAAATTGATGGAATAACAATCCGACTTTATTCCAACGCTAATGCCAATGTAATTGCAGCTATTTGCAAAGGGTTAAGGCAATGTTGACGGATATTAAAGCGGACAAGATATATCTAGCTGTTGGCTATACTGATCTGCGTAGAGGTATAGATGGTCTTGCCTGCATAGTTCAAGACCAGTTCCGTCTTGATCCGTTTACTAATACCCTGTTTCTGTTCTGTGGTCGCAGACGTGACCGCATTAAAGGCCTGCTTTGGGAGGATAACGGATTTATCCTGCTTTATAAACGGTTGGAGCGCGGTGCGTTTTGTTGGGCTCATCTGCGACGCAAGTTTATGGATGCGCAAAAGGCTATGCCCAAAGGAAAATCTGCAGCCAATACAGCAATAAATACGGCATTAGGATTTTGCACCAAAATATTCAAAGAAGATAAACGCATAAATGCGCTTGCCTTAGAAAAACGTTATGAAGAACGCCAGAAGCACTTAAAACCGCTTTTCGACGATTTTTACGCATGGGCAAAAACTGTAAATGCAGCTTCTAAAGGAGCGTTAGCTAAAGCCCTAACGTATCTTGAGAAGCAATGGCCTTATCTTACTAATGTTTTGCTAGATGCAAGATTGGAGCTTACCAACAACCTTGCCGAGCGAAGCATTAAACCATTTGTTATTGACCGCAAAAACTTCTTGTTTGCTGTGTCACCAAAAGGAGCACAAGGCAGTGCCATTATGTTTAGCATTGTAGAAACCGCAAAAGAGAATAAACTCAATCCTTACAATTATCTGTGCTATATCTTTAGAACAGCACCTAAGTTCGACCAAACAAAGCCTGATTGGATTAAACCATTAATTCTGGAAAACGCTCCTGACTGGTGTAAAGCTGGAGTACATTAATTGTAAGCCCGAACCGCCTATCCGGCGGTTCTATTTTTTTGCACGTCATTATATTTTACGCTTACTCTTCAGCAATCAATTTTGAAATATATAATATGCCTTCACCAACAAACATATAAATACTCTCAATAATGCGTTCCACAGGCTCTACAAAATAGATATTAAAAATCAAAATATCCAACAAGATAAGCACTAAAAACATTTTAATAAGAAATACTATCGCTTTGACTATTGCTTTATTTCTAGCAATCCGTCTCGCTTCTATCATTTCTTGTAATTCTTTTATTTTCTCTGTAGCTTTTTGCTCTCCATTATTAGCTAAATATCCGTAAAACTCTATTGCTTTTTCAAAATTTTCTCTTATACCAATACCATGTTCATAACTATACGCGGCAATATAAGCTCTATCCAAACTTTTATCTGTATTGTCAATAAAATATTTTACACTTTGTTTTAGAATATTTTTATTAATTCTATTTAATGAATCAAAAGATGCACCTTCTCTTTTCAATAACCCCACAAGATAACTGCTTAACATATCCCCTGATTCAGCTTCGGTAACTTTTTGTTCCACCAAGCGCGTTACCTCTAGCCTACTCTTTACAGCATTTTTGAAGAAGTGGCTAAGCTGAATATAATCAGGTCTGAATAGCCCCAAAGGATTCAAATTCACCATAATTACAAAAAGGTCTGCTCCACCAAACGGATATTGACCCTGCATTGACATACTACAAAGTTTTTCATAAAACTTAGTAAATCTAGAACTTTTTAACTGTTTCGTACTTGCATTCTTTATTAATTCAAAAGCATAGATAATATTTCTACCCAAACGATCAGTCCCCATCAAATATAACCCAAAACTCAAGCTCAAATTTTCATAAGGATTTTGTGCTTGATATTGAACAAAATCCACAGCTTGTTGTATCTGACAGTTAGCAGCAATTTTAAGTCTAATTAATTTTTCTACAGTAACAGATTGACTAAAAGAATCTACCCCATATAAAAAATCTGACATATATTGTTCTGCATCCTGATTCTGGTTATCAATTGCCCGTTTTAATGACTCAAAGCCCATTTTAAGTTTAGCCATATTATCTTTACAACTGAAATACAACAAAGCTAAATCATATTGCTCTTGACCATCATTTTTGTCTTGAACAGAATTTTCTGCTTGATTTATAAGTTTTTTTCTTATATTTTCAGGTAATCTGTCAATACTTATAGGTACAATCTTTATCGTTTCACTTGTAGAATTCACATTATTCACCCTGCCTCTTTATTATTTCGTTAACATTCTACAATGCGTCTGATTTATCTTGTAAAATTCTTCCCTTGTAATTGTACCTTTTAAATGTATATCATAATATTTATCTATATTACAGAATACCGGACGCTCATCATAGATCTTGCACAAATTATTCTTTTCATCTAGATATCTGCAAACACCGTCTTCTCTTGCCAATAAAACACCCTCTAAGGTTTTACCAACATTTCTACAGCATTTACCACATTTTTTACACGGATAACTCATTTTATAGAAGGTTCATTTATTTCAAATTCTACTTTTTTCTTTTTACGTAATTCACTAATCGCGCTGTCTGTAAGATACTCCAAATCCATAGGATTACTAGAAGCTGTTTTATTTAACAATTCTTTATTCGCATCCTGAAAATACAAATCATATTTTACCAAAAATGTGTCTTTACCTTCTAATTGAACACTAAAGATACCTCCGATATAATGTAATTGTTTCTCCTTGAAGTTCAATATGATATTATCAATATCATCACTGAAACTATTGGCTATATCTTCCAAATTTAAATGCGTATTGAAAAGAGACATAAAAATTTTTGAAAAATCAATACCTGCTTTTAGGCTTTTCTTATCTTGGTTATCTTCATAATTACTATTTTTTAACATATCAATTCCTCCCATACATAAATCACATGTTATTTTTATATTTCCAATCCCAATTCATTTTCCATTTCTGTTGTAATATCTTCTTCCCTTTGTCCAAATAATTTACGGCGAATTGACTCCGGCAATTCAGATTCCTGAATTTTTCGGGTTGTAGTCTTTTCCATCCACTGTCTATTTTCTTTATAATAAATCTTATGTGAAATCGCAGTCATAGCCCCGCCAACTCTTTTTGCAAAAACAGCGCAGGCGTGCATAATATTAGTCTTTAATTCACTAAACGCTTCTCTTAACCTACAAACTAAGTCTTTTAACCAACTGATAATTTCATCCCATAAAGCAACTACAACAACAGCAGCTATTGCTGCGCCAATTAACCAAGGTAACATTTTAATCAACCTCTTCTTTCTGTTTTAATTGTTTTTTAACATATTCTTCGCTAACTTTTCTAGTTGTAACAACAACTTCATTTTTAGAGTTAGCCTTTTTACTAGCAAGTATATTGCCAATGCATTCTTCCAAAATCTTTTGTTGTACTATAGTATTCCCGCTACGTGCGCTCGTAAAAGCTGCCGTCAGTATCGCGTTAGAAATATCACTGCCAGATAAGCCATCATATGTTTCTGCAATATATTTTAGGTCAAAATTATTCGGCATAGCTTCTGGAATATATTTTCTCCACAAGGAATATCTGCACATAGCATCGGGTAACTCAAATTTTACATGCATTAAAATCCTTCTCATAAAAGCAGGATCAAAGTTTTCAATAAAATTTGTTGCAAAAATAATAATATCTTGGAACTCATTCAATAGCATTAACATGACAGATCTTGTTTGATTTACACTGACATCAGTAGCATTATTCATGTTAGTAACACGCCTACTTAAAATTGCATCAGCTTCATCAAAAAACAGAATACTATTTTCGTTTTTTGCTATTTCAAATGCTTTGCATATATTTTTAGGCGTTTCCCCAACATATTTTGATTCTATATCAGCATAGTTGACTATTAATAATTTTCTCCTCAAGGAATCTGCTATAGCGTGTGCTGCCATCGTTTTTCCAGTTCCCGGAGGTCCCCATAAATTTATACCTACTTTCTTAGAATACTTATGTGTACTCTCCAATCCCCAGGTTTTAAAAACTAATTTGCTATTTTCAGAATAACTAGCTACATCCAGAATTTTATCTTTTGTTTTTTGGGGAAGTATTAAATCATCTACGGAGTATAACGGTGAAATAGATTTAAAGTCTACCATGTTGTTTCTATGACTAACACTTTTTGTTATATTAGCAACATCTTGATTTACATTAAGTTCAATCCTATTACCTATACCCATGTATACACTCCCCCCTTTATTCTTCTTCACTTCTATTATTAAAATTGAAAAATGATAAAAACAACATCACCAAAGTTCCCCACATCAATGCTCTTCCAACCTCTACACCAGTATCAAATATCATTGTTATAATAAAGCATATTGTTAGAATCAGAATAACTAGCAACAACATTCCTATAACTATCAACAACATTCCTAGTAGTTGTTTGATCGTTTCCCAAAAAGCAGAAATAATGCCAATAATAATAAATATTGCAATAATCGCCAATATAATTCCCATAAAACTACCTCACTATATTAATACTCTTTACAAAAACTTCTTTTATTTCCACAAAGCTTTACACACTGCACAAGCCAATAACGCCACAAAGCCAAAACCACATAGCCTGATAATGTTAATCCCCAAATCAAGATCCAAAATCATGACTGCTAGCCCAAAAACAATACCGCCTACAATCACGGCAGCCAGCTTAGAGTTGGCAAATGACGCTACACCAACAATTATGCCTACAAAAACCAATAAGCCTATTAGATACAGCACCTTTATCACCTACATAGGCCACAACGCTTTTTATACTTTCTGTTGATAACCCACCTATGCGGCATACCGTTTTGTCTGCGTGGACACTTTCCCGGCATTGGTCTGCCGTTGCTTTGAAAACGTGTCTGCCTTGTGCCGCAGTAAGTACACATGTACTCAACTATAATGCTTTCCATAATCTTAATCCCTCCGTTTTTTAATCTTTAGATCAGTTTTTATTATCCATCAGCACAGTTATATCTACATCAAGTGCTTTAGCTATCAGCATCAGGGATTCTATATTATAAGGCCCTTTGCCGCATTCAATATCTGAAATTCTGGCACGTGATACGCCTGACATAATCCCTAGCTCTCCCTGCGTCCAGCCCTTTAAGCGGCGATAATATAATATTTTTGCCCCTATCTTCTTATATTCCATGGCAAACATACGCCTATTCCTCCCATATTCTATTTATACTATATATTATGCAATATTTATCGCCCTTATGCTGTTCCTCTTATTTGATATTTGTGCTTCTTATTTGACTTCTCCAAAACACTCGCGTCAAAGATACTCCTTCAAGTAGTTTTATCGGCTTGACTGCTCTTTTTTATCATTGTAGAATATCCTTGGAAACTTTAATATATTTTATCGTTTCCTATTTATGAACTTTAGCTTTTCAGAAAGGGTTAAGCTGTTATGAAAATCCCGGAATTTTTTCTGACCAATTATACCGGAAGCTACCACCTTGCTTCGTTCGGCAACAACGGCAATAAATTTATCTGCTCCGACAAGCCTATGGCAGATTGCCGCTTATCATCAAAAGCTATACCGAACAAAAGCCTTGCTACAGCCTTTGCCAATATCGACCTTGAAAATACAGAAGAAATCCTAGACTTCTGCAAAATATACGGGCTTCCCTACTCTGCCCAAAAATGCCTAGCTTTACGCAAAGTCCTCAACTCGCAAGAGGATAGCTTCAGCTTTCATCTTGATTCCTTGTATCTAAATGAGATGCTTACAGAAGCAGACTACGCCATCCATAGCCGGGAAGCCCTTGACGATGCCCAATATCACTTCTGGATCACAGAAATTGTAGATGAGGATATTATGCCGCTGATACTATTTAACCGCTGCGTAAAGCTGGTCAGAAGCATTTTAAATATTCAAAACTGGCTTCTTAGGTACGAGGGCTGTCCGAACAGTATTATTCATGCCTTGGGCTATTTGCTGTTTTTTGCCGCACGTGGTACGGACTATCTGATTCCGCAGATAGCTTCTCCTACACTCGTCTTTGCCAAGAAAATAGCTCCTCCACATTCCGTATCCCAGGCTAAGCTTTTTGAGCAGATAGAAAAAATAGATTCTTCCTATTGTGCCAAGCTACAGAGCTTCCTAACTGCCCTCGATGAAAAAACTATCAGAAACATCCACGACTACGACAAGGGAATAATCACGCAGGAGCAGTTAAATATTATTACAGAATCAGAAGCTCCTGCTTTTCAAAGCGTTGACCGAGAATTTGCCCAAAGCGTAATTTATCATATTATCAACGACGGTATCAGTATGTCCACATCAAAAATCAGCGTTATAGATGGTGTGCCTGTCCCCGAATGGCACACCACATACTTAATGAATGCTATTTACCTAGACCTGTATTTCAGTATTATCAATGCCGATACATATAAGAAATGCCTCAATCCACAATGCGGGAAATACTTTTCTTCCACAGACCGCCGTGCTGATGCAGTGTACTGCTCTAATGCCTGCGCCTCTAAAATGGGAAAAAAAGGAAAATACGTAAGGATAAGCAAGCTTTAGTAATATGGCCATAAAAGGAAATAGCATTCGCTAGAAATAAATCTAACGAATGCTATTTTTGAATCCATATAACTGTTGTTATCTACGCTGCATAGCTCGCCTGCTTCTGGCAGTCCATACATAACGGCTGTCCAAATTTGCTGACGGAATAATTCAACACCTTCTCGCTTATAGCTGCACCACAGCCACAGCATACAGCAGAAGTATCTTTAGGAGCTGTTTGTTTTGCAGCTGATTTTCTAGTGGCAGTAGCTTTAGCCACAGGCTTATCCCCAACATTATTCTCATCAGTGTTGATGTCAGCCTCTGGGTCATCACCAGTTGCAATGCACAGGCTCATCATATAGGCATACTTGATAGCAGCTGTCTGAGCCTTCATCACAGCCTTGTCGCCAGCGTCCTGCCCAGAACCAATACCATAGAGGTCAACACTTTCTCCGCTCTCACTGTCGATAATGCTAACTTTTACAATAACGGTGGCAAGATGTTCAGTGTTACCTTTAAGATTGGTCACATCACTAAAGGAAGCTATATTGGGATGCACAACAGTCGCCAGCTTGTTCCTGGTCAGTGCTTCATTGACCTTCTGCAGCACATCCTCAGCCGTGGCATATTTGTAATGATGAAAGCTATTCACCCCATTCTTGCTGACGTAGCAACAGTCATTCATTACTGCCACGAGCTTTTTGGCAATTTTAGCGTTTTCCATATTAAATCAGCTCCTTTAATAATCCTGCGGAAACAGAACCGTAATAGTATCGTATTCAGTACCGCTCTGGCTTTCTGCAATAACCCATATTCTTCCCTTAGCTGTATCGTAAGCTCCATGAACTAAGTCATTATATTTCATTGCTTCCTCATTGAGCTGAATATCCTCTTCGCACAAGTCGCCCCAGTCCTTATTAAAGAATCTCCCTAACGCAATGATAACCTGGGTCTTAAACTGCTCATCCAACGCAGCATTGGCAATAGCCTTGGTTTGATAGATTTTAGCTTTAGCAAATAAGTTCATAAATATCGTCCTCCTTAATTTCAGACACAAAAATAGCAGGATGCGTTGTGTGCATCCTGCGTTTAAGCTGCTTTCTTTACGCTTTGCTTTACCATTCTGCCATAGGGACAGTTATCTGCTACGGCACAGTAATCAGAGCATTTACGGTCATTCCAACGCTCCTTTGCTGTACATACTGGTGGTAAAGCATTATTATCTAACGCAGCTTGTAAGCGCTTTGCCTTTTCGCTTACGTAAAGCTTCACCCAGCGGTCAGAAATTTTATTGATAGGAATGATATAGGCAGGCTTACTAATATTGCGTTCCGAAGCAATACGCAGGTTATAGTCCCTGCAAAGTGCTTGTATCTTCATACTATCTACTTTAAAACCTCTTGCTTCCAGCAGCATACGATAATAGTTAAGCTGAATTGCCCAGTCCAACAGATGCTTCACACCATCCATACGCCATTCTTTACGTGTTTTCGGCTGACCTTTTCTCGCCCCTGTCTTATACACTTCCCCTGTCAGCACATCTACCTTGTAATAACCTAATGCACGCATAAGTTTATAAGAAGACGTAACCTTAAAATCACCTAAAGTCGCATCATTGTAATCAGCAATCTGTCCATATAAATCAAACTGCCCCGAAGTTATATCATCAGCAAGACGTTCTTCACTAAGCATGTTGCCTTCCGTATGCGCTTCATTGATAGTATGTACAGCGGTGCCATGAAGGGCGTAGAGCTGCTGCTGTGGATTAACTGCATACTCCGTAGTTTGCTTGAGATAAGTTTCTCTCGTGCCACAAAGCAATTCAGTTACCGTAGCTTTTGGTAGCTTTCTATCCAAAGCTGCTGCAACAGCTCTAAGCGTAGGCAAAAACATACATCTTTCAATACGAGGGCACTTATTAAGGCACTTTAAGACAGTCACACTGCTCCCATCAGGGCAGATAAATTTGGTAGCAGGCATCACGCAGCACTCCTTTCTTTCAGTTCGTAATCATATTTCACATGAGTAATATAGCAATACGCATCTGCTTTCAAGTTCTTCATAATTTTTCTTTCCATAGTCGGAAAATCATCTAAATCACTTACTGTTTTACTAAGAAAGTACCTGATATACTTCAGTAAATCATCATAGGTTTTGAAGTATTCCACTGTCGATTCACCATCTTCAGCATAATCCAGCTTGTACTGCTCATTTACAAAAACGCCATTGTAATCATTAGTAATGTAAATTCCGTCTTCGGATGCATCGGTAAAATAGATCAGCTTGATTTTATCTTTATATCTTTCACACAAAAGCTTTTGCAGACTTTCCACATTCGGAGTCCATGCAGTTTCCGTTTCTGCCTGAAAGAAGTAAAAGCTGTCCTGTTGGCTGATAATTCCATCACAATCTACAATCATGTCACCTCTATCAAGCTCCTGCAGTTCTGCTTCTTTATATCCATGTGCTAAAAACAGCTGATAGATATATGAAGCATACAAATCATCATGACACGCACGAAATTTGTTAAAGAAGCTCTGGAGCAGCTTTTTATCCCGGCTATAAAACCACACCATATTATTGCACTCATTAGCCATAATCGAATCCTCCTTAAAATTTTGCAGACAGCCCTAAGCGAGCTGTCTGCCTTTCTATTTTTATGCAGCAGCAGGTAAAAGCAATAAGCCCTTTTTCGCTGCTCTGTCCACACCCTCATCAAGCAGTGTTCCGCCGATACGTTCCAGCTCGGTAGCACGGTTATAATCTGCTACGTCCTGTGAACTGCGGGTAACAGCGTTCACCAAGCCGAAATGCGAAAAATCGTTGCCCATAATAAAATGGCGCAGGATAGAAGCACGTTCAAGCTTATTTAAAATATACCTGTCACCCAAGACTTCTACTGTCTGCACAGGATTTTCCCCTGTTTCAATTCTCATCGCACTACGCAGCTTATCTACCGTGAGATTAAACTTTGCTTCATCTACCGCTGCACTAACAATATCCTGCACCTTCATAAAATATGCCTTGTCGTCAGCAGCCAATGTTTCATCAGAATACAGTTCATACGCATTATCCGTATCCTCGACCTGTCTTCCTGTATGATACTTCTTATGCGCATAGTCTTTGCTAATCATACCGTTTTTGCAAATCAGGCGATATACCAAAGGCTCAACCTTCAATGCTCCTAAGCCAATCTCACTGTTGGAAACCACAAAACCTGCCTGCACAATATCGCCAGGTACGATTTCAGTCTTCATTGTTTTATTAATAACCTTCAGATACAAGTGGGTTTCCGTAATATCTGCGCTAACAACTTCGCAACCTTTCATCTGTGAAATTACAGGCAATACATGGTCTACAAGCTCCAGATTATCCAGTCTGCGATAGCGGTCACTTAAAAATGCTCTGAGCCTGCCATCCAAAGTACGCAGCATACGTTTTTCAGGATTCTTTGTCAGCCAGCCATTAACATTTTCATCAAGCAGCACAGGATATTCCGCACGCATACGCTCATAATACTTATAGGGAATGCCAAGGCGTTCTGCAAGCTGGCGGTGCGCAATCTCTCCCAAGCGATAAGAAAGTACGTCGTCACCAGTAGCAACACTCATCATCGTCACACCATTAGTACTGTTTACTTTAAGGCTGCGTGTATCTGCAATCAGGTCTTGACGCACTTCACGCTGACGTTCCAGCTCTTCATAAAGATTTTGAATAGTTTTGATTCCTTGTTTCATTTTGTGTTCCTCCTAATTTTTTGATATAGATTTGGTGTATATGATAAATAGGCTCACGCCAGTTCAAGCGTGCTCCTAGGATTTTCGGCGCATAAAAATAACCGCTAGTATTGCTACCAGAGGTCAACTTATGTTCCTATGTTCCTTTGCAAGGGCACTGTGATATATTCACAGGCTCATACACCATAATAATATATCATTGAAAAGAAAGACTATGACAAAACTACTTACTGAACCCTGACTTTACTGTAATATATTCAACCACAGCTCGTTTTGTTATCTTCCATTTACCTTTGATGCGAAAGCCTTTCAGCTCTCCGCTGTTTAAAAGCTCATATACGCTGTTACGCCCTATGCCCAACATCTCCATAACATCATCTATGCTTAACATATCACCATATTCCTCAAACATTATTACCCACTCCTTTCGCAGATTATTTTCTAACAAGTGACTTGTTTACATCATATGTTAGCATTCATATATAACTATACAGCGCATGGTTTTTAAAACTACACTAACACAATATGTTAAGCAATAAACAGTTATAATTTCTTGTGAGATGCCATACGCTCAGCATAAGCTACTAAGCTTGTGTACGTAATAAAATAATCTCTTCCTCTTTTATAATACTCCACTTTGCCAGTCCTAATCAGTTTATAAATTACACCAGAGCTGCAGCTCAAAGCATATGCAGCATCTGTAACACGTAAAGCTATTTTATTCATTATATTCACCTCCGAAATTTGATTACATATATGTTAATTAGATTGATAGCAAACAAGCTAATTTAAGTTTATATGATTTTATTTTATATTTCCTAATAACATATATAGTAATCCAGCTCAAAGATGCGGTGACATAAGTAGTTATATAGTATATATCCATATGTAAGCTATAGTGAAGTAAGAAACTAGAAGTATCAAGATATGAATGTTGTCTTCTATACCATAATCCGAAACTATAATTAACAGGATAGTTCTTTAACTAGTTACGCATCTGTACAGCAAAACTAATCGGAGGTGCTTCAAATGCCAAAATCTGCTATTGAAAAACAAGTTCACAATAAGTATGACAACAAACAGCGTAAATCTCAAGAGAAGAAAACTGAACGATTAAGCTTTCGAGTATCACCAGAAACAAAAGCAAGCTTTACAAAGCTGCAAAATGAAACCGGACTTCCCCAAGGAACTTTGTTTGAATCATTAATCAGTAATAATCATTTACCTATAATTCAAAACGGTTCTCTCATTGCCAAAGAACTCGCAATAGTAAGCCAACAGCTTAATATCACAAATATGTGTATCCGCCAAGGCAATAATGGTTTAGCAATCGAGCAACTGCAGCAAGCGAATAATACATTCAATAATATTCAAAAATTATTGTTACAAGCTGTGGGAGGAATCAGAAATGGCAATCTTTAAAATTGAACCTCATGAACAATACACGCTTAAAGGTATGCTTGATTATATCAGTGATGCCACTGTCCACGATAACCAAATATTATTTACAGATGCGCTTTATGCTATTAATACAAATCCATTATACGATATGATGATAATCAAACTCCTGAATTGCAAAACTGCCGGCGTACAGTACAAGCAAATCACGTTATCCCTCAACGAAGAAGAATCAGAACGGCAAACAGATTTCATTTGCTTATGTCAAGAAGCTGCATGGCTGCTTTACAATTATACACACTGCCAGATTGCCTACGCTGTACATGGTAACACTGATAATCTCCATACACATTTTATTTTAAACTCTGTAAGCTATCTTGACGGACACAAGTTGCATCTAGGCTGGCAGGACACAGCTGACCTGAAGAGCAAGATAAACGAACTGCTGCAACGATATAATTTCAGTTTAATTGTAAACAAGGAATAAATAAGCAGATAACTCTCCAACTAATAACGCTAATTTTCGATTTTATATACTGTTTTCCATAAAATATTTTCTGAAATAAGCTTATAAAATTGATTTTTGGCATTTTTAATGTTACAATGAGCATGAAAGGAGTTGATTTCATGCTCTGCCAATTTTCATTTAAAAATTTCAAATCCTATAAAGATGAAACTGTCTTCGATATGCAGGCAGCTAATCTGCCGGAGTTTGCCGAAAATATTATTTACTGCAAGCAAGCGAGTAATCTTTTACCGGTAGCAGCTATCTATGGCCCTAACGGCGGCGGTAAAACAAATATGCTGCAGGCTTTAACCTGCCTTATCTCCACTGTGGTAAAACCTATCTACGATATGGAAAAAACTCGTACTAAGCTTATAGTACAGCAAAAAGTATCTTGCACGCCTTTCCTGTTTGATGAAAAAACCCCTAGTGAGCCTACAGAATTTTTGCTTTACTTCCGTACCAATGGCTATGAGTACCGCTATTACCTTTCTATGCTTCATGATGAAATCATTGCCGAAGCACTGGACAGAAAAAAAATAGGCGGCAAACGCACCGCCCATGTTTTTGACCGAGAAGAAAAAGTTATTACTTTAGGCTCCAGTATAAATAAGGCATCAATAAATAGAGATGTAAATCCAAAAATGCCCTACTTATCGTTCTTGGCCATCAACTATGATATCCCTGCTATCAATGACGCTCAAAAATGGCTTGAAAGCTGCATTATTCGCAGCTATGCTAATCCTGAAGCTGAATTACAGATAATGCTGTCTGATAACAAAACCATACGCCGGCAAATTATCAGTGCTTTAAATGATATGGGTATTGATATCAACGGCTATCGCTATGACAACAATAGCAAACAACTCATCATGCAAAGAACACTGCATGGAAAAACCTATGAGTTATCCTATAAAGATGAATCCGATGGTACTAAAAAGCTCATTGCAGCATTGCCGATACTACTGATTGCTTTAGCAGAAGGCAGACTGGCTGTTATTGACGAATTAGATGCCAAGCTTCACCCGAAGCTGCTGCGTTACATCATAGCTCTGTTTAAAAATCCTAAGCTAAATACGCATGGAGCACAACTGATCTTCACCTCTCACGATATAGCAACTATGAAAAACACTGTTTACCGCCGTGACGAGATTTGGTTTGCCGCTGAAGGAGATAACCACAGCAGTGAGCTGTACTCGCTCTATGAAATCCGCAAAGAAAATAACGAGCGTATCAACAATACCGCAGCTTATGACAAGCAGTATCTTGAAGGACGTTACGGAGCAGACCCATACTTGCAGAATATGCTGAAGGATGGTGAATGGCAATGAGCTTAAAACCTCCGAAAAAAGGCGACTTGAAGAAATCCTGGCTTAAACCCAGACGTGACACTCCCAAAAAGATTCAGCCTGAGTATCATCTTATAACTACCGAAGGTATAAGCACAGAGCCAGCTTACTTCCAAGGTGTCAAAAACACTATCAACAGCAAATATCGCGGCAGAGTGCAGTTAGATATCATCGGTGTAGGTGATAATACTCTCAACCTTTTACAGAAAGTAAAACAAAAAGTTGCCAAAAGCTCCAATATCTATAAACACGTATGGATTGTCTATGATACTGACGATTTTCCTGCGCAAAACATTGATAAGGTTGTCGACCTTTGCCGTACTTATAGTAACGAAGAAACTACTTATCACGCGCTTTGGTCAAATCAATGCATTGAACTATGGTTCCTGCTGCATTTCTCGTTTATTCACTCAAATTTACATCGTCAGGAATATTGGGCAAAGCTCAGTTCATGTCTGGCTAAATTAAACACAAGTGAATATAAGAAAAACAGGCCTGATATGTACCAGCTTTTGGAACCTTATATGGAGCAGGCTATTACCAATGCAAAGAAGCTTGCCAATATCAACAAAGGCAAGAAGGCTTCTCAATCCACGCCGGGAACAGAGGTATATCGCCTAATAGAAAAGCTGCTTCCGTATCTGAAATAATATATTGGCTGCTACTACACCCCTTGGCATGAACTGCCAAGGGGATTATTTTATTGATTCACAAAGACTTTTCATACGATTTTACTTTTTTATAAAATGTAGAACTACTCATACCATATTTTCTCATCAGAGAAACAGCTGTAACCTTTCCCTCCTTCCAGTCCTCATAATCAGTTATCCAAGAATCTGGTAATTTTTTATTAGGTCTGCCAAATTTCACCCCTCTTTTATGTGCAGCATCTATCCCTTCACGCTGTCTTTTTCTGATATTGTCACGTTCGGTCTCAGCCATGGTGGCAAGCACTTCTATCAAAATATTGTTTACCATCTCCATGAGCATTTTTTGCAGCTTGTTATCATATTGACTGTAATCAATAAGTGTAGTAGGTAAATTCAAAATTCTTATCATTACACCCTTTTCCCGATAGTATTCCAGATTCTCCTTAATCTCATTTTTATTTCTGCCTAAGCGTTCCATCTCGTGAATATATATAGTGTCACCACTTCTGACCATATTTTTAAGTGTATTATACGCAGGACGATTAAAATCTTTACCTGAAAGCTTATCTGCGTATATATCTCGTTCATCAGGCACATATTGTTTTAAACTATCTATCTGACGAGCAAGATTTTGCTCTTTACTACTGACGCGAACATAGCCAAAAATTTTAGTAGTTACTTTTTCCATAAATTTCTCCCTTCATAAAATAAAGATGCTCGAAAAAGTTACTAGCAAATTCGAGCATCTCCATTATTAAAATATAGATGTTTAAGGACACTTTTCCTAAGGATTTTCATCATTGTAAAAAAGTGTACTTTTTCGTGGATTGAAATGAAAATAAGATAATGTAATACAATTACCCAGGATACCCATTTGCATTACGCAGCAGGATGCAAGATATCTTGTAAAGCATCTACGGCTCCCTGTTGAAGCTTTGGCACAACATGAGCATAGGTATCCAAAGTGATTCGAATGCTCTTATGTCCTAAGCGTTCAGAAATCGTTTTTATATCTACATTTTGTTCAAGAAGCCATGTTGCATGTGTATGCCTGCAATCATGAAAACGAAACTTTGAAGATAACCCTGATTTCCTGAGTAACTTCTTTTTAAAAATTTTATCACTAAAATAAGCTGGATCACAGAAACTGCCATCAGCATTTTCGATAATAAAATCATGGTTCTTCTCTAACCATCCATGCACTGTCTTCTTTTTTAAATTGTGCAACTGATATGCCTTACGCAACTCCTCAATCAAATTTTGCTCTACTAAAATAGTCCTCAAGCTAGTACTATTTTTAGCTGTACGCTGAACTAGCTTTCCGTGCCTACTAGTAACAACTGTCTGCTTTACAGAAATAAGATTTTTTTCAAAATCTATTGCTGAATATTCCAAGCCAAAAATCTCACCTATACGCATTCCTGTAGCAAAAGCAATTCTAACCACCAAATAATCTCTACAGCTTTCTGCTTTTGCAACCTCTAAAAGTTTTTGATATTCAGCTACTTTGAAAACATTGATAGGTGTAGGTTCTATGCGTATTGGCTTAGTTAATTCAACTGGATTTTTCATTAATAATCCATCTCCCACTGCATATTTAAACACCATTTTAAGTAATCGTCTAATAGCGTTAACCGTGCGTGGAGCTAACTTTGAACCATCTACTTTTCCAGATTTACTCAACTTTACAAAGTACTCTTGTAGGCCAACACGAGTAAAAGCTCTTAATTTAGTAGAAGCAAGATAAGGCTTTATATGGCAACGATAAGCACATTCATAACGTTCGTAGGTTTTAATCCTCACTGTACTTCTGACAGTATCCTCTAACCACTTATTCATATACTCCCCTAGTGTAATATCATCATCTTCATTTTTGGGTAGTACACATCCGTGATCTAAATCTAATTTGAAATTTTGCCCCTTTTCCAAAACTTCCTTTTTTGTAAGGCCAGTGATTTTTTTTCTTTTCGTTTTTCCAGTTCCCAAATCCTTGTAAGGGAACTGCCCTACAAATCTTTGCATACTTTTATCGAAATAAATTGTGCCTTCTCCAGCAACTCTTTTGGACATCTCTATACCTCCAATCTTTTTATCAAGCATCAATTAATATGCTCAAAGTTATAATATATAATCAATTTCGAGAATGTTGACATTGGTAGCATGTTGGCATAAGACCATTTTCTTGACAAAACACGCTTTCTTTATCAGTTAAAGCACGTCCACAAACATTGCATCTGACACTGAAATAAAACAGCTGTCTCGGCTTTTCTACCTTCTCCGGATTCAGTTCGATATATTTTTCAGGACCAATAATCAACCTTCTTAGCAAATCAAAATTCTCATATTTTTCTAACATGCCATCATAAAATAGCCTCTCTTTTGTTTGAAAATCAAAACTATGACCAACATGATTAATGATTTTACCATTTTCTACTAACGCAATACCATAAATCAACATTTTATTCTTATACATTTTTATCCTCCAATCTTAAAAAACGAGCTATAAGCAAAATATCTTCTAAACTTTGTTCTTTAGAAGCATTTGGGAAATACGCACTAAAATCATCTCTGGCGCCACCCTCAAAACACTCTTTAACCCAATTTCCAACAAAAACATCACTATTAGCAATGCTTACAGGGAATCCATTGAAATCTTTATCCTGTTGATATGTAGCTATTGGTACATTATAAAGATATTCTTCACAATATACAGATGCTGGCATAGATATGTCACTACAAAGTTCTGCAGTTTCGCAAACTCCTACCTCTGCATCTTTTTTCTGTTGACGACAGCCTTGTAATAATGGATATATATCATTCTTGTCTAATACAGAATTAATATATTCGACTAATCTCCAAAATTCACGAGGACTTTCAGACATCTTCTTTTCCGTACTCACATTAAAACAATCTACTAAAATATGTGCATGAGGTCTATTAGGAATATTATCATGCACCGCGGCTATAATCTGATATTCTTTACCAAAAAATCCCGCTATTTCCTCAGTAACTTCAAGATAATTCTCCCACTGTAGTTCCTTTTTAGCTTTATATGATACAACTAAGTGTTTCAGCGGTCTACCAGCATCTTTGCCTGTACGTCTAGCAAAAAAGCCGAACTCATCAATGGGATTCTCAGACGAAACCATCTCAAAATACGTCAATGACTTTGTCGTAGCATCTTTACGAAGAACATATTCCGCATGTTTTTTAGCTTTTGCATTATTATCCGCCTTACCTTCAGCACCTACATTTATAAGACGCATTATTGATTTATTGCCCATAATAACCTCGCTACCTCTCTCTTAAGTTCTTCTTTATGGAATCTGTCTGATTCCAATAATAATTTCATTGTTTTGATATTATTTAGAATTAACGGCTTATATTTCGCGCCTTCTCTGTTATATGTATCTAAATAATGATCAACAGATTTTCTAATCACTTCAGATTTCTTTATACCATTTATCTTTGCTAAGTTCTCCAATTTTATAAATTCTTCGTCATTCAATCTACATTGAACTGCTCTATTCAGGTTATTGGCCATGGATAATCTCTCCTTCATCATTTTTAAACGCTATTCCGGTAAATCCCTGTACAGATCTACCCGTATTAGGATCTCGAATTTTCTTTTGCTCCGCATACCCTGCGAATTTTGTCAAAATTTCTTGATACAAAGAGTGCCTGCTTAACGGTTTAGAAATTCCATTAGCCTGGCAGTAACTAAGGTATTCATCAAATAACTTGCTACTTGCTATTTTCCCATCTGTTGAAAGCTTTAGGCAGTCATTCACAAAATTTTTATTGCTATTTTGTTCAACTGAATAAATCTTGAACAGATCTTGAGCAAACTTACTATCTGTAAAAGTACGCTTTTTCTTAGCTTCCATATAAGCATCAAAAGCCATTGATACAATCCTGTCTCTTTGCTCATACAAGTAATCAGCTAGCTTAGAGTCACGCTTCTTAACAGAATTTTTAAATCCTATCAAAAGCATCCTATCCATAATGGCCTCAGCTTGCAGATTATGCAAATCAGGCAGCTCATTACAGCAGAAGAGTAGTTTTGCTCTAATAGGCACATCTCTATCCTCGGCATATTTTTGCGGTAATGTTAATTCTCCTCCGCTAACCATCAGTTTAAACAACTGCAGGCTCTTTTTCGAGCTAACATCAAGTTCATCAGCATAATTAAGCTTGGCTTGAACTGCCGACATTGAAGAAAAACCTTCAGCCATCTGTGTTAACGTATACTTTTTTACCATGGATTTAGGTGTTATAATAGAAGCAATGAATTTAGCAAGTGTTGATTTACCTGAAGCTGTCGGTCCTATAAAAAAGATTGCTTTCCGCTCCTGCTGGCTATCAGCTAATATATAACCGATTGCCTCTAATACAAGTATTACTTTACTCTTATCTTGCTCGGATAACGATATTACATTTTCTAAGTCCATAGGTTCTCTTAACAGCGTCAAAAGAGGGCTAGGAAAACTATTCCAGGATTCACCAGTAATATACTTGCAATCTAGCACATAATCGAAATAGCCATCTGCTTCTGCCGTAAATTTTCCGGTGTTTATATCCAGAACTCCATTGCGAAAATTAACATATTCCATATTTTTTTCAAACACAGCATTTTCAATATGAATTTCTGAATCAACTGCCAGTTCGTTAAGCAAAGATTTTATGCTTGCTACAGATAAATTTTCGTATCCTAACTTCTTGAGCATATTATCCTTGAAAAAGCGAACCAACTCATTGCCTTTTGGCAGCTTCTCTATTAACCTTATTTCTGGTTGGAGAATGTAAAAGTCATTTCCATCACAATACAGTTTTTTCTGATTGATGATGGAAGTTTTTAGTTGCAGGAGTTCTTCCTGACGTTTGTTAGCACATAATGAAGATTGTGACATTGGATTATCCTCCGTTAAATTCTTCATATCCGACCGGTCAAATATGATAGTTTTCAGCAATGCGTCCATTACTTCACGGCTTTTATTCTACTAAAATCACGCTTCAAAGTAAGCATATGAAATTGCCACTTTACTTTTTGGAGGTTTTACAATGAACAATCCCTTTGATTTATTAAAGCTATATCACGTAGCACAGTTACAAGAAGACGTTTTAACCGAAGGCACTTACAATAATTTTGATTTTTTTATATTAGATTTATCAGAAATTAATAGGAGACGAAAGCAATGCTCCAAGTTTATATCAGACGTAAACAAAAATATTCTTCCAAAGAATAACTTTAACTATATATGTAGATTACTAGCATTTAACCTAAAAGACGATTTAAATTCAATACCCAATCCAATCAAGCGTTTGCTAAATGATTCTGATAATGAGATTCTACTAGTTCATACGATGTCAGCATATTTCAATCTTGTACAAGATAACAAAAAAAGTAGCCTCGATATTATGTCCGACTACTTGAACATCATCCAAAAGAATAATGAGCTAGATTCAAGAACTCCTAAGCAAGCCTTAGAGCAATTAAAAAGAAATATCTGTGCTTGCTCAATATTCCCTTATTTGAATGAAGCTGCTGGTTATACATTCAATGGGGAAAAAATTACTTCTAACTGGATTAAAGAAAATGTTTTTAATAGTATTAATGATAATTTAATGCTAGATATTTTTCTTACTCATAATAAAAAAAGCTTGCTCTTTCAACCAAAATATCTCAATGAACAGAATGTTGATTCAGAATATCATCACGTAAACAGAATACCTTCTTATCAATATCAATTAGAGCAATTAAACTTGCTAATTGACGGTTGCAAAACCTCTCTAATACCTACGAATAGTGATACAGACAAACAAAAAATTAACAAATTAATATCACAATATACTTTTGAAATTATGACAAATGCAAATTATTTATATTTAACGTCTATCATAACTCCTATTCTTAAAGACAAAGAAAGTAAAGCACACAACGAAATTACAAATTATCTTTTGGATAGATTTTATGGCTTTATTTCTTTGCTTTCACTTCTACCTTATCCACGATTACAGTACAATTTCTTAATTTATTTTTCAAATGAATTTTTTAAATTTTTTAAGCCTGCAAGAGATTATTATGAGGTTTCTAATCAAAACATAGAGTGTTTATTTAAAATCATTCCAGAAGAAGAAAAAGCATTTCGAGAAAAGTTATCTAAAATAATTGAAGAAATTGATGTAAAGAATGGTTCGCTAAGCGAAGTAAGTATATTTAAAGCAATAGACGATGCCAATAATATCCTTATCCTTTTATTAAGGTATTCTTTTTCATTAGAATACTATTTAAAAACTTATATTGAGCTAGGAGAAAATAAAAGGGAGGAGCTTGTCAAAACAATTCAAGCTGATCTTCTACACGAAATAACACACATCAATAACATTTTCTTATTTGAATCTAACCACGAACATATCTTGCCTTCTGTTTTTTGCGACTTTATGGAAGCTAATGACGATCACTATCATTTCGATAAAGACCATTTTTTTGATATTATTCCTAACATTAAACGGTCTTCAAATAACCGCCCAGAATATCAAAATAAATTTGCACTGTATATGAGCAATAACTTTGCACTTACCTTTCCAGCTATAAGTTCAAAGTTTCATGCCGCAGAGTCCATATTTTCAGAAGGAGCATTTTTTTTAAAACGCTACAATTTACCCCAGTAATCTCCTAAAAAAATAACTCTAGAAAGTAAGCTTAACATTCTACTTTCTAGAGTTATTTTTATTCTACACTTCCCTCGGAACAACCGGAACACCCCTAATTGCACCATCATTGCACCAAAAAAACAAAAAAGCTCTCAGATTTCTCTGAGAGCCGATTGCCATAGTGGCGGAGT
>ENA-OPCZ01000465-OPCZ01000465.1-human-gut-metagenome-genome-assembly--contig:-NODE-465-length-25894-cov-4.885444_pt1 | contig 25894 bp, 20 predicted proteins | sample MGYA00241566_ERZ501483 | MGnify/ENA primary metagenome ERZ501483 (study PRJEB25962, sample SAMEA1965191) | human gut metagenome | biome: human gut; feature: human-associated habitat; material: faeces... | reverse complement strand
TCTGATCCTTACCATTATCGGAGAGATCGGTGCAAACGGATGTAATTATCAGGCTATGGAATTTACAGGAGAAGGTGCAAAGACTCTGAGCATCAGTGACCGTATGGCACTCTGCAACATGGCAGTAGAAGCCGGTGCAAAGACAGGTATCTTCGAAGCAGATGAAAAAGCAATCGAATATCTGAAAGAACACGGACGTGAGCCAAAAACTGTATACCACAGTGATCCGGATGCTGTTTATGCAAGAGAATATACATTTGATTTATCCAAAGTCCGCCCGGTAGTTGCAAAACCGGATTTCGTAGACAATGTAGTTCCGGCAGAAGAAACCTGCGGAATTGAGATTAACGAAGCATTTCTTGGCTCCTGTAATAATGGACGTATCGAAGACCTTCGTGTAGGTGCAGAGATCATCAAAGGCAAAAAGGTAGCTGAGGGAGTTCGTTTCCTGGTTGTACCGGCAAGCCAGACAATCTACAGACAGGCGTTAAAAGAGGGACTTCTGGATATCTTTATGGATGCCGGAGCAATTGTTATGAATCCGAACTGCAGCGTATGCTGGGGAAGCTGTCAGGGCGTTATCGGAGAAAACGAAGTTCTGATCAGTACAGGTACACGTAACTTCAAAGGACGCGCAGGACACCCAAGCTCCAAAGTATATCTGGGATCAGCAGCAACTGTTACAGCATCTGCAATCGCAGGAAAAATTGCACTGGCAAGTGAAGTATAAGAAAGATATTACATATAACATATAAAAACAATATGTTAAACGTATAAATGTTTCACGTGAAACACAGAAATTATCCAGAGATATAGAGGTACGATTTATGGAAAAATTTACAGGTAAGGTGTGGGTATTGGGAGATGATATTGACACAGATATCATTATTCCTACAGAGTATCTGGCGCTGAAAACAATCGATGATATGAAACAGTATGGATTTTGCCCGCTGCGTCCGGAACTGGCAGGACAGATTCAGAAAGGTGACATTATTGTTGCCGGAAAGAATTTCGGATGCGGATCTTCCAGAGAGCAGGCTCCGGAGATTATCAAAGCACTGGGAGTCCAGTGTGTAATTGCAAAATCTTTTGCACGAATTTTCTTCAGAAATTCCATTAACAATGGTCTGTTACTGATCGAACAGCCGGATCTTCATGATGATATCAAAGAAGGCGATGAAGTAACTGTAGTTATGAATGAACACGTAGATTACAATGGAAAACAGTACCCAATCGCTTCTCTGCCGGAGAACCTTATGAGTATTATCCAGGCTGGCGGACTTGTAAAAGCCATGCGTAAGTTAAACGGACTGGATTAATGGGAAAGGAGAAGAAAATGGGCGAGACAGTTATTGAGAAGATTATCAGAAATAATGTTGGCAAAACAGTAAAACCGGGAGATATCGTGACCGTCAATGTAGACAGAGTCATGATTCATGATATTTTTATTCCATTTGTGGCTGATAAATTTGAGGAAATGGGATTCACCAGACTCTGGGATCCGGATAAGGTAGTCCTGATCTACGACCATCTGGTACCGTCAAGCCAGTTGGATGATACCAGACATTTCCATGTGGGAGATGCTTTTGCAAAGAAATATGGAATGAAAAATGTTCACAGAAGTGATGGAATCTGTCATCAGCTTATGACAGAAGCAGGATATGTAAAACCGGGCAATATTGTATTTGGTACAGACAGCCACACAACTACTTATGGATGCGTAGGCGCTTTTTCTTCCGGTATCGGATATACAGAGATGGCAAGTATTCTGGGTACAGGCACCATGTGGATCAAGGTTCCGGAAACAATCAAGGTAGTGATCGAAGGTGAACTTCCGGCAAATGTAATGTCGAAGGATATTATCCTGAGACTGATCGGTGATCTGGGAGCTGACGGAGCTACTTACCGTGCTCTGGAATTTTCTGGAAGTACTATTGAAAATATGACGGTTGCAAGCCGTATGACAATGTCAAACATGGCAATTGAAGCCGGTGCAAAATGTGCATTATTTACTCCGGATGAAAAGACCGCAGAATACTGCGAAATCGAGTTGAATGATTTCCAGAAGAGTCTTGTGGGAGATGAGGATGCCACTTACATGAAAACAATTACTTACCGTGCAGAAGACTTTGTACCGGTTATGGCGTGTCCGTCTCAGGTAGATAAGATCAGAAACGTGAGTGAACTGGAAGGAACAGAAATCGATCAGGTATTTATCGGTTCCTGTACAAACGGCCGTCTGGAAGACCTGAAAGCAGCAGCCGAGGTTCTGAAAGGCAAAAAAGTTGCAGATTATGTGAAACTGATCGTAACTCCGGCCAGCCGTAAAATTTACAGACAGGCAGTTGATCAGGGAATCATGGACATCCTTGCTGAGGCAGGTGCGATCATCACTCATCCGGGATGTGGACTGTGCTGTGGACGTACAGGAGGAATCCTGACAGACGGAGAACGTGTGGTAGCGACTAATAACAGAAATTTCCTTGGTCGTATGGGAACATCCAAGGTAGAAATCTACCTGGCGTCTCCGAGAACAGCAGCTTCCTGTGCTGTAGCAGGTAAGATTGTAAGTCCTGAAGTATAATGTATAAAGTGTAAAAGATAAAGATAAAAATACAAACGAAGATAAAAATCAAAATAAAATCAGAATTATAAAAACGGGATAAACAGAATGCAGAAAGAACACAGATAAGTCGTAAGGATTTAACTGTGTTCTTTTTTTCTGGAGAAAGTTATTTTGTAATGAATGATCTGATTGTATGACATGAGATAACATGAAAAAGTTTCGGAAAAAAATTTTCCGGATGCCAGTGAAAAGCTCTTTAAGGTTATTTTTTTACGAATCTACAAAAAAACGACCCTGTAAAATGCGAAATAAGAGACTTTAACTGCATAAGCGAAGGAATTTGCCATGGGACAAGAAAAATGTCTGAAAAGGCGAATAAACCGCTTTAAAATGAATGTGTAGAAAAAGACTCAACAACAGTCATGAAAAACTGCCGGGAAACATATAATAAAGGATAGAAGAATGGATGAAAGAAATGAAAGAGAGCAAAAGAAGTAAAAAAGTAAGACAAGATATAATAATAAATACATCTGAAATTCTGATATTTATGTTGTACATATTATAGCGATCCTCTAAAATAACGCATCTTAATCCAGTCCATAATAGCGTACAGGATTTAAAAAAGATAAAATTGAACTATAAATTGAACATGAAAAGAAAAATAAAAACTATTGAATTTGAAGGTTAAAAGTGTTAAAATTGGTTCAAATTTAAGTTCAATATACAAAGTTCAATAATTGAACTAAGCGGTTCAATAAAAACTGAACTAAAGTTCAAACAAGTTCAATATAGTTCAAAATAATGATGCAAAAATATTGAACTTGAAAAATGTAATAGCACGATAATGTGGAAAATGCACCGATAAAGGAGGATTAGAATGAATACATTATTCGCAGAACGATTGAAAATCGCTTTAGATCGAAAAAATATGAAGCAGATAGACCTGGTCCACAGGGCACAGCAGCAGGGAGTAAAGCTTGGAAAGAGCCATGTAAGCCAGTATTTAAGCGGAAAAACCATGCCAAGACCGGAAATTTTACGTTTTTTGGCTGCTACCCTGGAAGTAGATGAAAAATGGCTTCAGGGAATTGGTGAAGATATGGAATTACCGGAAACAGAACGATTTGTTCAAAAAAATATGCCTGATTTTACGGTAACTGGTAGGATAGAAAACGCGACAAAACCTGCTTCGCAGGTTTTGATTGAAAGAGAAAAAGAAAACACAGAAGAAACTACAATGAGGGAGTTTAAAAAATCTTCTAAGTTGAATAATGTTTTGTACGATGTAAGAGGACCCGTGGTGGAGGCGGCCGAGCGGATGGAGAAAGCGGGCACACAGGTGCTAAAGTTAAATATTGGGAACCCGGCGCCATTCGGGTTTCGAACGCCGGATGAAGTGATTTATGATATGCGGCACCAATTGACGGAATGTGAAGGATACTCGCCGGCGAAGGGGTTGTTTGCGGCGAGAAAAGCAATTATGCAGTATGCGCAGCTTAAGAAACTTCCGAATGTAACTGTGGAAGATATCTATACGGGAAATGGTGTCAGTGAACTGATCAATCTGAGTATGTCCGCATTATTGGACAATGGAGATGAAATTCTGATTCCTTCTCCGGATTATCCACTCTGGACCGCCTGTGCAACACTTGCCGGAGGAAAGGCAGTTCATTATATTTGCGACGAACAATCGGAATGGTATCCGGATATTGAAGATATTAAGAAAAAAATTACCAGACGTACAAAAGCGATTGTTATTATTAATCCGAACAATCCTACCGGGGCACTGTATCCGAAGGAAGTGCTGGAACAGATTGTGGAGATTGCCAGGGAACATCAACTGATCATTTTCTCGGATGAAATCTATGACAGACTGGTGATGGACGGACTGGAGCATACCTCCATTGCATCACTGGCTCCGGACCTGTTTTGTGTGACTTTCAGCGGACTTTCCAAGTCTCATATGATTGCCGGATTCCGTGTTGGCTGGATGGTTTTAAGTGGAAATAAAAAGATTGCAGCAGATTACATAGAAGGAATCAAGATGCTTTCCAATATGCGCCTGTGCTCCAATGTTCCGGGACAGTCGGTGATCCAGACTGCACTGGGAGGACATCAGAGTGTGAATGAGTATCTGGTTCCGGGCGGTCGTATTTATGAACAGAGAGAGTACATTTACAAGGCTTTGACAGATATTCCGGGAATCACGGCTGTGAAGCCAAAAGCTGCTTTTTATATGTTCCCTAAGATTGATGTAAAACGTTTTGATATTGTAAATGATGAACAATTTGCTCTGGACCTGCTGAGAGAAAAGAAGATTCTTCTGGTACATGGCGGTGGCTTTAACTGGCAGGAACCGGATCATTTCAGGGTTGTATATCTTCCGAGAGTGGAAGTTCTGAAAGAAGCGGCAGAAAAAATCGGAGATTTCCTGAGTTCCTACCATCAGATTGTATAAGGAATTTTGTCTGAAATATAAAAATGTAATCTAAAATATAAAAATAAGAAGTACGAAAGAAAACACCAGCAGTATACCTCTGGTGTTTTCTTTTGTACTTCTATATTTTATTTCTGGATTTTACCTTTGAGTCTTACTTTTATATCTTGCATCTTATGTTTTAAGTTTTATTTCTATATCTTATCTCTGCGCCTTACCTTTGAATTTTATTTTTGTATTTTGCTTTTACATTGTTCTGCTGCATGGTCATTTTGCTATGTTTGCTTTCTGCTTTTGCCATATTTTAACGTAGGTGCTGCATTCTTTTTTATACCCTTTTATGCTCCCCTTTTTCTATGCTTTGTGCTCCTTTTTATTCTCTCTGTGCTTTTCCCTCTGTGCATCCCGGCTGCTGTCTGCGAAGCTGGGATTTTAATGAAAACAAAACGATAATATTGTTATAAACAGAAGAATAATGGATAATATTGTTATAAAATAAAAACAGAAAAAACGTAGGACACGAATTTATAAAAAATTAAGTGGTGGACAAAACAGGAATGTGCTACACTGTAAAAAGCAACTAAAGTTCTGGAGGAAAACTAAAATGGAAAACGAAGAAAAAAGCCAGAAAGACCAGAAAACGAAAGAGCAGTCCATATGGAAGGAAATATGGGACTATGCGAAGATTATTCTGATTGTCTTTGTGATCGCGTATTTATTAGGTCATTTTGTCTACATTAATGCAAGAATACCGTCAGGTTCCATGGAACAGACGATTATGACGGGAGACAGAGTGTTTGGAAATCGACTGGCGTATAAAACAAAAGATCCGGAGAGATTTGATATTGTAATCTTTGAATATCCGGATGATCCGTCCCAGCTCTTTGTAAAGAGAGTGATCGGTCTGCCGGGTGAAACGGTAAATATTGTGGATGGAAAAGTGTATATCAACGATTCAGAAGAACCGCTGGATGACAGCTTTTGTCCGGAGGTACCGGAAGGAAGTTTTGGACCATATGAAGTACCAGAGGGAAGTTACTTTATGCTGGGCGATAACCGAAACCACAGCATGGATTCCCGCTACTGGCAGAATACCTTTGTAGAGAAGGATGCGATACTGGCACAGGTAGCAGTTCGTTACTGGCCGTTAAATAAGATGGGAACAGTTAAATAAATAAGAACAATTAAATTTAAGAAATAACAGGAAAAGCCAATGCATGGATAAAACACATGTGTTGGCTTTCTTAGTTTTACAATACTTTTTGGTGTAGTTGGGTTACGGGAAACATGATATAATGGATTGGTAATAAAGCAGACAGAGATTGTTTTCTGATATGGTGACCGGGATTAAAATGCTTTTGTCTCTGACATCTTATTTAGAAGGATTTCTGGTGCAAAGACTGAGAAGAAGGAGAAAAAACATGGGAAAATGGAAGAAATTCATGGCAGTGGCACTGGCTGTCTCTATGGCAGTTCCATCCTGCATACCACAGACATTATTGGCAGCAGAGTTTTCAGCAGAAGAAAGCATGAGTACAATGCCGGAAAATTTTGAAGATGGAAATTCGAATGAAGATGCAGATGCAGACACAGATGCAAGTACAGATGAAAATCTGAATGTAGACAGTCTGGATGAGAATCTTACAGACAGAGCTGATTCAGGAGACGAAGAATTATCGACAGAACCGGAATTCGGAACCGGTGAAACTGAGATTACAGATGGTGAAGATAAGAAGGATGTGACAGAAGGAGAGCCGGAAGCTTCGGATTCTTTCGAACTGGCAGAGGCAGGACAGGCAACAGAGGGATATGTAATACAGCTTTACAGCAGCAAGGAGCTTAAGAAAACTTATGTGATTCCATTTGCAGAAGCTGATAAAGCGAAGGCGCCGGCGGCATTGACAAGAAGTGGGTATATTTTTAAAGAATGGAATACCAAGGCAAATGGAAAAGGTACTTCATATAAACCGGGAGATTCCATTAAGAAGCTTCTTGAGGAAAGTGGTGCAGCGATACAGAACGAGAATGCAGAAACAGCGCAGATATCAGAAATGTCAAAAGAACATTCCGATGAAATTCCGGCTGAAAACAGAAACGAAAATGAAAATACAGCAGAAAGTGAAGTGCTGAGTGAAACTCAGGATGAAACAGACTCTCTGGCAGCAGCTGCCGCAGATACAGAGACAAATGCAGAATCAATCATAAAAGCAGATACAGAAATAAATGCAGAAATAAATCCAGAGACAGATTCAGAAACATATTCTCAGACAGGTATGGAATCAGATGCAGAACCAGATGTGGAATCTGATATGGCGCAGGATGCTGTGTCAGAAGAGGTTCCGGCTGCAGAAGCATCTACAGAAAATGAGAATCCTACAGTTAATTTGTACGCAATCTGGGAAAAAGCAACTTCCTATAAAATTACATATAAACTGAATGGCGGCAAAAATAATTCCAAAAATCCAAAGACCTATACAACTTTGGATAAAGTAACCTTAAAGACTCCGACCCGTACGGGCTATCATTTTTCAGGATGGTATCTGGACAGTAAATTTAAGAAAAAAATCAGTGTGATCGAAAAAGGATCCAAGGGTGCAAAAACTTTATATGCAAAATGGATCCAGCAGGTGAATCCGTCATCAAGTGCGGCATCTCTGACTTCTGTGCGAGGGGCAAAGGCAAAGACGATCGCAGCCACAGTGACAGTTCCGAAATATGTTAAGAGTTACGACGAGTACTATTATCTTGTATATGTAAATTCCAATACAGGAAAAGTAAGAAAAGAAGCAACGAAAGTAAAGAAACCGGAAGCTTCCAACCAGAAAATAACTTTTAAACTGGATATTTCAAAACATCCGGAATATGCGCAGGGCAGATTTGCCGTGGCAGTAAAAAAATCCAAATCTGCATGGTCAGTGATCAGTGGTAAAAGCTATGTCAGCAGTCCGGAAAAACTTGCATCGAATCAGGCGGCATATTTTATACCAAAGACAAAAAAAGGCATCCAGTCTACTGACATGAAAGAGGTTACAGAGACAAAGTCAAAAACAGCATTCTTTAATCTCTATGCTTCTGATGTGATGAACAGTTATGGTACAGAAACCTATACTTATAATGGAAAAACTTACCATTTCGATGGTATGTATGGATGGAGACATTTCGTACAGCAGTGTAACAGTAAGGGGATTCAGGTAACTGCACAGATCGGTCTGGACAAAAATGCAAATACACAGGACATGACCATAGGAAACAGTCCTTATGCAGAAACTGCTTATTATGGATGGAACACAGATAACACCGCTTCCAGACAGAAGATGGAGGCAATGTTTGCTTATCTGAGTGAGATCTTTGGAAGCAATGACTGTTATGTAAGTAACTGGATTCTGGGAAATGAGGTCAACAGTGCAAGCCGTTATTACTATGTAGGAAATGTAAGTCTCGATAAATATATGTCTATGTACAGTGAAGCATTCCGCTGCCTGTATAATGCAGTGCGCAGCAGCCGTGCAAGTTCAAAGGTATTTATCTGCCTGGATAACTGCTGGAATCAGAAAAATATCTTTTCGGTATGCTATACTTCCAGGTCAACACTGGATACTTTCGCATCCAAAGTTACAAAGTTACAGAAGGGACTTGACTGGAACCTGGCTTATCATGCATACAGCCAGCCTCTGACAGAGTCCCAGTTCTGGTCCAGTATCAATGCACCGTTATTAACAAATGATGGAAATACGGCAACATTTATCACCATGCATAATATTCAGGCACTGACAGATTATGTCAGAAACAGATATGGTTCCAACACCCGTGTGATCCTGTCAGAGCAGGGATTTTCTTCCTCTTTTGGAGGACAGGCAAATCAGGCGGCATCCATGGCACTGGCTTATTATAAGGCTGCCTGCAATCCGATGATTGATGCATTTATTATCAGAAGTTATGAGGATGAGGCTCACGAAGTGGCGCAGGGTCTTGCGCTTGGCTTAAGGGATACCAGCGGAAAGAAGAAAACAATTTATAATGTTTTCCGATATATGGATAGTTCTTCTTCTCTGAAATATACAGGTAAAGTACTCAACAGACAGGTTGGAAACTGGCAATCTATGGTACCGGGATATACTGCGAAGAGAGTTTATAATATGTATAGAAATTAACCTGATCAGGCAGTGAAACAGATACTTTTATATGTCTGATCTGGATCAGGTAAGCAGAAGTGGCGAGGCGGATATTCTTATCCGCCTCATTATAGTAAATGATGAAAGTTTTGACTGTGGGAGGTGCAAGGAAACCGGGGAAAGCCAATTATAAAAAGCGTCACAAATTAAACACATTTTTCCCACACAAAGAACACAAATCATTTCTATACTTAGAGTCATCAAAAAGATAAGGAAACAGAGAGAGTTCTAATCAAGGAGGGACTTCATTATGATGAATAGAGATAACAGAAATGATAAAATAAGAAAAATTGCAAAGAAAGGTCTTACACTCAGTTTATGTGCGGTACTTGCAGGTGGTCTGGCAGCAGGAAGTTTTGAAGGTGTAAGCAAAATCACAGGATGGGATACAGCAACTACAGTAGAAGCTGCTTCAAATAAAAATGACACTACATTAACTTATGCAAAATCAGAAAAGAAAGCAGATTCTGATGAAAGCGATGCAAAAACTGACAGCAGTTCTGATTCTGACAGCAGTACAGCAAAAGGAAGCCTGGATGTATCTGAGATTGCATCGGAAGTATTACCTTCTATCGTATCTATTACAACCAAATCCATTCAGGAAGTACAGAGTTATTATGGAATGTACGGAATGTACGGATATGCTCCTCAGCAGCAGGAACAGGAAGTAGAAGGCAGCGGTTCCGGTATCATCGTTGGTAAGAATGATGATGAACTTCTGATTGCAACAAACTATCATGTAGTTGAGGGTGCGGATACACTATCAGTAGCATTTGTTGATGGTAATGCAGTAGAAGCTACTGTAAAAGGCTTTGATGAAGAAAAAGACCTTGCAGTTGTTTCTGTAGCACTGGATGATATTGATGATGACACTATGGATGCAATTTCAGTTGCAAAAGTCGGCAGTTCTGATGACCTTAAAGTTGGTGAGCAGGTAGTTGCCATCGGTAATGCTTTAGGATATGGACAGTCTGTCACAACCGGTATCGTAAGTGCAAAGAACCGCAGAATGGATTCCAGCAACAATACAGTAACAGATGGCAGTGATGACAGCAGTGACGGTGTAAACCTGATCCAGACAGACGCAGCAATCAACCCTGGTAACAGTGGCGGTGCTCTTCTGAATATGGAAGGTGAAGTTGTAGGTATCAACTCTGCGAAACTTGCTTCCACAGAAGTTGAAGGTATGGGATATGCAATCGCAATGTCTGATGTAACAGATATCCTTGAAAACCTGATGAATGAAACTTCCAGAGATAAACTGGACGATTCTGAACATGGTGTACTTGGAATTTCCGGACGTTCTGTAAGCTCTGAAGCTGTTCAGATGTATGGTATTCCGGCAGGTGTATTTGTAAACGAAGTTACAGAAGGTGGTCCTGCTGAAGATGCCGGTCTGCAGGCAAACAGTGTTATTACCAAATTTAATGGAAAATCTGTTTCCACCATTGACCAGCTCATCGAATACCTTTCCTATTATGAACCAGGAGAAGAGGTAGAGATTACTGTACAGATCCCTGACGGAACAAGCTATAAGGAAGAAACAATGAATGTAACTCTCGGTGAGAACACCAATGCAGATGATTCTCAGGATGAAGAGGATAACAGCGACAAGAAAGACAGTAAAAAAGACAAAACAGATAAACAGGACAGCAAAGACTCTGAGGATTCCGAAAATACTGATAACAGCGACGAAGAGGACTCCGAGAGCGAAGATGATAATCCATTTATCGAATATTTCCATAATCAGGGATTTTTCAGAAGATAATAAAGGACTGATAATAAAAAACTGATATGAAAGAACTGATACAAAAAACTGGTATAAAAGAATCAGATATGAATTATAGCAATCCTCGTAAATAATGCATTTAAGAGGATCGCTATAATAATACAGAATGATAAAAAAGCACTCAGATATGCAAAGAAAAGGAAAGTTATGATCAGAGACAGTGGTCAGACAATGACTGGGGTTTGCATAAAGAGTGCTTTTTTGTATAAACAAAATGGCTTTTCGTACATGAATACTTGTGAATGGCTACGGGGTGTGATAAAATATAATCGGTTATGTTTGTTGTTCAGAAACGTTATTTTGTGAAAAATATTATGAGAGATATCTAAGATATAAGCGCGGATGAAGGGAACAGTGAGACATGACAGGAACAAGTGAAAAACGTTTTACAGATATATAAAAATACGCATGGATTTGATGATAAACGTAAGGTGAAAGAGGAGAAGAATATGACAGTAAAAGAATGCTACGAACAGATGGGAGCTGATTATGAAGGTGTTCTCGGAAGACTGAGAAGCGAAGCTCTGATTAAGAAATTCGCAAAGAAATTTCTTGATGATGGAAGCTTCCAGAGTCTGAAGGATAATCTGGCAGCAGGAAACGGAGAGGAAGCTTTCCGTGCAGCGCACACATTAAAAGGCGTATGCCAGAATCTTGGATTTGATAACCTTTATACAGTAAGCTTTGAGATTACAGAGAAACTGAGAGAAAGAGCAACAGAAGGCAGTGAAGAACTGTTTGCCAAAGTTGAGGAACAGTATAAGAAAACTACTGATGCGATCCGTATGATGGAGGACTGATTCATGAATTGCCGGAAAGAAGATATGCTTCTTTATGTGATCACGGACAGGCACTGGCTGAATGGTGAGACTCTTTATCAGCAGGTGGAGAAGGCTCTGAAAGGAGGAGTAACTTTTCTGCAGCTGAGGGAGAAGAACCTGGATGAGGAACACTTTATGGAAGAAGCCAGGGAGATTAAAAAACTTTGCGGGGAATATCAGGTTCCGTTTATTATCAATGACAATGTGGAAATTGCGCAGGCCGTTGGCGCAGATGGAGTTCATGTAGGGCAGAGTGATATGGAAGCCGGAGATGTGCGTGCCAGACTGGGTGCGGACAAGATCATCGGCGTTTCAGCCAAAACGGTAGAGCAGGCTCTTCTGGCAGAGAAGCATGGGGCGGATTATCTGGGAGTAGGTGCGGTATTTTCTACCAGCACGAAAACAGATGCCACAGAGGTTTCCCATGAGACATTGAAAGCAATCTGCGAAGCTGTGAAAATTCCTGTAGTTGCTATCGGTGGGATCACAAAAGAGAATATAAAAGAACTCGCCGGATGCGGTGCAGATGGAATTGCTGTGATCAGTGCGATTTTTGCACAGCCGGATATTGAGGCGGCTGCAAAAGATCTGCGTGAACGTTCTCTGGAGATGATCGCGGAGAACTGAAAAAGTATTACGAATGATATTGTAAATAATATTACAGATGAAAGATTCGGAAAGAAACGAAGAGGTAAGAGAAACACAGAGGATGTGGGATGAAAAGATAAAGGCAGCGATCTTTGATGCGGATGGAACTTTGCTGGATTCCATGCCGGTGTGGAATGATATTGGAGAACTTTATCTGAAAAGCATTGGGCTTACTGCCAGAGAGGGACTTGGAGAAACGTTACATACGATGAGTCTGGAGCAGGGAGCTGCTTATCTGAAGAAAGAATATCGGCTGGAGAAGCAGATACCGGAGATTGTCGGGGATGTGCTGAAGATTGTTGCGGATTTTTACAGACTGGAGGCACCTTTAAAACCAGGAGTAAAAGAAACTCTGGAATGGCTGAAACACAGGCAGGTGAAAATGGCTGTGGCAACTTCCGGAAACCGGGAGCTGATAGAAGCTGCCTTGGAGAGGAATGGAGTTCTTGGATATTTTGGAAAAATCTTTACCTGTACGGAAACAGGCGCAGGGAAAGATGATCCGTTGATTTATCTGGAAGCAGCACAGTTTCTTGAAAGCGGGCCGGATGAAACACTTGTGTTTGAAGATGCTTTTCATGCGGCTGAGACGGCAAAGAAGGCCGGTTTTACGGTCTTTGGCATTTATGATGACAGTAACAGAGAGAATCTTTCCCGGATGAAGGAACTCTGTGATTTCTATTTTGACAGAATGGATATCTGGCTGGAAGATTTTCCGGAGAAATCCGAAAAAAAATAAAATAAAAAATAAAATAAAAAATAAAATAAAAAACGGAGACAGGGCTCTGCTGATATATGGATGACATATACAGCAGAGCCCTTTTAATTTGGTAATTTACACAAAATTAACGGTTGTTTTCTTGATATTGTATGTGCAATATACTATAATTACGATAACAAACAGAAGGGAGGACACACTGAAAAGGATAGTATATTTCTGTTACTGTGAACGAAGTGAATCGTAGTATATTTCCGGATGAGAGAATTGCGATATGCCTGGTGTGCCAACAAGTTGATTATGACAGAAATATATAAGAGATCAAGTATGAGGAGGAAAGAGCTGGAATGAATAAAATGGCTGAAATGAATAAAAAGGTTGAAATCAGTAAAAAGACTGTAATGCTTCAAAGTATGCTGACAATGTTGATTCTGGTATTGATGATGTTCTGTGGGGCTTTTAGTGTTCAGGCATCTGACCAGTTTTCTGGTGAAAAAAGTCAGACGGTGGTTACTGCGGATACAAAAACTATGCCAATACTTTCCGTAAAATCTGCATTCCAAAACACAGCAAGATCCAAATCTACAGTAACGCCAACTCCAAAACCTAAGAATGGGCTGCGGAAAGAAGGACACGCTTATCGTTATTATGTAAATAATAAACCGGTAAGAAACCAATGGAAAAAAGTGAAAGGTAAATATTACTGGCTGAAAGCGAACGGCGTGGCTGCTCATGACGGGCACTATAATGTGAATGGCGTCTACTACGTGTTTGATAAAAATGCGCAGAGAGTGTCACCGGGAAAAAAATCCATTGTCAAAGTAAGCGGCAGAAGGTATTTGGTGGACGCAGAGGGACGGGCTGTTACAGGATGGAATGAATTAAATGGTAAAATGTACTATGCATACAGGAGTGGAAGATGCGCGGCGGATAAGACCGTGGGAGGAATCAGATTTAATAAAAAAGGATATGCTTCAAATCTGACACAGGCGAGATGTAAACTTGCGGCAAGGGAGTTTATTGCCCGCCACAGCGATGCCGGAATGAGCAATTATGATAAGTTTTATTCCTGCTTTCGGTATCTTATGGCTTATACAAATTTTGTGGGGTATATGGATCCGACACCTGAAGAATTCAGGACGAAAGACTGGGTTTATAAATATTCACTTCAAATGTTCCAGAATGGACTGACAGGAAACTGTTATGGAATCGCAGGCTGCGTGGCTGCCGTTGCGAAGGAACTTGGATATGAACCATATGTGATCACGATTCCGGAAGGCCACAGCTTTGTGATGATCAATGGACTTTACTATGATAATATGTATGGAACATTGTTCGGGGCAGATACACGTCCTGCATACACAGTAGAATATCAAATAAAATTCTGAGAAAAGGAGACATAAGTATGAAACACTCCAAAAAAATTCTGGCAGTAGTACTTTGTATGCTGATGATGCTGACACCGTTAGCTTCTGTGGCAGGTACAGTGACAGTACAGGCTGCGACACAGACGGTCAAGGTAAAAAAAGACCAGAAAACAGGCAACCGATATGGTTACGATAAAAATAATAAGAAGGTTACTCAGCAGTGGGGAGTAACTGCCAGCGGTTATCGATATTATTTTGGAAAAAACGGAGCTGCTTATCAGGCTGATCCGTATATGGTTGGAAAGTATGGGATTCTGATCAAAAAAATCGGGACACAGTATTATGGATTTGATGTGAACGGACATACCGTAAAGGGAATCCGTGTAGGAAGGATTAACATGTATGATGCGCAGAAGCTGTATTACTTTAATCCAAAAACCGGTGCAGTAGATACAAAGAAAACCAACTTATATAGAAAGTATGCGGCTGCTTCAACAATGACGAAGAAGAATAATGCAGCTAAGATCAAGAAAGTCCTTGGAAAATATAAAAAATGTACAATAAGTAAAGAAGATACCTGTATGCTGGGAGGAAACGGCAAGGATGTTACCTATGTATATGATTATGTAGAGTTAAATGTTGTACGTCCGACCGGAAAAGGAAGCAGTGCCGAAATTGTTTCCAGTGTTTCTGTAAGACAGGGATAAAAGAAATAAAAGGAAATAGAAAAAAACAGAAGAAAATAGAGAGAAATAAAAAGAATAAAAAGAAATAAAAAAGAGTTCTGATCTGTAAAAAATAAAGCTTAAAGAGGCAAGGAGGACAGGATATGAACAGAAAAAGAATGACAGCTTTATTGCTCAGTACAGTTATGGCAGTGACACCTGCAATGCCTGCAATGGCAGAGCAGCAGACAGTGACTGCTGTGTATGCAGATGACGCGGATGCTACGGTTACAGTAAAGGATCCGGTTGCACTTTCTGAGAAAAAGACTGGCTGGGAGACAGTTAAGGGAGTTAAATACTATTATGAAAATGGAAAGAAAGTTACAAACAAAGCAAAGAAAATTGGAAAATATATGTATTGCTTTGACAAGAACGGAAAGCTTGTAACAAATAAGCCTTATTATAAAGTAAACTCTAACACTTATTACAGAATCAAGAAAAACGGACAGGCAACCAGACTGTCAACAGTAGAAACGATGGCTGCGATCAGACTCCAGTTATGTAAAGGAGATCTGAAAAAAGCATTTAAATGGTCTGCATCCATTCAGTACAAGGGAAATGTGGCGGTTTCCAAAAAAACACCAACAGAATATGGCCTTTATGGATTCAGAAATGGATATGGTGACTGTTATGTAATGGCAAGCACTTTTTACTGGATGGCGAAAGTGGCAGGATATGATGCTCACTATGTAAAAGGTTATTTCCAGAAATCAAAAGGAAAAGGTGCTCATGCCTGGGTTGAGATCGACCAGAAAGCTGGCGGAAAGACAAGAACTTATGTATATGATCCGAATTTCCAGCAGGAGTATGGACTGAATGGTTATAAACTTACCTATGGTGCACCAAAAACCCTGAAGTATATTGATTACAAAAGGGTAAATTGACAACAGGATCAAAGGGAACTAACAATTCATGAAATGAAAGGATGAAAGACAATGAAAAGAAAAGTTGTGACAGCATTTTTGATGGCAGCTCTTGGAAGCAGTCTTGTATTCAGTCAGGCAGCTATGGCAGCAGGTACTGCAGATAAAACAGAAAATACAGCAGAAGCAGGAACAGAAGAAGAAACAGAGGATGCAGAAACTGCAGATGCTACAGACGCTGCGGATAAAGATGCAAAAGATGAAGATCTGAAAACAATCGGTGAGAAACCGGAAGGAGATACAGAAGGCGTATTTTCCGCAAAACTGAAAAATCTTACAGGTAAAGTAATTACAGGTTTTGTTGTGAAAAATGAGAAGGATGAAGAATATCCGGATAATTTCCTGACAGAGGAAGATAAATTTGAAGCAGATGAGGAAAGAGTTCTCTGGTCAATGGTATTTAGATAAATAAAGCATATTCCGGAGATTACTTGACATTTAAAAAGAAATGCCTTGAAAAATTTATGAAATATGAAAATAGTTAAATTCTTGTTCATTTTGGCAACGACAAATAAGCAGATTTTCATCTGCTTGAAAAAGTGATATACTATCAATGGATGATACTGTTTAGGAAACATGGTATATCAGATATTTGGGTTTTCTGAAATGAGCCGTTTTAAGTCTTGGAAATTGTCGATCGCAACGGATCGGGACTAATTCCTTTTGTAACAGTGCCATCACATTCATGGAATCTGTCTCCGTGTGGAGACGGAGATAGATTCTGCATATATGCGCAGCAAGCGTAAAGTTTACTTTATAGGAATATTTACGTTTTCCATGAGTGACTACAGTATGAGCAATAAGAAGTTCTGTGGCATTATAAGCGATAAACTTCGCCCATATTTCCTGTTTTATAAAGTCAGGTTTATAGCTGTGATAATGACTTAATCCAATCGTATATTTCAATTTGCGAAAAGAGGATTCGATCCCCCATCTGGAATTATAGATCTCTTTAAGCTTTTCAACAGAAAAGTTTTTTTCCGGAAGATTTGTTACAAGGCATTCATAAGTATCTTCTGATATTGGAAACCGTACGATCCGAAAAGTCAGATCATAAGTATCTTCTGAGCCATATTTTATGTAGTCAAAAGAAGCTGCCTGATCCATATATCTTCGGTAAAAACCATCTTTGATTTTTATAGATTTACGATGGGATCTCGTAAGAGTTACGTCAACAGTTATATCAAATGTATCAGAATCCGGAAAAACAAAGTTCCCAATCAACCCTTTGCTTGTAATGTCTTTTGTACGAAAAACAAAATACTGTTCTTTTTCGATCACGTGAGCCATGTTGTTATAAGAACAATACCCTCTGTCCCCAATAAAAATAGTTCTTTGATCCGGGTGAGGGATATGTCTGTCTACAAGCTGGCAAAAAGCAAGGAATTCATCTTTTTTATGTGCAGACTGAAGAATGGCATCCGTATAGATCCGCTTATTTATGTCATAAAAGGCATTGATGTGCATGCTGTAAAAGCCGGAGGCAGAATGTCCTTCTGAGATAAAATAATCATCAGACGAATACTTTGAAAAGCTGAAAAAAGAGGTAGTAGAACCGTCAGCAGCAATGTATTGATACTGCTGTTCCTGCCTGGAAAGCTCAAGCTTTTCGGAAGAAGAAGTAAACTCATGGAATACAGCTTCCAGAGCCTCCGGCATCATTTGGGAACGCCTTTGATTTAGGGCAGATATAGAAGGGAGATCCTCTGACATTTGAAAGAAATCCAGAAATTCGCATTTCGTGGATGAAGCGCCTTGAGAAATAAGGAACGAAATAACATGATCTGGGGAAAGTTTTCGTATACGAGAATAATCGCGTCCCGGATTATAAACAAACGAATCCATATGCGATGTAACATTTGCTATAGAATGCTTAAGAGTGTCTTTAAGTTTTACATGGAACATAGGTATGTGCCTCCTGAATTAGAAAAATTTTAATTTCAAATTCAAAGGCCGCTCTCATTACCTCATAATAAGATCAGTAATGAGAGCGGCCGCACATTTCAGTTTAAAAGTCAAGACTTTTGTAATCTTTTTGTTAGACCCTTAAGACTAACTAAGGGTATAGATTATCTAAATACCATTGGTTCTCTGGTTTGATCCAAATGCAGAAGTAAAAGCAGACGGAAATACAGAGGAAAAGAATCAGGATGCAGCAGAAAAAACAGAAGCTGCCGGGGAAGACAAAACAGAAACTGCAAATGCAGATGAAAAGTCAGATAAAAAACCAGAAGATGAAAACAAAGATGAGGATGAAAAGGAAATTCCGAAATATGATATCCAGCTGACTTTTGAAGATGGAACAACAGCAGAACTTCATACTTTTCCGTTCGGGGATACAGAGGAAGCAGAGCTTCATCTGGAAGATGAGGTTGCATATCTGATATTTGACAGTATCAGTCAGAAGAAGGAATATAACACTCTGGAAACGGAAAAAGCACTGGCTCCGAAACCAACGGAGGCTCCGGCAGCAGCTTCTCAGTCAACACAGAGTTATGATAACAGCAGTGATTATGACTATAGCTATGATTACAGTAATGATAGTAATGACAGCTATGACTATAGTAATGATTATGATTACAGCTATGATAATTCTGACTATGATTACGATTACAGCGGTTCTGATGACAGTGATTATAGTGGATCCGATGACAGTGGTTCTGGCTATGATGGATCTGACGATAGTGGATCTGGAGATGGTGGATCTGATGATGGCGGATCTGACGATGGTGGATCCGGAGATGGTGGTTCCGATGACGGCGGAAACGGATGCCTGGATGACGGACTGTTAAATTAATCAGGTCAGAGAGTAAAGCAGATATGTTTATCCGCCTGATCTGGTTCAGACAGATATTATAAAAATAAGAATAAATAAAAAACAGGGGCGCTGCATTATCTGATATAAGAATTATGGTGCGGTGCCCTTGTCCAGTACTATAAGGGATGTATTATTGACTATAATGATTGGCTGTAATTACTGACTGGAAAAAAGACAGAAGCCGGTAGTGTGCTGATAAAAATCCGTAATATATTTCGGGTACTGATTCAGGGAGAAAGATTATGTCATTAGTTTCAAACTTGTTTTTACTGTTTGTAGCGGTGAGTGTACTGATTTATTATATTGTGCCGCACAGACTTCAGTGGCTGGTTCTTTTATGTTTCAGTTATATCTATTATCTGGCGGGTGGGGTCCGTTATGTGGGCTTTATCCTCTTTTCTACACTGGTTACCTGGCTGATCGCATTTGCTGTTGAGAAAACGGAAAAAAGTGAAAATCACAAAGGTGCCAGGAATCTTCTGATTCTTGGACTGATATTAAATTTTGGTATGCTTGGAATTGTAAAGTATACAAATTTTATGGTTGAGAATCTAAATGCATTATTCCACATGAATTTAAGAGGAATGGAAATTCTGCTTCCTCTGGGGATTTCTTTTTATACGTTTCAGTCTTCGGGATATCTTCTGGATGTATACTGGAAGAGATGCGAGGCTGAGAAAAATCCGGTAAAATATGCATTGTTTGTATCCTTTTTCCCGCAGATTCTTCAGGGTCCGATCGGAAGATACAGCCGTCTGGCACATCAGCTTTATGAACCACATAAGTTCGAAGGAAAGAATATTGCCAGAGGGTTTGAACGTATTCTCTGGGGATTTTTTAAGAAGATGATTTTGGCTGACTGGGCAGCAGTGTTTGTAGATGCGATTTTTGACAATCCGGATCAGTACAGTGGACTGGCATTGTTTGGAGTTCTTTTTTATACAGTACAGCTGTATGCAGATTTTTCCGGTGGTATGGATGTGGTAATTGGTATTGCGTCTATGTTTGGAATTGAACTGGATGAAAACTTTAAGCGTCCATTCTTCTCTGTTTCCATTACAGATTTCTGGCATCGCTGGCATATTACCCTTGGTACCTGGATGAAGGATTATGTATTTTATCCGGTTACATTGTCTAAATGGATGGGTAAATTTGGAAAATGGGGCAAGAAGGTATTTGGAAAAAAAGTGGGACGTACCCTTCCAATCTGTCTTGCCAATCTGATTGTATTTTTTGTTGTCGGCGTGTGGCACGGAGCTGCATGGAAGTATATCGTGTATGGTATGTATAATGGTATCATTATTGCTTTCAGCGGACTTATGGCGGAGAATTACAGAAAGTGGAAAAAGAAATGTAACATTACAGGAAAAGAGAACTGGTATCACGTATTTATGATCATCCGTACTTTTATTCTTGTAAATATCAGCTGGTTTTTTGACCGGGCAGATACAGTGGGACAGGCTTTTCATTTAATGAAGCTTTCTGTTACAAAGTTTTCGCCGTTACAGTTACTGTTAATCCCGGCCGGTAAAGAGGGAACTGCTTTTACCCCTTATGCACTGGCAATCCTGGCAGTTGGCTGCGTGATTCTGTTTATCGTAGGTGTCCTTCAGGAACGTGGCATGAAGATAAGAGAAGCACTTGCAGGGTTCAGCCTGCCGGTTACTGTAGCAATTTATTTTTGTCTGCTGGTGTCCATTGGATTTTTTGGATCAACAGCAGTAGCGAGAGGATTTATTTATGCACAATTTTAAGAGAGTTTTAAAAACGTTCCTGGTGCTGGCTGTGTGTGTGGTTCTTCTGGCAGCACTTGATCTGGCACTTTATCCATGTACATTTATGAGAAATGATGTGCATGCAGTTGTGACACAGCAGTTTGATGACATTATTGTGGGAACCTCCCATGGAAAGATGGATATTGATCCGGATGTGATGCAGGAGATTACCGGACGCAGTGGACATAACCTTTGTGTCGGCGGTGAGTATGGAATTGATGCATACTATCTGACCAAACTGATCAAAGAGAAACAGAATCCGCAGAGAATTATCTACGAGGTTGATCCGGGATATTTTGTCTCAGAGAAAGAAGAAGGAAATAACTACCTGCTTTTTTATCATGAATTTCCGCTCTCAAAAGCAAAGGTGGAATATTTCTGGAATTCTATTGCAAAATGCAATTTCCGTACAATACTTTTCCCATGGTATGAGTATTCTCTGAGCTATGAACTGCCGAAAGTTAAGGATACATTCATGCAAAAAGTATCAGGTGACTATGATATTTCTCGATTAAAGAGCGATTCTCAGGAATATCATGAAAGCGGTTTTATTGAAAGATATCCGGTGGATGTGACAAAGCTTAAGAAGTCTGAATCGAAGCTCTATGAAGAGGGACAGGTAAACGAAGAAAATATGGAATACCTGAAAAAGCTGATCACATATTGTAAAGAGAATGATATTGAATTTGTAGCGGTGACTACACCGATTCCGATTAATACGCTGAAAGATTATAGCGATAATTATAATGCCGCATGGAAATATTTTGGTCAGTTTTTTGAGGAACAGGGTGTGAAATATCTCAATTTTAATACACAATATTTTAAGGCATTTACGCATGATCTGAAAGCTTATACAGACTATGACGGACATATGAATGGGGATGCAGCGAAGGCGTATTCTAAAGTTCTGGCTCAGGTTCTGGAGAAAACAGATCAGAAAAATGAAGAATGAGATGGCTGCCGGAAATAATGGAAATAATAAGGTATTAACCGTATAACCGGTGAAAAAGTTGAATTCATTTCATAAAATTAATAAGCAAACATAACGGAAGAATAACAGAAGATGGACTTTGTAACGGAAAAGAAGGGAGGAATTACATATGAAGACAAGTATTCTGGAATATCTGGAAGCATCTGCGCGGAAATATCCGGACAAAACAGCTTTTGCAGATGAACATACATCCTGCACATTTAAGGAGTTGGAACAGACTGCACGCAGAACAGGAACTGCACTTGCGAAATATTTTACACCAAGAAATCCGGTACCTGTATTTATGGAGAAGAGTGTAGAAACCATTGGAGTTTTTATGGGAGCTGTTTATGCGGGAGATTTCTATGTGCTGATGGACACCAGGCAGCCGGCGAGCAGACTGCATCAGATTCTCGATATTCTGGACAGTGATGTGATTGTTACATCCGAAAAATATCTGAAGGATTTGGAGAAGCTTGAATTTAAGGGAACGGTTCTGATGGCATCGGATTTGGCAGCAGAACCGGAGAATGAGACTGTCCTGAACGCAATCAGAGAACAGGCGTTGGATGTAGATCCGCTGTATGGTATTTTTACTTCCGGTTCTACAGGAGTTCCGAAGGGGGTTGTGGTAGGACATCGTTCGGTGCTTGACTTTATTGACTGTTTTACAGAACTTTTTGACATTACTGAGAAAGATGTTATGGGGAATCAGGCTCCGTGGGATTTCGATGTATCTGTAAAAGATATTTATTCCGGACTGAAAACAGGGGCGACAGTTCAGATCATTCCGAAGCAGCTGTTCTCTTTTCCTATGAAGCTGATTGACTATCTGATCGAGAGAAAAGTGACAACGATGGTGTGGGCGATATCTGCGCTGTGTATTATTTCAACTCTGAATGGGTTCGAATATAAAGTACCGGATAACATTAAGAAGATTCTTTTTTCCGGTGAGGCAATGCCTGTGAAACATTTGAATATCTGGAGAAAATATCTGCCGGATGTTATGTATGTAAATATTTATGGACCGACAGAAATTACATGTAACTGTACTTACTATATTGTAGACAGAGAGTTTCAGCCAGGAGATGTGCTTCCTATGGGTAAGGCATTTCCGAATGAAAAAGTCTTTCTTCTGGATGAGGAGAACAAGCTGGTTACAGAGAAGAATAAGAACGGTGAACTTTGCGTAACAGGAAGTGCTCTTGCATTGGGATATTACAAAAACAGGGAACAGACTGCGAAGGCTTTTGTTCAGAATCCGCTGAATGACAGATACCTGGAACCAATGTACAGAACTGGTGACCTTGCATATTATAATGAACTTGGTGAACTGTGTTTTGCAACACGTAAGGATTTCCAGATCAAGCATATGGGGCACCGCATTGAGCTTGGTGAGATTGAAGCTGCTATGGATAAAGTTCCGGAGATTGTAAGAAGCTGCTGTATTTTTGATACAGTTAAGAGTAAGATTGTAGCTTTCTATGAAGGTGATATTGAGAGAAGACCGCTGGCAAAAGCACTGGGACAGTATGTACCTGCATTTATGGTTCCGAACGTATTCCGTCAGGTGGAGAAGATGCCTCTTACAAAGAATGGAAAGATTGACAGAAAGGCTCTTATGGCTATGTATCAGGAGGAAAAGAAATGAGTTCCTATGGATTTATAAAAGAACTGATCGAGAAAGAACATACTCCAACTCCAGCTTATGTTTTTGACCTGGATAAGATGAAGGAATTTGTAAAAAAAGTGCAGAGCTGTCTTGGAGAGAGTGTACAGTTATGTTATGCTATGAAGGCAAACCCGTTTCTTACAGGTCCAATGATGGAGGTGGTTTCTTCGTTTGAAGTGTGTTCTCCGGGAGAATTCAGAATCTGTGAGCGTGTGGGTGTGCCGATGGAAAGAATTGTTCTTTCCGGTGTGTATAAGAATCCTGAAGATGTGGAATATGTGCTTTCTGCATATGGAGGAAGGGGTATGTATACCGTAGAGTCGCTGCAGCATTTGCAGATTCTGAATGATACTGCAGTGAAACTTGGAATGAAGATTGCTGTGTTGATCCGTGTGACAAGTGGAAATCAGTTTGGTGTGGATGAAGAAGATATCAGGAAGATGGTTTCTGACAGAGGGAATTATCCGGGGATTGAGATTGAGGGACTTCAGTTCTATTTAGGGACCCAGAAGAGAGAGCTCAGCCAGATGAAAACGGAGCTGGAGCATCTGGATGAATTTATCGGGGAACTGAAAGAGGTAAATGGATTCGAAACACGGGTGCTTGAGTATGGACCTGGATTTTTTGTTCCGTATTTTAAGAAGGATAAGAGTGAGGATGTGGAGGATGTTCTGGGTGAATTCAAAGAACTTCTGGAATGTCTTAAGTTTAAGGGTAAGGTTGTTCTTGAGATGGGACGTTTTCTGGCAGCAACTTGTGGATATTATGTGACATCAATTGTGGATATGAAGGTGAATAAGGATCAGCCCTATGTGATTATGGACGGAGGTATTAATCATCTGAATTATTATGGTCAGGTGATGGCGATGAAGCAGCCATATTGTGTACAGCTTGATGCAGAGGGAAATGAGAAGACGGAGGGTGAGGCAGAAGCCTGGAATCTTTGTGGTGCTTTGTGTACAGTCAGTGATGTGGTTGTGAAGCGTTTTCCACTGCATAAACCGCAGATTCATGATATACTGGTATTTGAACGGGTAGGTGCTTATTCTGTGACAGAGGGAATTTATTTATTCCTGAGCCGCCCGCTTCCGAGAATTTATTTCTGGACAGAGGAAGGAGGATTGCGTATGGTGCGAGAGGGGGTACATACAGATCTTTTAAACTCTGAAAGGTGAGAAAAGAGGAAGAAAAAAAGCAGAATAAGTAAAATATAAGTTAAACAAGCAAAAAGACAAAACAGCAAAAAGGCAAAACAACAAAAAAGCAAAACCAAACAAAAAGAAAAATGAAAAAGTGAGAAAAGGGAGAGAATACGATGGAAGAATTAATGGAGTTATTGGAAGAAATTCAGCCGGATGCAGATTTTGAAAATTGTGATACTTTAATTGATGACGGAATTTTGGATTCCTTTGCAATTCTGTCTATTGTAAGTGAACTGCAGGATACTTATGAGATTACAATTACTCCGGCGGATATTATTCCGGAGAACTTTAATTCTGCGAAGGCGTTGTGGGATATGGTTTGCAGACTGAAAGGGTGAGGTTTGCAGGTTTGTAAGTTTGCGTGACTGGGTGACTGGATGCGTGAGAAGTGAGAAATACCGTTTGACTGGCTTGGGGCTGGTTGGGCGGTATTTTTTTGTGTGGGAATTTCTGAGGAGAATGGGATGTATTATATTGCATTGTATTGGACTCAGGAGGGACGTGTGGAAGATGCGCTCTCTGCGGGCTCAGATGCAGAAGGGGGGAAATTCTAAGTCCCGGGGAATCGGCTAAAGGCATGAACAGCCCTCTCAAACTCGCTCCGTTGCAAACTGCGCTCAGACAGTGAGACGGTCTGTCCATAACGCCGATTCCCCGGGACTAAGAATTACCAGCCCCTCCAGCAAATTCGCCCGCAGAGAGCGCATCTCCCACACTGAGATAGACACGTATCACGTCATTCCCGCCGCAGGCGGGAAAACTTTAAAAGGAAAAAGTTTGAAAAATAATGAAATTAACTGTTGACATTAGTCTCTTTCAATGTTATATTAGTTGAGCTGTCGGAAGTAATTGTTTCTGATAAAGATACAATTCGATATGATTTCTGAAAAGAAAAAATAAATTAAAAAAGTGCTTGACAACTTATGAATGGTATGATAAAGTAATCAAGTCGCTTGAACAGAGCCGACAATCACAGATCAGGACGGTATTTCGGAAAACCGAAAGAGTTCAAAAAACTTTGAAAAAAACTTGAAAAAAGTTCTTGACAAAGAAAAAGAGATGTGATAAAGTAAACAAGCTGTCGCAAGACAGACAACCTTGATAACTAAACAGTGAAACACATACGATTCTCGAAAATTCTTTACATTTTTAAGAACGGTTTGAAAAACCAAAAACAGTAAAAACGAGAGATAACTAAGCTAGTTGGTTGTCTTGAGTGAATCAAACATTTTATCAGAGAGTTTGATCCTGGCTCAGGATGAACGCTGGCGGCGTGCTTAACACATGCAAG
>ENA-OPCZ01000457-OPCZ01000457.1-human-gut-metagenome-genome-assembly--contig:-NODE-457-length-26103-cov-18.784360_pt1 | contig 26103 bp, 18 predicted proteins | sample MGYA00241566_ERZ501483 | MGnify/ENA primary metagenome ERZ501483 (study PRJEB25962, sample SAMEA1965191) | human gut metagenome | biome: human gut; feature: human-associated habitat; material: faeces... | reverse complement strand
GCGAAGCATCAGTTTAGTCAGATAAATCCGTATTCATTTATTATTGAATACAGATTCCCCGCAGCAATCAATTATACAAACTCTATTATTAATAATGAAGATTTGTATTCGACTTGATGCTGCGGAGGCCGGAGACCTCCGCTACTGTATAAAAAACCACCCAACCCTTACAGATGTAAGGATTGGGCGGACCGGAGATGTCTTGTGCTTTTATTTTAATATCACAAAACTACAAATTGATAGGATATATTTCTCTTTTATGCTGTGCGCAAAGTAGGGAAATGGTATTTACCATATTACTTCTTTACAACCTTAACAGCCTTACCGTTCTTAACAACAATGTTAACGCCACGCTGCAACTTGTCTGTGCGAACACCGTTGAGCTGATAGATACCGTCAGCACCCTCGCCAAACTCGTCAGCATTGATACCGTTGATACCAGTAGCAGTCTTATCGAGAGTTACCTTGAGTGTGATGTCCTCTGAATAGTAGGTATCATCACCAGTACCGTTAATCTCACCAACAGTAATTTCAGAACCATCAACAAATGTATTGTCAGCAATAACCTTTACACTGCAAAGAGTACCCTTGTTCAATGCAAACTTGTTGTCCAATGACAATGGATCACCGAAGATGATGATAGACTGACGTTTTGGGTTGTAAATAACGTTGTGCTTAGGACAAGCAGTACCAGCCTGCTCTGAATCCTCTACTACACTAAGACCCTGTGGCAACTTAACTCTTAAACCGGTATTGTTGATATAACCCTTTGGCAAATCAAGGTTAAAAGTAAGAGTCTGCTCCTCACCGACCTTGATAGCTGGCAATTCGGCAGTTACAAACATCTGGTTGTCTGTACTAACAACTTTAGCAACGAAGTCGGCTGGCTTGAAAATAGGAGCGTCGTCGTCGCCCATAGAAATGTCTGTAGAAGTAAGACGGATTTCCTTTGCGCCAGTGTATGTAGGAGCAACATTTACTTCAAAAGTAAAGATGTCACCCTTGCCTGCAGGGAGATACTTCTTAATAGTGTAAGCAGCCAAATAAGCACCATTAGCATGTACGTAATCCTGAGAAAGAGATACATTGTACAACTTTGTGCGTTCTGTTGTGTTTACAACAAAGTTCTCACTACCTGGTTCTTTTGCTACGAAAGAAAGTCCCTCAGGAAGAACAATCTTAGTCTCGATAGTAGCAACCTCTTCATCGTTATCGAATCCGATAGCCATAGTCGCTTTTTCGCCCGGCTTCAAGAATGTAACATTCTTCAATGTTAGTCCTCCTGCCATAGCGTTTGCACTTGCTATAAGAAGCATTGCAAAAGCGAAAAGGCAGCTATATAGTCTTTTTTGTTTCATAATTTTATAAGTTTATTCATTTAACATCTATAATGGGGATGCTCTTAAGAGCATTCCCCAATATGAAATTTTTAGTGATTCTTCTTGTACTCAGCGTATTTAGACATGAATGCATCGAATGTCTTGCTGTCAAGAGTTGTCTCGAAGTTATCAGCAGCCTGCTTGAAGTCCTTGCCGTCGATTACACCATCACCGTTAAGGTCGAGTTTACCACCGTTAGCCTCTTCGGCAGCCTTCTTGAGAATGTCGGCAACCTTACCAGCCAACTCGTCCAGACCTGCGATGAAGCCATCCTTATTAGCGCTGATAGTATTGTTCTTAACTGCAACGTCAATAGAAGACTTGAGGTTAGTGAACTGGCTGTCAACATCGTCAAGTGATGTACTTGCTTCTGCCTTAATTTCAGCCTCATAAGCCTCGATAGTCTTACGAGCGTCAGCAATTACCTTTTCTACCTCAGTAACCTTAGCGCTTACGATAGGGGCAGCAGCCTCGTTAGCCTTGAATGTAGGATAGTTCTGGATCTTGAACATGTCTGCATCGTATTCGTCGAGAACCTTCTTGATCTCAGCTTCCTTCTGGCTTGCAGTGAGGCAAGACTCTTCAAGAGTTGTAAGAGCACCTGCGAGCTTGGTGTTAGCCTTATTGAGGGCATCCTTAACGTCGAAGTGATCCTTAGCCTCAACCTTGTTCTCCTTCTCCCAGTCGTTAACTGTCATCTGGAGAGTAGTCTCGTCCTTCTTAGCGAAGTTCCAATTTACCTTCTTGTCGTAGATAGTAGCATACTGAGTTGTGTATGACTTCAACTCGCCGTTGAGAGTTTCTACAGCTGGCTTAACCTTAGCAAGAATTTCGCGGATAGCTCCAACCTTATTGGCAAGGATGTTCTCCTTGAACTTCTCCTCTGTGCCGTCAAATGCAGCAAGGCGTGCAATCTCGTCCTTTGCAGTCTTGATGAAGCCGTCGCCTACCCAAGTCAGAGTTCCATCCTCGTTGGCAACTTGCTTCTTAGCCTGAATAAGGTTGTAAGCCTCGATGAATGCGGCAACAGCCTCGTTGCTCATCTTCTCGTTCTTATCACCAGGCTTAACGTTCCTTGTAGCTTCAGTGATAAGTTCCTTGGCGTTCTCAACATCAACATCTGTGAGGTATGTATTAGCTGCTGCATTTGCCTTAAGAGCCGCGTCAACTATTTCGTCATATACCTTATTGGCAACAGCCTTAACCTGAGTCAAGTAGTCTGCCTCAACGTCCTCTGTGATACGATAGAGGTTCTTGTTAGCCTCGTAGTGTGCGCCAAATTCAGCATCAGACTCCTTTTGGATATTTGCTGTCTTCTCGTCAACAAGCTTCTGAACCTTCTCTATCATCTCATCAAGACCATTGATTTCGCTGAAGAGGGTATTGAGGTTAGCCTTCAAGTCGTCAGAAGCACTCTTTGTTGCGTCAAGAACCATCCAGTTCTTAATCCAACCTACATAATCGTTGTAATCCTTGCGAACATCCTCTATAGCACCATTGATACGGTTCTGTGCTTCGAGGTTGTGATCGTTGATTTCCTTCTTCTGAGCGTTAAGGGTCTTTTCCCAAATCTTCTTAACCTCACCATTCAACTTATTGATTTGATCAACGAAGTTAGCATAGTCGGTCTGTACGGTAGTGAATTGTGAATTTTCGAAACTCTTCTTGATCTTGTCCAGATTATTCTGCTGTGTTGAGAACTTCTTCTGGTAATCAAGTTTTGTATCAGGCTCGTTCTCATACTTTGCAGAAACCTCATAAGCATATTTAGTCAAGTTCTTCTGAGCCTCTTCAAATTTAGCGGTGAGATCAGCCTTTGCCTTATTTACCAATTCTGTGTAGAAACCATCAAGCTTAGTGCTTACACCTGCAATATTTGTAACGAATGTAGTGTATTGATCTTCGCTATACATATAGCGATTGTCAGTCTGCTTAACCTCGTTCTGCATGCTTACGATCTGCTCCTTAAGCAAGGTGTAGTCATTGTCCTGATCCAACTCGAATGGCTTACCAGCCTTAAGAGCAGCCTCAACCTTCTCTACCTTAGTAGAAAGATCGTTGATAGACTTCAAGTTGTCACGCTCGAAAATAGCGCGGGCAATAACATTGTCAAGCTTCTCGCCTACCTCTGTGTACAACTGTACGAAGTAAGCCTTATCGTTGGTCTCAAAAGCGTTAGGGAACTTGCTGAGCTCGGCAATAGCCTCGTTCTTGATAGTTTCATTAACCTCCTTTTTGAGGTTGTCCCACTCACCTTTAAGCCAAGTTGTCTTAAAGTCGCCAATGTTTATTTTGGTAACATTACCGTTCTTGTCTGTAGTTGCGGTAAAGTCATGTGTAAACAAAGCCTTGTTGTTTATGGCCTTTCCACCGTTAGCATTCCATTCTGCAATAGTAGCTGTTCCGTTAGCCTTAGTAAGTTTGTCAAGAGCTTTCTTTGCTTCGGTTGTAGTAATATCCTTAAACAACTGGAATGTGCTATTTGCTTTAGCTACAGCGTCCTGGGCATCCTTAATAGCACCATATCCATAATCAGGAATTAAGGTAGTGCTGTTCAGCTTAGCGATGAGCGTATTCTTAACGTCGTCTGTTACACCATTTGCTTCCTTCTTTTCTGCGAGTTCAGCCTTAACAGCCTGAACCTTCTCGCCTGCCTTACTGATAGCCTCCTGTACCTTTGTATAGAAGCCTTCATATGTAACGTACTTAGCAACAGCAGCGATAGCCTTACCCATCTCGTCGTAAGCTTTGTCTATTTCTGTCTGAATAGCACGAGTGTTGCTTGACTCTACAAAAATCTTTGTCACAGCAGCATTCTCTGCAAGAGTAATAGTCAAGTTGCCGTCAGCTGTAACAGCATACTTGCCATTTTCATTCTTTGTCAGTTCTACACCACCCATACTTACGGTGATGTCTCCCGTTGCAGTCAAGGTAATTTCGTCACCGCTTGTAACAGGAAGGGTAAATGCCTTGCTCTCCTCATTGAATTCAAGTTTAGAACCTTCTTCTTTTGCATTAGCAACAGGGTTTGCGAAGTTGAAGTCGTTAGCCATGGCTGTTCCTGCAACAGCAGACATAGCTGCCATCAAAGTCAAGATTTTTTTCATAATCTTTAATTTTTAATTTGTTATTACTTAGTTTGTCTACAGGATAGAAGAGCCAATTAATTGTGCACACTCTTTAGAGATGTGGAAAAATATACCCTTGTCAATTTGCTCTTTGTCTCCTTCTGTATTGCAAAATTCGTTAAGTTTTTTGAATTGACATATACCCTTAAGTTCATATTTCGTGAAATATACGCCTTTTTTCGTGAAGTAAACGTTTGCTTGATATAGCTCAATTATGTTGACTATCGTCTTATATATATAAGGTGTATCTATTACACTAAAGGGAAAATAAATAAAAATGTTCGATATTTTGGCAATTCACGCAAAATTATCATTTATTCACGTAATTTTAACAGGTAAATATGCTTTATTTAAAAATATATTCGTAATTTTACCACGACAAACTAAAATTTGACTATTATATGAAATTGAAGCTATACAATCGTGACGAAATATTCCTGGTAAATCTTGATACGGTACTATATTTTAAGGCAGAAGACCATTATACCAGTGTCTACTATGTAAAAGATACTAAGCAGTTTCTTCCATTCGGGCTCTCACAGCTTGAGGAGGCTATAAAGAATCAGACGAACTGTAGTGAATCTTTCGTCAGAGCAGGGCGTAGTCATTTGCTCAATTTTGAAAAGGTGGTACATGTTAGCGTGGCTAAGGAAACGGTAACAATGTACAATAATGTAGACACATTCGTGACGGTGCATGTGTCGCGCAGTGCTGTTAAGGATCTTGCCAAGATTATGAAAGATGGCGAGTCTAAAGACAAATCTTGTAGGGGGGGGAATTTCCATAAGCCCTCTATTGGTTTAGATTTCATATTCTAAGGAAACATATTTACAATGACATAAATCAAATCTGTTCGTGAGAATAGACTCATAAAATCAACTTTTTCATTATAGAAAGGAACAGCAGAATAGTTTTTGTATTGACAATTTGAAAAAATCAATTTTTTTTCATTTAAGACAAGAAAGTCCGGACACTTAAGGCTGGTGTGAGAACATAGACCTTAAGTTCCGGACTTATTTTTTTGAGCTTTTTATTTAGTGTTCTGTTTAGAACATCTTGTCAGGATATACACCCTCGTCGTGAAGCTTCTGGAACTTCTCAACAACACTTGGACGATCCTCAGGATAAGTTACGCCGAACCACTTAGATGTAGTGTCGAGTACCTCGCAAGTAGCAGTGCCATCATTGATAAGCTTGTCTACCATCAATGGGATAAAGAACTCGCTCTTAGGATTCTCCATGTTCTTTGGATCAGAGAGGAACTCCTTGAAGAACTCGTTGCTGTGCTGGAAGTAGTCAGGTGTGAATCCCCAGAAGTTCATAGATACTGGTGTGTTGTCTGGTATTGCTACCCATGTCTCGCCGTCATCGCCAAGATATTTAACAACACCATCGAAGCGCTGAATCTTAGTGCGCTCTACTACAGAAGTAAGCAAGTGCTGCTCGTTGTTAGAGCATACGCCACGGCTTACGGTACCGCTATCAGAAAGAGTATTGCCTACGCGGAAGCCAACCATAGAATACTTGCCAGTAGAACCTTCAGGAAGTTCGCTAAGCCACTTGCCCATAACCTGGAATGAGTCGCGATCGTAGAAGTCGTCGCAGTTGATAACAGCAAACGGCTCATTGATAACACTCTCGCCCATCATCAAAGCATGGTTGGTACCCCAAGGCTTTGTACGTCCCTCAGGACATGTGAAACCCTCTGGTAGAGCATCAAGAGCCTGGAATACGAGTTCGCATGGGATGTGACCCTCGTATTTAGAAAGCACGATACGACGGAAGTCGTCCTCGAAGTCTTTACGGATTACGAACACCAACTTGCCGAAGCCGGCATTGATAGCGTCGTAAATAGAATAGTCCATAATAGTTTCGCCGTGAGGACCCAGTGTATCAAGCTGCTTAAGTCCACCGTAACGGCTGCCCATTCCGGCAGCAAGAAGGAAAAGTGTAGGTTTCATAATCTTTTGTTATTATGTTAGTTTATATAAACAAATCCATATTACTGGTATAATGCTTAATTCAAGTTTCGCAAGCGAAAGAAGTTATTGGAAGTTATTGGAAGATAACTCGCTTCGCTCGTGAATTTAATGGACAATGCCCATATAGTTTAAGCTATAAAGCTATTGTCCGTTCGCTCGGCTTTGCCGCTTGCCTTAGCAAGAACTTCCAAAACGACCGAAGGGAGTGCAGTTCCCTTGAGCTTTGCGAAAAACTTCTTTAATTCCATTTACTTCTGAACTTGCGAAAGTTTAATGCTTAATATATATCAACCACAAAAGTAACAAAATAGTATGAGATAAAAAAACTTTGGGCAAATATTTTTTATTTTTCCTTTATTTATTCGGCTTTCTCCATATCTTGTAGCCTAACGCTGCCACTACCACACTCATCACTGGAGATATGATGTTGAAGAAGCAATATGGCAGGTATGTGAATGTAGCCACGCCCAATACCGTACTCTGTGTCATACCACACGTGTTCCAAGGTACAAGTACCGAGGTAACGGTTACGGCATCTTCGGTAGTGCGGCTAAGCAGTCGGCGCTCGTATCCCTCGCGGTCGTATATATCGCGGAACATGTTGCCTGTAAGCAATATGCAAAGGTACTGGTCGGCTATAGCCACATTGAGCATAACGCCAGTAGCGGCTGTAGAGCCCACAAGCGACGTGCGTCCCTTAACCATATGTATAAACAGGCGTGTTATGCCCCCCACCATGCCACCTGCAGCCATACATCCTCCAAAGCACATGGCACAGATGATGAGCCATATTGTAGGCATCATGCCAGCCATGCCGCGTGTGGATACAAGGTCGGCAAGCATGGGATTGTCGGAATGTAGAGCTGTGCTGCCATATACGCTCTTCATGGCAGCCTTGAATAATGAAGGGTCAATCTCGCGCATAGCATCAGTCTGGAACACCAAGCCGAATATCACGGCAAGCAAAATGGATAGGAACAGGGTGATGACAGGCGGTATCTTGCGTGCTATCATCAGTCCGGTGAGCACGGGTACAAGCAGTAGCCACGGTGTAATGTTGAAGCGTATGCCAAGCGACGATGCAAAGGTGGCAATGTCTTGCGAGCTGCTTGTAGAGCAAAAGAATCCAGCCACGGCAAAGATGATGAGCGCTATAGTGATAGAAGGCATAGTGGTTATGAGCATATAGCGTATGTGCGAGAACAGCGGTACGCCAAGCGAGCCCGATGCAAGTGTGGTGGTTTCGGATAATGGCGATATCTTGTCGCCAAAATAGGCACCCGATATTATGGCACCAGCTATCCATCCGTCGTCAAATCCCTGGGCGCGTCCGATGCCCATAAGAGCTATGCCTATTGTGGCAATAGTGGTCCACGACGACCCCGTCATAACACTTACCAATGCGCATATAAGGCATGACGAGGCAAGAAACACGCCGGGATGGATAATGTGTAAGCCATAATAGATGAGCGATGGTACAACGCCGCTAACCATCCATGCGCCACCAAGGGCACCTATTAGAAGCAATATAACCAAGGCACTTGCCACACTCGACACATTCTTGACAATAGCCTTCTCAAAGCTTGCCCATGGCACATTGAGCCAACCCATGCCTATCAGTACACATAGGGCAGATACCGCAAGCAACGTTATCTGTGATGCTCCGTCGAGCGCACTACTGCCAAAGGAACGTATGGTGCACGTAAGCATTGCCACGAGCATTACGATAGGCATAAGCGAAAGTATTGCCGAAGGGCGTTTCTTGAGATGTTGTTCTTGTTTTGAGCTTTTTTCCATTTATTGTGTATTAATGTTTTGGTAGGAGGTATGATTTCTGAACCATACATTATATCTTATGCTGTATAAATATGCAGTTGTTTGCAATTGGCGTGCAAAGATAGCGCTTATTTGGCTAAATAACAACATGGTAAATGCATAAATCTAAACACAATGTGTATATTTATATAAAACGCGAATAGCTATTGTATAAATATACAACGGTTTGTAGCCCTACAAATAATAAGTAATGTGCATCAAAGCAAAAAAGCTTGAGGGGCAATAGGCATTGTGTGGAGATTTTTAGTAACTTTGTAGAATAATACACCTTATTAATTAGAACATATATAAAAGGAAGGATAGGAATCCGCATGAAACCGGTACTAAAGAAAACTCTAAAGATAGTGGCGGCTGTAGTCGCCATACCCGTTGTCATCGTCATGTTGATGGCGGTGTTGCTATATGTGCCTGCTGTGCAAAACTGGGCAGTAGATCGTGTAGCCGACTATGTGTCGTCGTCAACACGTATGACTGTTGGCATTGACCGTGTTAGATTGCGTTTTCCTCTTGATCTTGCCGTATACGGATTGCGTGCTACGCAACCCAACGACTCGCTGTATAATGTTACCGATACCATTGTAGATGCCAGTGAGCTTACGATAAGCGTGCGACTGATGCCATTGCTGAAGAGTAATGTTGTGGTAGACAAACTCGACTTTAACGATGTGCGCCTAAATACAGCCCAGTTTGTGCCGTCGGCACGTGTAAAAGGCAATGTTGGCAGACTGCTATTGCGGAGTCGCGGCATAAATATTGCCAAGGAGACTGTAAGCGTAGACAATGCCTCGATAGCCGATGCACACATAGACGTGGCATTAAGTGACACCGTGCCCGAGGATACTACCAGTACGCCAACACGATGGCAGATAGCTGTGGGCAAGCTAAAAATAGAACGCTCTGAAGTGAGATTGCACATGCCAGGCGACACGCTGCGCATAAACACAGGCATTGAACAGCTTAAGGCAGAACGTGGCAATTTCGACCTATTGCGTGGAACTTATCGCCTGGACATGCTCGATTGGCAAGGAGGAACACTTGGTTACGACAACCGCTACGAGAAACCATTGCCGAAGGGGTTTGACTTTAACCATATAGCATTATCTGATATAAAGTTGGGTATCGACTCGTTGCTCTACGGCGACGGAAGTCTTGCCATGCACTTGCGTCAATGTGCCATGAAGGAAAGCAGCGGACTTGTATTGAGAGAATTAAGTTGCAAGGTAAAGCTTGATACAACTCATGTCAGCATGCCAGACCTAAGACTGCGCACACCAAAGTCGATGGTCACGGCAAATGTAGACATGGACTTCTCCACATTTGCCGATAAGAACCCGGGCAAGATGAAGGTGGACCTAAAGGGATATGTGGTAAAAAGCGACTTTGTGCCATTGCTCGCCTCCTTGCCAAGCGCATTGCTGCGCAGTATGCCCGACACTCCGATAACACTTAATGCCGATATCGACGGCAATATGCGTGCGCTCAATATACGACAGATGGATATCACTTACCCAACTGTGTTTGCTATGAAGGCGCATGGTAAGGCTCAAAACCTTATGTCGACCGACCGTCTGCGTGCCGACATTACAGCCGACGCACATGCATACAACCTGAACTTTGTAAAGACAATGCTGCCAAAATCGGTTGCCAATGCCTTCAACATACCATCCAACATCAGCCTAAAGGGCAACTTCAATGCCGAAGGTACATGTTATGCGGCACGTTTCAAGGCAGAGCAAGGTGGAGGAACAGTTAGCGGCAATGCCACATTCGACTCGCGACGTATGGCTTATAACGCGAAACTTGACGCCAGCAATCTGCAATTGCGCAACTTCTTGCCCAATATGCCGTTGCATCCATTCAGCGGAACACTTACTGCCAATGGTGTGGGTGTAGATTTTCTGTCGCCAAGAACAAGACTTAATGCCAATGGCGCGGTAGAACAGTTTGGCTACGATCGCTACGATCTGTCGGATATGAAGCTAACTGCCGAGGTGAATAATGGTACAGGACGTGCCGTATTGCAAAGCCATACACCACTGATAGACGGTACTATCGACCTAACAGCCCTACTTAATCCAAAGCAGGTAGACGCCCACTTGGTGTGCGACCTTATAAATGCCGACTTTATGCGCATGGGCTTAACCAAGCGTCCATGCTCGACATCGCTCACCGCAGACGTAAAGATGAAGAGCAATCTAAAGACTAACCATAGCGTGCACGGTACGGTAGGCAACATCGTTATACGCGATTCGGCAAATGCCTATCGACCAGAGAATGTATTTATGGACTGCTTTACACGTAGCGACTCAACACATGCTGCCATTACTTGTGGCGACCTTGTGTTGCGTCTTGACGGTGCCGGGTCTATCGACCATATACTAAGTAGGCTTGAGGCTACAAACGCTGAGGTAGAGAAGCAACACAACGAGCGCTATATAGACAATATGCTTATACGCTCGAGTCTGCCCGATGTGTCGCTTTATGCCAATGTGGGCAAGCAGAATGTGTTTAGTAGAATGCTAAAACGTTTTGGTTACGACTTTCATAATGCCTTTGCCGACCTTGCCGTATCGCGCAAAGAGGGTATTAATGGCCGTTTGAGTATTGACTCGCTTGTGGCTTCAGGAGTGCAGATAGACACAATACGCATGGCGTTTACATCCGATTCGGCAAAGACAAACTTTGAGGGACAGATACGCAACAACCGCTCTAATCCGCAGTTTGTGTTTAATGCACAGATGCGCGGAGCCGTAACAAAGGAGTCTATATATTTAGGTACGCGTGTGTACGACGGCAGAGACCGACTCGGCATAGCCCTTGGTTTGAAGGCCGACATGCAACCTGGCGGTGTGAAGATGTCGTTAGGTGGCATCGACCCAGTGCTGGGCTACAAGAAGTTTAAGGTTAATAAGGACAACTATGTGTTCTTTGCCGAGAACCAGCGTATATCAGCCGACATGCGCCTACGTGCCGATGACGGCATGGGTGTGCAAATATACTCGAACGACAGTACTGAGACAAAGCAAGACCTGAGTGTGAGTCTTAACCAGTTTGACTTGCAAAAAGTGCTTGCCGTAGTGCCATATGCTCCACAAGTAGCAGGTCTGCTTAATGGTGACTTCCACTGGACAGTGTCAGAGGAAGGAAGTATGTCGGTATCGTCGTCGGTAAGTGTAGACCGAATGGCTTATGAGGGATGTCCTATAGGCAATTTGTCGAGCGAGTTTGTGTACATGCCTAATGACAAGGGTAAGGAGCATTATGTGGACGGTACACTGTCGATGGACGACTATGAGGTATGTGCGCTATCGGGTATGTATAATGCCGAAGGCGAGGGCAGCATAGATGCTGACATGACACTGTCGCGCACGCCTCTGCTGTTGCTCAATGGATTTGTGCCCGATCGCCTGATACATTTCAAGGGATATGCACAAGGAGAGGTAAAGGTAAAGGGTTCGCTGTCGCGTCCTGATGTAAATGGCGAACTATACTTTGACTCAGCCTATGTGGCAAGCGACCCATATGGTGTGCAGATGAGGCTATGCGACGACCAGTTGACAATAAACAACAGTAGGTTGCAGTTTGAGAACTTCCAGATGTTTGCACGCAACGGCAATGCGCTAACGCTGTATGGCTACTTCGACTTTGCCAACTTCGACCGCATGAATACCTATCTGCGCATGCGTGCTGACAATTATCTGCTGATAGATGCCAAGGAGAACGCACGCTCGGAGGCTTTTGGCAAGGCTTATGTAAACTTCCTTGGTTTGGTGGATGGTCCGCTTGACGCATTGCGTATGCGTGGAAAGTTGGATGTGTTAGGCTCGAGCGATGTGACGTATATATTGCGCGACTCGCCATTGTCTACGGAGAGTCAGTTGGATGGATTGGTTAAGTTTGTAAACTTCCGCAATCCTGAAACGGCAACCGTAGTAAAGCCTCCTATCAACGGACTGAATATGGACCTTACTGTGAACGTGGATGATGGCGCTCATGTGTTGTGTGCACTCAATCCAGACCAGTCGAATTATGTAGACCTTATAGGTGGTGGCAATCTGCGAATGCTATACAATGCCACAGACGGACTGTCGCTATATGGCAGATATACTATAGCCGAGGGCGAGATGAAGTACTCGCTGCCAGTGATACCGCTTAAGACCTTCACTATAAAGGATGGCAGTTATGCCGAATTCTCGGGCGACCCAATGAATCCTCGACTCAATATAACAGCCACTGAGGAGAACAAGACAACGGTGGCTACCGATGGCGGAACAGGCAGAAGCGTAATGTTTGAATGTGGTGTGGAGATAACGAAGACACTGAAAGACATGGGGCTGCAGTTCATAATCGATGCTCCTGACGACCAGCAGATGCACAATGAACTAATGACACAGTCGGTGGAGAATCGCGGCAAGCTTGCTGTAACTATGCTTACTACGGGCATGTATCTGTCGGACAACAATCTTGGATCGTTGTCGGTAAACTCGGCTCTAAGCTCGTTCCTTAGTTCGCAAATCAACAGCATATCGGGTAGTGCCTTGCGTACATTGGACCTATCGTTCGGTATGGACAACACAACGTTGGGAACAGGCGAGGTGCACACCGACTATTCGTTTAAGTTCTCAAAACGTTTGTGGAACAACCGTCTGCGTATAGTTATAGGTGGAAAGTTATCGACAGGCGCTGAGGTGGAGAATCAGAATGACACCTTCTTCGACAATGTTACGCTTGAGTATAGACTGTCGCCAACATCCAACAAGTATCTAAAGCTGTTCTACGACCGCGACTCGTACGATTGGCTCGAAGGTTATGTAGAACAGTTTGGCGGTGGTTTCATTTGGAGGCGTAAGTTGCGACACTTCAAGGATATCTTCAGGTTTGGAAAAGAGAAGCCTGAAGTTGGTGATACGATAAGAACGAAATAAACATGAAAAGAATAATATATATATTAATAATGTGTGCCTTGCTCGTGGCTTGCTCCGAGACAAGCTCTGTGCCAGCCGACGACAAACTGTTTACTGGTTTGCGCACAACTGTATACGAAAACTATACACCCAGCGAACACTTCTCCACTGTTAAGGAAGAAGTGGAGGCTGCACTTGCTACGGCACCAAACGGTTCGTTCCTCGGCAGTCCGTATATACGTATGCCGTGGCCGTCGTATCGTTTGTGTATATACAATTGGTTTCGTGACTCGGAAGAAGGACCTGGCAAGTGGCTGCGCAAGACATTTGGCAAGGCGCCAGTATTATTAAGTGCTGTCAATCCATCGTTGCATGCACAGGTAACGAAAGAGTTGTTGAGATCGCGTGGCTACTTTGGTAATTACGTCAACTACGACGTGCTGACCAACGACAGTACCAAGCGTGCCAAGGTAAAGTATACCGTGAATCTTGGTCCGTTGACCACTATCGACACCCTTACCTACCACAATTTCCCCGAAGCGGCAGCTCATCTAATAGATTCGACACGTTCGGAGGCTGTGGTAAAGAGTGGCGATCCATTCGACGTGGCAACACTTGATGCAGAGCGAACACGAGTGTCTACATTGTTGCGCAATAACGGATTCTTCTATTACCAACCTTCGTATGCAACATATCTTGCCGATACCTTGGCCATGATGGATAAGGCACAGGTGCGACTGCAGTATGCCGATAGCTTGCCGTCGAGAGTAGGCAAGCAATGGTATATAGGATGTATCAACCTTGAGATGCGCCGTAATGCCACGCAAGAGTTGACCGATACGGTGAACCATAAAATATACACAATGATATATTCGGGAAGACGTCAGCCTATACGAAGCTTAGTATTGATACGCGACATGAAGCTTCGTCCGCATAAACTATATAGTTATGCCGACTATGTGCAGACAATAAACACACTAACCTCAAAGGGACTCTTCTCGCGTGTGGACTTGGGGTTTGCACCGCGCGACACATCAGAGGCATGCAATGTGCTTGACATTACGCTCAACTGTGTGTTTGACAAACCTTATGATATATATTTTGAGGGCAACCTTGTAGGAAAGACAACGGGGCGTGTTGGTCCGGGTATGACACTTGGTTTTGCCAAACGTAACGCCTTTCGTGGAGGTGAGAAACTGTCGGTTAATCTTAATGGATCGTACGAATGGCAGACAGGACATAGAGCTGATGGCACAAGTTCAAAGTTCAACTCGTATGAGTATGGTGCCGATGTGTCGCTTGAGTTTCCACGCCTACTCTTTATAGATAACTACCTTACTAAGCGACGCCTGAAGAAGTGGCAGAAAGGTAAGCGTGTTATACCTTATTATACTACACCAAACACACTGTTGAAGGCGGCAAGCAATGTGCTTAACCGCTCGGGCTACTTCAAGCGCCACATCGTGTCGGGCGAATTGACTTATACCATTCAGCCTTCGGCTACAAGGCTGCATCAGTTCTCGCCACTTATACTACAGTATGAGTTTATGAAGGACAAGTCGGCTGCATTCAACGAGGTGTTGCAACAGAGTCCGTACCTTATGGTTTCGATGGCCGACCAGTTTGTGCCTAAAATGCGATACACATTTACCTATCAGTCGCCATCTACCTATCGTAATCCAATCTACTGGCAGACCACAGTGAGCGAGGCATCAAACATATTGGCATTAGGCTATATGGCATTTGGACAGCGGTGGAAAGAGACGGGCAAGAAGATGTTTAAGAATCCATTTGCACAGTTCCTGAAGGTTGAGACCGACTTGCGCAAGACGTGGCAGGTGACAGAGCATAGTCAGATAGTGGGACATATCAATACGGGTGTGGTATGGGCTTATGGCAATGCCAAGTCGGCTCCGTATAGCGAGCAGTTTTATGTAGGGGGAGCTAATAGTATACGTGCTTTTAATGTTCGAAGCATTGGTCCAGGTAGCTACTATACCAATCAGTCAAAGTTGTCGTATATGGACCAGACTGGAGACATCAAACTCTTGGCCAACCTTGAGTATCGTCCGCGTATAATGGGCAATCTATATGGTGCACTCTTCCTTGATGCAGGCAACGTATGGGCTTTGCGCAATGATGGCTACCGCACAGGCTCGCAGCTTCGCCTGAAGAACATATTTAAGGAGACAGCTCTTGGTACCGGTATAGGCATACGCTATGATATGGACTTCTTTGTTCTGCGTCTCGACTGGGGCGTAGGCATACACGTGCCCTACAAGAATGGATTCTACAACTTCGATCATTTCAAGGACTCGCAGAGTCTGCACTTCGCTATAGGATATCCATTCTAAGGGGTGGTAGAGTTGTTGTTTATCGCCGTATATATTTTCCTCATCGGCACAATGCGGGTAAGACGTGGAGACACGGCGTTGTACACATAAACCCAAATCGGTCATTAGAAAAAGCTTCTTGTCATTTTCTAATGACCGATTTGGGTTTAATTAATAGGTTTCCTTTAAATTCCTGCCGCAAAGTTAAATGTTACGTTTTTATAGAATTGCATATATGGTTATAGAAAATGGAAATAATGAACCAAACAAGCGCTATTTTGTAGTATTGAACCAATTAATTATCAAAATGACTCGATACTACAATAAATATGTTGATAATGATAATAGTCCTTATAACTATATTGCGTACTTTTGTATATGTACAAAATCATAACTCTAAAAACAATAATAATATAAATATTTAACTATGCAAATGTCGTTGTTCTTCTCAAAAGAGTCTGCTCGAATTGCAGGACTTGTTCTATTAATCATTGTTATCTCTGTTAATTGTACGGCGCAGAGTAAGTGTGCTGCCTATACTGTTGTAGAAAATATTAGCTACAAAAACGACAACTTATCCAGCTCGTATATATCAGAGCGTTGTAAGCTTGATGTCTACTCATGCGATACCTTAAAGAATGTTCCAGTTGTGGTGTGGTTTCACGGCGGAGGTTTGACAAGTGGCTCTAAATACATACCCGATGAGTTGAAAGGCAAGGGTATAGTGGTTGTTGCTGTTAATTATCGTCTGTTGCCTCGTGTTAATATTGATGAGTGTCTTGACGATTGTGCAGCAGCTGTAGCATGGGTGTTTGGTAATGTTTTGCGTTTTGGTGGTAATAAACGTAGCATATACTTGTCTGGTCATTCTGCCGGTGGGTATATAACGGCGATGCTTGGTCTTGACAAGACATTACTTGCACGGTATGGGGTTGATGCCGACAGTATAAAGGCTCTTGTTCCGTTTAGCGGACAGATGATAAGTCATTTCGCTTACCGTGATATGAATGGTATTGGTAATTTGCAACCACTTGTCGACAAATTTGCCCCTCTCTTTCATGTGCGTCCAAACTGTCCACCACTTGTCCTCATAACAGGTGATGCAGAGACAGAGCTCTTAGGGCGTTATGAGGAGAATCTTTATATGTGGCGTATGATGAAGCTGTGTGGACACACTGCTACATCTATATACAAGATAGACGGTCATGACCATGGGGCGATGTGTCATCCTGCATTTCATATACTGTTGCATACGATAGCAAAATACCGATAAATCCAACTGGTACAAACAGCAAATTCAGTTAAATGTAGCTAAAATCTATAGTAAATACCAATAAAATATCAATATTTATTAAATGGTAGACGAAATGTTTGGTAGTTTCAATAAAAAGTCGTACTTTTGCAGTCGCAATTCAGAGATAGGGCGTTTGTCTTGTAAATCTGAGTATGTTTTTATGGTTAATATCGCGGAGTGGAGCAGTTGGTAGCTCGCCAGGCTCATAACCTGGAGGTCGCATGTTCGAGTCCTGCCTCCGCAACAAAGATTAAATTTTATGGTTAATATCGCGGAGTGGAGCAGTTGGTAGCTCGCCAGGCTCATAACCTGGAGGTCGCATGTTCGAGTCCTGCCTCCGCAACTAATAACGACATAGCAAGTTGTAAAGCAACGAGTTATGTCGTTTTTTCATTTTATACTGCGACAAATCTACGACAAAGATTTTGTACTTTTGCAAATTGTATTGCAAAAGACTGAAATCATGAATCAAGGAAAGACCGTATTCGCTCAGATTATGTCGCTCATACAAAAAATGAATTCTACAAGTGCGTAAAGATCATAAAAATATAGTGTAACTTAATATAATTTCATTATAAAATGGAGTTGTGCCCACAGTTGGCATAGCTCCATTTTATTTTTGCACTGTATTTTTGATAATAAAGATATAAGCATTAATAAAATGGAAAAAATCGCACTTGAATCTTTGCGACTGATAGCAGCAGATTATGTTAGTCAGCAAGTAATCGATGAGCTTCGCTCTGAAGGAATATATTCAATAAAGAATAGCCCAAATGTACATGTTAATGTCGTGTTGGTGTCTACCGACAAAGGAGCCGATAACATTAATGAAATCTTAGAAACACATGCATGTGCAAGGAGGAATGTCGTAATAACAATGAATCCTGAACTCAGTATCAAAGAAGAATCTGACATTTTCTCTATATTGTCTTTTCAGGCAGATAGCAATCCATACCTCGAATTGAAAAAGTTTCTGCAACTATATAATATATGTATAGAGAAGCATGGTCTATTATGCTTTGATTTGTCTGATTTCTCAATACTTATAAGAGGAAGGAACGTAATATCTACCCACTCGTATGTGTATAAAAAAGACATAACAGAAGCTCTTGCGCATCTAAAGTCAATATATATAAAAGAAAATGGCAGGTATATTTTGGCTATTACCATAGCCAATGACTATACTGATGAGATGAAAAAGATAACGCTTCCTGAAAAGATGATGCTTCCTGTAGGTGACTATATGGAAACCTTTCCGGATAAGAGCCTATTATATCTTACAATCACGATAGCCACGCCGAAAACATTAACTTTATTCACATCAGTACCTTTGTAGAAATGAAAGATAATGTCAAAAATCAACAGGCACGTGCTGTCTTAAAAAGAAGAATTATTTCTTTTCCTAATGACGGTGAGTTGCGAGTGGAAAGTATAATCAGAGAGTTTGAAGATTATGCAATGATTGATTGCAAACAATATGACAAGGTTGTGCTACAGTTTATTACTGCATCAGTATATCCGTTGAAAGAGAGAGAGTTATGTCAGTTGGTCTCGTTCTTTGCAAATAAGTTTCACAAAGCAGAATATACATGGGAGACTGGAACAGATGAAAAGTTAGGCGAAAAATTGTTGGTCCAACTTTTATGCAGCTGCTTCTCCCACCTATAAGGTTGCAAATTGCAACCTTGTAGAGCGAGATTGATTATGATGGTATGGAAAAAAACACACACCATAGCAATATCTTAGCAGCCGAAACGTTATCTATATAAACGACAAATATGGCACTGAATCAAACCAATAAGCTCGTATGGATTGTGGAGACCATCTATCGGGCACATAAGATTTCATTCGAGGAATTGAACCGCCGCTGGATGGATAATGTAGATTTGAGCGGTGGTGAGGAGATGTTGAAGCGCACTTTCCATAAGTGGAAGTGGAATATCTTCGACACCTTCGGATTGTCGATAGACTGCGAAAAGACCGCTCCATATAGGTATTACATCGCCAATGTGGATGATATGAAGAGTGGAAGTATTGAAAATTGGTTGCTTAGTACGCTATCGGTGAGTAATTTTCTCCTTGAAAGCAAATCTGTCAAGAACAGGATTATCCTTGAAGACGTGCCCAGTGGCAGGGAATATTTGGAGCTAATCATAGATGCGATGAAAAAGAACCGCTTCATTCATATCAACTATTTCAACTACAGGAAAGGTGACACGCGCGACCATTACGTGATGCCATTGTGCGTAAAGCTATACCGCCAACGCTGGTATTTGGTTGGGCGTAATTGGCCTGCAGGCTATGACCTCGTCTTTTGTCTCGACCGCATACATGACTTCCGCCTTTCGAGCCACACGTTTGAATATCCTGAAGAGTTCAATCCACAGGAATACTTCAATGGTTGTATAGGTGTAATTCCTGGCGATGGCACCGACATTGAGAAGGTAAAAATCAAGGTCAGTACCAGTCAGGCTAACTACCTGCGCGACCTTCCTCTGCATGAGTCGCAACAAGAGACTGAGCAAACAGATGAATACAGCATCTTTGAACTGCATGTGCGCCCGACATTCGACTTCCAACAGGAACTGTTATGGAATGGTGAAGACCTTGAAGTACTCGAGCCGCTATGGCTACGTAAGGAGATTGCAGGAAAAGTAAAGAGAATGTGGAACAAGTATAAGGATGGTGAATAGATATGGCATAGAATAAAATTGTTGTAAATTAATAAATCCAACTGTAATCAATGGAGAACATGAATATTCAAGAAAAACTGAGACTATGGGCTGAAGAAGCCTATGAATTTTATTCAAAAGAGGCAAGAGTCCTTGATTTGGATTTTTACACTCAGTCAGACCTTACCCAACTTACAGACGACAAGCCCGTTGAGCTAATGGTCATTGGCATCAATCCTGGGTATGGAGGACATTATCAGAAAGACCGTTTTACCAAACCCGAATATTTGCTGCATGGAAATTGTGATTTCAAGAAAGAGGGTGCCCCTCATCTCAACATCTTTGAATGGCGCATCGTAAGAAGGCTCCGTTCCATTCTTGATTATGGCTATTTAGGTGATTTAATGAAAGATGAAAGTCGTTTTGTACTCACTAATGCCACTTTCTTTTCTACGCATAAGGAAACAGGTCTTAATGGATTAAAAGTCAAAGAGGCACAGAAGGCATCAATTGAATATACAAAAAGGTTGATAGACATTATTCGCCCAAAACACATTATTTGCTTGGGTGGAAAGAATTGTATGAAGTTGCTGTTGGATAGCACAAATCCTTTACTTGGTGATGTTGTCAAACTTGATTACGGGGAAATAGACAGTATCCCTACTTATGGCATTGAACATACTTCTTCATCTTGGTCGATTGAGCAGATGGAATTGGTGGGCAAAGCTTTAGGGCGTGCTTTTAAGTTGGATAATGAGCCTATTGATTACAGAGAATTTTATGCCAAATCAAAAGACATTCTTGAATCATTCACAAAGAAAAGAAATGACAGAGATGAGATAAAGCATGAAATCACCCTTCGTTGGGAGTATATTTATGCCAGTCTTTGCAATTACTGCAAATTTAATATAGGTTTAGAAGTCTATGAAAAGAAAGAGAATATAGAAAGATTTTCCATAGCTGACCAGCAAGGCAATCCTGTTTTGCTTATTACTATTTCCAACCAGTCTGAAAAGCAAATTGGGGTCCGTTCTCTTAAAAACAATCATCCTAAAGACGAGTTTTTTGATGCGATATCATCTGCGTTAATGGACATCGACAAGTCTTTCAAGCCAATGATTAATAACCAAGGAAAGGTAACATGGATAGGATGTCTTAACATTGCAAGCCGACTCAAGGATACAGACGCTTTTATCAATGAGACAAAGAGCATACTTGACAAGGCAGTAGAAAGAATGCGTTTAATACTCTAATGTCTTTATTAGACCTACATTGTTTGAACCTATTTACTAAGCTAAAGAGGTTGCTAGAATGATAAAGAAAATGTAAAAAAAGAAAACTTATGGGAAAGAATATTTCACTTAAATCAATAGTTGATTTTGAAAACGACAATATAAACTTCTATATTCCCAGCTATCAGCGAGGGTATAGATGGAAAAGCCGACAAGTTTGTCAGCTGATAGATGATATCAACGCTTTTACTCCTACAGAATCCACTCCATTCTATTTTCTTCAGGCATTAGCTGTTGCTAAAGATACAGAGAATAATAGAGTAAATGTTGTGGATGGACAACAGCGACTTACCACGTTAAAGCTGATACTCGGTGAGGAAAGTGGCGAATTACCAATTGACTATGCCCGTGAGGCGAACCAGGCTCTCGATAAGTATTTCATGAATATGGCCAAAGACGTTATTGAGGAAAAATTGGTTAAGATTGGACCCGAAAGAAGAACCGAATTCTGCAAAAAGATAAAAGAGTGTTGCAAATTTCTCTACTATGAAGTTGAAAAGGCTAAAGAATTGTCCACATTCAACGATCTTAATAGTGGTAAAATTCCAGCAAAAGATTCAGAATTGGTAAAATGCGTCATGCTGACTTTAGGAGATGACGAGGCATCGAATGTAACGAAAGCGCGTGCTGACGAATGGGACGATATTGAACGCATGCTTAATAACAATAGTTTTTTTTCATTCATAACGCCACGTAACACCTGGAAAGAAGATGATGGAATGACTGTTCTGTTGCGCTATGCAGGATTAATTCCAACGAAGACAGAACAAGAGGAAGAGGTTTTTCCTTTTCTTACAAGAATTCTTGACGAATTGAAGACCAAGTCGCGTGTAACGATATGGAAAATGATATACTCGGCATTCTATCGTTTGTCAGAATGGTATAACGACCCTCTTATGTATCATGCTTTTGGAGCTGTTGTTCATCAAAGAAATAATAAGGATATCAAGCCCAAAACAAGAAAGGAGATATTGGACGCTATAGAAAAAATGGCAGAATACAAGCCAAAAGAAGACAAGAACGATTACTCTAACTGGGGAGAAGATTTATTTAATTATCTGTTGCTCAGCAATGTCGCTTTCTGTTGGAAAAGATGGCCCTATCGCTATAGCTTTGAAATGCATCGACAAGTAGAAGCTTGGTCGATTGAGCATATATTTGCCAGAAACCAAAAAAATTTGGATGAAAAAGAACTTGCGGAGTGGTTATGCGAAAATGATTCAGAAAGTGCGTTTAACGAATATCGTACAGAATGTGATAAAGGAAAAGGAGATGATTGGCTATCTAAAAAATTAGGCAGTAGATACCCGTCAACAGAAGACAATTCAGTCAAGAACCTTGCATTATTACCAAAAAATGCGAACTCCTCATTAAATAACAAGTTGTTTGAAGGCAAACGGGAAGCAGTTTCTAAATGGGCATGTGATAGTTGGACGGACTATTGGGCTCCGCCAGTTACAGAAGCCGTGTTTATGAAATCACTCCCAGGATTAAAGATGACACTTCCATACTGGTCAGAAGAAAAAGACAAAGATAGTTATATAAAGTCTATGAGTATTAATATAGCCAGTTTTATTGACGCATTAAAGAATCCTGTAAGATTATGAGAAATGATATTTTAAAGTACTATATCGAAGTACCTGACAATTTGTTTGCACTATTGTCCAGGTATCGTGTGGTTATCCCTGGTATTCAACGCCACTATGTTCAGGGAGCCAATAATCCCAAAGCCGAAAGCGTACGTAAACAGTTTATAAAAGAAATCTTCACTGCAATAGAAAAAAAGCAGAGTGATTTTAATCTGCATTTCATCTATGGTCCCATCAAAACAGATGGAGAAGATTCATTTGTACCCGTTGATGGTCAGCAACGCTTGACCACCTTATGGTTGATTGCAAGATACGCAGTGGAAAAGGCAGAACCTTCTGACCGTAAGGACTTACTGCGTTTGCTTTCTCGTTTTACATATGAAGACAGAATCAATGCCAAACGATTCTGTCAGGCTCTGACATGTGATGACTCTAAGTGGAACATTAGCAAAGACCCTAATCCTGATATACTTTGTCAAGATTGGTTTGTGGGCTATTGGAAAGAGGACGAAACAGTATCTTCTATGATAAGAATGCTTTCTACTATTCATGAAGAATGGAACAAACACCAAGATATCATTACAGCTAATAATGTCTTGGAGGCCATTGCCTCACAAATCAGATTTGAACTGAAAATAGATTCCTTTGGTGATGATATTTACATGAAGATGAATGCCCGTGGTTTGCAATTGACTCAGTGGGAGAACTTCAAATGTAAATTTCCAGAGTCTTTGCCTAAAGATATTAAAGATACATGGGATGAAAAGATGGAAGAACTATCCAATAATTATTTCACTTGTTCAGGAGAGCAACATAAATTGCCGGATAATGCTTTTTTCGCTTTATATGCACGAGTTATGTCTTACGAAGCGAGGAAATCTGTCGTAAAGGATTGCGGTAATGACATCAAGCTGCTTGCTGACTACACCCATGAAACATGGAATCAGATAGAACTACCATTTGTTCCTTATTCTGATTTTGCAGACATTATCCAAAGACACCAAACAAGTTTTAACAGCAAATCTTTTGCTTCGAATATAGCACACACATGCGTCAGGATGCTTGACACCATTCTTGACCACCACCAAAACATAGTGCCCTATTTTGGAAACAGAACTTTATTTGATACATTCTTTCATCCCAAGAACAACAATGACCTTGATTTTACGCTATGTTGTTATGAATACTTTAAGACATTCAATAATGTAGATAGTCATAATTTCTTAAAGGCTTTGCGCTTAATGTGGAACATTCTCGAAAATGTAAGCAGACAATACGAGAATCGCGACAATCGAATAGAACTTGTTAAAGAATTCATAGATTCAGGGGATAATTCGTTGTATTCTCCACAAATTATGGAAAGGATAGACCAAAATGTTCCAGAGCAAGCAAAAGAGGAAACAGAAAAGGCAGTTAGAATACATCATATAGATCAGTCAAAACCCAGTGATTGGAACGAGGAAAAACTTGGTCCATGGAGTAATTGGAATGATGCAATAGAGAAAGCTGAAGAATGGGCTTTCTTTCATGGTTCCATCCGGTTCCTCTACAGAAATAGCAATGGAGAAAACACTTGGGAGAAGTTTGCGACCAAACTTTGTAACTGCATGGACCTCTTTACCAAAGATGGTCTTTCTGAGGAGAAGAAGGTAAAAGCTAACCAAGTGCTTATTTCTCATTGCAAAGAATGGGATGATATCAGGCGGGAACCGGTATTTGATGCTAAAAAAGAGAGTTGGAAGCAAGTTCTAACAGACAAATCGCTTTCAGAATGTGTTAATGGTCTGCTTTTATCACCGAATGAAATTGTAGATAATCATAATGGTATTATACAGATTTTAATTGATGATGCAATATGGAAGAATCTCATAAAGGATACTCCTGGATATGAACTTGAATGGAAGGCCAACTCTCCATCGTTATGGTTAAACAGGTATCTATATTTAACGCTGAAATTGACGCGCAACAATCGTGAGGACATCTTAGACTCATTCATTAACAATGATGACATTAAATTTGAAGCCGAAGATGAAAGACGGTACATGAAAATTAAAGATGTAAACTACTATTTTGCTGTACCTATGTTCTTTGTGTATAAATATAAAGACGAAAATTACCACTTTGCTTGGCAAACATGGGGATACATTGATATGTATGATAATAATTGGAATAAGTTATTCGATCTATACTACAAAAAGTATGGCGAAGGATTTAATATCGCAATTGACGATCAATCAGACCATGACTCTTCATATTATATAAGAATGATTGAAGATTGTATTGAAAGGTATGTGAAATTAAAAGGCAATCATACAAGTTCTTTGCCAGTACAACATAAGTAACACTCCAGTACCACATAAGTAACACTCCAGTACCACATAAGTGAAACTCCAGTACCATCTATATGAAACTCCAGTACCAGTTGGGTGGTACTGAAAATGGTACTGGGAGCGTGCGTCAAGCTTATTGTAATCTTGTCACGTTTGCGCTCATAACGCCTGTTGTTTTTTTGTCACATATAATTTACTCAAATATGATAGAGAAAGTTTTTTACTTTGTGAATATCCTTTCGAATTGTTGAGTTGTTGCCATAAAAAATGCTACTAATGGTTGTGAAACCAAAAGTAGCATTTTTATTGTCTATTGAAAAAGACAAAACGATTTATAATTTTATTTTCCTTAGTCTCTCGTTTTCTTTTTGTAATCTTTCTGTTTTACGTCTGATTTCTTGTATTTTTTGCTCATATCTAATTCTCATTTGCTCTTCAGATTCACGCCCACCTGAAGAGTCACCGCTAAAACAATTAGCAATGAAAATTATTAAGACTATAACCAAATAGTATATAAAAAAAGTTCCATATAGCAGACGTTTTAAATTATTACGCCCAAAATTCACGAAAAGTATTTGAGGTGACAAAGCCTACCGTCAACATTTATTCATTTTTCTGTGGACATACGCCATTAAGGAAAACAACACTATTGTCAGTGAGAGCAGGTCGCCCTCGATGGGCTTGAGGAATGCCCAGACGGCAATCGTGATGAGAAGTGTCATATTGCCAAACGCAAGGAAGAGTATTTCATGAGCAAGGGTGTCAAGCTGTTGGATATGGTGAAGAATGCGATACGCAACAAATCACCAAACTTAAGGCTAAGAAGGAAGTGAAATACAGCAGGCGCTACCATTGCCATTATGCCGAAATTGAAGTCGTGCTTGGAAAACATTCACTCCATGCGTTGGAGCATAGAAGTGTTCTTTTCAGACAGCAAGCGTCTGCTTGGACTTGCTGATTGTTCATCCCGCGACTTTTCCGCCCATATTGCACATTTTTCATTTCCGTATCTTGGTTGAGTGGTTCTGATGTCATAATGGCTCATATTTCAATCAAATGCCAAGGTTGAATGTCTCCATAAATTTCGTTTACAATTTCAGAGTTGATGAAGGTTGTGGAGCCATGCACCTCAATGCCATTGTTAGCATGGATATGACCAAAAAGATGGTAACGTGGTTTGATTTTTTCAACAGCAGTTAATAGTTCCTTTGAGCCGTAATGAATATTGTTGTCAAAATCCAAAATTTCAAATGGCGGACAATGAGTTATTAGTACATCCGTATCTGGACATATTTTCTCAATTCCAGTATTAATTAGTGTTTACTGAATAATTTACAACTCTCTGATATTTAAGTTTATATAAC